>Ga0210384_10003468_pt1 | contig 18213 bp, 15 predicted proteins | sample IncBWH2MmetaG_FD_160574 | JGI IMG/M metagenome (GOLD analysis project Ga0210384, IMG submission 160574) | Forest soil microbial communities from Barre Woods Harvard Forest LTER site, Petersham, Massachusetts, United States - Inc-BW-H-2-M | ecosystem: Environmental > Terrestrial > Soil >...
TGCCGAGAGTCCCCAGAGTGCCCCCGCCTCGATAGCCGCCCAGAAGCGAAGAGACTTCAAGGCGGCATCAAAGCGCCAAAAAATAAAAGGAAGACTCGAGAACGAATAAACAAAAGTGGTGTGCTCGGCGTGACCGACATAGAAGCCGCAGAACCCGTAAGCTAAAGCCACAACCGCTGCTGCCCAGGCTGGAGCGTCCAGATGGCGCGCGATGAGCAGCATTCCCAGGGGCCCTAGAAACCAGATCAAAAGCCAATACGCGCGGAACCCCTTCTCGGTGCCACCCGCAATAGTTCCAACCAAAATCATAATGGGTGACGCCGCACCAACTTGCGGATCCGCGTTGTCGGGCGTTCCACCATTTATCCAGGGATCCCACAATAAAAGTCGCCCCGCGCGAGCGTAGTCTGCTACGAGGGTGAACTCGGGAGTGTAGTAGGTGAAGGCGTCCCAGGTGGGGGCATTGTGGCCAGTTACGATGTTTCGATTGCAATACAGAAATACCATCAGAACAAACAAAACCGCTAACGGCCATTGCAGCCTTTGCCACGGGCTCCTTTCACTGGGTGCTGAATTCACTCCGCCGGAACCTTTGCGAGATCAAACGTGACGCAGTCAGGTTTTGTTTTCGTCATGAAGGATTGCCAATCGACCGACCTTATTTTCGCCACGAACCGTGCGCAACAACCGTCATCTAACAGCGTTCTATACTAACCGGCCCAACCTCGCAATTGCGCGTTGTGGTCCGCTTCGGCTCGTGATAACTGTTGCGGTCTACCTCCACAGCCTGGCAGGCCCCGCGTTCGCTCGTGCCAAACCGCACTATCGCCAACACCGCATCCGCTCTTAAGCCGGCAAGCTCCACCCGTTTTTTCGTACGATGGCCTTGCCTTTTTGTCCAGGCTGACATCAGCCACAAAATGCTTCAACCGGGGGCTCATCATCAGGACTCTCAGCCGTTGCGCCTCACCCGGTTCCATCCGGCCATAGTTACTCTTCCAGCCGCACAGCGCCGCCTCGCTAATTGCGCTCTCGCGCGCCAATTCGACCACCTTCCGCCTGCATCGTGTTCCTTTAGAGTCCTTACGATCTGCTCTTCGCTGAGCGCACTCTCTTCATGGTTCTTGGCCCTCTTTAGTCGCTACCGCCTCGATGTGAGGCCCCAAACTCTAGCTGGTTGAGTTTTTCGAGAGCAGGTCAGGAACTATAAATGGACATCTAGACGTCATCTTCAAACCCTGGCAGCGATTTCAACCGTTAGAGTGTGTGGGATCGCCGTCTGCGCGCACGCGAAACCAGCCATAGCGTTCGACCCAAGAGGTACAACAATCCGAAGGGAAAAAGCAGGAGAGAATCGACATAGCACTTCCTTGTGCGCTGAACAGCAAATCTCCAAAGACCATTCCACCGTGCTCTATCGACTATCAGGAATTCTGCATTTTCATTGCTGATAATGAATCGGCGCGGGCTGAGCAAGAGTGTCGCAAGCTTCATCCTACGAAAGATTGGGGTCCCGGTGAGCACCAGAAGGACCACATCAAACTTGCGGTGCCGTAATCCTAGCAAAGAACGTAATGGCGCCGCTTTTATTTCTTCCAGCCACGTAACGTCTGCGACGGGCGAGAGCAAGTACGCATAGCTCCGCGGGGTTAAGAATGTGAATGTAATTGCGGGAAATTCTTCTCGAACGACAGGAAGAACTGCCGCGATTGCATCCGGCTCGGCACTGGCGACCAGGATGCCCGTCCGATAACGATCCCACCTGGTTTCCTTCGTCAGGAGAGTAAGCAATCCGCGCATGGTTAATGCCGCCCAATTTTCTCGGCACCAGGAAGGCTGGTCACTTGGATCCCCGGAGCTTGGGCCTGAGATCGCTCCTGGTTCGTGGGATGTAATATCTGCTCGTACATGTCAGAGTAAAACGCAGCGAAAGCCTCCCACGAAAACGAAGATATCGCTACATCGCGAGCTCGACTGCCCATAGCGTTAGCCAGGTTCTCGTCCTGAAAAAGTTCCTGAATACGTCGGATGAATGTATCAGAGTCGCTGGCGATGAAGCTGAATCCGGCGTCCTCGGTGGCCAGACCTTCGAAGGCAAGCGGGGTACCTACAACAGGTTTCGCCATGGCCCAGGCTTCCAGGACTTTTGTACGCATCCCTGCACCTTCAAAGACAGGCGCTAAAACCACGCGGGCACGCTGTAGATACGGCCGCACATCTTCCACCCATCCAGTGACGGTGACATTCTTCTTTCCATGCCACTGACACATCTCTGGAGTGGGATTGTTTCCCACGAGATGAAGTTGAGCTTCGGGATAGCACTCAAGGACGCGTGGCCAGACCCGCTCCATCAACCACATGGCTCCACTTGCGTTGGGTGAGTGCCGGAAGTTACCGACAAAAACGACTGACTGCGGATCCGGTTTTCCAACAGTCGGCGAGAAAAAATCGCAGTCGACTCCCATGGGGTGGCAATAAAGATGGGACTTGACAGTATATCGGGACAGAAAATCGACTTCAGCCTGGGTCAATACGACTATGGCCGAGAAACGCTGTAACATCTGCTCTTCATAGTTCAACATCCGCATGGCTGAGATCAGAGCTTTCAGCTTGGCGAGAGTGGTCCAGGAGACAAGCTTGTAACTATTAATGCGCGAGAGCGAAAGCACCTCGTGGTTCGTCAGAACAGCCGGAATAGCTGGTTCGACATAGGCGAAATGCGCGGTTTGCAGGTATTCACACTGAATGAGATCGAATTTTTGAGTACTCAAGTAGTGTTTTACCAGCCGCTCCATGCGGCGGTGATAAAACTCATGCACAATCTCAGGCGGTTTCAGCCCGAAAAGATTCGTTGCCTCGAAGGTCTGTCCCCGGTAAAGGGCCTCCACTTTCTCGCAGTATTTGGCAAGTCCCGGAAGTTTATCGAGCTCTGACTGCTGTTCATAAAACGCGAGCACCGTTATGCGATGGCTCTTTGACAGATGCCGTATGAGATTGAACATCATGCTGCCGCCGCCGTGCGTGCCCAGACAAGGGACGTACGCGCACACCATCAGGATGCGCCTCTGTCCCGAGTTGTCGCCTTGATGGCAGAGCGCGCCATTGATTGACACCGAAGGACGTGGCTGTGTCTCGATCTTACGCCGCGAGCCGCGTTCGGACAGCAGTCCAATGCTGTGAAAGGCTATACCGAGCGTTCTTTGGTCAGTGGCTAAATTAAGCGTCTGATTCACCGAGAGCTCAATCTCAACCGGAAGTCCACGAGGAATAGTGCGAACCGGCCAGCGGTATTCGAATCCGCCTTCTTTCAGTGCGAAACGTTTTTGTTCTCCGCAGCAAAGAACCGTCAGATTCAGGCCAGCGCCCTTGTACGACGACAGAGGGGGGACATACCCTTGCAGGAGAAGCTCAGCCTCTTCCTTTGGCGCCAGCAGGAACACTGAGGCCTGCTTCGTCATCCAACGGTAGGGCTTGCCGTTCGCGACCTCGATGTCGTGCCAACCGCTGCCCAGTTGATCCGAAAAGGGACCCAAAGCAAAATCAATGTGATTGGACCGGATTGTCGCTTCCGGCGGAGTGTTGGTTATTTCAAGGATCTCTCGATCGCTCCGCACAACCGAGCGGGCAAGACGCAATTTCTCCTGCACTACGGTTGGAAGGCGTTTTATCGCTCCGAGCCACGCACTTAGCTCCAGGCGAATTCCAATTCCTGGAATCCCTGCGCGCCGGACCATCGCCCGCGGCGCACGAGCAAAGTGGGCCAGCAACTTGCTAAAGTCGCCGAAATTCTTCCACAGAAAAAGATACTGATTCCTGCGAACGATTTGCGCAATAAATCGATTGCCGAAGCGGCTTGTGCTACTGCGGTGCTTGTGAATCACTTTGCTTGGAACCGCCAGCAGACACTGCCATCCAACCTTCCAGGCGCTGTAGCAGAGATCAGCATCCTCAACGTAAAAGGGGTCGTATAGCCTGTTAAGACCTCCCAGCCACTGAAATTTTTGTCGATCTACGGCAACCGCTCCTCCGTGCCCCCAAAATACCGGGACATATCGTTGCTCCTCGTCGGTGGGCAAGATGGTTTCATGCCTCCAATCGAGATCGCAGCCATTAAAACTTGCTCGTGCCTTGCCGGTTTCTTCTCGTCTTTTGGAAGGGTCTGCCCAAAAAACCTGACTGGCCACGGCGAACACATCAGGAGATCGGAACCCCGCAAGTAGAGGGGCCAGGAAATCCTCGTGGACGATCATGTCGTTGTTGAGCAATACGAGAATGTCATTCTTGGCGTGCGTTACGCCGATATTGTTTCCGCCACTGAAATACTCATTCCGCTCGTTGCGAATCACCCGAACTTCAGGGAAGTGATCGCGAAGGTATTCCTCGGTACCATCCGTGCTTCCGTTGTCAACCACGATGATCTCGTGTTCTCCGCCGTGGAAGTGGACGGCCTTGAGCAGGGATGGCAATGACTCGGCCAACAAATCCTTCCCCTCCCAGGTGACCACAACGATGCTGCATCGAGTTGAATCTGGAGGCGCGACCATGGGCACGTCTCGCTTGCTGATCCTGCGCAGGACGCGCCCAAGCAACTCCGCAGTGACGATGAAGATGCCAACCATCCAATCCACCGGAGCGACAATAGAAAAAACGAGAACCCTCTTCCAGCGAGTCGCTTTCGACCAAAGCGCGCTCAACTGCTCGACTTTGGACTGCAAGTCTTGGACCTGGGATTGCAGGTCTTGGGCGTTGGACTGGGCCTGAGCTAATTCTGCATTGAGTTGGTTGGCCCACGCGGCTTTTTCTTCAAACTCGGGCTGCAGGCGAGCCAAGTAGGCCTCGCGATCATGCAATTGCTTGGTCAAGGATCGAACGTGACGCTCCCGTTCCAAAAGAACATTGCTTGATGCAGGTACGTAGACCATTTCGCCGACATTCTGTAGCTCGCTGGAGCATACACAAACGAAATAGTCTGCGGTTGCCAATCCAGATCGTTGTTCGATGGTAACCGGAACTGACAATGTCGATGTCGAGGCCAGAATGCCAACGGCCGAAAGGTGTTGTTCCCCAAGGGGCTCCACAAAATTGAAATAAGCTTTCAAAAGCGTTAGGAATTCGTCTAGATCCCACTCGCGGACGTGAAAGGGATTGGTAACCGTTCCCAGATGTTCGTGGTACACCGGCCGGTTTGGGGTGGAAACAACAAAAATACCGTCTTTCTTGAGAACCCTTAGCACCTCTTCCAGATAAGCCTTAGCGTCTGGCAGGTGTTCGATGACTTCAAACGAGGTCACCACCCCAAATGCTTGAGACCGAAAAGGTAAGTTTTGGCAGTCTCCTACAAGATATGTAGTATTGGTTCGAGCGTAGTGAGAGCGCGCAAACCGTATCGCCCGGGAATCGTTATCGAGGCCCACAACATGGGCAGCAACTTCGGCGAGATAGGCGCTTCCATAGCCCACGCCGCACCCGGTGTCGAGAATGTCTTCGCCGCGGCAGAATCCCCGTGCGTAGACATAGCGAGCGAAATGTTCATTGAATAGGTCCGCATCGACTTTTCCTGGAATGACCCTTTCGCCGGTGAACGAAAGTTCGTTTTCGGAATCGCGGGTAGCGTTGACGGGAACAGGTTGCTCTGTATCGGGCATTTGTACGTAGTCCATTTGCCGGGATAAGGAAATCCGGCTGAGTCGGACTAGTTGCACAGTTTCATCGGAGCTAGCTCAAACGATTTTAAATTATCTTACAGCCTCGCGACCGCAATGGCCGCGGCCGTTAGACTAGTGGAGCTGTGGAAGAAACCAATTTGAGCTGGACTAAGGTCAAACGGGTCTCCGACCGAAATCTGGCATTCGTAAATCCAGTGGCGTCTCGAATGAAGTGAGCTTTTTCAATTCTTTCCAGGCGCACATCAACCCCCTAGACAAGCCGCGCACCGCGCTGTCCATCTGCAAGCTGAATCAGCCTCCGTTACAAGCGATGTCGAGACAGGAAACAATGGCCAGCGGTGCCGAAATGTCCATTCTTTGCCACGGGTTATTACGGCTTTCGCACTCGTCTGAGAAATCCGTTGAAGTTGTAGGTCATCAGATACTTCTCACGCAACGGTGCATCGTCGACAAACTGGTCGTTGCCCGAAAGAAATTCTTTTGCTGCTGCCTGTGGACCGGGGACAGGGGCGTCGTTGACAGGCTCGCCAGTTGATGGATTCCAGCCCATAACGTCACAAATGCCGTCTTCCACGATGTAGTAGCAACCTACGGAGACCTTCGAGGAGTACAGTGCGAGTTCTTGCACGACATGATTCTTGTTGTGATCACAGTCTGCAATGACCATCGTACGCTTACCTTCGCACAGAGCCGACACTCGTTGGAATGTATGTGAATCAAGACAATTTCCTTCAATTAGTTGCAGGCTTGGAATTTTGAGGTCGGCCGCCCTGCTCGTATCAATATCGACGCCGATTAACAGCGCATCTGGCTTCTCCATAAGTCTGAATAGGTGGGACAGATACAAAAGGTTTCCCCCGTGCGCCACTCGTAGCTCAATTAGACCTCAGGCTGCGTGTCATAAAGGATCTCCTGATAGACCCAACAGTCCATTGGGTTTTTCCAGATCGTGCGCCCCAACCATCGTTGTTGAAGCTGGTCGTATCCGGTAAGCGCTCCTTGATGCACGCGCTTTTGGTGATATTCGAACCATTCTCGCATTGTCCATTCGAGTATTGACTTCACGTGTATCAGAACCCCTGTTTTTTGTCGGAACCCATTGTAATGCGTCGAGAATGACCGGCCGAGTGTCACACAGGTTGGTTCATATGTAGCCAACCGACTCGACGGCGACTTTGTCCGTATTCTATGGTTTCAATGGATGCACGCCTGACCTGCATTGAGAACCTGGCTCCTGACAGAGCCTAATGATCATAATCGGGCCTGACTCACATTCGGTGCGCTTGCATGGCTATTTCGATGGTTTCTCGCTGGCCTGCCAATTGAAGCTCTGAACGGTTCCATAAATCCTTTCATATAAATATGCTTCTTCCTCAACCCGCGAAACGTCCCCATTTGCCATTCCCTGCTTCACGGTGTCGAGGATCTGTGGGTTCGAGGCAATGAGCTTCAGCTTGCTTGTGAGGTCATCTGCATCTCCCACCCGAAAAGTCCAGCCGGTGACTGAGTCTTCGATCTTCTCGTCGAGGCATGCTATGGCGGATGCGATTACCGGTACTCCAGAGGCAAGCGCTTCGTGCAACGCGAATGAGAAAGTCTCATAGCAAACGGACGGAATGATTAACACGTCTATACCCCGGAATACGCGGCCGGCTTCTCCTTCTTGATAAGTTCCGCAGAATTCTATGCGGTCGTCCTGACCTGCCATGTTCCGCAGTGTGCGCTCGTACTCCCGCTCGTGAGGGCTGCTACTCCCATAGATACGGAGCTCGACGTTGTGTGCTTCGAGCGACCGAAAGGCGCCGATCAAAATATGAACTCCTTTGTGAGCAGACAATCCGCCGCAGTATGCGAAAACGATTCTCGCTCTTGTTTCGGGCGTTCGCAGATTTTTGCTAAATTCGTCTAGCGCCAATCCGTGGGGAATAATAGTCGTCGAGAGCTCAGGAAACTCCTTCTTGAACATCGCAACTACGAAACGTGAGGGAGCAATGATTGCTTTGGCTCCACGCAGGATTTCGCGAGCAGCTTTCAACCGTGATTTTACAAATTCACGAGGCAGTTCGGGACACCATTGCCTGCATACCTCTCCCTCGCTCGGTCCGCTGCATTGCGTATGGAAACTCGTATGCAAATTCACTTTCGGACACATCATCCAAAAGTCGGTTAGAGTGAGCACGTACGGGATGCCAGCTTCCGCAGCTGAAATAGCGAACGAGGTCAACCTCATCGGGTGAGCGAGGTGCACTACATCATAACCTCGACCGTGATTTTCGAACACTTCCGTTGCGAACGACAAGACTGACGAATTCCCGAGAGAAGTATTTATGTCGATCGGTATCTTGTCGTGCCGAACGCCAGTAACTGATAGGCCTTTGTACTGATACTGCCGGACTAGAAGGCTTCCGGACGATCGGAATTCTGAGCGCCGACCAAAGCTATATGTCACGATGTCAGCGCGATGGCCGCTGCGCTGAACGGACGATGCGAGGTGAAGCAAGAATCGCTCTGTGCCGGCACAAGACTCAGGATAAAACTGATGAACCACGTAGAGAATTCTCATGGCTGATCTATACACCGGCAGTCATTGTTTTATCCAAGGCGATAAGACCCTCACCAAGCCTCCCGTGGCTCCTCGACGTCAAGTACAGATAAGCCAAATGCGTTCCGCTATGAAGAGCCAGCATTTTTTCCAATGCGCTCACGATCGCGCTGGCAAGGGCTTTATCTGCGACGTCGTAGATGCCGCAAACCCAATTCTGCAAAAGCTCGAAATGATCCACAACGTGAGGCGCTATCATATTTTTATGTCCGTCCGCTCTCATAGACATGTGTTGCCAGCGCTCCGATAACTGCCCCACGAACTCCGAAAGGTCGGGATTCAGGCTTTCCCAGCCTGAAGTCGTCTCTGCTTTCGGAGTAGAAAACATCGTGAGCAAAACCTTCATCAGGTCCTCTACCGGCAACGGGAATCGAAGATCGGGAAGCCGCCGGGCAATTTGATTCACACGGTTGCAGTTCGTCAGAATGTCGCAATACAGCCTGGCTTGATCCTCCACCTCGGGAAAGACAAAATTCGGAAACACTTCAACCAGGAATCTGACGTCAACATAGCCTCGCTTCAGGAAGTAGTACGAAGACCGATTATGAGAATGCAGGACTCGAGTGCGATGAAGAAACCCCAGCCTATGACCGTCTCGGATGAGGCGTATGCCGAGATCCAAATCTTCCGCATAGGCCATTTTGTAGCGGTAGTTCTCAAATACGTTACGACGGATCAGGGCGGCAACATCGCTGATTTGGGCATTTGATCTCAATCCTAAGTAAGAAGAACAGGACTTATCCCATGCGAGAATTCGGTCTTGGTCAGGTGCAGCTGAATTCGAGTGTCTATGAATCAAGAATTGATAGAAAAGGTCGGAGTCCGCGCGGGGATACTCTGCACAACTGACCGCAGCGAGGCTGTTGGTTTCCAGAGCTGTTACCATCTCCCAAAGCCACAGGTTGGTGAGCGGCAATGCGTCCTGTACCATGAACAGCAGATACTCACCGGTCGCCTCGTCCGCTCCCCTATTGCGCGCGAATGAGTGGGTGAATTGCTCGGGCGCTATTTGTACAACCTTCGCCGCCCATCGTTCTGCGGCGGCCAATGTGTCGTCTGTCGAGCCAGAGTCCACAACAATAACTTCCAGATCTCTCATGCCCTCTTGGGATTTCAGCTTCTTAAACAGTTGCTCGAGATTGCATCCCGGATTCTTCGTAGGAATCACGATTGAGATGCGCTTCTCGACTCGAGAAGTTGGACCTCCTGCGATATGCAGAGGGGGCAAGGGCAACATGGTTTCATGAGTTGGCAGACCGCCCTTAGGCGTTCGAAAGCGACGAAGTGCCAAACGTGTCGCAGTATTCACTCCATAGAGCTGGCAGTACCGCCAGTATTTGGCAAAGCTTTCAGCAGAGAAGGCAGCCAGTTTGATGCGATAAGTTCTGATCCAACCCATTTACATGATCCCGAGGCGTGGAAATCATACACTGAGACCAGAAACGCGGAATCTGTTTCATGCCGCGCTAGGCCTCAATGATTGGAGACTCGCGAACGTTTGGTGGCTCGCTCTCGAGTTGACCGGAAAGCGCTTCAGCGTTTCTCCACTGGCACGCGAACAATTGAAATATCTCGCGATCTGTACGAACAACCCTGGGCGCCAAAGCCAACTTCCTTTTTAGAATCGAGGGTACCCGCTTGAGGGCTGCTAAAAAACTATGCGCTTCAACTCTTGCTCGGGATGGTGAAACCTGCGCACGTCGAATACGCATTGCAGCCGAACGCCACCCATGCTTGAGGAGCATTGAGAAACTGTCCAGATTCTTCCAAAAGAAGATGTATTGATTGCGGCGCACCACCAGTCTCACAAACGGCTCTCCCGTAGAGGTCATTCGGAGGGCATGGTTGCGCGATACATTGATTGCGTGCTGATGTGACACATGGCTAGCGAACGAGAGAAGGCACTTCCAGCCAACCTTCCACGCTCGATATGACAGATCAGCGTCTTCCAGATAAAACGGATCGTAGAGCTCATCCAGTCCACCCAGCCACCAATACTTGCGGCGATCCATCGCGAAGGCTCCCCGATGAAGCCAGAAGACGGGAGAGTATTCCTGGCCTTCGTTTTCCGATCGTATGGGTTCATGCTCCCATTCCAGGTCACAGCCATCGAAGCGTGCGATAGTCTTACCTGATTCGCAAGCCATGCTCCCAGCGGCACGGACCAGGCTCGCTACACCGAAGACAGAAGAGTCTTGGAAACCTGCCAAAAGCGGATCGATAAAGCCAGGATCGACTACCGTATCACTGTTCATCAGAACTAAGATGTCACGCTTCGCTAGCGATATCCCCCGACGGTTACTGCCCCCGAAGTAAAGATTCTGTTCACTCCTTATCACTCGAACCTCTGGAAACCGCTTACGGATAAATTCTTCGCTTCCGTCCGTACTGTGGCTGTCGACGACTATAACCTCGTGGTCGCCGCCGTGCTTTCGCACTGCAAGTAGCAGAGCTGGAAGGGATTCCGAAAGCACTTTGCGCCCGTTCCAGCTAATCATTACAAAGCTGCACTCCGGCCTTGGCAAAGGAAAGGCCGGCGCCTCCTGTGGTGAAACACGCCGCAAAAGCCGGCCTATGAATTCTGTGCAGACGAACAGCGTCATCAGCAGCCAATCGAGCGGAGCTAAGAAAAACAGAACAAAAAGCATGTGCCTCCACAACTCAATCCATACGTCTACTGGACGCGAAGTCGAACAAAGCGCCCCTTAACGCGTGTAATGCACAAAATCGTGGGGATGATTCGACGCAAGTACTACCATTGCTACATCTTGCTCCCGAGTTAGACTTCTGGCGGAAAGCTTTCTAAGCCGCCTCTTATGATCCGGGATCAGATGGAACCGGCGGTAGCACTCCTTTCTAGCGCCTTCCACCAGAGAAATGTCGAGGGTATTCAGTTCCCGGAGGCGCTCAAAGAGCGAGTTCCCACATGCTTCTCTCAATCTTTGCACCTCAACATCCAGGTCGCGAGGACGATCTGAGCTGACGTTTTCGGCAGCATAACTAAAATCGAGCCTCTTGAGAACGGTCCGGCGGTCAAACAAACCGCGAAGTGAATACTCCGCCGCCACTGCTCCCAAGTCAAACAAGTCCGTAACGCCCAGAATGGCGGCTTGGTTCGCAATCAGTTCTGCTTTCTTGAGGTCGGAATGTATTGGAATCCCTGTTCCTCCGTTGGCAAGGTACCCCACCTGAGCGTTCATCGCGTGTTGAGGATATTTGTCAATCAAAGAACGAAAAAAATCAGCGATCTTTAGCTTCTTGGCCTCCACCGCTAGAGGATCCGCTGTATTGTCGGAGCGACGGTAAAAAACGTACATTGACAAAAGTCGAGTCAAAGGGTGGCGAAGATAGACAATGTCATAAAAGGCGAAAGAGTCGTTCTCCGGTTTCGGAAGTCTCAGGTTGTGGCTGGACACTGCCGCAATATCTGGGTGGTCTTCAAGGAATCGCAAGAATGACTCATTGCTGACAACGTCGTCCGGATGCTCGCTCTCAATGGCTGCGAACTGCGATCCAAAGTTCCTTTCAAGGATGGAATGAAGTGTGGTGCCAGCATTCTTGAAGATGTGATAGTGCACAATTACATGGCGTACTCCCCGTCCGCTGCGGCGTTTCACCCACGACAACACTTCCCGCCTCCAGGATGATGCGGATGGACCTTCACCGCCCGATGTCTGTCGCGCGACCCGAACAAAGGCTTATTTCCGTGTTGCCTCAGGCACTCGATTTCCAAGTATTTCCTCATAGAGGGCAATTACCCTGTCCGATGATCCGTCTTCAACCAACCGTCCTGCGTGAAGCAGTAAGACCCGGTCACACAGCTTGCGGACGTTATCCATGGAATGCGACACAAAAAGGATGGTCTTTCCCGCCCTGCGAAAACGCTCAATCCGGTCAAAGCACTTTTCTTGAAATCCGGCGTCGCCCACTCCGAGAATCTCATCAATAATCAAGATGTCGGGATCGACTTCGGCAGCGACAGAGAACGCGAGGCGCATGTACATACCGGAGGAGTACTGCTTCACTGGGGAATCTATAAAGTCTCCCAGCTCAGCGAACTCGATGATGGACTCCTCGCGCTCCCTGACCTGGCGCCTAGTCAACCCTAAAAGGAGACCGTTGAGCAGAATGTTCTCTCGGCCTGTCAGTTCGTGATGGAAGCCCGCGCCCAGCTCAATCAAGGGAGCGATGGTGCCTCGAACCTTCACTTGTCCTTCGCTCGGCGCGTATACTCCAGCGACGATCTTCAGAATTGTGCTCTTACCAGAGCCATTGCGGCCAATGAGTCCAACCGTTTCGCCCTTCGAAATCACGAACGTGACTTGCTTTACCGCCTCAAAGACCTGTAGCTGCCGGCGGCGCCGGACAATTTTCGCGAATACTTCCCTCAGAGTGTCCGGTCGTTCCCGGATTCGCCGGAACCTTTGCACCACGTTCTGAAACTCGATACTCTCGGAACCGTATGGCATCACTGCCTAGACGTAATAAACAAAGGTTTTTTCGTATCGACGGAAGACGGCAAATCCAATCCACAGAGCGATCAAACCGCAGGCCAGCGACAAGCCTATTGAAGGCAACGAGGGCAGCAGGCCGTAGTAGATGCTGAGCCGAAATCCATTCAGCACGTACAACATGGGATTAAGCTGAAAGATCCACCTGTGTTTGGCAGGAATGAAGTCCAAAGAATAGATGACGGGAGAAAAGTAGAACCAGGCAGAAAGAATAATCTGCACGATGTGGCTGACGTCGCGATAGAAAACATTGATAGTTGCAAAGAAAAACGCTGCGCCCAAGGTGAACAGAAACAGGCCGAGGATGGGGACGGGCAAGTAGATCCACGTCCAATGGACCGGGAATCGCATCACAAGAATCAGCAGGAACAATGGAATCAAAGAAAGCACAAAATTTATAATATTCGAAACTACCGCAGCAAGCGGAAACACCAATTTCGCGACGCGAACCTTTTTGAGCAGTTCGCCGTTTCCTACGATCGATTCTACCGAATAGGCTAGGCACTGAGAGAAGAAGGTCCAGGGGAGGAGCATGCTAAGCAGAAATATCGAATAATGCGGCTTCGAGAATCGCATAATGGTTCCGAAGACCAATGTCAGAACAAGCATCAGGAGCGCGGGGTTGAGCAATGCCCACAGGAAGCCGAGGACCGAACGCTTGTAACGAACCCGCAGTTCTTTCAGTGCGAGGGCCCAGATCAGCTCGCGATAACGATACGTGTCACGAAAAAGCTCGCCCATAAACCGACATGCGCTCAATTTCAAGGTATTGTTAATCTGTGGCGGTGTCAAACGCAACGGCGTCCTTGAAAGGGCGAACAGGCCGTTTTTTTGGAACCGCTTTCGCGGAGACTCTAAAGAGCTACACTGCTCAAAGCTATAATCCTATCCCATCATGGCGGTTGGCACCATCGTAATAGTGACTCACGATTCAGGTGGTTGCATTGGATCGTGCCTGCAGGCGCTGGTACCGTTCAGGCAATGGAAAGTTGTGCTGGTTGATAACGATTCGAAGGATGACACGGTTCGCCAAGCGCAGGCTATTCCTCTCGAAGTTCACACGGTGATCAATTCGCACAACCTCGGTTTTGCGGGTGCAGTGAACCAAGCCGTCAAGGTTGCCGAGGGCGATTTCTTCGTGATCCTTAATCCCGACGCCAGAGCGACGGCTGGCTCACTCGACAAACTGGTACAGGCCCTCCGAGCCGATGCCGTGGGAGCGGCGGGTGCTCTTTTGATGGGCAAAGACGGCCTGCCACAAAAGGGCTTCATCGTCCGCAGGTTCCCTACCATTGGAAGCATGCTGGCAGAAGTCCTGCTCCTGAACCGCATTTGGCCAGGCAATCCCTGTAATGTACATTACCGCTGCCTTGATCTCGATTATCAAACCGCTCAAGACGTTGATCAGCCCGCGGGCGCTTGCCTAGCGGTGAAACGCCAAGCGTGGGAGGCGATCGATGGGTTCGATGAGAGCTTCCTCCCGGTCTGGTTTGAAGACGTTGACTTCTGTCGCCGTCTTCACGACAGAGAATGGAAAATTGTTTATTGCCCGGACGCGATTTTCCTGCATGCGGGGGGGCACAGTGTAAATCGACTCTCTTTCCGTGATCGGCAATCCTATTGGTATAGAAATCTTCTTCGATATTTTAGAAAACATCACAGCGGCGCCGAACTTGCCGTACTACGCGTGGGCATCACGGTAGGGCTGCTGTTTCGCGCGCTGTTATCATTGGTTGGATTCAGGCCCGCGGGGATTTCGGTCACCGAAACGCTGCAAGCCTACTGGCAGGTTGCCTGGCAATACGCGATTAGGCGCGGAGATGTGTAGTGCATCGCAACAGTCGCAGCAGTTGGATGTTGGACGCTCCGCAAATCACAAATAGCCGTTCTCATGAAGATTGCAATTCTAGGCACACGCGGCATCCCGGCCCGCTATGGCGGATTTGAGACGCTGGCTGACCAACTCTCGAAACGACTAGTGGACCGGGGACATAGCGTGACGGTTTATTGCCGCCGGCCGTTCACACGGGCGGACGATGCTTTCGACCGGCGCGTCCGTCGAGTAATCTTGCCTACCCTCGCGAGCAAGCACTTCGATACTTTGTTTCACACTTTCATGTCGGTCTTGCACGTAATCTTCACCGACGCCGAGGTAGTGCTCATCTGCAATGTCGCCAACAGCCCATTTGCCTGGATTCCCCGATTGGTAGGCAAGCCTACCGCTCTAAACGTCGACGGCTTGGACCGAAAGCGGCGCAAGTGGAACGTTCTGGGGCGGTGGTTCCTCCACTTCTGTGAGATTCTTTCTGGTTTTACGCCGACCAGAATCGTGACCGACGCGCGGGCCGTACAGGACTACTATTGGCAGCGCTATCGCAAGCCGTCCGATATGATCGCTTATGGCGCTGAGCCACCCGACGCCAGTAACCATCTTGGCGACTTCGGACTTTCGAGCAGGCGCTATCTCCTCTATGTGGCACGGCTCGAACCGGAAAATAATCCGGAACTCGTCATCAAGGCTTATCGATCCTTGGGCACGGATTGGCCCCTGGTGATTGTCGGCGGCAACCCCTATCAACCTGATTACGTTCGGGAACTGCAATCCATCGCTGATAACCGTGTCATCTTCACCGGCCCCGTCTACGGCGATGGCTATTGGAGCCTGCAGAAGAACGCAGGAGTATTTGTCTTCGCCGGCGAGATTGGAGGGATTCATCCTGCGCTCGTGGAGGCCATGGCGGCGAACAACGCAGTTCTGTATCTTGACACTCCAGCCAATCGTGAGACTGCGCGCGATTGTGGCATTTCTTTTCATCCAGACGAGCATGACCTAGCAACCAAACTCGAACAATTGATTGCAGCGCCCGAGCGACTCGGAGACTTACGTGCTCGGGCGAAGAGTGTCGCTTTGGAAGTCTATCGGTGGGAGGGCGTCGTTGATCAGTACGAGCGACTTTTTGCAGAGATGCGCGCCTGAGAGCTTTCCTTGAGCTCAGTTTCGGAAGTTGCGGAGGAATTGAATTTAGCACCGACGCCTGGGCCGGAAAACCAGAATAGAAGCTCGCGATCCGACACACGGCGGTGCGCCTGGATGATCTGTCGCTTTCGTTTGAGTTCACGCCGGGCCTTCCAAACCGCAGTCAGTGCTGAAGCGAGTTTGCGATCGACCAGCAGACAATAGCCGATCACCTGCGCATCCCGCAGGGTGGTAGGGAAGAAACAACTGGCATAGAGTCTCCACGAGATGTTCTTGGCCCGCATCAAAAAGCGATTCTTGATGGAATGCCAGTTAATTTCTGTCGGCAGCTGGCTACGTCGTTCTGGGGTCACGCGTCGAACGTGCCAGGCAATGGCGCGCGGCGTGTACAGAGAGTGCCAGCCCATTATCTGTGCCCGCCATGCCAGATCCGCGTCTTCCCGATAGGCAAAGAATTGCTCGTCGAAAAGCTCGCCGCCCACCGAGACATCCTCGACCATGCTCCGGCGATATAGTGCCGCCGCTCCTGTAGCACCGAATACGTATTCCGCTTGTTCAAACTGCCCTCGATCCGCTTCGCCCGCTCCGCGATCAAGGTGGCGAAGATTGGGCAGGAAATAGATTCCCGTGGAGTCGATCGCCTTGGTGAACTCAGGATCGGAGCCTGGATTCCAGCGCAGGAGTTTGCCGCACAGGGCCCCAATCTTCGAATCCCGTTCTCCCATCGAAACCGCTTCGGCAATGAAATTCGGACTGAGAACGACGTCAGGATTGAGTGACAGCAGCCAACTGCCCCGGGCCGCTCGTGCGGCCTGGTTCTGGGCCGCAGCAAAACCGACGTTGGTGTCGTTGTAGACGACATTAATTCCAGTGCCACGCTTTGCAAGCAGTTCGTGTGTGCCATCCATCGAAGCGTTATCGACGACGATTATTTCGAGTGGTTGGTAGGATTGGCGCTGCGCTGAATCCAGACATCTCTCGATGAACTGCGCCGAGTTGAAGGTCGTGATGAGAATGGAAACCATAAGACCGGTAAGCGCGGACGGAAAAGAGGGAGCCTAATTTGGTCTGTCGCCGATGCAAGATTCTTCGTCGTAAAGAATCTTAGCATCCGGCCAGGCTAAAGAATCTTAGCATCCGGCCAGGCTGTGGTCCGCTTACAAGGACCTCCCACTGTCCGAGGCCCAAGAACATTGCAGGGATTAACGCGTCAGCAATGATGAGCTGGCCGAAGACTCGCAATTTGAGACGAATCGCCAGAACCATCGCAAGTGCAATGGCCGTACCAATCGCAAACGCCTGGGGCATGCTGTTCCAGTGCGTAAGCGTCAGGAGCCAGCTGACAACCACGACTCCTACGCCCTCGCGATGAGGGCCATGCTGCGAAACAAAAATTTTCCACCAATGCGCGTGCTCGAAGAGAGGGGCGTAAATGTCCCACTCATCGAAGAAAAAGAGGTTCACGGAGTACTTCAATATCACGCAATAAAATTCGGAGGGGCAAGCCGATCGCGACTGCCGAGACAAACAACGCTGCGGGACAGCTGCGCGCGGGAAAGATAAGGTCTGGGTGAGCGTGTGAGGCTAGTCGCGACGCGACACTCATTTCAGCAAATATTACACAGCACCGATCGCCAGTGTCGACAAGCTTACAGAACTGCTGTTGAATTGAGACACAGGACGAGAATCCGCCATCTCGCATATCGCTTTCGAAAGCACTGCTCGTGACCTGATAATTGGTGAAGCACACCGTCTCAGTCACAGAGCTTCGTGCCCTTGTGGATATCGGCGTGGCATCTCACGCAAAGAGTGATCATATTTTCCTCCGAGTCGTCCCCGGCCCGGCTGCGAAATGCCTTGTGGTGAACCTCAAGATTCGACATCGTGCCACAATTCTGACATCTCCAACCGTCTCGCCGTAGTACTTGCTGACGCACGTCGTCGTACAACTCGGGGGAGAGTCGCAGCCGAGGATTCTTTGGTCGAATTCGGTTCACGACGCCTTCTCAAGTGCATGAGCCACAAACGCCTGTTGTTGTTCAGCCGGCAAGAATTTGAAAGAGCGTGAGATCGAGTGCAAAAGCAGGTCGGGATTGTCCAGGTTGGCCCCCGCCAAGAAATCCGCGCAGATCATCTCCAGACAATAGCCGCGGGATTTGTCGCTCCCCAGCATGAGAGCCGCGGTCTCGATCGCTTGCTCAATCACCGGGATTTGGCTCTTGTACAGCTTGAAATAGATAATTTCCCAGGGTTCCGTTTCCCGCCCGGTCAGCTCCTTCTCGACTTCCCGTTTGAATTGTTCCTTCGGCAGCTCACGAGCTTTGTGCAACCAGGTTGCACAATCGAACTCCTGCCTGTCCCGCCGTGCCAGCTTCGCCAGTTCCAACCCCTTCGTCCATCCCACTTCCTTCAGTTCTCTCCGCACCTGCGGCGGCAAGTGCTCGTGGATTGACATCA
>Ga0210384_10003471_pt1 | contig 18210 bp, 12 predicted proteins | sample IncBWH2MmetaG_FD_160574 | JGI IMG/M metagenome (GOLD analysis project Ga0210384, IMG submission 160574) | Forest soil microbial communities from Barre Woods Harvard Forest LTER site, Petersham, Massachusetts, United States - Inc-BW-H-2-M | ecosystem: Environmental > Terrestrial > Soil >...
TGGAAAAATCGACCGGTCGTCATGATTTCTTGCACTGTTTGTCGAGAGCCCGCCGCAAGATGGGCCACTTCTCAGCGAATGCTGGGATGAAGTGCAGGCTTTCTTTGGAGAAGTTGGTGTGACTGTGAAGAGAGACTGCGGCGCGATACTTTCCCGCGATTTCTGGTTGATTCCAAACGCAAGAAATCTTCGATGGCGTCAATCGCTGGCCTCCGATTTTTAGCCGCGGCAGCGGCACCTTACCGCGACCTGGTGTCTAACTACCTGGAGGCCGACGCTTCCTTCAGACCGTCATTTCATTGATTGTAACTGCTATTCAAGTCTTTTCTTCAAGCATTGGTATACAACAGTCGCCAATATGAAAATATCCATAATTGCACACTGACAAATTAGAATTGTGGCCGCAAAAAATGAAATCACCGGGCAGTCAATACTCAACGGCCATTCCCATATCGCGTCGGAGGCCGAATTGTGGCTTAATTGTTTCCGCGATTCTCCGATTCTTTCACTGGAGCGAATTCGAATGCCTTCCGTTAAGTCGCCGCATGTCGTGAATATCCATGATTTGAGGCGCGTAGCGCAGCGGCGACTCCCCCGAGTGGTTTTCGATTATCTGGACGGCGGCGCGGAAGGCGAAGTCACGCTACGAGAAAATTGCCGCGTTTTTGATGATGTAACCTTTCGTCCGCGCCACGCGGTGGCGTTTGCGAATTGCGATTTGCGAACAACCGTGCTTAGGCATGAACTTTCACTTCCAGCAATGCTGGCTCCCGTGGGCTATAGCCGTCTGATGCATCCCGGTGGAGAAGTTTCGGCCGCGTGCGCGGCAGGAAAGGCCGGCACCGCTTATATTCTTTCCACCATTTCAGGGCACAAGCTCGAAGATGTGAAAGCGGGCTCGACCGGGCCGGTCTTTTACCAGCTTTATCTGATGGGTGGACGCGCGGCCGCCGAAGCCTCCATCGATCGCGCGCGCCGCGCCGGCTTTGCAGCCTTGGTGATCACGATCGATACGCCTGTTAGCGGAATTCGCGAGCGCGATCCACGCAACGGGATGGTTGAGTTGCTGAACCCTGGGTTTTTTCAGAAAATTCCTTACGCCGAACAATTCTTAACGCATCCGGGATGGTTACTTTCCTTCTTGAAGGACGGTGGCGTTCCTCCTCTTCACAATGTCGTCTTACCCGGAAAAGGCCCCATGCCCCTCACGGACATTGGCCGCGCTCTGGCCGCTTCCACGGTGACATGGAAAGATTTGATGTGGATCAGGCAACACTGGAACGGTCCCATTGTCGTCAAAGGTGTGCTCACCGGCGATGACGGCAGAAGGGCCGTGGACGAAGGAGCCGCCGCCATTGTCGTTTCGAATCACGGCGGCCGCCAACTCGATTGTGTTTCCGCAACGCTGCGCGTGCTGCCTGAAGTCGTCGCAGCAGTTAACGGTCGAATAGAGGTGCTAATGGACGGAGGCGTGCGCCGCGGCACCGATATCGTGAAAGCGTTGTGCCTTGGCGCGCGCGCCGTGCTCTGTGGAAGGGCCTACGCGTACGGATTGGCCGCCGCTGGTGAAGCAGGAGTAGCTCGCGCTATCGAAATTTTACGCGAAGACGTCAAACGCACGCTGGTGTTGTTGGGCTGTCCGAGCGTCGCAGCGCTCGATTCTTCTTACGTGCGCATCCCTGCAGATTGGGCCGCCAATTAAATTGGGACCTCGTTCCTTCACCAAAAGGATACGAACGCCATCAGCACACGAACTTCAGTGCACAAAGGTCAATCCGTGCGGTATAAATTGCGGGAAAACGTATGCATACAGCATCACAATCACGCCGATGACGGCCGCCAGCGCCACCGAATGCCAAAATACAAATCGGAAAATCGAGCCTTCATTGCCGACCTGATTGGTTGCCGCAGTAGCAATGCATATGGATTGCGCATCGATCATTTTGCCCATCACGCCACCGGCGCTGTTCGTGGCGCACATTAAAATTGGACTCAGGTTCAGTTGCTGCGCCGTAATGCGCTGCAGCCCACCGAACAAGGCGTTCGAGGCCGTATCGCTTCCGGTCAGCGCCACCCCCAGCCACCCAATATAAGCGCCGAAAAATGGGAAAAACCAGCCCGTCCGCGTAAACGCCAATCCCAATACCGCATCCATGCCCGAGTACCGGGTCACATATCCCAAGCCCAACATACATGTCATGGCAATGATCGCGAAGCGCAACCGAAACATCGTGCCCCCAAATATCTCCAATATTCTCCTGGGTTTTAGACCAAGCAAAAGCCCAGCCACAATCGCAGCCAGGAAGCATCCCGTCCCTGTCGCAGTCAACCAGTTTAGATCGAACTTGGCGTTTTCGGCCGTAGGCTTCATCACCACCGGTTGAGCCCGAAACACAGCCTGATGCAAGTAAGGAACCGCCCATCCTCCAGTCTTAAACGCCGGAGTGGTGGCCTTCCCCATGGCGGCCTTGATAGTGGGCAATCCCCAAAGCAAAACAAACAGCGATAGCAGCGCAAACGGCATCCACGCTTTTGCAAGCTGCCCGGGAGTGTGAACTACGGCGACTTCTCCGCGTTTCACCTTGGCGGCGTCTTCCCCACGTTCATCCTCAAAACGCCAGATCCGTTTCGGTTGCCATACGCGGAGGAATAAAAGTGTCGCGATGATGGACGCGATGCCCGCCGCAATATCCACGAGATTGCTGTCCACATGATTGGACCAGAAATACTGCACCCCCGCAAACGATATGCCGACCACGAGGATCGCGGGAAATACTTCGAAAGTTTCTGACCAGCTCACAAAAGTTCGAATCAGCCAAAAGGGCACTATAATCGCCGTCCAGGGAAGAATCCGTCCGACCATCGCGCTTAGGTCCGATTCTGGAAGCGCAGTCACCGCCGCCAGGACATGTACGGGAGTTCCGATCGCTCCCCATGCCACTGGCGCGGTATTGGCGATAAGATTCAAAACCGCGGCCTGAAATGGCCTGAATCCCAACCCAATCATAAAGGCTCCAGCAATGGCCACCGGAGCCCCGAAGCCCGCCGCTCCTTCCAGGAAAGCGCCAAACGCAAACGCCACCAGCAGCACCTGCAAGCGGCGATCCGGCGTGATGGCCGCTATGGATAACTTCATTATTTCGAACTGCCCGGTATCGACGGAAATGTCATACAAAAAGACCGCAGCAATCACGATCCATACTATTTTCAGAAATCCGAATGCGCCCCCGTACAGGAAGCTCATCACCGCTAACCGTGCGGGCATGCCGAACGCCACGATGGCAATAATAACGGCGGCCGCTGCCCCAGCCATGGCGCACAGGTGAGGACGCACTCTGAACCCTGCCAAAAGAGTCAGCAATAGGAGAATGGGTACGGCGGCTACAAGAGTTGATAACCACCAATGACCGAAAGGGTCGTAGACTTGCGTCCAGGTCACAGTATCCTCCACCGAAGAGAATAGCGACCGGTGAGGGTTGCGAGCCTTCGGAAGTAACACAAATTAGATATATAGTCCGCTTGTGAAATAGTGCTTGGCCGGCAAATTGTCAAGCAAGAAGTGATGACGGCATAGGATCCATCGTCAGCGATGCTGCTGGCCCTCCAAGCCGCCCGCTGTCGCGATATAATGGTGGCCATCAAGCTTATGCGCATTCTACTCGCCGAAGACGAACGGAAAGTTGCGAGCTTCATTGCCCGCACCCTTAGGGAAAATTCCTACGCCGTGGATATCGCGGACACCGGTGAGAAGGCCCTGGAGCTCGGTAGGGAAGTGAATTACGACGCCATCCTTTTGGATGTGCGGCTGCCCGGGATAAGCGGAATCGAAGTCTGCCGCGAATTGCGTCAGCGCGGAATCGAATCTCCCGTGATGATGCTTACCGCGCGAACTCTCGTGGAGCAACGTGTCGAGGGGCTGGATGCCGGCGCTGATGACTATCTAACGAAGCCCTTCGTATTGGCCGAACTTCTCGCGCGCGTGAGAGCGCTGGTTCGCCGCGGCTTTCACAAGGGAAATGCCCGCCTTCATTATGCCGATTTGGAGCTGGATCGCCATCGCCGCCGCGCCACGCGCGGTAAGGAAATCATCCCATTAACTTCTAAGGAATTTGCGCTGTTGGAGCTCTTCCTATTGCACGCGCCGGACTTGATCACCCGCAGCGCCATCGTCGAGCATGTGTGGGACTACCATTTCGACAGCGAGACCAATCTCGTCGAGGTATACATCAATCGTTTGCGTCAGAAGATCGACGTGAGCGGAGCGCCTAAATTAATTCACACCGTGCGCGGTGTGGGCTACCGCTTAGGCATGCCTGAAAGTTAACCTTCGTGCGTACTATCCCGGAAAAAAAACACGAAGCTACCCGCAGTGCAACTAATGCCGCCGCCTCAAGAACGTTCGAGCGGCACTGAATAATCTTCTTCGCTCACGTGTTCTAGCCACACCACACTGGCACCATTCTGGTCCGCTTCCTGGATCGCCAAATGAACCATGGTGTGACTGGCATCAGCGCCATGCCAGTGACGTTCGCCCGCTTCAATCCAAACCGAATCGCCCGCAGTAATTATTTGCGGCGGCCTGCCGGCGAGTTGCACCCGGCCCACTCCTGTCAACACATGCAAAGCCTGCCCCATGGGATGCGTGTGCCACGCAGTGCGCGCTCCGGGCTCAAACGAAACCCGATTCACAGCAAATCTGGCCGGCGCCGCGGCGGCTACAATCTCGTCAATCCACACTCTGCCAGTGAACCAATCTTGCGGTCCCTTGCGGCAACCGCGCATCTCGTTGGTAAGTATTTTCATTTTTTCTTCCCCGCCACTTATTTCCGCCAGTCCAGCGTGGCGACGCGTTAAACTACGACAATTTCCCAGGTGTAAACAGCACTGTCATTTCCATGACGTCACGATAATAATCTTTTTGCTTCAATTGCGCGGCGGCTTCTTCGTCAACGATGGCCGTGGCGTCGGCATGAAGTTGCAACGCTGAAGCAGTGACCGACGCGGTGAGCGGCCCCTCAATCGCATTCGCAACAGCTCCGGCCTTTGCCGCGCCGGTAGCCAGCATAAGCACGCGCCTGCTGGCCAGTATGGTGCCGATGCCCATAGTGATCGCGAGACGCGGCATAGTCTCCCCAAGGCCAAAGAATTTCCGATTGTCTTCGAGGGTCGCTTTGCTGAGCACCTTCAGACGGGTTTTCGACGCGAAACTCGAAGTCGGTTCGTTAAAGCCGATGTGCCCGTTGCGCCCGATGCCTAGGATTTGTAAATCGATACCGCCCGCATTTTGAATTACAGCTTCATACCCAGCGCAATATTTTTCGTAGTCCGCGCTGATGGTGCCATCCGGGATATGAATGTTTCCAGGGTTCAGATTTACATGTGAAAAAAAGTGTTCCGTCATGAAACGGTGAAAACTCTGCGGATGTTCAGGAGAAATCCCCAGGTATTCGTCCAGATTAAAGGTAACCACTCCCGAAAAATCGAGCGATTCTTCCCTGTGCAGCCGCACCAGCTCGCGGTACACACCGACGGTAGTGCTTCCGGTGGCCAAACCAAGCCGGAGCTGAGGATTCTGGCGTATTGAGTTGGCCACCATGCGCGCCGCTTCCAGGCTGAGCTCTTCATAATTGGATTTTAGGACCACCAGCATTTAATGTATGCCCGCCTGTTTTTTGGAGTCTAGCGATGTGTCCGGCCGCAAACTTTTATTGTGCTCACCCTTGCCATTTAGACTTTTCTGGGCCACCATTCTGTGCTTCGCAGCGTCCCGTTAGACTACAACATCCGCGTCATGAATTGCTGGCCCGGCCATTACTAAAACGATTTAACCTGAACGCGTGACCGGTAAGCCGCATCTCAATTCGCGCCACCGATCAAATGCAGCAGGGGAGTAAACACCCAAGATGGCACTCACTACTACCGACTGGATTGTAATCGCCGCCTATCTGCTGCTTAATTTGTTGATCAGTCTGTATTACCGCCGCCGCTCGTCGGGCAGCACCGAAGAATTTTTTGTATCCGGACGAAATGTTTCCTGGTGGCTTGCGGGCACCTCCATGGTGGCCACCACCTTTGCCGCCGACACCCCGCTGCTCGTCGCGGGCTTGGTAGCCAAAAACGGAATCTCCGGAAACTGGCTGTGGTGGTCGCAATGTCTGTGCGGCATGATGACTGTTTTTTTCTTTGCCCGATATTGGCGTCGCGCAGAAATTCTTACCGACGTTGAATTTGTCGAGCTTCGCTACGAAGGGAAGCCTGCAGCGTTCCTCCGTGGTTTTCGCGCCATCTACCTTGGCGCGCTGATGAATTGCCTGATCCTCGGCTGGGTGATCAAAGCCATGATCAGCATCACCACCGTTTTGCTCGGCGAAGCCATCGCCGCCGGCCGCGTGCTGCAAATTGCCGTGGGTGGCCACGTGCTCCTGCATTACACGCTCGGAGCGCCGGCGCATACCGCGTTGCTGATCTGTGTGCTGATCCTCGTACCCTTCACAGGCATATATACATTTATCGGCGGACTGTGGGGCGTGCTGGTCACCGATCTGTTCCAATTTATTTTGAAGATGACCATGATCGTGGTGCTGGCCTGGATTGCCGTCTCCAAACTTGGCGGTATGACCATGCTCAAAATCCAGTTGTCGCGCGTGGATAGCGCGGTGCGTCAAACGGGACAACCCACTGGATCGATTCTCTCCTTTTTTCCTTCCTTCCATCTCGGCTGGACCACTGACGCGTTGTGGACTCTCCCGGTCATTACATTCTGTCTTTATCTAGCAGTCCAATGGTGGGCTAGCTGGTACCCCGGCGCGGAACCCGGCGGCGGCGGTTACGTCGCCCAACGGATGTTCAGTGCCAAGGACGAAAAAAATTCTCTCGGCGCAACGTTGTGGTTCAACATCGCCCACTACGCCATGCGTTCCTGGCCATGGATTCTAACCGGCTTGGTAGCCGTCGCCGTTTATTCCCCTCATGGCGGCTTGCGTCCGAGCATGGAGTTTGCCGTCGAGCCTGAAAAAGGCTACGTAATGGTGCTGCGCGATTTTCTTCCCCCGGCACTCCGCGGATTGATGGTCGCGGCCTTCCTGGCAGCATTTATGTCCACCGTGGGCACCCAATTGAACTGGGGCACTTCCTACCTTATCAACGACCTGTACCGCAGATTTTTGGTACGCAAAGCCACCGACAAGCACTACGTGTTCATCGGCAAAGTTTTTATCGTGATGCTGGTCATTCTCAGCGGCTACGCGGCCGCAAACATTAATTCCATTCAGTCCGCGTGGCAATTGCTGCTGGGCATGGGCGCGGGAACTGGCAGCGTTTTGCTGCTGCGTTGGTACTGGTGGCGAATTAACGCCTGGAGCGAAATCTCCGCAATGATCGCCGCGTTCGTGGTGTCCATTTCGCTGCAGCGGGTGCATTTCGCAGGCAACGATTCCGTGGTTTTCGCCAAGGCCGCGTTGATCACCACCATCACCACCACGGTGGTGTGGCTGGTCACCACCCTGATGACCAAGCCCGAATCCGACGAACGCCTCGTGAAATTCTACCGCCGCGTGCACCCCACGGTAATCGGTTGGCAGCGCATCGCGGCGTTGGCTCCGGAGCTCGCCCCGGTGCGCGATCTCGGCGCGAACACCTTCGATTGGATCATGGGTTGCACGCTGGTTTATTGCTGCATGTTCGCGATAGGCGAGCTGGTGCTGCAGGAATGGCTCCCCGGACTCGTATTGCTGGCTTGCGCTGCAGCCTCCGGTTATTTTATTTATTGGAGTTTGTCTCGACGTGGTTGGAAAACTTTCTCACTGGCAACAGAACCTGCGGTGGTGTCAAAAGGCGCCGAAGAAGGCGTTTAATCTTCGATGCAGCCGTATCCGTTTTATTCCATGCTCCTGTCTGCGGCTTGCGTGCATCAAATATGCGTACTCATGCCGAAAGAAGCACGTGAGCAGAACTGCGATCCGCCACGCTTTTACGTATGATGCAAGAATAACAAGAACAAATTGAAGAATTTGGATCGTCCGCCCAGAACTAAGCCTATGCCCAGACTTCAGACCCGGGAAGATCAACGCCTTGAGGAAACGCGTACTCGCAAGAAATATTGGAAGCGTTGGGGCCCCTATCTATCCGAACGCCAATGGGGCACCGTACGCGAAGACTATAGTCCGTATGGCACCGCGTGGGAATATTTTCCCCATGACCACGCCAGATCACGCGCGTACCGCTGGGGCGAAGACGGTATTGGAGGCATCAGCGACCGCCATCAGATGATTTGTTTTAGTCTTGCCATGTGGAACGGCCGCGACCCGATCTTGAAGGAGCGTCTGTTCGGACTCACCGGCCACCAGGGAAATCATGGCGAGGACGTGAAGGAATATTACTTCTACCTCGACTCCACGCCCACCCACAGCTACATGCAGATGCTGTACAAATATCCCCAGGTGGAATTTCCCTACGAGGCCTTGGTTGCCGAAAATGGCCGTCGCGACCGCACTAAGCCCGAATTCGAACTCATGGACACTGGCGTCTTCGCCGAAAATCGCTATTTCGACGTGTTCGTCGAGTATGCCAAGGCCGACGTCGAAGATATTCTTATCAAAATCATCGTAGTCAATCGCGGTCCGGAGACGGCCACACTTCATCTCTTGCCTTCGCTTTGGTTTCGGAATACATGGTCGTGGGGAAAGGATGACCGGCGGCCCATCATCCGCAAAACGGACGGATTGCAGAACTGCCAGTGTGTTGAAGTGCAGCATTGGCAATACGGCAAGCGATGGCTGTTGTGCGCGGGTCAGCCCCAATTGCTTTTTACCGAAAACCAGACCGATTATGAGCGCATTTTTAACGTAAAAAACCCCACCCCCTTCGTCAAAGACGCTTTTCACGAATACCTCATTCACAAAAATCAAGGAGCGGTAAATCCCCAGCAAATCGGCACCAAGATGGCCGCTTACTACCCCCTCGCCCTTGGCTCTGGTGATAGCACCACCCTGAAGCTGCGTCTCACCGATATGAACCCATGGGACGCGACGAACAGTAATTCCAAAAAGGTGGGAGCCCTGCCTTCACCAGCGCATAGCGGCTCCCACGAAGAGGTTCCCGGCGCGAACGATTTCGGCACCGGTTTCGATCAACTTTTCGAACTGCGCCAAAAAGAAGCCGACGATTTCTACGCTTCGCGTGTGCCCAAGGATATTTCCGAGGATGCTCGCTCGGTAATGCGTCAGGCCTTATCTGGAATGTTGTGGTCCAAACAGTTCTACCATTACGACGTTCTCACTTGGCTTAGCGGCGACCCTGGCCAACCGCCTCCACCCGAGGAGCGCTGGAACGGAAGAAATAAGGATTGGACCCAGCTATACAACGACGACATTGTTTCCATGCCCGACAAATGGGAATACCCCTGGTACGCGGCGTGGGATCTGGCGTTTCACTGCGTCTCGCTGGCCATCATCGACCCCGATTTCGCGAAGGATCAGCTCGTGCTCCTGTTGCGCGAATGGTATATGAATCCCAACGGCCAATTACCGGCTTACGAATGGGCCTTTAGCGATGTGAATCCCCCCGTTCACGCCTGGGCCGCTTGGCGCGTTTACAAGATCGAGCGCCGCGTTCGCGGCGTGGCCGATCGCGCATTCCTCGAAAAAGTTTTTCATAAACTGCTGTTGAATTTCACCTGGTGGGTGAATCGCAAAGATCCCGACGGCTCCAATATTTTTCAGGGCGGCTTTCTAGGGCTGGACAATATCGGCGTTTTCGACCGCTCCGCGCCTCTCCCCACCGGCGGCCATCTCGAGCAATCCGATGGCACCAGCTGGATGGGCATGTATTGCCTCAACATGCTGGCTATCGCCCTTGAACTTGCCAAAGAAGATCCCGCTTACGAAGACATTGCCAGCAAATTTTTTGAGCATTTCGTTTACATCGCCCATGCCATGAACAATTTTGGATCGCGCGCGAAATCGCTGTGGGACGAAGAAGACGGTTTTTACTACGACGTTCTGCACCTTCCTAGCGGCGAAGACCATTTCTTGAAAGTCCGCTCTATGGTGGGTCTGATTCCTTTGTTTGCGGTGGAAACTCTGGAACCGGAAGTCATCGATAAGCTGCCGGGCTTTAAGCGCCGCATGCAGTGGTTCATCGACAATCATCCCGACGTCCCAGACCACATTGATATGTCACAACGCTCGCCTCGTGGCACGCGCCTGTTGCTCTCTTTAGTGAGCAAGAAACAATTGGGCCGCGTCCTCTCGCGCATGCTGGACGAATCGGAATTTCTTTCTCCCTACGGCATCAGGGCGCTGTCCCGCTACCACCAGGATCATCCCTATGAGTTGCGCTGCAATGGCACTGTAAACAGAGTGGATTACGAGCCCGCGGAATCGGCAACCGGAACATTTGGCGGCAATTCAAACTGGCGCGGGCCCATCTGGTTTCCCGTGAACTACCTGTTGGTTGAGTCCTTGCAGAAATACCATCATTACTACGGCGAAGATTTCAAATTGCCATTTCCCACAGCTTCGAACAACCAGGCTAATCTCTGGCAAGTGGCCGCGGAAATATCACGTCGGCTGACCCATATTTTTCTACGCGACGATGAAGGCCGCCGTCCCGTCTACGGACAGACCGAAGTATTCCAGAGCGATCCGCACTGGCGCGACCTGGTTCTTTTTTACGAATTTTTTCATGGGGACAATGGCGCCGGTCTCGGCGCGAATCATCAGACCGGATGGACCGGCCTGGTAGCCAAAATGATTCAACAAAGTGGTGAGTGACCCGCCGTTTTGGGCAACTCGTAAAGTTCTATTAGCACTTTACTGTTCTCGCCGACGGCATCGGGCACAGGCACCAGAATAAAATTGACCTTCGTACCGTTAGCCCCAGCTCGCGCTTCTTTATAAATGGGAGTCATCCTAAGCCGCTCGCGCAATATCGCCATAGCGCGATCCACATCGAGACACCGAAACTCCACCTGTTGAATGCCCTCGCCGAATTTCGCCAGAAATCGGGCGATCGCTCCCTGACCAGCCGGTTCTTTGCTAGTGAGCACATCCAATTCAACGCCATTCGCAAAAGGAAGTTCGAATTCGTCGGCATCCTGTTCTGCAGGAACGTCCGACAGTGCCGGCTGCCCGTTAGCCGCGCGAATCCTCGTGAACGTCTCCCGGCGCACCGCTATACCTACAGTGACGATTGGTCTCGGGGCTAAAAGCAATTTAGATAATTCTGCATCTTCTAACCAAGCAAATACTGCCCGATCAGCGGGCCTCCGCCCCTGTCGATAGATTTCCGAAGCGGCTGCCACACGCGTGGATTTCTCAGCCGCCGACAAATTTCGGATCGCGGAAGAAATTGCGGTTGCCATCATAAGCTCTAAATTCTATCTATCAGAACCCTGCATGATCTTAGTGCCCGTCTGCTGAGCGCTGGCCGCTTGTGCCGGGAATAGCAGCGACACTATAAGCGCCACCAGCAGTATCCCCGCCACCACTCCCAGGGAAATGTGCACGGGAACGTGTACCCACGGCACCGCGATCATCTTTGCTCCAATGAAAACCAGCACCCCGGAAAGCCCCGCGGTCAGGTAACGCAAGCGCCGCAACGCTCCCGCCAACAAGAAATAAATAGCGCGCAACCCCAGAATCGCAAACACATTCGAGGTGTACACGATAAACGCGTCGTGAGTGATGCCAAAAATCGCCGGAATAGAGTCAACCGCCAGCGTAATATCCGTGATCTCCACCACCAGCAGCACCAGAAATAAAGGTGTCGCAAATAATTGCTTGTTCGAACGCACAAAGAATCTCTCACCATGGTATTGGCGAGTAACCCGCAAATGCCTGCTCGCGAATTTAAAAATCTTGTTTTGTTCAGGATGTATCTCACGGGTTCGAATCAAAAGCATGTGGATTCCCGCGTATACCAGAAACGCCCCGAAGACGTACATGATCCATCCAAAGCGCGCCACCAGCGCGGCGCCCATCGCGATCATGATTCCCCGCATCACCAGCGCCCCCAGCACCCCCCAGGCCAGCAAGCGATGTTGTACCCGCTCATCCACGGAAAAAGCATGGAAGATCACCAGAAATAAAAACAGGTTATCGATACTCAGCGCTTTTTCGATCAGGTATCCAGTGAAGAATTCGAGCGCTGGTTGCCTGCCCAAAAACCAAAATACGCCCACGCCAAAAAGTATGGACAAGCCGATCCACGCCGCGCTCCAGATCGCCGCTTCCCGCACCCCGATTCTGTGCGGTCTGCGATGAAATGCGCCCAGATCAAGAGCGACAGCAATCAGCACGAAAATGTTAAAGAACATCCAGCGCGAGAGGGTACCCATATTCGCGTTGGCTTATTTCAGGGAGCGGAAGCCGCGCGTGCGTCCGTTGCATTCAGATTGTTCAATTCCACCCTGGTGGTCTGCCCGGGCTGAATAGCCACCGGCACATCCCACCTCACCCTGGTATCCCCGGCATCGGCGTCCAGATTCAGAGAACTGACCCAGTAACTTCCCGGCGGCAATCCCGAAACCCCCGCGCGCCCATCCAAATCCGTGTCCGCCTTCGCCACCAGATATTTTGTCTGCGCCACATCAGGCGCCATGTGCTGCACGTGTTTCTTATGGTCGCTTTCAATTTTCGCCCATTTTCGCTGCGGATTAACCGCGTCCAACTCCAGTTCCATGCCGCTCATGGTTTCCGGGTGCAAGCGAATAAACTTTCGCAGAGCGTTGTAGTATTCATCTTTTTGCTTTTCGTATTTCTCCGGATGGTCGGTTTTGTCGGCATCCTTATATTTCGGTTTGGGGATCCCATTGGTCACGCCGCCGCTGTTGGTACGTTGGTAAGCCAGCAAAAATTCCGGCACATGCAGCACGTCATCCGCTGTCAGCGCTTTGTCCAGTCCCGGCATCGTCAAGTCCAGAAGCTCATGCCCTTTGAGCCATTCCTTCAATTCCGGAGAAATTTTCAAGTCATCAATGAATTTGTCGCGAGAGGGAATGGCATCGCCGGCTTCCACTTCTTTAGAAACGGCTTCATAGCTCTTGCTGAGGATGTAAAAAGTGAATTGTCGCACCGGCTCGGGCCGGGCCGCCGTGGGTGTGATCCGTGCGGTGAGCTGCAGCCCGCCGGTGCCCGCAGCCGTTTGCGCAAATGAACTCGCCCCTATTAAAAATAAGCCAAACCAAGAGCCAAGCAAGACGGCCAGTGTGGCCATTCGCGTTTTCATCATTCGCAAATCGTAACAGATTGCCGCCCAGCCGACGCGCAGAACATCTAATGTGTTGCTTTGGTGACGACCTGCTGAGTGACAACGCCAACCGGGGAGATTAGCAGCAGTTCGTTCTCGCGCGAAATGCTGCTCTTTAGTAGAGGTGAAAAGTAACTTCGATCTGCACGCGACACGCCACAGGTTTGCCGCCAGGACCCAAAGCCGCCCGCATTTTCCAGTTTCGCACTTGCGCCAGGGCCTTTTCTTCCAGGCCAAGTCCGGGGCCCTTAATCACGATGGGATTAACGACACGTCCGTCGGCTGTCACCGTCACGTCAAGTAAAACAGTGCCTTGGTATTTTGCCTTGCGAGCTTCATCGGAATATTCCGGTTGTGGGCAATAAATGCATTGTGGCGAGCCTACGCCGTTCACGCCAGCGCGGAAAGCCCCGCCACCCGTGCCCGCAGTTTCGCCAGGCCCCAAGCCTGCGCCCGTGCCGCTGCCAATGCCGCCGCTCGTGCCTACGCCGATACCGCCGCCACCGCCAGGTCCGCCCGACATTGTTACTGCGCCCGCCATGGGATCACCCATATTCGTAAGCGGCGGATTGGCGATTTTCAGCTCCGGAGGTCCGAGCAGTGTCGGATCCATCGGAAGTTTAGGTGCCGGATTCTTGAGCGTCGCCTCGGGCGGTGTAAATTGGGTATAAGCGAATTTCGGAGCGCGACCCTTGGTGGGAGGGGTAATCGACCGATCGCCACCGCCACCGCCGCCGCCAGCCTTCTTCGTGCCGGCAGGCAACTTCGCGATATAAGGCGAAATATCTAACGGCGTCGAATCAAACTTGTTCTTAGCTTGTGTTGAGCCGGGCAAAATATGCGTGAAAAGCGGAATAACCAGCAGTGCAATAATTCCTACGTGCAGCCCGATCGAAATTATCTGAGTCCAACCAAAATTTTCGTCCTTGGACCAGATATCTTTAACTTTAACCGGCTTGCTGGTCCACTGCGCAGGAGGCTGCTTGACGGGGAAAAACAATTCCTTGATGCGGTCCCCGAACCCACCGAACCCTGCGCCCCAAGCCACCTCAAGTCGGCTATTCGAGGCACCTTTGGGCACCGGTCCGCCCTTAAGAACCGTTTTTAAATTCTCTTTAAATCCGTCACCGTAATTTTCCGGCATCAAAGGAGAATGAACATCTCCGCTCAGTTTCACCGGGCGTTCCATGAGGAATTGTTTGAGGTTGCCCCAGAATCCATCGGTGACAAAGCGACTAGGAGTCCCGAATCTGGGCAGCGGAGTCGTACCGGCTGCACTGGGATCGTTGGCCTTCGGCGGCTGAGGCTGAGTCGGCAAAAGATTGATCATTCTACCCGGCACCGTCTTCCCTCGATTTAGACGCACCTATTGCGGATTAAGCGTGCCCAGCCGGATATGATTCGCGATGCCCGGGAAAGGTTGCGCGAGCCACTCGGCTGACATCGACTGCTATTCATTGTAACATACGCATTTAACCGGCTTTCCGATGTTTCCCGTCATATACCACTTCGAGCAACAAGGGACGCGGTATAAATGCGGGGAAAGCGGCGATTTATCGCGCCGGCGACACGCGCGGATGAAGTTGTTCCGCGCCATCTATCACCGCCAGCCACAAAAAGGGGATTTTCCATTTCTCAGCTCATGGCCGAACCACTGGAATTAAAGAAAACTCTAAACCTGCCAAAGACCGATTTCCCCATGAAAGCCAGCTTGCCGCAGAACGAGCCCAAACAGCTTGCTGCCTGGGAAGAAGCCCATCTGTACGAAAAAATTCTGGAGACCCGCAAAGGCAAGCCGCTTTTTGTTTTGCATGATGGACCTCCCTACCCAACAGGCACCATTCACCTCGGCACCGGTCTCAATAAAATTCTCAAAGACATGATCGTCAAATCCGAAAGCATGGCCGGCCATTACGCACCATATGTACCTGGCTGGGATTGCCACGGGCTCCCCATCGAGACCCAAGTCGAAAAAGAATTAGGTGGCAAAGGCACGGTTTCTGCCCCGGAATTCCGTAAGCTTTGCCGCGAATTCGCGAACCGCTACGTGGAACAGCACAAGCGAGATTTCAAGCGACTCGGTGTCTTCGGTCGCTGGAACGATCCTTACCTCACCATGAATTATGACTACGAAGCCACGATCGCCGACGCTTTCCTGGAGTTCATGGAAAAAGGCTACGTCTATCGGGGACGCAAGCCCGTCTACTGGTGTCTGCACGACCGAACCGCACTAGCGGAAGCCGAAGTGGAATACGAAGACCACATTAGCCCATCCGTGTGGGTGAAATTCTCTATCGCCGATGGCCAGAATCCCGGCAACGAAGTTAGCGCCGTCATCTGGACCACCACCCCGTGGACCCTACCCCATAACCGTGCGCTAGCCTTTCATCCGGACTACCACTATGCCGTGGTGGACACCGAAAAAGGCGCCCTGCTCCTCGCCCTCGATCGCATTGCCGCGCTGCAATCCGAATGCAATATTAAGGAAGCCCGCGTCCGCGAAACCTTCAAAGGCAGCGAATTTGAAGGCCGCAAGTTTCAGCACCCTTTTCTCCCTCTCCACGTGCCCGGCATTTTGGCTGATTACGTGACCCTCGATCAGGGCAGCGGAATCGTGCACACCGCTCCTGGTCACGGAGCCGACGATTTTTATTCAGGCCAGAAATATGGCTTGGAGACCTACGCTCCGCTCGATGATCGTGGCGTTTATCTGGAAGGATTGCCCGAGTACCAAGGCAAAAATGTTTTTGAAGCCAATCCCATAATCGTTAAACTACTGCGCGATCGCGGCGCGCTGCTCGGCCATCACGAATACAAACATACCTACCCGCATTGCTGGCGTTGCCACAACCCCGTGATCTTTCGCGCTACCGAGCAGTGGTTTATCAAAATGGACGCCATCGTGCCCGGTCGCCAAAAAACGTTTCGCCAAGAAGCCCTCGATGAAGTCGAAGGCGTGAAATGGATTCCCTCCTGGGGCGAGGAACGCATTTACGAAATGGTGGAAAAACGCCCGGATTGGTGCGTTTCCCGCCAGCGTTTCTGGGGCGTGCCCATCATCGTCTTTTATTGCACTGCCTGCGGAACACGACTCGAAAATTACGCCGCCTTACGCAACGTTTTGGACTGGTTCAGAAAAGAAGGCGCCGACGCCTGGTATCAGCATACCCCCGAAGAATTGCTGCCTCCCGGCACGAAGTGTTCCTGCGGCTCCACGAGATGGCGTCAGGAGCATGACATTCTGGATGTCTGGTTTGATTCCGGCTCTTCTAACTTGGCGGTCCTGCATGGCCCAGAGTGGCCTGCCGATATTTATCTCGAAGGACCTGACCAATACCGCGGCTGGTTCCAAAGTTCGCTGCTGGTCGCCGTCGGAATTAGAAATGCTGCACCTTTCCGCGGTGTGGTAACCCACGGCTGGACCCTCGACGAACAAGGCCGCCCCATGTCCAAATCCCTGGGCAACGTCGTCGAGCCTGCCGAAATTTGCGAAAAGTGGGGAGCCGATCTCCTGCGCCTCTGGGTGGCCTCGCAGGAATACCAGGCCGACGTAAAGATGAGCGAACGCGTTATGACCCAGCTCAGCGAAGCCTATCGCAAAATTCGCAACACCTTCCGCTTTGCGCTGGGAAATCTGGCGAATTTCGATCCTTCACGAGATTCGCTCCCCCATGAGCAAATGGAAGAAATCGATCGCTGGATGCTTGATCGTACCGCGGAGCTATCGCGCAAATGCCGCGAGTGGTACGCCGGGTATGAATTCCATCGCGTATACCACGCCATTCACGATTACTGCGTGGTCGATCTCAGCTCTTTTTACTTTGACGTCTTGAAGGACCGCCTCTATACCAAAGCGCCTCGCAGCAAATCGCGGCGTTCGGCGCAGACCGCGGTCTGGAAAATTACCAGCGCTTTGGTGCGATTGCTGGCGCCTATCCTGGTCTTCACCACCGAAGAAATTTGGAAGATGCTACCGGCGGATAAACAGGGCACTGGCAGCGTGCATCAAGCGGAGTTCGCCGAAGCCGATTCGCTGGCCAGCGGAATCAGCAGGGAAGTGGCCGAACAATGGGCGCGCCTCGCGCAGGTCCGCTCCGCCGTCTTGGTTGCGTTGGAACAAGCGCGCGCGGCCAAGGCCATTGGCGGCGGGCTTGAGGCCAAAGTAAAACTTTACGCCGGCAGTGAAGCACCGGGCTTGCAGAAATTATTACAAGAAAGACGTGACGTGCTCCCCGCGCTCTTCATCGTTTCGCAAGTGGAAGTCGAACCTGCCGCTCCGGACGGTGCGGTGCAAAGCGATGTGTTACCCGGCCTCGCCATCAAAATCGAACGCGCGGACGGGGCCAAGTGCGAACGCTGCTGGAACTATTCGACGCATGTAGGCGAAAACCCCAGGTACCCCACGGTTTGTGAACGGTGCACGGAAGCTCTGGCCGAAATCGAAAGCGAAAGTGCCGCAGCTTAGAAGGCCAATCCCGTGACGCCCGTCATCACCGCGGCGGAGCACTTTGCCGGTTTGAAAGTGGAAATTTAGTGCAACTTGCACCGAGATTACGCTGGTTCTGGCTCACCCTTGCGGTCGTCATCGCCGACCGCGCCAGCAAAGCATGGTTTGAAGTTTCCACTACCGGAAGTTACCGCCACGAGGTCGTGCACAATTTAGTTTATCTGGTGCACAGCACAAATCCCGGAATCGCATTTAGCTTTTTTGCCGATTCGAATTCTCCTTGGATGAAATCCATTCTTATCGCCGGTTCGATGGTGGTGGTAATCATCCTTGCCTGGCTGCTGATCGCCGGTAAGACGGGCGGCCCGATGATGTTCGCCGGACTAGCTCTGTTGATCGCGGGTGCAACCGGGAATGTCACCGACCGTATTCTGCACGGCGGCGTCACCGATTTCCTGGAAGTGTGGATTGGCTCTTACCGCTGGCCTGCTTTTAACGTCGCCGACTCCGCGATC
>Ga0210384_10003472_pt1 | contig 18210 bp, 15 predicted proteins | sample IncBWH2MmetaG_FD_160574 | JGI IMG/M metagenome (GOLD analysis project Ga0210384, IMG submission 160574) | Forest soil microbial communities from Barre Woods Harvard Forest LTER site, Petersham, Massachusetts, United States - Inc-BW-H-2-M | ecosystem: Environmental > Terrestrial > Soil >...
ACAAAATCTGCCCCTGTATTGTCACGTCCAGCGCGGTGGTCGGCTCGTCGCAAATGATCAGGTCGGGCTTGTTCAGCAGCGCGGTGGCAATCGCCACCCTTTGCCGCATGCCGCCCGAAAACTGGTGCGGATACGCCAGCAGGCGCTCTTCCGGCGAGGGTATGCCCACCCGCCCCAGTGCATCCCTGGCCATTTCGCGCGCGGCTTCCTTGCTGACCTTGTTGTGCGCGAAGACCGCTTCCATCATCTGCGTATCGATGCGCAGCACCGGGTTCAGCGTCATCATCGGATCCTGGAAGATCATCGCGATGCGGTTGCCGCGGATCTTGCGCATCTCTTCGGCCGGCAGGCCGCGCAGCTCCCTGCCCTTCAGCCGTATGCTGCCGCCGGTGACCTTGCCCGGCGCATCGATCAGGCCCATGATGGAATAGCCGGTCATCGACTTGCCGGAGCCGGATTCGCCGACCAGGCCCATGATCTGCCCGGGCTCCACCGAAAACGATACTTCATCCACCGCGGTGACGACGCCGGCGCGGCTGAAGAATTGCGTCTTCAGGTTTTCGACGACGAGGGTTGCTGTCTGATTCATGGTTTTACTCTCGTCATTGGGTCTGCAGGCGCGGATTCAGCACATCGCGCAACTGGTCCGCCACCAGGTTGATCGCCACCACGGTCAGCAGCAGGGCGATGCCGGGAAAGAAACTGATCCAGTATTTGCCGGATAACAGATACTGGAAGCCGTTGGCGATCAGCAGCCCCAGCGAAGGCTCGGTGACCGGCAGCCCCAGGCCCAGGAAAGACAGCGTCGCTTCCAGCGAAATCGCCGAGGCGACCTGCAGGGCCGCAATCACGATCAGCGGCGGCAGGCAATTCGGCAGCAGGTGGCGCAATACGATGCGGGTCGGCGACAGGCCCAGGCAGGTGGCCGCCTCTATATATTCCTTCTTGCGCTCCACCAGCGCCGCGCTGCGCGCGGTGCGGGCATAGTAGGCCCACTGCACTGCCACCAGTGCGATGATGATCTTGCCCACGCCCTGCCCGGTCAGCGCCAGCAGGATCAGCGCGATCAGGATAGGCGGGAACGACAGCTGGATGTCGGCGACCCGCATGATGAAGGCCTCCAGCCGGCCGCCGGCATAGCCGGCGCACAGTCCCAGGCTAAGGCCGAGGATCAGCGCGATCACGGTGCTGGACACGCCGACGATCACCGAGATGCGCACGCCGTAGATGATGGCCGACAGCATGTCGCGCCCCTGCTCATCGGTGCCCATCAGGAAAGTCATCTTGCCGTCGGCGGAAGGCTGGCCCGGCTCCAGCCGCGAATCCATCACGTCCAGGCTGGACAGGTCATACGGATTTTGCGGCGAAATAAAGGGTGCAAATATCGCCGCCAGCAGGATGATCACCAGCATGATGAAGCCGACGGTGGCGATCTTGCTGGCGAAGAAATTGCGCACAAAGCGGCGCAAAGGCGTTTCCGGCGCGGGGAGGTTTTTCTGGTTTTCCATGATCATCCCTTGGCCTCGGACAGGCGTACGCGCGGATCGAGCAGCGAATAAATGACGTCTACCACCAGGTTGATCAGGATGAACAAGGTCACGATCAACAGCAGATAGGCGACGATCACCGGCCGGTCCAGCACGCGGATAGAATCGATGATCAGCTTGCCCATGCCGGGCCAGGCAAAGACCGATTCGGTGACGATCGCAAACGCGATGATGGAGCCGAACTGCAAGGCGATCACGGTGACGATGGGGATCAGGATATTCTTCAGCACATGCACGCCGATGATGCGCGCATTGGTGAGTCCCTTGGCGCGCGCAAATTTCACGTAGTCCTGCAGCAGCGCCTCCTGCGCGCCGGCGCGCGTCAGGCGTATCACCAGCGCCACATTGAACAGCGCCAGGTTGACGGCCGGCATCAGGATATGCTTCAGCCCGTCCAGGCTCAGGAAACTGACCGGTATGCCCCATAACAGCGTAGTCTCGCCGCGCCCGCTGGACGGCAGCCAGCCCAGCTGCACCGCAAACACCATGATCAGCATCAGGCCGACCCAGAAGCTGGGCAGCGAAAAACCGAGTATCGAGACGCTCATGATGCTCTTGCCCAGGATGCCGTTGGGCCGCAGGCCGGCCAGCAAGCCCAGCGGTATGCCAAGCACGATGGCGATCAGGATCGCGAATACCGCCAGCTCCATCGTGGCCGGCATGCGCTCGAAGATCAGTTGCAAGGCCGGCGTCGAAAACGCGAACGAGCGCCCGAGGTCGCCGCTCAGCGCACTCTTGAGGAAAATGAAATACTGTGCATACAGCGGCTTGTCCAGGCCGAAGGCGGCAATGGTGCGGGCGCGCTCGATCTGGTCGGCCTCGGGGCTGATCAAGACGTCGATAGGATTGCCTATCGCATACACGCCGACGAATACCAGCAGCGACATGATCAGCAATACGACCACGCTCTGCATCAGGCGCCGGATAATAAAAACAAGCATAAAAATTTCCTACAAAATACTTAGGTGTGGACAGACCAGAGTGAAAATCCGGATATTAATAAAACATTGTCCACGAAATACACGAAAAACACGAAAAAATAAAACCTGGAAGATCTCTGATCCGGATCCGGCTAAAGACAGCGCAATTTTCGTTTCCGGTTTTGTTCGTGCCTTTCGTGTCTTTCGTGGACAAAATGTAGTGGCATTTAAAACGGCCCAGCAGTCATGGCTTAAAAGTACATCGCAAGCTTATCCGGTTATTTATTTCTGGCTGAACTCATAGGCATGCGTGCGTTCGTCGGTGCGCGGGATATAGGTGATGCCCTTCTTCATCGCCCAGGTGGTCACCTGCTGATGGATGGGGATGATATCGACATCGTTGACGGTGATCGCGGTGGCCTCTTGCAACAGCTTCAGCCTTTCCTTGTCGTCCACCACATTGACCGCCCTGGACAGCACCGCATCCATCTTCGGATTGCAGAACCTGGTCCAGTTGGCCACGCCAAAGCCCTTGGCCGGATCTTCGCAGGCGGCGATCGCACGCAAGGTCGAAGACACTTCGCCGGTTTGCGCGCCCCAGCCCAACAGGCCGATGGAAAACTCTTGCTTGATGCCGCGCGCGGAATAGATCGACATCGGCAAGCCTTCCACCTTGGCCGCGATGCCTATGCGCGACAGCATCTGGGCGATGGTCTGGGTGATCTTTTCATCGTTGATGTAGCGGTTGTTCGGCGTATGGATGGTAATGCCGAAGCCGTTGGCATAGCCCGCCTCGGCCAGCAGCTTTTTCGCGCCCTCCGGGTCGTATTTGACGACTTTCAGGTCGGGATTGTGGCCGAACAGCGTCACCGGCACCAGGTTATTGGTGGGCTGGGCCAGGCCCTCCATGATCCTGTCCTTGATCGCCTCGCGGTTGATCGCCATCGAGATCGCCTTGCGCACGCGGATGTCCTTCAGCGGGTTCTTGTCCAGCGGCTTGCCTTCCTTGTCGGTGACGAACGGCGATTTGTCGCGCAGGCCGTCCAGGTACAGATAGATCAGCCGGTGCGACACCTTGGACACCATCGTCAGGCTGGCGTCGTTGCGCACCCTGGCCACATCCGGCGTAGGCACGTTTTCCAGCGCCTGCACGTCGCCGGCCAGCAAGGCCGCCAGCCGGGTGGTGCCGTTGGGGATGAAGCGCAAGGTGACTTTGCTCCATTTGCCGGGATACTTGCCCCAGTAGCCGTCGAAACGGTCCATCTCTATGCGGTCGTCGCGCAGGTATTTGGCGAATTTGTAAGGCCCGGTACCCACCATGCCCCTGCCGCTGGCGAAATCATCGCTGCTCAAGCCTTGCGTGGCCTTCTTCGACACCATGTAGACCGAGGTCAGGTCAGCCAGCAGCAGCGGATAAGGCTCCTTGGTCGTCAGGCGCACCGTGTACGGGTCCATGATCTTCTTGTTGACGATAGCCTTGGTAAACTGGTCAAACTTGGCGGGGCTGTTGACGATGGTCGCCGGGCGATCCAGCGACCAGACCAGGTCTTCCGCGGTGAATTCGCTGCCGTCATGGAATTTCACGCCCTTGCGCAACTTGAACTCCCAGGTCAGGTTGTTGACCAGACTCCAGGACTCGGCCAGGCCGGGGATCACGCGGCTGTCGGCATCCATCTTGACCAGGGTTTCAAACATGTGGTCGGATACGTTCAGGTTGGGAAACAGGTTATAGAAGTGCGGGTCCAGCGAGGTCGGCGGCGAACTCATCGCCAGCCTGAACTCTTGGGCGAAGGCGGCAGGCGCCGCGGCGATCAGCAAGGCGCTGCCGGCTGCCAGCAAGAAATTGCGTGACCGGCGAGCGTAGCCGCGAAAGATAGGCAGCATGGGATGACTCCTTATGATTTATTCAAGAGAAACGGTGCCGAAAGGTCTACAATCACTAATAAAACAATGAAAACAGTGCTACTTGCTCGCGTTGCAACAACATACACTGCGGTCTATTTTGGTGCAACCAAATCACATCCAGGCAAGCCGGCACTGCGTCGTGTTTTGTCTACAAATTGCCCCGCATCACTCTTTGAGGCAAAATAATTCGTTCAATTCCCGTCAGCAGGCTTGCAGACAGATCAGCAGGAGCGCCTGGATGCCGGAGAGACCCACACGGAGACCACCATGAAACTGATCGACCCCATCATCCAGTTCCACGCGGAGCTACAGAAAATCCGGCGCGATATCCACGCCCACCCTGAGCTATGCTATGAAGAACACCGCACGTCCGACGTGGTTGCCCGTCAGCTGCAGGAGTGGGGCATCCCGGTCATCCGCGGCCTGGGCGGCACCGGCGTGGTCGGCATTATCCAGAACGGCAGCAGCCAGCGCGCAATCGGCCTGCGTGCCGATATCGATGCCTTGCCCATGCAGGAAATTAATACTTTTCCACACGCGTCGAAACATGAAGGCAAGATGCATGCCTGCGGCCACGACGGCCATACGGCGATGCTGCTGGGTGCGGCGCACTATCTATCGCAGCACCGCCAGTTCGACGGCACCGTGTACGTGATTTTCCAGCCGGCCGAAGAAGGCGGCGGCGGCGCCAGGCGCATGATAGAAGACGGCCTGTTCCAGCAATGCCCGATGGAAGCGGTGTTCGGCATGCATAACTGGCCGGGTGCGGCGGTCGGCACTTTCGGCGTGACGCCGGGGCCGATGATGGCATCCAGCAATGAGTTTGAAGTGACCGTCAAAGGCCGCGGCTCGCACGCAGCGCAGCCGCACAAGAGCGTGGACCCGATCATGGTGGCGGTGCAGATCGCCCAGAGCTGGCAAACCGTCATCAGCCGCAACAAGAGCCCGCTGGATACGGCCGTGCTGTCGATTACGCAAATCCACGCCGGCAGCGCCACCAACGTGATCCCCGACGAGGCCACGCTGATCGGCACGGTACGCGGCTTCACCACCGAAGTGATCGACCTGGTGGAGTCCAGGATGCGCGTAATCGCCGAACATACCGCCGCCGCCTTCGACGCCGAAGTCGAGTTTGAATTCAAGCGCAATTATCCGCCCTTGGTCAACCATGCAAAAGAAACCGCATTTTGCATCGACGTGATGCGCGCCGTCGTCGGCGACGGCAATGTGGAGGCGCAGGTGGAGCCGACCATGGGCGCGGAAGACTTCTCCTTCATGTTGCAAGCCAAACCGGGGTGCTATGTCTTCATCGGAAACGGCGACGGCGATCATCGCGATAGCGGCCACGGCCTGGGACCGTGCAATCTGCACAACCCCAGCTATGACTTCAACGACGACCTGCTGCCGATAGGCGCGACTTACTGGGTCAGGCTGGCGGAGACTTACCTGGCTGAGGAATAATCGGGCCGTTGCTCTAGTGCTGTGCAGTTAATGCAAAAAATAGATGGTTCATGTCGTTCCCGCGAAGGCGGGAACGACACACCAGGAGAAGTGGTTCTTCACTGAACGGCAGGCCAGCGCTCAAACCTTTCGCCGGCCGGCACCCGGCTGATTTTTTCCGGGTCGGCACTACAGTGAATTTTTATAAGCCAGAGATTTGAGAGATCTATGCTGATCAATTGCGTGACCTACCAGGAGGGGCGGAAACTTTCCGACATCCCCATCGAACAAATCGGCAACTATGTGGAAAAGAAGGACTGTTTTGTCTGGGTAGCCCTGCGCGATGCTGAAGACGCCGAGCTGCGGCAGATGAAAAAGGAATTCAACCTGCATGAACTGGCGGTGGAAGACGCGCAGCACGGGCATCAGCGGCCCAAGATAGAGGAATACGGCGACTCGCTGTTTGCCGTCATCCATACGGTGGAGATCGTGGACGACGCCATCAACATCGGCGAGCTGAACCTGTTTGTCGGCGAGAATTATGTGCTGTCGGTGCGCAATCGCTGCCAGCAGAATTTCCTCGGCGTGCGCGCACGTTGCGAACATGAACCGCACCTGCTGAAGCACGGCTCGGCCTTCGTCTTCTACGCCTTGATCGACGCGGTGGTGGACCGGTATTTTCCGGTAGTGGAAGCGCTGGAAGAAGAACTGGAAATGATAGAAGAGCAAATCTTCTCCAAGGGCAGCGAACGCGCGAATATCCAGCGCCTGTATCAACTGAAGCGCAAGATCATGCTGGTCAAGCACGCGGTGACGCCTTTGATGGAAGCCACCAGCAAGCTATACGGCGGCCGCGTACCGCCGATCTGCGCCAACACACAGGAATACTTCCGCGATGTGTATGACCATCTGTACCGCATCAATACCTCGATAGAGACGATACGCGACACCATCAGCACGGCGATCCAGGTCAACCTGTCCATGGTCGCGATAGACGAGAGCGAAGTGAATAAGCGCCTGGCTGCCTGGGCTGCGATCTTCGCGGTCGCCACCGCCTTTGCCGGCATCTGGGGTATGAACTTCAAGGCCATGCCGGAACTGGAGTGGCGCTACGGCTATCCGTTTGCACTGGTGGTGATGGGCGGCGTATGCAGCTACCTGTACTATCGCTTCAGGAAAACCGGCTGGTTATAAACGTGCGCTCCTCAAACTAATCGTCAAAAAAACGGTGTGAGATTTTTACGCACCGTTTACAATTCACGCTGCCCTTTTTAGAGAATCTTTACGTTCCTGCTGCTAATCTAAAAGCACCTTCAACGGACAAAGATTTTCCATGAACCAGCACCTCGGCAGCGCATCGGCATTCTCCCTCCCTATCCCCCCCGATGAATTTTCGGCGGAACTGCAATCGTACAAACGAGAAAAATTTCTCTTTGAAGATGCGCCCTCCAACCGGCCAACCAGGGCCCCGGCAGCGTCTCAGCCGCCCCAGGCAGCTTATCGCAGCAAGCCCAAGACAATACAAAACGATTTCATCATGCGCATCACCGTGGATGCGGCTGCCGTGACTGAACTCAGGCACGTCATCATCGGTACCTGCGGCGGCCTGGTGGGTTATATGCGCGTCAAGCCTGTCGATCACGCAACCAAAATGAAGGTCTGGCTATGCCTGGGCAAGCCGTCCATCGACATCATCATCCGCAATGTCATGCGCGCGTTGCCGCAGGCGGAGTTCGGCAAGATCACTCCGCTATTGCCAGTCTGAGATGGCATTCGCAAACTTAAATAGGCCTTACGCAGAACTATCTCAGGCAGGGAATTCAAATTCACCACGTCATTCCCGCGAAAGCGGTGTAGCTTGTGGCTCCTCATATTTGCGTAAGTCCTATTAAATATCAAGCAAGGAATAGTATGAGCATCTTTGAAGGCATCTGGATTCCGCTCGTCACGCCGTTTAGAAACGGCAAGCCCGACCTGGACCGGGCGCAGCAACTTGCCCTGAAATTGCTGGATGCCGGGACACACGGCCTGGTCGTGTGCGGCACGACCGGCGAAGCAGCCGCGCTGAGCGAAAAGGAACAAACCCTGATGCTGGCCGCCATCCTGGAAGTCGTGCAAGGCGCCTGCCCGGTGTTGATGGGCATCGGCGGCAGCGATACCCGGGCTCTCGCAGAAAAGGTGGCCCGCCTCGACGGCCAGCAGTCGGCCGGCTTCCTGGTATCGGCGCCCTGCTATGTGCGCCCGTCGCAGGAGGGCATACGCCTGCATTTTGAAGCGATTGCGCAAGCAACCGGCGATCCCATCGTGCTGTACAACATACCGTCCCGCACCGGCGTCAATATCGATACCGGTACCGTCATCGCTTTGCAGCAGCAGGCAAATATCGTCGCCATCAAGGAGTGCGGCGGCAACCTGGCGCAAATGGCAGAGCTGGTCCAGCACACCCGCCTGAAAATCCTGTGCGGCGACGATGCGCTGCTGTTCCATGCGCTTTGCCTGGGCGGGCACGGCGCAATCTCCGCCGCCGCCCACATCCGGCCTGAGCTGTTCGTGCGGCTGTACGAATTGACACGCGCCGGCGAAATCGCGTCGGCACGCGCGCTGTTCTATCAACTGCTGCCGTTGATACAGCTGTTATTTTCCGAACCTAATCCGGCGCCGCTCAAAGCCGCGCTCGCAATGCAGGGCTACATACAGGAGGAGCTGCGGCTGCCGATGACGCCTATGTCAAAGACAGGCAGGGCCAGGCTTGCCGCTGCGCTGGATCAATTGATGGCGATTCCGGGCATAAAAACCTTGGTGGAAACCGGATATCGGCAGAACACACGAGATCGCCTTATTGAAGCCGGTGCGCGCAACATCTCCCTTGCCAACCATAGAGAGCCACAGAACACATGATCGTCACTATCGCCAATGAATCCGGCGGCGCCACCAAGTCCATACTGGCCGACAACCTTGCTGCGCTGCGCACCATGGCGGGACGCAAGGTGCTGCTGCTAGACAATGATCCTCAGCACCCCTCCGTGAACTGGAGTTGCGAGCGCCAGGTCAGCGGCAACCATCCGCCGGTGGCCGCCCGGCCCATTACCGGAAAAGGCTTGCAGCCTGAACTGGAAAACCTGGCCTATCGCTACAACGACATCGTGATCGACACCGAATCGCGCGATTCGCTGGGCAGCCGCTCTGCGCTGACAGCAGCGCACGTCGTCATCATCCCGGTCGACCTGGACCTGCTGGAGAAAATGAATGAAGAGAAAATGCTGGCCCGCATAGGCACGGCGCGCCAGTTCAAGCCCAGGCTGCGCATCCTGGTCGTGATTACCTGCAGCGAACCGCTCCCTTGCGGCCAGAGGATCGCTATCGTCAGAAATTTTGCCAGCAAAATTGCGGGCGCGCAGCTGTTCCCCATCGTAATTCATTCCGGCCGTGCATTGCGGCAGGCTTTCCGGGATGGCCTGTCGATTTGCGAATGCCGGTCGGCGGGGCAGGCCGCGATCAGCGAAATGCAGGAATTGTGCAGCGAAGTATTTGATGGCGAAAGCCTGATGCGCTGAACCGCCTATCATGGATAGTCAATTTTTTCCCGCTTTCGTCATCCTGCTGCTGGTGCTCAATCCGCTGGCGTGCGGATATGCACTGCACGCAGCGAGTGCCGACGCCTCCGACATAGTCCACCAAGACAGTCTCCTGCCAATATTGAAGGTCTGTGTCTGCTCGCTGTGCATGCTGCTTGCGATCAGCCTGCTGGGCCGGACCATGATCCATCGCTTGCCGCTGTCAACGGCAAGCTTACAGGTCAGCTCCGGCCTGATCCTGTTCCTGCTGGCAGTCAGCATGGTATTTCCCACGCCCGCTCCCGCCTCCGACAATCGGGTTAAAGCCGGCACAGAAACCTCGGCATCGGCGGTCGCCTATACGGCCGGCCCCGCCGCAATGGCCAGTGTACTGCTGGTGAGCGCCATGCAAAGCGGCCATTGGCTGCAAACGGCTTTCGCGCTTAGCTGTGCCGTCGCGGTGTGCGCCGCGGTGGTGCGGCTTTGCTATCGGCTGCAACACCATTTCGGCTTTGCAATGGCGGTCGGCGGCATTCAAAGATTGATGGGACTGATGCTCGCGGCGATTGCCGTGGACAGGATACTGCTCGGCTCGCATCAATATTTTTCAGCTTAGCCAGGGCCGGTTGCCGCCCTCACCTTTACCGAATTTAGGAACTCCATGATATTAACTATAGCCCCCATTGGACCAGCGACCGGTGCCGGCTCTGCGGCGTCGCTGGCCTCATTGCTGGCCTGCCGCAGGGCAAATGCCGGCCGCAATGTATTGCTGATACGCCAGAAAACATCGGGAAAGCAGGTCAACCAGCATAGCAAAGCGCGGGACGAGTGTGCGTGGCTGGCGACCGAAGTCAAAACGGGCGCCAAAACCCGTCCACTGGCGGCGGCGAAATTTGCCGATGAACTGGCCTGCGCCAGGGACAACTACCATGATATCGTGATTGACATGCCCCGGCTTCAGCACGCCGACTCGCTGTATCTGCTGGCGGCCACCGGACTGGCCGTGTTCGCGATACAGACCGCATCATGGAATCGGGACCGGCAAAAGCGACTGGTACAGCGCATCAGCGCGGCGCGCTCGTGGAATCCTGCGCTGCCGGTGCTGGTGATCGCCGATGAAGTCGACAGTCTTGCCGGGCAGGCGATGATTTCCGGACTGGCGGAAAGAGTGCGTGATATCCGTTTCATCCACCTGGATGTGGAACAGCAGGATTTGCAGGCAAACCCGGCGCCGCTGTCGGCCCTATACAGAGCAATCTATGTAAGCTAAGCGGCTTCGAAGCAGCCCTTCACTCTATAAAAGCCCGCGCGCATCATTGATGCACGCGGTCTTTGAGCTTATGCGGAAAATTTAGAAAGTCTTGCTGAGGGTCGCCACCAATGCCGTCTTGCCGAGGAATTTGCCGTTGGCCGGAGACGCGTAGGCCGTCTCGCTGGCATTGGTGCCGATCACGGCCAGCGCGCCGGTGACGATGCCGAAGTCCTTGGTCAGGCCGAGCTTCCAGTCCGTGTAACTGGAGGCGTCATTGTTTCTTACCTTCTGGCGGCCCGCGTGCAGGTTCAGCACCAGGCCTTCCACCACTTCGATATTCGCGCCCAGGTCCAGATAGCCGCTGTTCTTACTGTCGGCAAAACCGAACAGGTTGGTGACCGCATGCGAGTATTTTGCGTACACCGGCCCGTAGCCGACCTGGCCATACACTTCCGTCGTATTGGCGCTGGTGGGCAAGCCGTTGGACGGATAGACATAGCTCAGCACGCCGACGTCGTAGCTGACATCCTTGACGATCTCGCCGCGCTTGCCGGCATACAGATCCCATTCCACGTCGCCACTGCCGCCGGCATCCTTGGTCCATTTGATGGTCGACAGCCAGGTGCCGGCATAGAAACCGCTGGGATTATGCGTGTAATCCGCGCCGCCTTGCAATGCCGGTTGCAGGCGCGTCTGCGAAATGCCGCGATAGCGGTAATCCGAAGTCAGTGCGGCATTGAAACTGATCTCATTGTCCGGCTTGGCTTCCTCCGCGTGCACAAAACCGGCTGAAAATGTTCCGATGATGGCGGTTGCCAGGATCAATTTTTTCATACTACTTCCTTTCTTGAATTAACGACTAAGGTCGTTCTGGGGAATGCTGTTGCGGCCAAAAGGCTGCAACAGCACATAAATTTGGGCGTGCGAAGCCCCCTCCGGCAAACGGTAATTTGCCGGTTGTTCTCAGGCTTTGAAATTTTTGCTAACTAGGCAGCAGCAACCGGTAGCCTACTGCCGTCTCCGTCAACAGGTAACGCGGCTGGGTGGGGTCGTCTTCCAGCTTTTGTCGCAAGTGCCCCATATAGATCCTCAGGTAATGCCCGCTTTCGGAATGGGACGGTCCCCATACCTCGCGCAGCAATTGCGGATTGGTGACGACCCGGCCGGCGTTGGCCACCAGTACCGTCAGCAGGCGGTATTCTGTCGGCGTCAGGTGCACCATCTGTCCGGCCTTGGTGACCAGGCGCGCCTTCATGTCCACCTTGACATCGCCGAACTGCGCCACGCCGTCCAGGTTGATGCCGGGCTGGCGCTGGCGCCGGAAGGTCGCCCTGACCCGGGCCAGCAGTTCGCCTACGCCGAAGGGCTTGCTCAGGTAGTCGTCGGCGCCGGCGTCCAGCGCCTTGATCTTGTCCGCCTCGCTGACACGGGCCGACAGCACGATAATGGGCACGCCGGACCATCTGCGCACGTCGTGGATGAAGTCCACGCCGTCGCCGTCGGGCAAGCCCAGGTCCAGGATGATCAGGTCCGGCTGGCGGGTGCCGGCGTCGATCAGGCCGCGCTGCAGGTTGCCGGATTCAAAGATCAGCCAGCCCTCTTCTTCCAGCGCGCTGCGCACGAAGCGGCGGATTTGCGGTTCGTCCTCGACCAGCAGCGCGGTCGGAGCGGTGGCTGTGGTAGCCGTCGTCAAGATTGATTCTGTCATGTTGTCGCTTGCCTATGAGGATTGGCGCTATCGTCCACGCGCTCCATTTGTTCCATTTCGTCCAGGTCCGGCATCGCCGGAGGCGTTCCCAGCGGCAGCGAAATGACGAAGCAGGCGCCGCCGTCCGGCGATTTTCCGGCCTGGATTTTGCCGTCATGCGCCTCGACAATCGCGCGGCAAATCGCCAGGCCCAGGCCGACTCCGGTCTTCGCCGACTCACGTTCGCCGCGGGTAAATTTTTCAAAAATGGCTTCTTCGCGGCCGGCAGGCAGGCCGGGACCGTTGTCGTAGACCATCACATTCATCAGGCTGCCGCTGACTTCGGCGCTGATCGTGATGCGCGATCCGGCAGGCGTGTACTTGGCGGCATTCTCCAGCAGGTTGCACAGCACCCTTTCAATCAGGACCGCGTCAAAATGCAACAGCGGCAAATCGCGCTCCAGCCTGGTCTGGATCTGGTGCTGCGTCAACTGCGCAGCACTGGCGCGCAACGCGCTGCCAACCACTTCTTCAAACGGCTGCCACTGCAGGTTCAGCTTGACCTCGCCGCTCTGTATCCTGGCCATATCCAGCAAGTTGGCCACCAGCGCGCTCATGCGCAGCGTTTCGTCATGCAGGGCCTGCGCCATCTGCTGCTGCACCGTGCTCAACGGCGGCCGGGACCGGGTCAGCGACTCGGAAATGCCGACCAGCGACGTCAGCGGCGTGCGCAGGTCGTGCGACAGCGCCGCCAGCAACGAATTGCGCAGGCGCTCGGACTCCATGTGGATCAGCGCATCCTGCGCCACCTCGATATAGTGCACACGCTCCAGCGCGATCGCCGCCAGTGCAGCGAAGGTATCCAGCTGCTGCCTTTGCTCCGGAATCAATATCCAGCGACGGCTCTCCGGCTGGATAGCCAGCAAGCCCCTGGTACGCATCGGCGCCACCAGCGGCAGGTAGAAAAAATTGCTGGCAGGCAGGGTATCCGTGCTTATGCCCGCGGTTTCCACCCGGTCAAACGCCCATTGCGCGATGCCGACGTCCAGGCCGGGCACCGCAGGTACCGGCGATTGCAGGCGGCCATCGGCGTCCGGCAGCAACAGCGTCGCCTTGGCCCGGAAAGCCCGCTGGATGATGGCTTGCGTGGTTTCAGAAATCTGCTCGGCCTGCAGCACGCCGGACAGGTCGCGCGCAAACTCGTATAGCGCGCGCGAACGCGATTCCCGATGGGAGGCCACCCTGGCCTGGTAACGCAGGCCGGCGGTCAGGTGCCCGGTGATCAGGCCGACCACCAGCATCACGGCAAAGGTCAGCACATATTGCAAATCGCTGACCGCAAATGAGAATTTTGGCGGCACGAAGAAGAAATCGAAAGCCGATACCCCGACCACGGTAGCGACCACCGACGGCCCGCGCCCGAAACGGACGGCCACCAGCACCACCGTCAACAGGAACAGCATCGCGATATTGACTAGGTTGACAAACTGCTCCAACGGCGTCGCAATCAGGGCCGTTCCCAGGCTGGCCAGCGCGGCGAACACATAACGCAGATAGCGCGGCGGCACGCGGGCGGTGGCGGCCTTGGCCGCCAGGGTCTTGGACTTGCCAGCCGCAGTGCCGCCAGACCCTTGGCCGGATGTATCTCCTTGTGCCGCCACGCGACCCATCTCGATCAAATCCATATCCGGCGCGAGCATCGCAATGCGCTTCATGTGGGAGTCGCGCCACGGCAGGTTCAGCGTGCTGCGCCCCATCACAATGCGGGAGAAATTCTGGCTGCGCGCATAATCGACTATCGCCTGCGCGATGTCGCCGCCGGACAGCACGGCAGTGCTGGCGCCCAGGTCCTGCGCCAGTTTCAGGCTCTTCAATATACGTTCGCGCTGCGCCGACGGCAATCTTTGCAGCGCCGGGGTTTCTATATACACTGCGTGCCACACCGCATTCATCTGGCTGGCCAGCCTGGCCGCGCTGCGGATCAGGTGGTCGGCGTCTGAGCGCGGCCCGATGCAGGCCAGCAGCGCTGCATCGGTCTTCCACACCGCGCTGATCGATTTTTCTATCCGGTAGGCCTGGACATCGTCTTCCACCCGGTCCGCCGTGCGGCGCAGCGCCAGTTCGCGCAAGGCGATCAGGTTGCCCTTGCGGAAAAAGTTCTTGGCGGCGCGCTCCGCCTGTTGCGCCTGGTATACGCGGCCGGTTTTCAGCCGGGCCAGCAGTTCATCGGCCGGGATATCGACCAGCACCACCTCATCGGCTTCGTCAAACACGGTATCGGGCAGGGTTTCCGCTACCCGGATGCCGGTGATGCCGCCGACCACGTCGTTCAGGCTTTCCAGATGCTGCACGTTGACTGTGGTAAACACGTCTATGCCGGCATCCAGCAATTCTTCCACGTCCTGCCAGCGCTTCGGATGGCGCGAGCCCGGCGCATTGGAATGAGCCAGCTCATCCATCAATATCAGCGCCGGTTGACGCTGCAGCGCCGTGTCGATGTCGAACTCGGACAGCGTCTTTTCGCGGTAGGTGATTTTCTTGAGCGGCAGCAGCTCCAGGCCATCCAGCAGCGCAGCGGTTTCATCGCGGCCATGGGTCTCTATGACGCCGACCAGCACCTGCTGGCCGCCCGCCACCAGCTTGCGCGCCGCCGTCAGCATCGCATAGGTCTTGCCGACGCCGGCCGAGGCGCCGAAATAGATTCTCAGCTTGCCGCGCGCGGCCCGGCGCTCTTGCGCTTGCACGTGTGCCAGCAAGACATCCGGATCGGGGCGCTGATCGCTGCTGATGGCCATAGGTTCCTAATTATTCCGAAGTTTTTTAGCACGCCCCCTCGCCGCACCTGCAAAGCGAGAGGGTACGTCAGGATCAGTGTTTATTATCCAGCGCGAGGTTCAGCGCCAGCACGTTCACCCTGGGTTCGCCCAGGAAGCCCAGCGCGGGATGCTCGCCGAGCTGATCCACCAGCGCGCGGACCTGTTCCTCCGTCATTTTACGCTCACGCGCTATCCTTGGCGCCTGATAATACGCTGCGGCCAGGCTGATCTCGGGATCGATGCCGCTGGCCGACGCGGTGACCAGGTCTACCGGGATTTTCGCCGTATTGGCAGGATCGGCCGCCTTCAGCGCTTCTATCCGCCCTTTGACGGCGTCTATCTGCGCAGGATTGGTCGGCCCGAAGTTGGAGCCGCTGGAATTGACCCCGTTATTCGGCATCGGGCTGGTGGCGGATGGCCGTCCCCAGAAATACCTGGGGGAAGAGAAAGCCTGCCCTATCAGCGACGAGCCTACAGGCTTGCCGTCGCGCATGACGATGCTGCCCTCGGCCTGGCTGGAAAAAGCGATTTTTCCTATGCCGGTCATTGCGTATGGATACACCACGCCGACCAGCAGCGTCAGGCCTGCGAACAGCACGACGGCGGGGCGGATGGTTGAACTGATTGAACTCATGATTTATTCCTTTTATGCTGGTATTAGGCCAGATACAATACAGTCAATATGACGTCGATCAGCTTGATGCCGATGAAGGGCAGGATGATGCCGCCTACGCCATAGATCAGCAGATTGCGGCGCAACAGCAAAGCGGCCCCTATCGCACGGTATTTCACGCCCTTCAGCGCCAGCGGGATCAGGAACACGATGATCAGCGCATTGAAGATCACCGCCGACAGGATCGCCGATGAGGGGCTGGTCAGGTGCATGATGTCCAGCGCCTTCAGTTGCGGATAGGTGCCGACGAAAGCCGCCGGAATGATCGCAAAATACTTGGCGATGTCGTTGGCGATCGAAAACGTGGTCAGCGAGCCGCGCGTCATCAGCATCTGCTTGCCTATCTCCACGATCTCCAGCAGCTTGGTGGGATTGGAATCCAGGTCCACCATATTGCCGGCCTCTTTTGCCGCCTGCGTGCCGGAACTCATCGCCACCGCGACGTCGGCCTGGGCCAGCGCCGGCGCATCGTTGGTGCCGTCGCCGGTCATCGCCACCAGCCTGCCCTCGGTTTGATGGCTGCGTATCAGTTTCAGCTTGTCTTCCGGCGTGGCTTCGGCCAGGAAGTCGTCGACGCCCGCTTCGGCGGCAATCGCGGCGGCGGTCAGCTTGTTGTCGCCGGTGATCATGATGGTCTTGATGCCCATGCGGCGCAGTTCGGCGAAACGCTCCTTGATGCCGCCCTTGACGATGTCTTTCAGTTCTATCGTGCCCATCACCCGGCCGTCGTCGACCACGACCAGCGGCGTGCTGCCGCGGCGCGAAATGTCGTCCACCGTTTTGGATACCTCTGCCGGGAAAGGACGCCCCAGCGATTCCACATATTTTTTGACGGAATCGGCGGCGCCCTTGCGGATGATGCGGTCGGCGATATCCACGCCGCTCATGCGGGTCTGCGCGGTGAATTGCACAAAGTGCGCATGCAGCGAACCCATTTCACGTTCACGCAGGTTGAAGCGCTGCTTGGCCAGTATCACGATGCTGCGGCCTTCCGGCGTTTCGTCGGCCAGCGAAGCCAGTTGCGCCGAATCGGCCAGTTGCGGCTGGCTGACCCCAGGCGCAGGATAAAACTCGGAGGCCTGGCGATTGCCCAGCGTAATGGTGCCGGTCTTGTCCAGCATCAGCACGTCGACGTCGCCGGCTGCCTCCACCGCGCGGCCGGAGGTGGCGATCACATTGGCCTGCATCATGCGGCTCATGCCGGCCACGCCGATGGCCGACAACAGGCCGCCGATGGTGGTAGGGATCAGGCAGACCAGCAAGGCGATCAGCACCGTGATCGAAATCGGCGTACCGGCTTTTGCGGCTTCCACGCTAAACAGGGAATAAGGCAGCAAAGTCACCGTCACCAGCAGAAAAATGATGGTCAATGCGATCAGCAGGATGGTCAGCGCCACTTCGTTGGGCGTCTTCTGGCGCTTGGCGCCTTCTACCATCGCAATCATGCGGTCGATAAAGGCTTCGCCGGGATTGGACGTAACCCTGACCACCAGCCAGTCCGACAACACGCGGGTGCCGCCTGTCACAGCGGAAAAGTCGCCGCCGGATTCACGGATTACCGGCGCGGATTCGCCGGTGATGGCGCTTTCATCCACCGTGGCAACGCCTTCGATGACTTCGCCGTCGATAGGAATCACGTCGTTGGCTTCCACCAGCACCACATCGCCCTTGCGCAGGTCGCCAGCCGGAGCGGGCAACCAGGTCGTGCCGTGTTTGGGCGTCGCCAGCTTCTTGGCGATGACGGTTTGCTTCAATGCCCGCAGCGAAGCGGCTTGCGCCTTGCTGCGGCCTTCAGCCAGCGCCTCGGCAAAATTGGCGAACAGCACGGTGAACCACAGCCAGATGGATATCGCCAGGATGAAGCCGGAACTGGCCTCGCCCTTGCCGACCAGGGACTGGATGAATAGCAGGGAAGTGATGATGCTGCCGATATAGACGACGAACATGACCGGGCTGCGCAACTGGGTGCGCGGACTCAGTTTCCTGAAAGAGTCGGCGATAGCCGGCATGATCAGGCTGGAATCGAATAGCGACAGGCGCTCCTTGCCGCGGGTTTGCACTGCCTCTTCCACAGGCTCATGGCTGAGCTTGGCGGCTGCCTGGACTTTGCTATCGATGCTTTTTTGTACACTGGTAACAGACATGATGTTCCTTCGCTTAATGTGTAGCAATGAGTTGCAGATGCTCGACTATCGGGCCCAGCGCGAGCGCCGGCACATAGTTCAAGACACTGATCAAGACTACGGTGCCGATCAACAGGCTGATGAACATGGGTCCGTGGGTAGGCATGGTGCCGGCATTGGCTTCCAGGCGCTTCTTGGAGGCCAGTGAACCGGCAATCGCCAGGATGGGCACGATCATCGCGTAGCGGCCGAACCACATTGCAATCGCCAGCATGACGTTGTAGAAAGGAGTG
>Ga0210384_10003473_pt1 | contig 18207 bp, 10 predicted proteins | sample IncBWH2MmetaG_FD_160574 | JGI IMG/M metagenome (GOLD analysis project Ga0210384, IMG submission 160574) | Forest soil microbial communities from Barre Woods Harvard Forest LTER site, Petersham, Massachusetts, United States - Inc-BW-H-2-M | ecosystem: Environmental > Terrestrial > Soil >...
CGGCAGTTGAGTAAGTCGCTGATTGGCGCAGAGTGTCGAGGTGGAGGGGCCATGGCCCGGTCTAAGCTTCAATTACGGATTGCCCAGTCCCCCGTCCTGAGCTACGGTCTCGCGGTGCTTTCCGTCTCCGTGGCGCTCGGCGGGGCGCTTCTCATCGAGCGCTTACAGCTCCGCAACATAACGCTCTTCCTGTTTGCCATCGCCGTGGCCGCCTGGTATGGAGGGAGTGGGGCTGCCGTGCTGGCGCTTCTGCTCTCATGCATAGGCCTCGCTTACTTCTTAGTAGAACCCTCTCACAGTATCCCTTACTTTGTCCTTTTCGCTTTATTCGCATGGCTAGTCAGCTGGTTTAGCTCTGTTCGACGCCGCGTCGAGGCAGAACTCGAAACCGAAATCTCGGAACGAAGCAGCCTGCTCAATCTCACACATGACACGATTTTCGTCCGTGATATGAGTGACAGCATTCGGTACTGGAATCGAGGGGCTGAGGAGTTGTACGGGTGGACGCCAGAGCAGGCGATTGGAAAGGGCTCTCGTGAACTTCTCCGGACCGTTTTACCGTTGCCGCTCGACGACATCCAGGCAGAGTTTCTACGGACCGGGCGTTGGGAAGGCGAACTCAAGCACACGAAAGCGGACGGAACCCAGGTAATCGTAGCCAGTCGGTGGTCGTTGCGCCGAGACGAGCGGGAGCAGCCTATTGCCGTCCTGGAAACGAACAATGACATCACCGTGCGCAAGCGCTGGGAGCAAGAAATCCAAAGTCTCAATCAGGAGCTTGCGAAGCGTTCAACGGAACTCGAAGCCATCAACAAGGAACTGGAAGCGTTTGCTTATTCCGTCTCGCATGACTTGCGTGCGCCTCTCCGCCATATGGCTAGTTATACTGAGCTACTTCGAAAGAAGGCATCATCCACCTTGGATGAAAAGTGCAGCCACTACATCCAGATGACGCTGGATTCGGCCAACAGGATGGGAAAACTGATTGACGATCTCCTGGCTTTTTCGAGAATCGGGCGAACGGAGACGCAAAAGACTCTATTCAGCCTGACGCAGCTCGTGAGAGAAGCTGTTACCGAAGTTCGGGACGACGCAGAGGGACGCAACATCGCCTGGGAAATCGGCGCATTGCCCGATTTCTACGGAGACCGGTCGATGCTAAGGCTGGTACTTGTTAACCTTATTTCTAACGCAATTAAATTCACGCGGACACGCCCGCAAGCCGAAATCGAGATCGGCTGCGCAGAGGGAAACAGCGATGACTTGGTAGTATTCGTTAGGGACAATGGAGTGGGTTTTGATATGAGGTACGTAAATAAGCTGTTTGGAGTGTTTCAACGCCTGCACCAGGCTGATGTATTTGAAGGCACGGGCATTGGGCTTGCTACGGTTCAGCGCATAATACATCGTCACGGAGGTAAGGTCTGGGCCGAGGGCGTCGTTGATAGCGGTGCGACTTTCTATTTCTCAGCTCCGAAAACATGAGGACGGGAAAGCATGAACACACTGGGACGTATTTTGCTGGTTGAAGATGATCCAAAAGACGTGGAACTTACTCTTACGGCTCTTGAGGAATACAATCTCGCCAATGAGGTCATTGTCGCTCGCGATGGCGAAGAAGCCCTGGAATACCTCTATTCCCGTGGGAAATTCAAGACACGGTCGAGTGGCAACCCCGCAGTCGTGCTGCTGGATTTAAAATTACCCAAGGTCGATGGGCTTGAGGTGTTGAAACAGGTTAAGTCCGAGGAAAAGCTGAGAATGATTCCCATAGTGGTGCTCACTTCATCGAACGAGGAAAAGGACATGGTGGCAAGCTACAAACTCGGAGTGAGCGCGTACGTCGTAAAGCCAGTTGACTTTCATGAGTTTGTGAACGCCATCAAGGAACTGGGCATTTTCTGGGCAGTCATCAACGAGCCGCCACCGGGGAGCGTAAGGAAGTGAATATCGCAGGAAGAAGTGAGCATGCGGAACCTATTGCGGATTCTGTCGATCGAAGATGATCCGAAGGACTCGGAGCTGATTCAGGGTCTGCTTGAGGCAGAGGGTATCGTTTGCGAGGTAACACGGGTCGATACTCAGGCTGTTCTGGTGTCTTCCCTTGAGCAGGGCGGAATTGATCTGATTCTGGCAGATTACGCCCTTCCCTCGTTCGACGGCCTTGCTGCATTGAAGCTTGCAAAGAAAACCTGCCCGGAAGTGCCGTTCATCTTTGTTTCTGGAGCACTCGGTGAAGAAGTAGCGATTGAAGCGCTCAAAATTGGCGCGACGGATTATGTTCTGAAGACGAGACTATCGAGACTTGTGCCGTCGGTGGTGCGAGCGCTGCGTGAAGCTAGAGAAAGAGCAGAACACAAGCAAGCAGATGAGAAGCTACGCCGCAACGAAGCCTACTTGACCGAAGCGCAGCGACTGAGCCAGACCGGCAGCTTCGGTTGCAATCTTTCCACAGGCGAGATGTTCTGGTCGGAAGAAACCTTTCGAATTTATGGGTACGACCGGTCCACCCAACCCTCGGTAGAACGTGTTCTTGAAAGAGTCCACCCCAACGACAGACTTTTAGTTCAGGAGCAAATCGATCGGGCGTCCCGTGGCGGTAAGGACTGTCATGTCGAATGTCGCCTTTTATTGCCTGACGATTCGATCAAGCATGTCCGAATTGTCGCTCACGCGTCAAAGAATGACCCAGGAATCGTCGAGTTTATTGGGGCGGTAATGGATGTCACCGCTACAAAGAACGCGGAAGAGAAGCTGCGACGCAGTGAAGCTTACTTGGCCGAGGCGCAGGAATTAAGCCACACAGGCAGTTTCGGCTGGGATGTTTCCAGCGGGGAGATTTACTGGTCTCCAGAAACCTTCCGGATATTTGAATATGAGCCGACAGCCAAGGTTACGATCGAACTGATAATGCAACGAACTCACCCGGAGGACAGGCCGCTGGTGCAGCAACTAATCGAGCGCGTTTCGCGTGAGAGGACGGATTTCGAATTTGAGCATCGGTTGTTGATGGCTGATCGATCCGTTAAATACCTACGGGTGATAGGTAGTCCGTCAGAGAACAAGGACGGTTGGTTTGAGTTCGTGGGAGCAGTTACGGACATCACCGAGCGCAAGCGCGCCGAAGAAAAGGTCCGGCAGAGCGAAAAGGAGCTCCGACAGCTCCTTGATTTTACGCCTCAGCACGTCACGGTACTGGGACCAGACAGAAGCCGCCTTTATAACAACCATGCCGCTCTCGATTATCACGGTCTGACTCTTGAGGAATGGCAGACCGCCGACCCGGACAGGTTGTTTCATCCACAGGATTGGGAACGCCTGTCGAGAGAAGTTTATGGCAAATTCCTGAGCGGATCCTCGCTCGACATTGAAGTGCGGCTGAGGAGAAGAGACGGCCAGTATCGCTGGTTTCTCATCCGCTACAATCCGACGCTGGATGAACAGGGACGCCCCACACGTTGGTACGCCGCAGCGACCGATATCGAGGATCGCAAGCATACTGAGCAGCGGCTCCAGGACGAGAACGTTGCATTACGCGAAGAAATTGATAGGGCATCGATGTTCGAGGAGATCGTGGGGATTTCTCCGGCGCTGCATGCGGTTCTTTCTCGTGTATCCAAGGTTGCTCCAACAGACTCCACTGTCTTGATCACCGGTGAAACGGGGACGGGCAAAGAACTGATGGCGCGTGCCGTTCACAAACGATCACAGCGTTCCTCGCGGGCGTTTGTGAGTGTTAACTGCGCCGCCGTTCCGCGCGATCTGATCGCGTCAGAATTGTTCGGACATGAGAAGGGCGCTTTCACTGGGGCAACTCAGCGACGTTTGGGGCGTTTTGAGCTGGCTGAAGGAGGCACGATCTTCCTCGATGAGATCGGAGAGCTTCCTGCCGAGACCCAGATCGCTCTCTTGCGTGTTCTGCAGGAACACGAGTTTGGACGTGTCGGTGGGACTGGATCCATCCGGACGAATGCCCGGGTGATTGCGGCTACGAACCGCGATTTGGAGGAGGCCATCGCTGCAGGTACGTTCCGGCGCGACCTGTTTTACCGGCTCAACGTTTTCCCAATTGAGGTGCCTCCTCTGCGGGAACGACAGGAAGACATCCCAGTGCTCGTTGATTACTTCATCGATCGTTATGCGCGGAAAGCAGGAAAGAACATCCGCCGGGTAAATAAGAAGAGCTTGGAATTGCTTCAGTCATACCCTTGGCCGGGCAACATTCGCGAATTGCAGAACGTCATCGAGCGATCTGTAATTCTATGCGAAACAGAGAATTTCTCGGTGGATGAGAGTTGGCTTTCGCGGCAGCCCCGTCCAGCTGGACCGAAGAGCCAGCTCGAGCTCTCCCAAAAGCTCGCTGCTCAGGAGAAAGAAATGATTGAAGCTGCTCTGCGCGAAAGCGGGGGGCAGGTGTCCGGGCCGTCAGGCGCGGCGGCCAAACTCGGCATCCCGGGATCTACCCTGGAGACGAAGATCAAGTCACTAAACATCGACAAGAATCGCTTCAAAACTGCGGGTCCCTTGTCCCGTGGCATTTGAATACCTTCGCGGAATCCCAGAATACGTAGTTACGGAATTCCGCAACGTTGCGGAATTCCGCAATTCAGTCATTCAGTAAACCACTTATATTCAATATTTTGGCGTTGGACCTGATATTGCCAGTAGGGGGATGTCTGCCCGGACGTTACAGCGACAGGGAAAGCTTAGGAGAGGGTGGATGTTGAAGATTACGAGGATAGGGAACGGAGAAGTGGTCTTTAAGCTAAGCGGTCGACTGGGCGCAGAAAACGTCGGCGAATTGGAAAGGCTATTTAGCGCAGAAGCAGGCCGTATCGTCTTGGACTTAAAAGACCTAACACTCGTGGATCAAGACGTTGTGAGTTTCCTTAGGCGCTGTGAAGCGGACAGCCTCAAGCTCAGAAATTGCCCGGCGTACATCCGTAAGTGGATCATGGGAGAACGCGTCTGAACGATGCTCAACTTGAGATTTTAAGGGACTTTGGTGGGAGGGATGGTCATGGAAGATATCAACAAAGCCTCGCCAATTGATCAGAGTTGCGCGGAAGACAAATTTGAAGGAATCGTAGGCAACGGCACGGGGCTCAAGTTCGTGCTGAGCGAAGTGCAGCGCGTGGCGCCGACCGATTCCACGGTGCTGGTGCTCGGAGAGACAGGCACGGGAAAGGAGCGTATCGCGGGGGCAATTCACAAAGCTAGTAGGCGACGCGATCGCCCGTTCATCAAACTGAATTGCGCGGCCATTCCCTTCGAGCTGTTGGAAAGCGAACTGTTTGGATATGAGAAAGGCGCCTTCACCGGAGCCTTCGCGCAAAAAATGGGCCGCTTCGAAATGGCCGACAGGGGCACGCTCTTTCTGGATGAGATAGGGGATATTCCGTTGGCCTTGCAACCGAAGCTGCTGCGCGTGCTGCAGGAAAAAGAGTTCGAGCGGCTGGGAAGCGGAAAGACTCATCGCATCGATGTACGTCTGGTAGTTGCGACCCATCGCAATCTGGAGGAAATGGTCGCACGGAAACAGTTTCGTGGCGACCTCTACTATCGTCTAAACGTATTTCCGATTGTTCTTCCTCCCCTGCGCGAACGCCGGGAGGATATTCCACTCTTGGTTTGGCACTTCGTGGAAGTCTTTTCCGGGCGGATGGGAAAACAGATCAGCAGCATTCCAAGAGAAACGCTGGATGCGTTCGCCTCGTACTCGTGGCCTGGAAACGTGCGAGAACTTCAGAACCTCATCGAAAGGGCCGTAATTCTCTCCGAGAAAGGAGTACTTGCGAATCCATTCTCGACGGTGGACGCGAACCTGTTAGGAGAGGACCCGACCAACGGGAACTTTATCGTACTGCGTTCTGCACAGGAAAACACGTTCTGGGATTCGCAGCGAGGAGTGATCCTGCGGGCGTTAGATGCGTCAGGTTGGATCGTCGGAGGACTACGAGGTGCCGCCGCTCGACTAGGACTCAAGCGGACCACGCTAATTTCCAAAATGAGGAAACTTGGGATCTCGCGACCAGTGCGGCAAGTGCAGGTGGATGGGTTCAACCATAACCTTGAGCGGGTCAGGCACTGGCAACCCGCCGCTGATTGAGGTTGTGCGCTGACTACGAACTCTCATTGCTGAGCACACAGACAAAAATGGAGAGGGTGAATGATAATCGCTTCGATTGCTCCTTCAACGTATTCCCTCCCGAAAAGTATGAGCGTGCTGTTCCTCTTTCTGTCAGCGGCACTCATCGCAGGGCCAGCGTGGGCGCAAACGCAACTTGGGATGCTGCTCGGTACGGTCACTGATGCCAGCGGGGCTGGTGTTCCCGGAGCTGAGATTTCGGTCGAGAACGTAAGCACAGGATTGAAACGCGACGGGCGCACCGACAAAACGGGCGAATATCGGCTGGTGGGCTTGCCGACCGGAAGGTATACGCTTCGCGTAGAGAAAGAAGGATTTCAGACCGAGGTTCGCGAAGGAATTGACCTAAGCCCCGGTGCCGCAATCGAAATCAATCTGGCACTGGTCTTGGGCAAGGTTTCTGTGCACGTGACGGTCGAGGCGAGTGTTTCGCGTCTTGACACTAGCAGCTCCGCTATAGGAGGAATGTTTGCGGAACGAAGTTTGACTGCGCTTCCTCTAGACGGCCGTGACCTATTCAAAGTCACAATCCTGCAACCTGGAGTTGCGCCCGCGCCTAGTAGTGCTCCTTCATTGTTGTCAAATGGCACGGCGGGACAGGTGTCCATTAACGGTATGCGTCCGAGTTGGACGAATGTTCTCATCGACGGCATGGATGCGAATGATCCCGTGTTTGGCTATTCGCCCGCCGGCGCTTCTGGGCTTTTTCTGGGCCTAGATGATTTCGTGGAGGTACGAGTCTTAAGTCAGACATTCGGCACGGAGTACGGTACAAATGGTGGGGGCGTCGTCGAGGCAATCACCAAATCAGGCAGCAACCAGTTCCATGGATCGTTGTTTGAATTGCATCGGGATGCCGCACTGGATGCCAGGAACTATTTCGATCTAAGTAGCCGTCCAATCCCGCCATTCGTGCACAACCAGTTCGGGGCCAGTCTTGGTGGGCCGTTAGCGCGCGATCGCACCTTCTTTTTTGTCGACTATGAAGGATTCCGCGAAGTGCAGGCGTCCACGGCGATTGCGACCGTGCCGAACGCGCTGGCGCATCAAGGATTGCTGCCAAATGCCAATGATCCGAGCGCCTGCACAAGAGCCTCACCTAGCGGTTGCGTCTCGGTTGCGATTGATCCGCGCGTGCAACCGTTTCTTGCTCTCCTTCCTCCTTCGAATGGCGGGGACAATGGGGATGGAACTGGAGATTTGATTACAGCCGATAAGGGTGGCGCGCACGAGGACCACGGCATGGTTCGTGTGGATCACAACTTTTCCAGCAGGCATTCGTTTTTCGCACGCTATGTTGTGGATGGCAGCTCTTCTTTCGTGCCGTACTTCGGAACGCCGCCGGGAACTTATGTGCCAGGCTTTCCGGTTGAACATGAAGCACGCAATCAGTACTTTAGTGTTCAGGACCGCAGGAGTCTCGGACGCGAAGTATTCAGCGAACTGCGATTCGGCATTAACCGGACTACCGCGTCAACCTCGATTGTCGACACACACCCTGGTCTCTCTATCTCCCGGACGCCCGGTCGACCCTTCGGGATGATCGACGTTACAGGTATGAGCTTCATTGGCTACAACGTAGAGGTTCCCGTCGGTGATTTTTCGACCGTATATCAAATTCAGGAGGAGGTTTCGCGCACGACTGGTCGTCAGACCTTGAAATTCGGAGGCGAGTTTAGAAGGATTCATTCTAACGGCCCCCTGGACGCCGCGGTGAATGGACTGTATTCGTTCGCGGATCTGAGTCCCTTCGGTTTTCCGGCACAGAGCAACAATCCAGCACTGGAATTCTTCCTTCAAGCTCTGCCGTTGTCATACCTTGGTTCAGTTCCTTCCGTGTCTGATTCGGACCGCGGTTATCGGCAGAGTGTGGCGTCCGGCTTTGTGCAGGACTTCTTTAGGGCAAGCAGCCGTCTTACCTTGAACGCCGGGCTGCGGTACGACTTCTACTCCAATCCAAGCGAGGTACACGGTCGTCTCTCAGTGATTCGGAACCCGGTGACGGACTCCGGACCAACCGTCGGGAAAGCATTTGCGGAGACGCCTGCGGATCTGTTTTCACCGCAGGTCGGTTTCGCATGGAACATTTTCCGTGACGGCAAGACCGTACTGCGCGGTGGAAGCGGTATCTTTCGCGATCAGTTTCCCGTAATTCTCTTTGGTATCGATCGGTTTCTACCTCCTTTTTTCGGCATAAATACATTGATTTTCCCCAGTTTTCCCAGTCCTCAAACTGCTTTGCTCACGCAACAGCTATTCCTCATCCAAACTACTTACCATCCGAAGTTCCCGTACGCGCTGCAATATAACCTCAACTTGGAACGGGAAATCGCGCGAGGCACGATTCTGAGCGCCGGATACTTTGGTGCGCGCGGCAATCACCTTACGCGCGCGGGCGAGCAGAACCCCTTTGAACCAGCGTTGGGACATCGCTCGAATCCCAACTTGCCTTCCCCACTGCAGATGGTGCTAACCGATGCTCAATCTTTCTATAACTCCTTCCAACTGTCCGTCTCGAGACAGCACACTGATAATTTCTCCTGGCAATTCTTCTACACGTTCTCTCATTCGATAGACGATGCTTCGAATACTTTTGATATAGATGCTGTTAATGAACCGGAGTCTCAGGACATCTTCAATCGCAAGGGAAGCCGAGGCCGTTCGGGATTCGACATCCGGCACAATTTCGTCGGGAACGTTGTGTATGAACTGCCGTTTGGACGAGGGAGTTGGTTGAGCGGCTGGCAGCTCTCTGGCATCGCCAACGTTCACAGCAACGTACCGTTTACGCCAGTGCTTTCCTTCGACAATGCGGATTTGCAGTCCGTGGTAATCGCGGAAAGACCAAACCTCATTGGCAATCCTTACGCGGGTGTTTGTCCAAACGGCGGCAGAGTGGGCACGCCTGCATGTTGGTTTAACCCGAGTGCATTTGCGTTGCCGCCTCCCGGTCAGTTTGGCACCGCTGGACGCGATATACTGCGCGGTCCGGGCTTTGCACAATTCGATCTGGCGCTGCAGAAAAGTCTCCAAATGAGGGAAGGCATGAAAATCATGCTACGCGGAGAAGTATTCAATGTCCTGAATCATCCGAATTTTGCCGTACCCAGTAACACGCAAAATCCGATTGCTCTCGGAGGGAACGGAGACGCCGTCTTTCGAGATGCGGCAGGCCATTTCGCCAATGACGTGGGGAGGATATTCTCGACGGTTGATAGTGCCCGTCAGATTCAGCTGGGCGTTCGGATTTCTTTCTAACGGCGGATGGATGTGAACATAATTGCTCCTCGCCGGGTGGTGAATCGAGGCCAGACAGCATGGAGATTTCAGCCTATACGCGTAAATCCCTTCGTGAGGATAACGAGTTCATCCTGTACCGAGCACGTCCGACCGGAGCGGAATCGCCTTCGATTCTGCTGTTGATCCCTGCTTCAACACGCCCAGCGGTGGAAAGCCTCAAGAAGATAGAGCACGAATATTCATTCCGCGACGATCTGGACGCAACATGGGCCGTTCGGCCCCTAGCTGTTTTCCAGTGCAACGGACACAAGGCACTTGTGCTCGAGGACCCGGGGGGCGAGCCTCTCCAGCGTCTCATCCAAGGGCCAATCGAGACTGGTCGCTTCTTGCGCATAGCCATCGGTCTCGCAGGAGCGCTCAGCCAATTGCACGAGCGGAAGTTAATCCACAAGGACGTGAAGCCCTCGAATGTTCTGGTTGACTCCGTGACCGGTCAGGTCTGGCTTACCGGTTTTGGCATCACCTCGCGCTCTCCGCGAGAGCGTCAGTCGGCCGGGCCTCCGGAGTTCATAGCGGGAACACTTGCCTACATGGCACCCGAACAGACCGGCCGAATGAACCGGTCGATTGATTCTCGCAGTGATCTTTATGGCTTAGGCATGACTCTTTACGAGATGCTGACCGGTAGCCTGCCCTTTACGGCTTCGGATCCGATGGAATGGGTACATTGTCACATCGCGCGCCATCCGGTCGCACCTCAGGAGCGAATGAAGAACCTGCCGAGCGCTCTTTCCGCGATCGTGATGAAGCTAATCGCCAAAACTCCCGAGGAACGCTACCAGACAGCGTCCGGGGTGGAGAGTGATCTTCGCCGCTGTCTGGGTGAATGGGAAGCGCACAACTGCATCGGCGAATTCTGTCTTGGCAAGCACGACATACCGGATCGGCTGCTGATTCCCGAAAAATTGTACGGGCGAGCACCCGAAATTGAGACCCTGCTCTCCGCCTTCGAGCGTATCGTCGCTGGCGGACCGCCTGAATTGGTGCTCGTTTCCGGCTATTCCGGTATGGGCAAGTCGTCCGTCGTCAATGAACTCCATAAGCCTCTGGTGCCGCCGCGTGGGCTGTTCGCATCAGGCAAGTTCGATCAATACAAGCGCGACATTCCTTACGCGACTCTGGCAAGAGCGTTTCAGAGCCTGATCCGCCCGCTACTGAGTAAGAGCGAAGAAGAGTTGAGCGAGTGGCGCGATGCCCTCCATGAGGCGCTAGACCCAAACGGACAGTTGGTCGTGGAGCTAGTCCCGGAATTGAAACTCATCATGGGAGAGCAGCCGGCGGTTCCTGAACTTCCTGCCCTAGACGCGCAAAACCGGTTCAACCGGGTTTTTCGCCAATTCATCGGTGTATTCGCGCGGCCGGAACATCCCCTTGCGTTGTTCCTCGATGATTTGCAGTGGCTGGATGCGGCGACGTTGGACGTGATGGAGGATCTGCTGACGCAGCCCGACGTGAAGCATTTGTTGCTTATCGGCGCGTACCGCGACAATGAAGTTGGCTTCGCTCATCCTCTGATGAGCAAGCTCGAAGCGATGCGTAGGGCAGGAGTCAGGCTGCAAGAGGTCGTGCTTGCACCTCTAACTCGCGAGGACCTGGAGCTACTCGTTGCGCATTCCCTTCATTGTGAAGCGTACCAAGCTCGCGCCCTCGCGGAATTGGTCCATGAGAAAACGAACGGGAATCCATTTTTCGGAATCCAGTTCATTTCCGAGCTTGCCGATGAGGGATTGCTCACGTTCGATCGTGGCGAAAGACGGTGGACTTGGGACTTGGGCCGAATTCGCGCTAAGGACTACACGGACAACGTGGTGAACCTGCTGGTCGGCAAGTTGAACCGCATGTCCGCCGGCACCCAAAACGCATTAAAGCAACTCGCCTGCCTGGGTAACAGCGCGGACTTCACCATCCTAGAGACGATTTACGAGGACTCGAATGAGGAAATAGACCGCCAACTCTGGGAAGCTGTTCTAGCGGGTCTTGTCTACCGCTCCGAAGATTCCTATCGTTTTCTGCACGACCGTGTGCAGGAGACGGCGTATTCCTTGATCCCTGAGCAATTACGCGCCGAGACGCACCTCCGGATCGGAAGGCTGCTGGCAGAGAGAACTCCTTCACACGAGCGCGAAGAGGGAATCTTCGAGATCGTGAACCAGCTCAATCGCGCGACTCACCTTATTACCTCGAATGACGAGCGGAAGCGCGTCGGAGAATTCAACTTGATCGCGGCTAGGCGGGCGAAGCTATCGATCGCTTATGCTTCAGCTCTTTCTTACCTGGCGACGGGTCGGGGGCTACTTGCAGAAGAGCGTTGGGACACAGACTACGAGCTTATCTTTTCTCTCGAATACTTGACAGCTGAGTGTGAACTGCTGACCGCCGGTATGGAGTCCGCGGAAAAGCGGCTTTCGATGCTCGCCAAGCGTGCCAAGCGCGGCCATGATTTGGCAGTTGTTACACGATTGCAGCTCACGCTATATACGGCGTTGAATCGGCTCGACCGTGGCGTAGAGATATGCCTTGAGTATCTCCGGCGTGGCGGGACCGACTGGTCGGCTCACCCGACCCACGACGACATCCAACGCGAATACGATCGGATTTGGTCACTGCTCGGAGACCGGCAGGTCGAGGACCTCCTTGACGAGCCCTTGCTCGCCGATACCGATGTTCTGGACGTTCTAGACGTTTTGACAGAACTTATTACTCCTGCAGTGTTCTTTGACCAAAACCTATGTGCACTCGTAATTTGCCGCATCGTGAATCTTAGTCTTGAGCACGGCAATAGCGACGGATCGTGCTTTGCGTTTGTGTGGTTTGGGATCATAGCCGGACCGCGCTTCGGCAACTACGAGGGTGCATTTCGATTTGGTCAACTCGGGTACGACTTGTTGGAAAGGCGCGGGCTGAAGCGTTATGAGGCTCGCACTTGCCTGTGTTTCGCCGTTGTTGTCCCATGGACAAAACATGTACGGCACAGCCGCGACCTGGTGCGTCACGCCTTTGATGTGGCTCGCCGGATGGGCTATTTCACATACGCGGCATATAGCTTCACGCAGTTGATCATGAATTTTCTGGTAGTAGGCGATCCCCTTGCGGAGGCACAAGCCGAAGCGGAGAAAGGGGTGGAGTTTGCGAAGAGAGCGCGCGTCGGACTCGTTGTCGATATCGTCAGTTCGGACCTCCAGCTAATTCGGACCCTCCGCGGATTGACCCATGAATTTGGCTCATTTAACGATCAGGAGTTTGATGAGGCTGAGTTTGAGCGGCGGCTGGCAAGTAATCCCGCTCTAGCGGATGCTGGATTTGGATATTGGGCTCTTAAGATCCAAGCATGGTTCTTCGCGGGTGACTATGCTTCGGCAATCGGTGCCTCGTTGAAGGCGCAACAACTGCTTTGGTCAGCGCCGTCACTGCTGGAACCGGCAGGGTTCCGATTTTATAGTGCGCTTTCGCACGCGGCAGCATGGGATTCCGCAGCTCCCGTCGAGAGGGAGGAGCATTTCGAAGCCTTAGCGGCTCACCACCAACAGCTTGAAACCTGGGCGAAGCACTGCCCAGAGAATTTTGAAAACCGAGCCGCACTTGTGGGCGCCGAAATCGCACGAATCGAGGACCGCCAAGTCGACGCGGAGCAGCTTTACGAGAAGGCTATCCACTCGGCACACGCCAATGGATTCATTCACAACGAGGGGGTCGCATACGAGGTAGCCGCGGGCTTCTACGCGGCACGAGGCTTCGAAAAAATCGCGGAAACCTATTTGCGGGAAGCCCGGTATTGCTATCTCCGTTGGGGGGCTGAGGGAAAAGTAAGGCAGCTTGACCGGCTCTATCCCCACCTCAAGAAAGAGGAGCTAACTCGCCGCGCGACGAGCACGATCGTGGCGCCCGCTGAGGCCTTGGATCTAGCGACCATAATAAAAGTGTCCCAGGCGGTCGCTGGCGAGATGGTTTTGGAAAAACTGATCGAGAGAATCATGCGCGCGGGCGTCGAGCATGCCGGCGCTGAACGAGGCCTCCTGATCTTTCCGCGAGGTGATGAGCTGCAGATAGTTGCAGAGGCCACCACGAGCGGAAATGACGTCACCGTCCATCAGAGAGATGGCTCCGCGACCGCCGCCGTGTTGCCCGAGTCCGTCGTTCGCTACGTGATGCGCACTCGCGAGGATGTTATTCTCGACGATGCCACGGCAGCGAACCAGTTTGCAACGGATGCCTACATTGTGCAGCATAGCGCGCGTTCCATTGTGTGCTTGCCGTTGGTTAATCAGGCTAGACTCAATGGAGTCCTTTACCTCGAAAACAACCTGACCGCCCATGTTTTCCCGTCCGATCGGATCACAGTTCTGAAGGTGCTTGCGTCACAAGCGGCCGTCTCCCTCGAGAATACGCGACTTTACGGCGATCTCGAAAACCGGGAAGCAAAGATCCGGCGCTTGGTCGAAGCCAACATTGTGGCGATCGTGATCTGGAATGTAGAGGGTGCAATCATCGCGTCCAATGAAGCCTTTCTCCGAATCGTGCAATACGATCGTGATGACGTCGACTCGGGACGCGTGCGCTGGAGGGACCTGACGCCGGCCGAATGGCGCGAGCGCGACGACCGCGCCCTAGCAGAAGTAAGGGCAACCGGGACCGTCCAGCCGTATGAGAAAGAGTGGTTTCGGAAAGATGGCAGCCGCGTACCGGTGCTGGTGGCCGGCGCGCTGTTCGAGGATAGTAGCAGGGAGGGCGTTGCTTTCGCGCTTGATTTGAGCGAACAAAAGCAAGCAGAAGCGGAACGCGAGAGACTACAACAGGAACTAGGCCATCTCGCACATGTGAACCGAGTCAGTACGATAGGAGAGCTAACGGCCTCCCTGGCCCACGAAATCAATCAGCCAATTGGGGCGGCGGTGACAAATGCCCAAGCGTGCTTGCGATTCCTCAATCGCGATCAGCCGGATATGCCGGAGGCGCGCGAGGCTGCTTTGGAAATGGTCCGAGATGCTACCCGTGCGGCCGACATCATTGACCGTGTCCGCTCGCTGTACCGAAAAGGCTCCTCAAAGCTGGGGATGGTAGACGTAAACGCAGTTATTCGAGAGATGGTGGTTATGCTTCACGATGAGGCGAACCGATCTTCGGTAAACATGCATACCGAGCTCTACGAGAACCTTCCACAAGTGCTGGTGGATCGTGTTCAACTTCAGCAGGTATTGATGAACCTGATGAACAATGGGATCGAGGCGATGCGAGACGCGGGCGGTGAACTTAGCATTAAGTCGCATTTGGGTGAAGACGGCCAGCTGATGATCTCGGTAAGCGACATGGGCGTTGGTCTGCCCGTCGGAAGCGAGAACGAGATTTTCAATGCGTTCTTTACGACGAAATCGCAAGGCACGGGGCTTGGTCTAGCGATCACACGTTCGATTGTGGAGTCGCATGGTGGCCGCGTGTGGGCGATCGGGAACACTCCAAGGGGGACAACATTTCAGTTTACGCTGCCGGCAAAGATGGCGGAGCACGCATGAGCTTCGCCGATGATGCTACGGTCTTCGTCGTTGATGATGACGATCAGATGCGTGCTGCGATGCAGCGTCTGTTGAAGTCGGTGGGCCTGCGCGCCGAGGCATTTGCCAGCCCGCTGGAGTTTCTGCGACGCAAACTCCCAGATGGTCCAAGTTGCCTGATATTGGACGTAAGACTCCCAGGAATGAGTGGACTCGACGTGCAGCGCAAATTGACTGAGACGGGTCTGCAGATTCCGGTCATTTTCATCACGGGTCACGGAGATATTCCAATGACGGTAAAAGCCATGAAGTCCGGGGCAGTGGAGTTTCTGACGAAACCGTTTCGTGATCAGGATTTGTTGGATGCAATTCAGCAGGCGCTGCGGCGCGAAAACGAAATACGGCAGCAGCAGCAGGAGATTCAGGAATTGCGAGGACGTTATCAGACGTTGACAGCGCGAGAGCGCGAGGTGATGGGACTGCTGGCTTCTGGCATGCTTACCAAGCAAATCGCATCGAGACTCGGAGTCAGCGAAATCACCGCGCAGGTCCATCGCGGCCAAGTGATGCGTAAAATGGACGCCAACTCCCCCGCAGAACTCGGCAGAATGGCAGAAAAACTCAAACTTCCCGCAGCCAACTAGCCCCTGATCCCTGGGGCGGCCTCTGAGCCACTGCCTGCCTCTATTGAACGGTCCCCTATACAAACCTATCGGCGACCTTATCGGAAGCCATAGTTGCATTGTGCGGAGATCGGATTAGCCTTGGACCTAAATGGCTAGAGGAGAAAAGCCAAAAATGGTTGCAGTGGTCGATGACGATGAGTCGTTCCGGTGCGCGTTGCAACGTTTGCTGAAGTCGGCGGGTTTTTTTGTGCGATCGTTTGCGTCCACAGAGGACTTTCTGTAATCCGGGCAGCAACACGATACCGGGTGTCTGATCACCGATATCCGCATGCCGGGGATGTCTGGGCTAGACCTGCAAGCTAAATTGAACGCTGACCATTGCCCAATTCCGACTATTTTCATTACGGCGCATGGCGACGAGAAATTGCGGCTCCAGGCGATGAGGGGTGGGGCTGTGAAGTTCCTCGCAAAGCCTTTTGATGATGCAATTCTTCTCGAGGGCGTTCGAACAGCCTTGAAACGGTGACCGATGAACGCGATCTTTGTGTAACGAGGGTGATTCGGAGGTAGTTGTGGGGGAGTTCGAAACACTTCGGTGTCGTGACCAGGAGGACAGGAATCACGAGTTTGAGCGAATCGTTGGTAACAGTCCAGCACTCGAAGCTGTGCTTGAGCAGGTCGAAAGGGTCGGACCGACCGATTCCACAGTATTGATTCAAGGCGAAACTGGTACAGGCAAAGAATTGATCGCGCAAGCGATTCACAACGTCAGCCGACGGTACGGCCGTCCTTACGTAAAGCTAAATTGCGCCGCCATTCCTTTCGATTTGCTGGAGAGTGAACTATTTGGACATGAGCGAGGTGCGTTTACGGGAGCTATCGCACAGAAAGTGGGACGCTTCGAGCTCGCCGATAAGGGAACACTCTTCTTGGACGAGGTTGGCGATATCCCGCTCGCATTACAGCCCAAGCTACTGCGGGTTCTGCAGGAACAGGAGTTCGAACGTCTAGGTGGTGGCCGGACACATAGTGTAGACGTCCGGCTGGTTGCTGCGACACATAGGAATCTCGAGCAAATGGTGAAGCGAAACGAATTTCGTAGCGACCTCTACTATCGTCTCAATGTTTTTCCTATCGTGTTGCCACCATTACGGGCACGCCGTGAGGATATTGCACTACTCGTCTCGCACTTCGTCGAAGTCTTTTCGCGGAGCATGGCTAAGCAGATAAGCAACATTCCGCAAGAAACTCTGGACGCGTTCACCTCCTACTCTTGGCCGGGGAACGTGCGCGAACTTCAGAATTTGGTCGAAAGGGCAGTAATCCGTTCGGACAATGGAGTCCTTGCGAATCCATTGCTTTCGCCGTACCCGAATGTCGAAGGAGCGGATGCGGTCAAAATGAACCTCGTCGGACCGGAGGTCACTTTCGAGGAGTCCCAGCGCGCCTTGATCCTGCGAGCCTTGCACGCGTCAGGTTGGATCGTAGGAGGGCCTCGGGGCGCAGCCGCTCGGCTACGACTAAAACGGACCACCTTAATTTCCAAAATGAGGAAGCTTGGGATCTCGCGATCAGCGCGGCAACTAGAGGCCCGTGGCGTGAACCAGAACCGAGAAGCGGACGAACCGTGGCAAACCGCTGCCCGTTGATCTCGGCAGCAGATCACGACTAGCCGTGCGTACTTCGGCTATCGACCATCGACACTGGTTATGACCGTAGTCACGAATCCACTAATCGACTTTCGTCTTTGGTCCTTAGAATCAGTCCACTCGTTCCTTACAGCATTTCTGATCTTCTGACGAGCCAGCACCGATGCACTGCCGCCCGGATTGATCATTAATTAGCGCTTTATTCGACAAGCATCTCCTGCCTTTGATTGCGTGTCGCAGTATCGTCACACGACGACACGGAGACTTCACCTCGTCATCTTTCGACTCGTGCCCAGCGCTTCCCGTGCCTTCGTCATGGGCTGACCGACGGAAACACAAGGCTTTTGGGATTGGCGTAACGCTTGCATTGTATGGCTGCGGCCATTCAAAGCGGCCTGAGGGTGAAGATATGAAGTTCGTCAGCTCGGTAGTGCTTCTCACATTGATCATTTTGGCCGGCCACGAGCAGCCTAAGCCGCAAGCCAACAACGGTCACAACGGGGTCGATTTAGTGGACGGAACTGGAAATATCCGAAAACCCAGCGATGTCCGGGATCGTTTCCAGGCCCTCGGAACATACATGGTGCTCGACCCGAAAGGGAACCAGATGCATGCCACGTACGCGTCTCCTGGCACCGCTGAAAGCTACCGGAAAACCGGGAAGTTTCCCGACGGAACCGTTCTCGTGAAGGAAGTCTTTGGAACAGACCACGCCCAAATGACTACAGGCGACGTGCATTGGGCCTCGGGAACGAAAGTCTGGTTCGTGATGATCAAGGACGAAAAAGGACGCTATTCCAACAATCCACTGTGGGGTGATGGCTGGGGCTGGGCTCTGTTCAAATCCGACGCCCCCGACAAGCAAGTTGCGACCGACTACAAGAAAGACTGCTTGGGTTGCCACATCCCAGCAAGGGGCACGGACTGGGTCTACGTGCAAGGTTATCCGGTTCTCGCCTCAAAGTGAGGAACACTGTGGTGCGAGAGCCAACTTCGAA
>Ga0210384_10003474_pt1 | contig 18204 bp, 19 predicted proteins | sample IncBWH2MmetaG_FD_160574 | JGI IMG/M metagenome (GOLD analysis project Ga0210384, IMG submission 160574) | Forest soil microbial communities from Barre Woods Harvard Forest LTER site, Petersham, Massachusetts, United States - Inc-BW-H-2-M | ecosystem: Environmental > Terrestrial > Soil >...
GTAATCCCTCTTGGAAGGTGATTGTGTCGGCCTCACGTGGCCATACCTTAAGCCGGGCTCTTATGAGCCCGGCTTTTTTTCTGCGCGGCGGCGGCGTTGACAGATTCGATGCCGTCCATCATCATCATCTGCGAATGATCACGAATTCGTGCGCAGTCGTCTCGAAAAAAGGTCCCCTCCCGGGGGCCTCGGATCGACGCGCGCGATAGATCTTCAAGCGACATCGCGAGAATCCGAAAACCCCGCCGCGAGGTGGGTTTTGTTTGTCCCGTCTCCGGCTCGTTCAACCACACGGAGATGGACCATGACCGACCTTCGAACCACCGACCTTCGAACCCGATTGCAGGGCCTCTGGCTGCCGCTGGTGACGCCGTTTCGTGACGGCGAGCTCGACGAGCCCTCGCTGCGGCGGCTGGTCCGCCACTATGCGAGCGGTCCGCTCGAGGGACTGATCCTCGCCGCCACCTCGGGCGAAGGCCTGACGCTTCGCGCCAACGAGCTCGAGCGGCTCGTTGCGATCGTGCGCGGCGAGCTCACGGATTGCGGCCGCGATTTGCCGATCTGCCTCGGACTGTCGGGCGCCAGCACGGCCGGGATGTGCGAGGCGCTGGATGAGACCGCGGCATGGCCGATCGACGGCTATCTGATCTCAAGCCCGTATTATCTGCGGCCGTCGCAGCGCGGACTTCTCTCGCATTTCGGCGCGCTCGCCGATCGCGCCGCCTTGCCGGTCGTGCTCTACAACATCCCCTATCGCAGCGCCGTCAATCTTGCGAACGAGACGCTGCTCTCGCTCGCCGAACACCCGAACATCGTCGGTCTGAAGGATTGCAGCGCCGACCGGGCGCAATCGATCGACCTGTTGCGCAGGCGGCCTGCGGGATTTCGCGTGCTGAGCGGCGAGGACACGCAATATTTCGAGGCGCTCGACGACGGCGCCGAGGGCGCGATCCTGCTGTCGGCCCATATTGAGACCGATGCATTTGCCTCGGTGCGCACGCTTCTCAAGGACGGCCGGCGCGATGCCGCCCTGGCCTGCTGGCACGGCGTCGCCGAGCTGACCCGGTTGTTGTTCGCCGAGCCGAGCCCGGCGCCGGCGAAATATTGGCTGGCGCGAAGCGGCCTCATCGAGCGCGCCGAGGTCCGCTCTCCGATGGTCGAGGTCGGCGCGGAACTGGCCGCGCGCCTCGATCGGGAAATCGAACGGCGGAGGACATCTTTGCAAAAACTCCGCTTGGTTAATGCGCCGTGACCGCGGTTGTTCAAATTAGCTTCAACGGATGGCAGCAAGCTTAAATCTTGAGGCCTATTAAAATCCCCGCCACAAGAAACAAACGGGGGGAGACAATGACCAATCGGGCCAACAAATCCGCGCTGGCTGAGAAGCTTCAGGACGTCTTGATGCTGTCGTCGTTCGGCTTCTGGGCGGTGCTGCTCGGCTTCATGCCGGTGCTCGCCTATCATTCGCTGATGAGCTGAAAGCGATACGCGGATGCTGCCGTGGTTAATCCGCGGTAGCACCCGCGGTCAAATACGATCGAAATCGCGACCGGCTTCTTAAAAGCTTTCGCGTATCAAAGTCCCCCACAACAACAAGAAACGCGGGGGCGTTTTATGAATACTCAAGACAATCTGGTCGCTGGACACCAGGGCTTTCCAGTTCCTGAACAACAGGGTTTTCGAATTCCCGAACAGCAAGGCTTTACGACCGAGGACATCCTCTGGGCGGTCGGCATCTGGTCGGTGATCCTGTGCCTGTCGCCGATGATCGTGTTCTACATGCTGATGGTGGCTTGATCCTTCGAGACCCGGCCTCAAGGGGCCGCTGCCCGAGGATGACGAGACGGCATTAAAAAACGCGCGGAAGCCGCGCGTTCTTTGGTGAGAGTGAATAGGCGGCGAAGTTTACGCCGCCTGCTTGTGCATCGCGCCGCTGGCCGACACCGTGCCGCGGATGGCCTTCACCGAGCGTTCGATCGCAGCCCACAATCTTGCGATTTCCGCCGCCGCGCGGCCTTCGGCATAATATTCCCGCGCGCCTTCGCCGTGGCCGAGCGCCATCAACAGGTCGGCGCGGTTGGTGATTTGCCCGCCCCATACCGGCGCCCGGAATTTTGCCAGCGCCTCGCGCGCGATCGCAACGATCGGGCTTTCGGCGTCGTCCCGGCGGGCCGGTGCGCCGTTGAGCACGACCGCATAGGGCTTGCGCAAGGCCCGGCACATCTGGATGGTTTCCTGCACCGCGTTGACGTCGAACACGCCCGGCCGCGCGGGAATGATGACCATGGTGGCGTTCTTGATCGAATCGTCCACCACCGCCGACAGGTTCGGCGGCGTGTCGATCAAAACCCATTCTACCCCGTCACGCTTCGCGGCAGCGACGATGCCACTGACGGAATTGACCGCGGTTTTAATCGGCGGTTCGTTGGTGCCGCGCAGTTTATGCCACAGGGTCAGCGAACCCTGCGGATCGGCATCGATGAGCAGACACGGCTTGGTTGCCTTGATCTGCGCAGCTAGATGAGCGGCCAAGGTGCTTTTTCCCGACCCCCCTTTACGCGAAGCAAAAACAATGACGTTCATTACCTTGGCCTCCAGATTGACCCCGGAGACAAAATGAATCAACGCGGTGATTCGTGAAAGAAAAATTTAACGTGCTGTCGCGATGAAGCCACTGATTGGTCAAAACGTTGGCTTTTGAGTCACACTGGGCGGCGCAACCGGCGCGAGCGCAAGATTTCTGGAGCACCATGGTAGGGATTACGCGAATTGCCGCGAGCCGGAATCCTGATTTGTAATTTTCAACTTATCCGAGCATGCGCGGCACCGGTCTTTCCCTCAAAAAAGGCAGCGGTCGCGAACAAAACGAGTCCGATTCGCGGCAAGCCGCAAGCCCTCGAATCATCAAGCTTTCGAATCAACATGCCTTCGAATCAAGCAGGCTGCGAATCAACCCGGTACAAATCGACCAAGTGCAAATTCGACCCGGTGCAAATCAACCAGGTGAGAGGCGGCCGCCCGCGCAAGGCGAGCGGCTGCCGCCTGATCGGACCTACTTCACATTGTCCCAGCTTGTGCCGTTGAAGCGCTGGAGCTGCATGTAGGTCACCACGCGATAGTCGGTCGGGCTGGTATTGATGCGGCTGTCGGGCAACAACAGGCCAACGCGGAAATCGCGCAAATTCGCCGCCTGCTTCATGATGTTTTCGCGGGTGAGATTGTCGCCGCACTGCTTCAGCACCTGTTCCAGCGTCTGGGCGAAGCTGTAGCCGGCAGCGGTCAGGCTGTCGTTGAGGTCGGCGCCGGGCATGTTGGTCTTCATCCAGTCGGTCCAGGCCTTGACGTCAACGTCGTCGGCCCATTTCGGATCGGTGACGTCCTTCATGAAGCCGGCGCTCATGATGCCGACCGATTTGTCGAGCCCAGCCGGCTTGAAGGTCGCGCCGACCGAGGCCGCACCAAGATGCAGATAGGTCTCGGGCTTCCATTTCAGGTCGGACATCTTGCTGATCGCCTGCGCCGCCTGCTTGGCATAGGTGAACAGGAACAGCGCCTCGGCGCCGGAATTTTGCAGGATCACCATCTGGCTGTCGATGGTGGGGTCGGTCGACTGAAAATTCTGCGCGCTGACGATCATCTTGTCGGCGTCCTCGCCGAGCCCCTCCTTGAGCCCGTTCAGAAGATCCTTGCCGAAATCGTCGTTCTGATAGAGCACGCCGACCTTCGGCGTCGGATTGTGCGCGAGCAGGTGTTTTGCGTAGAACTTTGCTTCATCGCGCAGGTTCGGTTGCCAGCCCATGGTCCAGGGAAAATGCGCGGGATCGTTCAGCGCCGAGGAGCCGGCGGCGACAAAGAGTTGCGGCACGCCCTGCTTGTTGAGATAGGGCCGGATCGCCATGTTGAGCGGCGTGCCGAGCACGCCGAACACCAGCGCGACCTCGTCGCCTTCCACGAGGCTCCTCACATTCTCGACCGCTTTCGGCGGCGAGTAGCCGTCATCGCGGCTGATGAAATTGATCTTGCGGCCGTTGATGCCGCCCTTGGCCTCGTTCAGCCATTTGAAATAGGCCGCTTCGACTTTGCCGAGCGTGCCATAGGCCGAGGCCGGCCCGCTATACGCAATGGTCTGGCCGATCTTGATCTCGGTATCGCTGGTGCCGGGACCGTATTGCTTCTGGGCCAGCGCCGGTTGCACCAGCAGCACGGCGATCGCGGCGCCGAACAGCGCGCGCCCTCGGACGAACATGGCTTCCTCCATTTTCTTTTGTTGTCGAGGAAGTGTCGGGGAAGCCACTCGCGTTAGCAAGCCGATGCGTTGCCGCGCATGGCAGGCCAGCAATACGAAGTGCGTCGGCGCGCGAGCCAAAAAATCGCGGGTCAGGTCGCGGCCGGCTTTTTCGGCTTTTTGAGCTTGCCTGATTTCGTGCTGGCGGGTTTGCGCGCTGTCGCCGGCTTGATGCTGATCGGCGCGCCGGTGGTGGCGACAGCGGCGTCCTCCGGGCCGGGCCTGAAGTAGACCTGGCAGCCCGGCGACAGCTGCGACTTGTTCCTGACCATGCAGGCCGTGACACGGTCGACATCGGGAATTTCAGGGCCGCAAAGCCGGAACGCATCGTCGCTGCAGGCGGCCTGCTGTTCCTGGGTGTAGGCCTGGCTCGTGGCCGGCGTCATGACAAGCCCGAGCATTGTCGCGAACAAGAGAGCAAGCTGAAATGTTTCGGATCGAGCCGCCGACATGAATCCCCCCACCCCGTTTTGCGCGGGGATAGTGGGTGAAGGTGTTGGGATTAGCAAGCAGCCGTTGCAGCACGCCTTAAGCGCGCTGCAACCCACATCGCCTTGGTCCGCCACCGATCATTTCGAAAGCCTGGTACAGTTGGGTGGGCTCGAACCACCGACCTCCTGTTCCACAGACAGGCGCTCTAACCAACTGAGCTACAACTGCATCCTTGAGACCGCGGGACCCCAAAAAGGGGGTGCCGAACGGGCCGGAAACTAGGTGCAACGGCTAAGTTTGGCAAGGCCGACGCGGCCGTCAAATTCACTGTCGTTCCCGCGCACGCGGGGACGATTTCGGGTCTGCCGTGAAACGGCCAATTCAACAAAACCCGGACCGGGTCGGCCCGGGCTCTGTTGACGCGAAAACGCAAAACCCCTTTAGGCCGCCGGCTTGTAGTATTTCGACGCGGTGGCCTTGATCGGCTCGACGGTCTCACTCGCGACCTTCTGGCCCAATTCGGCGAGTTCCTTGGCCTGAGCGGAGAACGTCTCGAGCTGCCTGCGGGTCTGCGTGGTCCACAGCTCCAGTGCTTCCGACGGCGTCTTTACGCCGAGCAGCTCCTGCGCGAAATCAAGCGAGGCGGTGGTGTTGGCTTTCATGAATTCCATCAGCTTGGCGGAGTAGGTGCTCATGCCTTTGCTGGCGCTGGTGAACACCGCTTCGATGGTGCCGTTGTGGGTTTCCGCCGCATCCTTGAACTTGGCGTAGTTGTCTCGGGCCTGCGAGACGCCTTTCTCGGCGAACGCGCGCATCTGCTCGGGAACTTCGAAGGGAATGATGGAAGCAGAGAAAGGATCGGTGGGGTTGGCCATGCCTTGTGTCCTTCGCGACTAGGGTTAATCGCCCCCTTGTGCCTGCCCGGCGCCGGGATGCAGGGACCGTCGAACTGGATCACGCAGTGGGGATGCCGATGTCCGGCATCCGACATAAGACACCTATATCGTGTCAATTTTGTGCAACGCAACGCGATCCGGCACATATTTGTCCGGGCGAGCCTGAATGTTCCCTCTTTGCTGCCCGATTTTGGGCGCTGCAAAGCTGGGTTTTGCCTCAAAGTTAGTTCTTCGGTTTCGCCGCATCCATGGCCGCGCGCGCGGCAATCTGGCTCATCTCGCTCGCCTGTTCGGCAAGCGAGTGCATCTGCGTCTGCACATATTCCGAGTGCAGCCGCATCACGTCGGCGAGACCCTTGGCGTGCAGCAGCGATTGCGTATAGTCGAGCGAAGCCTGCACGTTCTTCTCGGCATTGGTGATCGCCTTGGCGTTGATGTCCTTGGCGCCGGCGCGAACGGTAGCGCCGCGCTCCTCGATGGAGCCCGCGGCGGCTTGGGTGCTGGCGAGGAATTTCTCAAACGCCTTGCGGGCCTGCTCGAAGCTCGCCTCCGCCATGGAACGCATTTCCATCGGGATTTCCAAATGGTCACGGACTTGTTCGCTCATGGTCCGGCTCCTCTTCTCGTTTGCTCCCCGATCAAACACCACCGGCAAAAGGCCTTCACCGGTGTGACGCGGTATTCGCCAGGTTCCTTGATGGTGAACCCCAAGTCGCACCCCGCGCAGCAGTACAACGCAAAGGCAGCAAGGATCGTTCAAGTTTGGTTCGGTGGGGTTAAGGTTATTGGGGCGTTGGAGAGCGCCCTTGCGCTCAGCCCGTGGACCTGCTGCTCCCCGCGGGCAATACTAACGGCTTGTTAAGGCTGTCATTGTCGGCGAAACAAAAATTGACGCCATCATCGATCAACAGCAGGCGATCTGCGTCAAGAGTGCAATGAACCATTCGGAACTCCAGTTGCGAGGCCTCACCGATCCGCAGCTTTCCGTGCATGCGACAAGTGCGCTTCCGGCCTGGCTGTGGTCGACCGACGGTCCGCGGATTCTCTGGGCCAATCCGGTCGGCGCCCGCCTGTTCGGCGCGGCCAACAGCGTAAGCCTTGCTGCCAGGACATTCGGGCCTGCGGATGCGCACCGGCGCCAGGTCGCGCAACTCGCCCGCCGCCTGCCGCCGAATGGTGCGATCCGGCTGGAACGGCTGCGCGGCTTCGGTGCGCCGCTGGGCATGCTGATGACCTGCGGCTGCGCGCGGCTCGATCTAACCGATGGCGGCCACGGTGTCCTGATCGTCGCCCACACGTCGGGCCGCGCCATGCCGCTCGACGAGCGGCTGCAACGGCTGGTCGAGGGCATCGATATCCCGATTGCCGCGTTCTCGCGCGACGGCGTGTTGGCCGGCGCCAGTGACGCCGCCCTTTCGCTGCTCGGCTTTCGCAATCTGACCGAAGCCGGCCTCGACGCCGCGCGCCACGACGCGCTCGCCCAAGGCCGCGTCGAGGCGCCGATCGTCGGCGGCCACATCGTGCTACAGCGCGTCGGTCGGGGCGCCGATGTCGCGCTCGTTGCGTTGATCGTGCCCAACGCCGCGTCGACCGCGCCCGTCAGCCAGGATACACCGCAAGAAATTGAGCAAGAAATTGAGCAAGGAATTGACCAAGGAATTAAGCCGGTAATTGAGCTGGTCGACGAGTTCGCCGAGCCGCCGGCAGAGACTCCCCACGAAACGCCGCGCGAATCTGAGATAATGGATCCGGATGCAACACCGGAAACGGAGGGATCAGAGATCGACACGCCATCCCATGAACCCGCGCCTTATGTCGAAGCCGTCGCCGACGAGCCTAATGCGCCGTCGACGCGCGAAATCCCATCATGGCTTGAGGACGCGTTGCAAAATCCGCGTCAGCATCCGCTGCGCTTCATGTGGCAGATCGATGCCGACGGCCGGTTCCGGCTCGGCGCGGGCGAGTTCATCGACCTGATCGGCCCGCGCGCGGCAGCCGGCCTCAACAAGCCCTGGAACGACATCGCCAAGGCCTTCGCCCTCGATCCGGATGGCCGTGTCGCAAACGCGATTGCGAGCCGCGACAGCTGGAGCGGCATCACCGTGAGCTGGCCGGTCGATGGCGGCGACCGCTTGCCGGTCGAGCTCGCAGGCCTGCCGGTGTCTGATCGGATGCGACAATTTGCCGGATACCGGGGCTTTGGCGTGTGCCGCGATCTCGATGGTCTAACGCGGCTTTCCGCGTTGCGGCGATTCGAATCGTCCAGCAATTCCGCAGGCCCACAAAGACTTTCTGCCGACATCGTTCCCATTAACCTCGCGCAAGACTTCAATCTTCGGGACGTGGCTGCCGCGAATTCGCCCGCAAAGCCTGATATAACTTCGCTGACACCTTCCGAATTGCTAGCGCGGGTTGCAGTTGAGAGTTCACCATCGACCGATCTGGAAAGACCCGTGGAAACGCCCCCCAATGTTGTACCGTTTCGCCCGATCGGCGAGGCGAAATCGCCGATCCTTACACCGGTAGAAAACAACGCCTTCGACGAACTCGCCCGGCAATTGTCGGCACGGCTCGAACGCGACGAACCCGCATCCGCCGAGCGGCCGGGCGTGGTTCCCGAGGTCAGCGAAGCCCTGACCGAAGCTTTGATCGAGCCGCCGCCGACCAACCCGGCCAAGGATCCGCGACCCGGCGATCCTCCGGCGGCTGAACATCCCCCAAGTGACCAACCGGCAAGCCACCAACTGGCAAGTGAGCAGCCGACAAGTGATCAACCGGAATGGCTGGCGCCGCCCGAGCCGCCGGCGCGGGGCGAGACGCAGCGCGACCGGGCGCTGCTCGACCTGTTGCCGACAGGGATATTGATCTATCGGCTCGACCGGCTGCTCTATGCCAACCCTGCATTCCTGAAGCGCATCGGTTACGCCAACCTGCATGCGCTGGAACAGGCCGGCGGCCTGGACGCGCTCTATGTCGAACCCGGCGTTTCCTCCGCCAGCAGCACCTCGGAAGCCGGCACGCCGGTGACGATTTCCGCGAGCCAGGGCGATGAACAAGCAGAGGCGCAGGCGACCGGGGGCGAAGCGGGAGCAAATTCCGCGACCGACGCCCGCCTGTTCACGATCTCTTGGGACGGCGATTCCGCGCTCGCCTTGATCTGCTCGCCCACGCCGTTCGTACCGGTCGTGGCTGAGGCGGCGAAGGCCGAGCCGGCCGTCGCGCCGGTGGTCGTCGGCCACACTGATGCCGAGGATCTTGCCGCCATTCTCGACACCACCGCCGAAGGCATCGTGATGTTCGACGCGCTTGGCGTGATCCAGGCCTGCAATCGCAGCGCCGAAGCACTGTTCGGCTATGACGGGCCCGAGTTTGCACAGCGCCATCTTGCCGAGCTGTTCGCGCCGGAAAGCCAGCGCGTGGTGGCCGACTATCTCGCCGGCATCAAGGGCGAGCACGTCGCGAGCCTGCTCGATCACGGCCGTGACGTGCTCGCGCGCGAGCGCAACGGCGGCATCATCCCGCTGTCGATGACGATGGGACGGACCCGTCCGGGCGGGCCGAATTTCTTCGCGGTTTTTCGCGATCTGTCGCAAAGCAGGAAGGGCGGCGAGCCGCAGGACCCGCGCCGGCTGGCCGATCGCGCGGCGAACGCGAAGGCGGACATGCTGGCGCGGATCAGCCATGAGGTGCGCACGCCGCTCAATGCCATCATCGGCTTTGCCGAAGTGATGATCGGCGAAAGATTCGGCGCGCTCGGCAACGAGCGCTACGTCGAATACATGAAGGACATCCGCGCTTCGGGCGAGCGCGTGGTCGCCATCATCAACGATCTGCTCGAGCTGTCGCGGATCGAGACCGGCCAGCTCGAGCTCACCTTCGCGAGCCAGAACCTCAACGACCTGGTCGAGAGCTGCGTCGGAGTGTTGCAGCCGCAGGCCAATCGCGAGCGCATCATCATCCGCTCGTCGCTTTCGCATGCGCTGCCGCCGGTGGTGGCGGATGCCCGCGCGCTGCGCCAGATCACGCTGAACCTGATCGGCAACTCCATCCATCTCGCCAATGCCGGTGGCCAGGTGATCGTTTCGACCGCGCTGTCCGATCTCGGCGAAGTGATCCTGAGGGTTCGCGATACCGGTCCCGGGCTCAACGACAATGAGCTCGCAGCCGCGCTGGAGCCGTTCCGCAACCTGCCGCCGTCGGAGCAGGCGTCCGACAATTCGCCTGTCAACCTTTCGCTGACCAAGGCGCTGGTCGAGGCCAACCGCGCGCAGTTCAACATCAAGGCCGGGCCGCGCTCCGGCACGCTGATCGAAGTGGTGTTCTCGCACGCGCTGGCGCGGAGCTAGGATCGTAGGATGGGTTGAGCGAAAGCGAAACCCATCACCTCATCCGGAGCCATTGATGGGTTTCGCTGGCTCAACCCATCCTACGATTAGCTGGCGAAGGCCTGACGGCGCCCTTCAGATTTTTGCGAGAATGGCCGTTTTCAGTTTCGTGATACGGGCCTCGTCGCGCTTGTAGAACGTCCACTGCTTGACGCGCTTCGCACGCACCAGCCCCGCTTGCGACAATACCTTCAGGTGTTCGCTCACAGTGGGTTGGCTCACACCGAGCTTCTCGGCAATCAGCACGCCGCACACCCCGTCCTCGACGAGGTCGCCGTCGATCTGGGCGCGGAAATGCGCTCTCGGGCGCTTCAACCACTCCAGGATCAAAAGCCGCCGGTCGCTCGCCAGCGCACGAAAAGCGGACTCGACGTCGTCCTCGAAAGAAGTCATATTGCTAATTAGCTAAATCACTAATTATTGTCAATTCCGGACTGGCTGCGGAGACCCCCGATGAATGGACCTGGCGATGCAGTAACTCCGCAAAACATCAGGCGATGCGAGAGGATCATCCGGCCCTATATCCGACGAACACCGGTCATCGAGACCGACGGCGGCGAGTTTGGTCTTGCCGCCAATAAGATCTCGCTCAAACTCGAACTGCTGCAGCACTCAGGCTCGTTCAAGGCGCGTGGGGCCTTCACCAATCTGTTGACCCGCGAAATACCCAGGGCCGGAGTCGTCGCGGCGTCGGGAGGCAATCATGGTGCGGCTGTCGCCTACGCTGCCATGAGGCTCGGAAAGCCGGCCAAGATTTTCGTCCCGAGCGTTTCTTCCCCGGCCAAGATAGCGCGTATTCGCGAATATGGTGCCGATCTCACCATCGAGGGCGACCGCTATGCGGATGCGCTCGCCGCCAGCGAAACATGGGCGCTGCAAACCGGCGCCATGCCGGTCCCGGCGTTCGACCAGAACGAAACCATCCTGGGACAGGGAACGCTCGGACTAGAGCTCGACGAACAGGCTCCGGAGATCGATACGGTTCTGGTTTCCGTTGGCGGCGGCGGGCTGGTCGCAGGGATCGCCGCCTGGTACGCCGGCCGCATCAAGATCATCGGCGTCGAGCCGTTTGCTTCGCCTACGCTGAGCAAGGCGTTGGAGGCCGGACATCCGGTCGATGCGGAGGCTGGCGGTCTGGCGGCGGATTCGCTGGCGCCGCGCCGTGTCGGCGAACGCGTCTTTCCGATCGTTCAAAAATACGCGCGGCAAACCCTGCTGGTGTCCGACGATGCGATCACCGAGGCGCAGAAGACGCTGTGGCGCGCCTTGCGCATCGTGGCGGAGCCGGGAGGTGCCGCCGCATTCTCGGCGATCTTGTCAGGTGCGTATCGGCCTGGCGCCGGCGAACGGATTGCCGTCGTCATTAGCGGAGGCAACACGGCAGCGGTGAATTTTGACACGACGCGCTGACCCACGGTGAAGCGCTCGCTAGACCCGCCGGAAAATGCTGAATTGAAACTGCTGCGCGGACTGCCACGGCGTGGTGTGCAGATGGCGTCGTGTTTCAACCAATGCGAAATCCCCGCCAAGCGCCTCCCCGAGGCTTGCGGCATCGTAACGCATCACCGGCAGACCGCTGCACCGCTCGGGACCGTCGGGCGCGAAGGTCGCGATGATGGCTTGGCCGCCGGACCTGAGCGCCTGTCGCAGCCGTGACAGATAGGCCGCCCGATCGCCTGCGTCTGTGAGAAAGTGAAACGCCGCGCGGTCGTGCCAGATGTCATAGGATTGCCGCGGCTCCCAGATCGTCACGTCGCCCGCGACCCATTGAACCCGTTTCGCGCGCGCACCGAGCCGGGCCTTGGCCTTCGCCAGCGCCGCCTCCGACAGATCGAGCACGGTGACGGCGGAAAACCCGCGTTCGACCAGCGCGTCGACCAGACGCGACGCGCCGCCGCCAATGTCGATAATCTCAGAGGCGGGATTTGCGCCTGCGCGTTCGATCAGTTCCAGCGAGGGAGCCGGGCTTTCCTGAAACCAGCTGACTTCGTTCTCGCCCTTGCTGGTGTAGACCTTTTGCCAGTGATCGTGACGGTCTTCGGTGCTCATGGGTTACCTCAAACGGCGCTGGAGCCGGGCAAGCCATCATATTAAATATTAAGCCATCATATCGTGAGCCGATCGGACGGCATGCCGAGACTTTCAAGCACCCGACAATCGGCCACACAGCCGCCGTGGCAATTGTCGAGCATCCGAGCGAGTTCGTCGCGTAGCGCGGTGAGCTGTGAAATGCGTTGATCGACTGCCGCCAAGTGACGGGCGGTAATTTTGTCGGCGTTCTCGCAGGGTTTTTCAGGCTGGGCGCTTAGCGCCAGAAGCTCTCGAATGTCGTCGATCTCGAAGCCCAACTCGCGGCCATGCCGGATAAAATTCAGTCGCGTGATGTCGGTTGCGTGATAGCGCCGCTGCTTGCCTTCGGTACGAACGGGCGCGGCAAGCAGGCCGACTTGCTCGTAATAGCGTATCGTTGGCACCTTCACGCCAGTCCGTCGCGACAATTCTCCGATTGAAACATGCATTTTTCGCTTGAACCTCTAGTCGCTAGAGGTTGTACGCTCTTTTCGAAATAATGGGATGCGTCAGGATGTCCGAACATTGTTGTGGCTCACATGGCAAGCCTGATCCGCAAATTGATGCGGCCACGGCCCGCGGCGCGGATAGCTGCTGCTTAGGCGGCGTGCCGGCATTTGACGGTGTAGAGCCGCGTTACAAGCGCGTGCTGTGGACGGTGATCGGTATCAACGGTTTGATGTTTTTCACCGAAATGTTCGCCGGCCATGTTGCGGGTTCGCAAGCCCTGAAGGCCGATGCGCTCGACTTTCTCGCCGATACGGTCACTTACGGCTTAAGCTTGGCGGTCATCGGCGCCAGCATGAAGACGCGCGCCGTGGCGGCGCTCTCTAAAGGCGCTTCGCTAAGCGCGATGGCACTATGGGTGTTTGGTTCGACAGTTTACCAAACGCTCGTCCTTGGCGTGCCCCGTGCCGAACTGATGGGCGCCATTGGGGTGCTCGCGCTGGCCGCCAATCTAGCGTCGGTGTTGCTCTTGATGCGTTACAAGGATGGCGATGCCAATGTGCGCTCGGTCTGGCTTTGCTCCCGAAACGATGCGATCGGCAACGTCATCGTCATGATTGCTGCGCTCACCGTTTGGGGAACTGCCAGCGCTTGGCCGGACCTGGCTGTAGCCGGCGTAATGGCTGCCATCTTCCTTACTTCGTCGGTGCAGATTTTGCGGCAGGCCTGGGCGGAATATCGCGGAAGCAGCAACGCGCCATGGGCCACCTCGACGGGCGCTGGCGCCGGGTGAGCTAATATCCAGCGAGCCCTGCTTGATCGGTTTCGCGCCCCCGCGAACAGTGAATCGAGCTGGCCTTCCCCGGCGATAAGCGTCGAGCACAGCCACGTTGCTGCGGGCATCTGTCGCGTCCAATCGCCTTGGCGCGGCACATTCTTTGCTGCCTATTGGCCGCTTGAATACAACCGCCCTCGCACCGCCTAACTCTTGAGCACCCGGATTGGTTTGAAATGCGCTGCCTTGTCGTTGCCGATCTGCATTATTCATTGCCGCAATTCGATTGGCTGCTCAGCGCCGCACCGCAGTTCGACCTGGTGATCTTTGCGGGCGACGCGCTCGACATCGGATCATCGGTCGACTTCCGCGCCCAGATCCTGGTGGTGAAGAAATACCTCACATTGTTGTCCGCCATCACCCGCGTCATTTTGTGCTCGGGAAATCACGACCTCGACGAACGCAGTCCCGAGGGCGAGAAGATCGCGCGCTGGATCAGTGACGTCCGAGCGCTCGGCATTGCCTGCGACGGAGACAGCCTGACGATCGGCGACACGCTGTTTACGGTCTGCCCATGGTGGGACGGACCGCTGGTCAAAGCGCGCATCGACGCGCAGCTTGCAAAGGACGCCGCCAGCCGGCCGACGCGCTGGATTTGGGCGCATCACGCACCGCCGGCGAATTCCCCGACGAGTTGGGGCGGTAAGCGCTTCTTCGGTGACGTCGAACTCGTGCAATGGATCGAGCGCCATCAGCCCTCAATGGTGATCTCGGGCCATGTGCATCAATCGCCCTTCATTCCTCAGGGCTCATGGTTCGACCGGCTTGGCGCCACCTGGATCTTCAACGCCGGGCTTCAGCCGGGCCGTCCGCCGGTCTACATCGTGCTCGACATCGACGACGGCACGGCATTCTGGCTATCGGCCGGCGACGGACAATATATCGATCTCGGCGCGCCGTTGAAGCGGCCCGCGGCGCCGATCACCGACGCGCCCGGCTGGCTCAAATCCTTGGGTCAGATTGCCGATCCGAGCCTGGCGAGACCTGCTGCCGCGGCAGGCTGATCATGCTCTGCAAAATCTCGCCGACCATTTCGAGGTGGGTGCCGTGACCGGCATATTGCTTCATCAGGTCAGCCAAATAGGTTGTCGCGACATTGAGCCGTTGCGCCAACAACCGGGCGATCAACAGCGCCACCGCCGGCTGTGCGTTGAGAAAGGACGCAGCGTCGTCAAATTCGTAGATCGTCGAGTCGGACGCGGCGCGCACGGTCGCGGTATGCGGCCGATCGAGCAGTAGCGACATTTCTCCGGTCACCGCGCCGGGTTCGGCGAGCACGGCGACCACAGCGTCGCCGCGGATGATTTCCAGCCGGCCTTCGATCAGGACAAACAGGCGTCCGGTCTTGGTACCCTCTTGGAGGACGACGGCACCTACGGGCACCTTTCGCTGGTTTCCTCCCGTGCAATAGTCGAGAATCTCGCGCATCCGATAAAACCCCCACCCTAGACTAGGCGTGAGGGTTGCAGGCGTCGAACGGATAATGTGGCAGGGATGCCTAAATTGTCACCATCGCAGCGCTCAGCTCTTCGGCCAAGCGCGGGAGATATCACGCGGGCGCGGAGCTCGCCGCCCGCAGGAATTCGGCGACCGTCTCCAGGAACAGTTTTGGCACTTGCAGTTGCGGCACGTGGGCGCAGCCCGGAATGATCTTTAGCCGCGCATCCGGCAAGAGGGCGGCGAGTTCGTGCGACATCGGCGGCGGCGTCGCCTCGTCATGTTCGCCGACCACGACCAGCACCGGCACTTTGACTTTTGCGAGCTCCGGCCTGAGATCGAGTTCGGCGAGTTGCGCGCAGGCGGCGCGAAACACTTCCGGATCGGTCTTCAAGAACGCTTCGCGGCGGTCGCGCATCAACGCAGGGTTCGCTTGCTGAAATTCCGGCGCGAACAGCCGGCGCATCGCGGTATCGGTGATTGCCGCAAGCCCCTTGGCCTTGGAGGCCGCCGCCATGTTGCGAAAGGCTTCGCGCCCTGCTTCGGAAAACGCCGCGCCACTGTCGGCCAGAATGAGCCGCGTCGCGATTTGCGGATGGCGAATGGCCATCTGCAACGCGACGAAACCGCCATAGCCATTGCCGAGCACGATGGCGTCCTCGGAGCCGGCCGCGTCGCTGACCGCTCCCGCCATGCGGTCGGCGATATCGGCGAGGCCGCCGCCCACCGCTTGCGACCTGCCAAAGCCGGGCAGTTCCGGGACGATGACGCGAAACGATTGCGACAGTTTCGGCGCGACCGCGTCAAAACTCGCGCGGTCCGACAACAGCGAGTGCAACAGGAACAGCGGCGGGCCCTCGCCCGTTTGCGCCGCATTGACGGTGCCTTCAGCGAAAAGCCGATCCATCGCACTCTCTTTTTCCAACGACTTCTTCAAATGACGGCGCAAGACCCAGTGAAAGCCTGCGCCGGCCCACTGGATTGATAGATTAAACTTCGCGCATTTCAAGCGTTTTCGACTTGACGTGATATTTCACGACTGCAACATACCGGCCGGATATCGAGGAGATATCGATGCTTTTGCGCGATAACGTCTATCAAAACCTGCGGTCTGATATTCTGACCTGTCGGCTGGCGCCAGGCGATGATATGCGCGAGCAGGAGCTCGCCGAGCGCTATGCGGTGAGCCGCCAGCCGGTGCGCGAGGCGCTGTTGCGGCTGGAGCGCGAGCACCTCGTCACGGTGCAGCCGCGCCAGGGCTATCGGGTCAATCCGATTTCGCTGGCGGACGCCCGCGACCTGTTGCGCTTTCGCCTCGCGCTCGAGCCGGCCTGCGTCGCCGAGGCGATCGAGCACGCCGACGACGATGCGCTGAAGGCGCTGAATCGGTTCCGGCGTTTTTCCGGCAACCACGAAGACTTCATCGCCTATAACCGCGCCTTCCATTCGGCGCTGGCGCACGCCTCCGGCAACCGCCGGATGGCGGCTTCGTTGTGCGACCTGATCGGACAGGCCGATCGGCTGGTGCGGGTCAGCGTCGCCAATGTGAAGGGCCACAACCCGGCGCAGCTCGTCGCCGAGCATGTCGCGCTGATCGAAGCGATGCAGCGGCGCGACCGCCGATCAGCGTTACGCATCATCAAGGCCCATATCGGGGCCACCGAAAAACGCGTGCTGCCGGCGCTGAAGCGCCACGCGGTGATTGTTGAAGAAAGAGAAGCATGAACATTTCTGCAAAACCAAAATCGATCGAGGTCGAGATCCACGGCAATTTCGTCGATGGCCGCGAGGTCGAGGCCACAACTTCCGAGATGCTCGACGTCCGCAACCCCTCGACCGGCGAAATCATCGCAAAAATTCCGAATTCGACCGCCGAAGATATCGACCGCGCGATGCGAAGCGCACGCACCGCGTTCGAAGGCAAGGCGTGGGGCGGCCTGGACATCCGCGCCCGCGCGCGGCTGGTCAATCGGCTTGCCGACGCATTCGAGGCCAATCTGGAATCACTGTACCGGCTGGAGACGCTCAACAACGGCCGGCCGCTGAACGAGACACGCGCGCAGCTCTCGCGGCTGCCGGACTTTTTCCGTTACTTCGCGGGGCTCGCGCTGTCGCGGCGCGATGCCGTGATCCCGGTCGAGGGCGCCTATCTCAACTATACGCTGCGGACGCCGATCGGCATCGTCGCCAATTGCACGCCGTTCAACCATCCCCTGATGATCCTGTGCAAGTCGCTCGCCCCGGTGCTCGCGTCGGGATGCGTCACCGTCGTCAAGCCGTCAGAATATACGCCGCTGACGACTCTCAAACTGGCGCAGATATTCACCGAAGCCGGGCTGCCGCCCGGCGTGTTCAACGTCGTGCTGGGCCTCGGCCACAGTGCCGGCAAAACGCTCGCCGAGCATGGCGACATCGACAAGCTGGTCTTGACCGGCGGCACCGAGGCGGGCCGCATCGCGGGCTCGGCGGCCGCAAAGGTGTTCGCGCACCAGACGCTGGAGCTCGGCGGCAAGACGCCCGTGATGGTGTTCGATGATTTCGACATCGACCGCGCCGTCAACTATGCGGCGTTCGGCGCCTTCATCGGCGCCGGGCAAACCTGCATCTGCGCCTCGCGCCATCTGGTGCAGGCTTCGATCTACGACGCGTTCGTCGAAAAGCTGAAGGCGAAAACGGAAACCATCCGGATCGGCGATCCCTTCGATCCCACGACCCAGCTCGGGCCGGTGATCTCGGCCAAACAACGCGACCGCGTGCTGTCCTATTGCGTGCTCGGCCGCGAACAAGGCGCGCGGCTCGTGGCCGGCGGTTCGGTCGCGAACGTCGAAGGCCATGAGAACGGCTATTTCGTCCAGCCGACGGTGTTCGCCGATGTGAAATCCGAGATGCGGATTTTCCAGGAGGAAGTGTTCGGCCCCTTCACCTCGGTGACGCCGTTCAAGGACGAGGCGGACGCCTTGCGGCTCGCCAATGATTCCCCGTTCGGGCTGGCGGCGGCGATCCGCACCCGCGACGTGGCCCGCGCCCATCGCGTGGCCGCCGCGGTGAAGAGCGGCATCGTCTGGATCAACGATCATCACCGGCTCGATCCGGCCTCGCCCTGGGGCGGCGTCGGCGATAGCGGCGTCGGGCGCGAATGCGGCAGCGAAAGCTTTGACGACCATTTCAACGTCAAGAGCGTGATGGTCGCGACCAATGACGCGCCGTTCGACTGGTATCGCGACACGGCAACCCAGCGGCGGCTGAACTAGAACGAACCGGAACAAACAGAACAAACCAAAACAAAGCATGGGGGGGAATTTCAGATGGGTCACGCAGTCAACGCCGGCGCACGCCTCGACCGGCTCCCGGTCTCGCCGTTTCACTACCGGATTTTCGCCCTGGTCGGCGCCGGCATGTTTTTCGACGGCTACGATC
>Ga0210384_10003476_pt1 | contig 18199 bp, 14 predicted proteins | sample IncBWH2MmetaG_FD_160574 | JGI IMG/M metagenome (GOLD analysis project Ga0210384, IMG submission 160574) | Forest soil microbial communities from Barre Woods Harvard Forest LTER site, Petersham, Massachusetts, United States - Inc-BW-H-2-M | ecosystem: Environmental > Terrestrial > Soil >...
TTGCCCTGAGGCAAGGTGCTCTCAATGGCACCGTCACGAGCGTGGGTACCAACCAGTTTGTGATTCAAACGACCGACGGTAGTCCCTGGCCATCTTCCATCCTGGTCCTGACCAGCAGTGTGACGGAGTTCCTTAACTTCTCGGGTTCTCCCGCCACTGTCCAAGTGGGCCAGAGCGTAGCGGTTCGTGGATTGCTCTTCAAATCAGGTCCGCAAAGCGGGCCCACCTTGATTGCGCGAAGAGTACAATCTAGGTGATTTCCTCCGCCTGCAATTGAAGGTAGGACATAAGAACTGCTCCGGCTGTATTTTTCCTCTAGGGGACGTCCTATGTCCGCGGGGAAATGTTTCCTCTCCGGGACAGTAAATCAAATAACATCGGTTTGAGCTTTTCATTGCGGATGCGCGCGTTGATTCTCTAGAATTGAACCATGCGAGAAGCGGTCTTCTTGGTACTCTTCGGACTTCTTTTCCCCATTGCCTTTATTCGCCCATTCTTCGGAATCTTGCTCTGGACGGTTATGAGTTATCTCAGTCCGCACCGTTATACCTACGGTTTCGCTCCGAATTTACCGGTGGGTTATTTGACGGCGGTCCCCACGCTTGCGGGTGCGCTGATCAGCGGCAAGCTGCGCATGCCCTCAGTTACGCGGGAAACCGTCCTTCTCGGGCTGTTGTGGGCTTGGTTTGGGCTGACCACGCTGAATGTTTATTCTTCCAACCTTCTCATGCACCATCTCGCGGACACACTCTCGCGCTTTGGTGACGTCTCGAAGACTTTGCTTATGGTCGTGGTGGCCATGATGTTGATCACAGACAAGTCCAAGCTGCGCTGGTGGTACGTCGTTACCGCTGGCTGCTTTGCATTTCTGGCATTAAAGGCGGCCCGGTTTGGTTTGGTGACCTCTGGCGAGATGCGTGTCTACGGGCCGCCAAATACAGAATTGGCTGACAACAATGCCTTCGGACTGGCGTTGAACATGAGTTTGCCGATGTTCGTTTGCCTGGCGAAGATCGAACAATCACGCGCCGTGCGGATTGTGTTGCGCGTCTCCTTTGTTGCGGCTGTGGTGGGTGTTGTCCTCAGCTATTCGAGAGGGGCGCTGCTTGGTTTGGCTTGCGTTCTGTTCGCCATTGCTATTCAGTCGAAATATCGTGTGCGCGCCGTCATTGCAACTGCAATTCTCGGCTTGATCTTGGTTGCAGCCGCTCCGCAGCAATGGATCGAACGAATGGAAACGCTCAAGACCGCGGAGAAAACGGATGCTTCAGCCCAAGAGCGATTTCACTCGTGGAATTTCGCCACTCATCTTGCGCTGGAGTTCCCCATCCTAGGCGGCGGTTTTGAAACCTTCACGACCCCGCTTTATCAGCGGTATGGGCTCAGCCTGTTGACTCCACAGGGAGTTGAGTACGGGCCACATAGCATTTATTTTCAGATGCTGGCCGAGCACGGGTTTCCCGGACTTCTTTTGTTTCTGGCTATTCTTGTTTCCTGTGCTCTCTCCGCGCAGCGCGTGAAAAAGAGGTTCCGAAAAATTGATCCTGATCATTGGCTCGTGGCTTACTCTCAGATGTTGCTGGCCAGCTTGTTTGCCTATGCCGTATCCGGGGCCTTTTTAGGATTCGCCTACTTCGATCTCTTCTACCAGATGGTCGCGACCACCATCATTTTGAAATTCCTCGCCGAAAAAGAGATGACCAATGAGGCTGTCGCCGGAGAGGATTTGATGCACCCGGAAGAAGCTACTTTGTCTGTTGCCACTTGATTCAAATCTCTTTTTGAAATGGATTTTCCTTTGAAGCGAGGCGCTGCGATTTTCCTTGTGAAGCGTCGTTAACGCCGAGAAAAGTCCTTCCTCTAATGTTGCCGGCAAAATTTCAAGATTTCCCTAAGTATCCGCTCTGCCGCGTCTCCCCTGCCGAATGCTCTCGGTTGTGGGCGGTTACGCCGCGCGGACTTGCGCAGTGGCCACTCTCTCTCCACTGCGCGCGAGATGTTCTTCGGAAAAGCTGACACCAGCCGATTCCAACCGTCTCTTAAAGTTTCCAGCCATTCTGTTTCTTCTCGCAGCGTAAGGCACGGTACGCCGAGAAAATAGGCTTCTTTTTGCACGCCGCCGGAGTCCGTCATCACCAGCCGCGCATTTGTTTCCAGCATGAGCATGTCGAGATAGGGAACTGGGTCGAGAATGTGAATGTGCGAAGCCTGCCGCAACAATTTATTCAGTTCGCCCAACTGTGCGGACTGGGTTAAGCGGTCGCGCAGTCGCGGATGCATCGGGAAAACAACAGGGCGATTGAGTTGCAAAAGCGATTGCAGCAAAAGAGCGAGCTTGCCCGGCGCGTCCGTGTTTTCGGCGCGGTGGATTGTCGTGAGAATATACTCTTTAGGTTTAACCCCAATCTTTTCGAGCAATCCGGCGTGACGCGCAGCGTAGGGGAGAAACTCCCGCACCGAGTCGAGCATCACGTCGCCGACCAGAAGTACGCCTCTCTTGATCCCTTCCTTTTTCAGATTCACAACGGCCGTCCGCGTTGGGCAAAACAACAAATCGGACAAGTGGTCTGCGACCACCCGGTTAATTTCTTCCGGCATCTCTCGGTTGAAGCTCCGCAATCCAGCCTCGACGTGCGCCACGGGAATGTGAATTTTCGCGGCCGCCAGCGAGGCGGCGACCGTTGAATTTGTATCGCCATACACCACGACAACATCGGGCTTTTCTTGCAGAAGCACCGCTTCGGTCTTTTCCAACATGGTTGCGGTCTGCGCCCCGTGCGAGCCTGAGCCCACGCCTAGATGATGGTCCGGGGTGGGAAGGGGGAGCTCCGCGAAAAACACGTCGGAAAGCGTATGTTCATAGTGCTGCCCAGTATGCACCAGGCAGTGGCTGAGTTTCTCGGTGCCGCGCTGCCCCTGGTTATGTTTGTTGATGGCCGAATGGACCATCGCCGCCTTGACAAACTGCGGACGCGCTCCCACGACCGAAAGAATTTTCATCATGAATGCAAGCTGCCTATTGGTTGTCGAGCAACTGTTCGGAAGGCACTTCGCGCAAGACTCTTGCAGGCGTTCCCATGACAATCTTGCCGGCCGGAACGTCGCGCGTCACGATGGATCCTGCGGCGACCAAAGCATCTGCTCCGATCGTAATCCCCGGCAGCACGGTCACATTCGCCCCGATGCGCGCACCGCGCTTCATCGTTACTCCTTTGTGGTATTTGAAACGGTCTTTCGTCCGGCCAAGGAAATTGTCGTTTGTAAAAGTCACTTCCGGAGCAATGAAGCAACCGTCTTCGATCTCCGAAAGCGCCGTGATATACGATTCGGTTTCCAGCTTGCACCGCCGCCCGACCTTCACTTTATTCTCGACGGTGACCCCTCTTCCGACAATTGTGAACTCGCCGATTTCCACGTCTTCCCGCACCGAAGCCAGATCCGCTACCATCACTTTCGTCCGCAGCACACAGCCTCGGTATACCACCGCCATCGCTCCGATCAGGCATTCATTCTCGATGATGCAAGGCGGAAGCTGCTGCTCTTTGGTCACCGCGCTCAGCGCAGCTTTCATCGGCAGCTTTCCGACGACCGAGTGATCATCGATTCTAACGTTATTCCCGATCACGGTGTCGGGATGAATGATAACGCCATGACCTATTTTGCAGTTCTCGCCGATCTGAACGTTTCCCAAGATTACGCTGTTATGACCGTACTGAGTACCAGTCCCGATTCGTGCCGTCGGATCGATGAACGTTCCCATGTTCTCCCTGTATCCGGACGGGAACCCCGTCCTGTTCGAGCGAGCGCTGCGCCGCTTCCAGTATCCGCACTACGCGGAGACCGTCTTGCGAATTGCTCAGAGGCTCGACTCTGTTTTTTACACAATCGATAAAATGCTGGCATTCCAGTTTCAGCGGCTCCGTCATTTGCACTCGTGGAATCAAAATATCGCCGAAACTCACCTGGATGGATTCGCCGTAAGTCTTCGGCTGAACCGGTTCCGCGTGGTTGTGATAGATCCGTAGTTTCTCGGAGGCTTCGACGTCATCGAACACTACCATTTTGTCGCTTCCGACCACGGTGGTTTTACGCACCTTGTGCGGGTCCAGCCAGCTCAAGTGGATATGCGCCATGATCCTGTTCTCGAAAAACAAGCTGAGGAAGACAACGTCTTCGATGCCCTTTTGAATATAGCTCTGTCCCCGGGCGCTTACGTCGGTGGGCTCCATGTCCAGAAGATACAGAATCTGAGAAAGGTCATGCGGCGCGAAGCTCCATAGCGCGTTTTCGTCCTGACGGATTTTGCCCAGGTTCACGCGCTGTGTGTAGATGTAATAGACCGACCCGAGCTCCCCGGAATGAATCATTGACTTGAGTTTGCGCACCACCGGGTGATATTCCAGCAGGTGGCCGACCATCAGAATCCGTTTCTTTTTCTCAGCAAGCTCCGCGAGCTCCTCGGCTTCAGCTACGCTCAACGTGAACGGCTTCTCCACGAAGACATCTCGATCCGCCAACAAAGCCTTCTTCACCAGCGGGTAGTGGGTTACAGCGGACGAGGCAACAATCACCGCTTCAACGTTATCCTGCCGCAACATTTCATCGAAATCCTGGAATGGCTGGACACCCGGCCAAGTCCGCGTGGCCGCCTCCAATCGCTTCGGATCCAAGTCGCAGCACGCCACCAACTTGCAGTCCGCCAGCGCGCCGAAATTCCTCGCGACGTTCCAGCCCCAGGCTCCTAGTCCCGCAACTCCCACATTTACCATAGGTTTGACTACTCCAATCTATACGCGAATCCCACCACTCACTGTACAGCATTCCAGGTACCGAAGGGGTCAGCTGTTGGGACTTCTTCGGCGTCCCGCAACCTGACATAACTCCTCAGTTTTGAATGATTTGGCTCAATCGCTGGTCATCCTCACGGTAGCTGCTTTCACCGGTGCACCGTAAACTCATGAAAATACACAAAATAGTAGCTCAGTGGTAGAGAGATTCTTCGGAACTTTCCTACGATCCTAATTTCTGGGAACTTTGTTTCTACTTTGTGTCCAGAAATTCCTTAGTTTCCAAATAGCGTTTCCGTGCAAAGCACCGCAAACTTGTCTCCTCAAAGACTAGCGCATTCGGCTATAGTACGAGGATAAAATTTTTCATCGGCTTTCTGTTTTTAACACCGCCCTTAGCCATCCGTCACGAATGAAGCCAGCCCAAATGACGAACGATCCGCACGATCATATGTGCAGTCGTGTCAGAAGCTCGGAACCCTTCCCCAAGTTCACATAGCCAGAACAGAAGGATGACTTCGGTCAGACGCCCCCGTGTCGAGACCCAAGTTAAAGCATTCGTGAAATGGGTACTCGTCATCATGAACCAAACGGCAAGAGATGCAGCAACTGACAACACGACAGCACCTACTACATCGATCGGGTAATGCCCGCCTACGTAAATTCTCGGAAGCGAGACTGTCAAAAAAGTGAAAGGAATCAGGAAGATCGCCACACGGCGATTCAGGTGAAGAAATCCGATGGCAACCGTCAGGTAAACCAGCGTCGAATGGCTGGGAAAACAGTTCGTTGTTCCACGTCCCCAGAGTGAATTCGGAAAGAGGATTTGAAATTGCTCCGAGAGTGCCGGAGCTGGCCATGCAATCCATATTCGCGTTAGCCCAGTTGAGAGCACCGAAAATATACAAGCGCAGATCACTCCCATCAAATGATTACGGCGCGCCTGGGTTTGGTCGTCCAGTTTCCACCAAAAAAAATAGAAGGCGATCGCGTAGATCAGAGTGCTGATGAGTGGGTTCCTGATGAAGTGATATGCAATCGCAATTCGGAGGCTATCGTGTGGCCAGAGCCCAAAAAAAGTGCGCAATAGCTCGTAGTTCCAGGAGGAAAACCAAGGCTCGCTGTGCATGGCAAGCAGCAAAATTACGTTCCTAGCTGCCGGTTTGACAAGAGAGACGGAGCCTTACTCCGGATCACGTCCGAATACAATTTCTCGTAATTCTTCATCATCTCCTCCAGCCGAAAGTGCCCTTCAATTCGCTTCCGGGCCTCCGCGCCCATTCTGCTTCGAAGCCCCCGATCCGTCGCAAGCTGCTTCAGCAAGCATGCCAAAGTGTCTGCGTCGCCCGGATTGAAGAGAAATCCTGATCTGCCTTCTTCGATGACTTCCACGTTTCCGCCCACCCGCGTCACTATCACAGGCACCCCCGCCGACATGGCTTCCAGTAAGGTGTTCGAAATGCCTTCAAACAATGAAGGAAGAACAAATACATCAAAGCTGCCTACCCATTCGGCAACATCGAAGCTCCGCCCCGCGAAGGTAACCGTTTCACGAATTTCGGGCATGGATTCCAGTTCACGCTGCAATCCTTCGCGTTCTGGCCCTTCTCCAACCAGCACAAGCCTGATGTCAATGTCCGCGCTAGCGGCCAGATATACGCCGCGCAGCAAAGTGCGATGATCTTTCACTCGATCCAAACGAGCCACGCAACCGACAACTAAACTGTTTTCCCTTGCCCCAATTTTTAGCCGTTGTTTATTCCTCACTTGAGGATTCGGGGAAAATAATTCCGTATCGACGCCGTTGCGGATAACCTCAAAAAGATCGGCGGGAATTCCGAGCGCGTCTTCGTATTCAGTCTTGAGTTCCTCTGAAACCGCAAAAACCCTGTCTGCCATGCGGTAGCAGAGTCGCCGGAAGGCTCGGCGTCTCCAGGGCTCTCTAGCCAGAGGTAGAATATCGCGCCCATGTTCGCTATGGATCACTCCTGGAACTCGCGCCAGCCGTGCTGCCGGCACTGCCTCGATCGTCGGCCAATTGCGCGAATGCACGATATGAGGCCGTTCGCGCCTGAACGACTTCAGTAGATCATAGCCGATGTATCCTGTCTTTTCTGGGGAACGAGCCAGGTTAATCACCCGAAGTTCCTTCTCTAGCTTCATGTAATCGAGCGACCAGATCGTGCAAATCGTCTGTTCGAAGAGCGCCGGATCGAGCCCTCGGACTACTTTGAGCACACCTTGCTCGAGCCCACCATGCCCCAGCGTACCGATTACGTGCATCACTCGAATCCGTTGCATCGCACCGGTCATCCTGTGTGCCTTGGCTCTCGATTCAATAATTCCCCGCAAACCTTCACGGAATCCGTCATTCGAATCTCGGGAGATGAGATCATAGCTGGTCCACGATCTTTCGCCAGTGCGGGGTTTGCTTGAATATAATCTGGTTCAAGAAGATACAATATCCTGTGTGCGCTGGAGTTGGGGCAGTTCTTTGGATGAGTTTGCTTTGTGATCCTCAGAGCCATGGGGCACAGCCTCGAAACGCATCTTCAATCGCAGGAATGGTTTTTCAATCAGATAGTAGGAAATGACCGCGGCGCAAAACGCGAAGATGAGATTTATAGGAGCCGAATTCACCCAGTGGTCTGAATTGCGGTTGATAAACGGCTGCTGCCATAGTATAGGGAATAGCTCAGCGCGCCGATCCACACTAATGCCCGCGTGTTGAGAATCCTACCTACAGCGCTCTCCGGAGTTCTCACACACCAATCTATACACAAGGCGATGGCAATATTCAGAAGCGATACGCCTACAAGCGCCGAAAGTTTCGTGGAAAGAGGATAATTCAGCACAAAAACCGCGATCGGCGCCAACACAAACCAACGCGATTTCATGAAACCCATGTAACGAGGATCCTCAGTCAGCCGATCACGTACGCATGCCAGAATGCACCCAATCGCCATCGCATCCGCTACGGTGGGGAAAACGGCTCCGACTCCAGCTCGATGCGCCGGCAAGAAAATTAGCACCAACATTCGGAACAAAGGCGCCAACAGAAAGGTGCCGCAGGCCGCCCAATAAGCCCTCTTTGTGCCCAGGAATACCATAGTGGCTGGCCACAGCAGATAGAATTGTTCTTCTACAGAGAGCGACCAGAGGTGCCCTATCCACCAGGAATGGACGTAATGGTTGTTGACGGTGTAGGTCGCTGCGCATAAGAGATCGTTGTGTTTAAGCGTGATAATTCCAAACGCGCCCAAGAGCGCCATAACCGCAACGTAGGCATAAGACGCCGGAAAAATGCGAAACACGCGCCTCAGGTAAAATTTCTTCAATGAAATTGTTCCCGTGGCAGCTTTTTCATCAAGCAGCAGCCCGGTGATTAGGAAACCCGAAATGACGAAAAACGTCCTTACGCCCAGGTTGCCCAGATCCTCCGGCACATCGAAAAAGTGAGGCACCCCGCGCGTCCCAATGAGATGCGAAACCAGCACCAGGGCGATGGAGACCGCCCGTAATCCGTCCAACGATGGAATTCGCCGAGCCAAGTGTCTGTCGATAGCTCCCGTGGTATTCTTTGCTCTAAGCTCGCAATTCAAATACTATACTCGACGAAGTCCTCAATCAGCCCTTGCAAGAGGTAGGCCGTTTCCGAAACTGTGCTATCGATTTACGCACCATCAGGGACGGCCACAATGAAGGCCTAAACGAACTGTTCTTGTGGCGAAAAGATCTGACCAAACACGGCATGTGTGTCCTTTCAAACCCATTTTTCGCTATATTTTCGCCACAGCGGTTGCCAGCCAGAAGGGATGGTTTCTTGCAGAATAAGGGAAGGAAAATTCTTTTCCTCGACCCTGTATTCCCTCAAATGCTTGGCCTGCTACTGAAAACAAATGACTTGGCGAACTTTTGCTCTGGATGATAAATTGCACTTTTCTGGCGACGATCGAGCCACTGGTGTGGCCGTGGCGTGAGACAAAGGGCCTAAGTTGTGGCCAAGCACGGGAAATGAGGTGTTAAACTAAGCTTTCTTGCTTGATTTAGGGTCGTTTCTCCTGATTCTCTTTATCGCTTGAATGAGGTGAGTCCGCAGAGCAGTCCTAGCCCAAAGATTTGCCGAAAGATGGTTGTAACGGAAGAAATTGAATCCTAGGAATTAGTTGTCTTAGTTGGCGGGAGTCGCGTAAATTCGAACACTGAGTTGTCTTATCGCCCCGGGATGGACATGAAAAATCGGCCAAGAATCTTCCTATCTTACCCCAAGCCCTTCTCATGGAAAATCGGATGTGACATTGCGCTTGCGATCATTTTCCTGATGGCTGCGCCGGCTCACGCACAATCGTCACCGGTCGTCACTATCACTTCACCGGCCAATGGCGGGTCGCTGGTGCGGACTGTAACCGTTGCGGCGAATGCCTCTGGCAGCGCGGGCGTGACGCAAGTTCAATTTCAGATCGACGGTGTAAGCCTGGGTGCTCCAGTGACGGGTTCCGGTCCGGCATACATCACTTCCTGGGACACCACCACCTCGGCCGATGGCCCTCACACCGTTGCGGCTACCGCCACCGATACCCAAGGGCATCAAACAACCGTTACCATCTCGGTCTCCGTGACCAATGCGCTCCAGCTAAATCAGCGAATTCAGACTACCGGGGCCGCAAACGTATTTGCTACCGCTTCGAATTCGGGGAATCTCCTGGGATCCCAATCTTCGGGCGCACTCGGAACGATTGTGGGAGGACCTAGCTCTGACGGCCAGAATACATGGTGGCAGGTTACTTACGACAACGCGCCTTCTGGATGGACTGTCAGCACCTCATTACTGCCGCTACCTTCGCTGAATTTCCAAGCTAATGTTTGGCTTCCCATTCAACCTACTTACATGGGCATGCCGAACGGCGGCCAGCTTCGTCCCGAGGGATGGGGCAACAAAGGCACCTACGATCCCGCTACTCATCGCGTGATTCTTTCCGACCATTGGGCCGATTCCGTTCGCGATCCGAGTTTTATCTCCATCTTTGCGAACGGCATCTACGCCTTGGATCCTGTCACCAATGTCTTCACGATTCTGAAACTCAACAATTGGTATGCACAGGTAAATTCAAACGGTGGTTACACGACTACGGCCCTTCCCGCTAATTCAACGGACCCCACGCCGACCGACCACCATCCACTGCAAGCGCTCGAGGTCGTTCCTCAGCAAAACGCGGTTTACACCGTGAATGGCGTCAACAGCATTTCGCTTCCCGATCCCACCATACTCAACAAAACCTGGAAATTGGATTTTGGAACGCATTCCTGGACCTTGCTTTCGTCGGACAAAACTGACTCCAACTATCCCCCTAACAATCCCAGTAACACGTCCGGATTGATCTACGAGCCAAACAGCAAAAAACTAATCTATTTTCTCCCCACCCTTTGCGGTTGCAATGGAACCGTCACTTACATCTTCGATCCGGCTGTCAATACCTGGTCCATTCTTCCCCAGGATGCTTCTTCGTTTGGTGTCAATATTTCTGGGGCGGGAGTCACATACGATTCAAAACGTGACCTGATTGTGGCCTATGGGGGCAATAACTATAACACTGCCACTGGCACTGCCCATTTGTGGGCTTACTCTGTCGCGCAAAACAAGTGGACACAGTTGAAAGATGCTCCTGTCACGGGAACTGCGCCTGCGTTCGCGTACGATTCGAAGCACGATGTCTTTCTGGCTCTCGTCGGGAATGACACTTACATCTACAATCCAAACTCAAATACCTGGGCCCAGTTTCCCGCCACATTGAATCGCCCGATTTCCGCGCAGACTTGGCAGGGCGTCACATATAATCCCGCGTATGATGTCTTTGTGTTCGAGGGGGGAACGCAGTCTGCCCCTCTCATCGCTTTGTTTCGCTATGACCCAAACTCGCCACCTTCCTTATCCTTTGATACTGGCAGCCCCACAGCCACGATTGCTTCTCCTGCGAACGGCGCGACCGTTCTCGGCACGATAACCTTTTCAGCCACCGCGGCGGACTCGGTCAATTCCAATTCTACAGATAACGTCGGCGTTATCGGCCTGCAGTTCCTTCTGGATGGCGCCAGTATGACCGGCGTTCTGTCAGGCCCGGGTCCCTTCTCGATCGGTTGGAATACGACCTCGGCTACCAATGGTCAGCATACGCTAACCGCAGTTGCGATTGATGAGGTCGGGAACACCGGTTCAGCCAGCGTCACCGTTACCGTCAACAATCCATCACCTTCGCCAGTGCTCAGCAATGTTACGGTCACTTCGATTACAGCTTCTGGCGCAACGATTAACTGGAGTACGGACCAGTCCTCGGACTCCCAGGTTGCTTTTGGATTGACCAGCTCCTACGGTTCCCTTAGCAGCCTTGGCAGCACACTAGTGACGTCGCATGCCGTCATCTTGTCCGGCCTGGCAGCTTCGACTACGTATCACTTTCAGGCAATGTCGCGGGATTCCTCCGGATTCCTAGGGACATCTGGAGACTTCACGTTCACCACGACAGCTACTTCGCTCACGCCCCTTTTTCAGTTGCATGCCGACGCGACGGAGGTCAGCGGCGTAACGAACGGCTCGATCGTCACACCGTCTGTGGCGCCTGCGGGGTTTACCGGAACAGTTTCGGTTACCGGCACGGGCTCGGTGAATTACACGCCGGCCCAAACTGGCAACGGCGTCTTTTTCCTGAATTGCTGTTCGAACACCAACGCAGGCTATTACAAGTTCACGGGCACGGCGATCGGGAATATTTTCAATATCAGCCAAGGGCAAGTCACTTTCTACTTGAAGTCTCGCTATACTTTTTCGCAGCGTCAGACCAGCGCTGCTGCCCCGAGGTACGCATTTGACGTTCGCGATGCCACCAACACCAATCACCTGTTTTATTTCTTGACGCAAATTAGTTCGAACAGCCTGCTTTTCTCCTACCGGGCGGGCGGGGCATCACAGTTTTACTTTGTTCCAGGCGGCACCGAAAACACTCTCTTCGGCAGCGGCGTGATTTTGAAAGTAACGATCGTCTGGGGCGGATCGGTCACAAAACTTTTCTTGAATGACTCACTAGTGCAGACTCTTACCGACACGCGGAGCACGCCGAACTGGACTTCTGCTTCCAATTTCGACGTTGGCGCTTACGAGTATCTGACCTCCGGTGGATTCAATACGTCTGACGACGTCATAGATGAGTTCACGGTTTTCGGACCAACGGGGTCGACCGATACCACACCACCGACGGTCTCCATGACGGCTCCTTCAAATGGCGCCACGGTTTCTGGTACCGTCACTGTTTCGGCCAATGCCACGGACAACGTTGCCATGTCCAACGTGCAGTTCATATTGGACGGCGCGAATCTCGGGTCGCCCCAATCCAGCGCTGGTCCTGCCTATCAAATTTCCTGGGACACAACGACAACGAGCAACGCAACGCATACCCTTAGCGCCATTGCTACCGACACCTCCGGAAACAAGACTACTGCCACGAGCGTTTCTGTTACCGTGAGCAATGTAGACACTCCGCCAGTGATTTCTGCGGTTTCCGTAGGCACGCCCTCTTCCTCCGGAGCAACGATAACCTGGACCACCGATAAGCCTTCCACTTCTCAGGTCGCTTATGGATTAACGAGCTCCTATGGCACGCTCAGCGCTCTCGGATCGGCCCTCGTAACATCTCATTCCGTCACTCTCTCCAACTTGAGCGCCTCGACGACGTATCACTTTCAGGTGCTCTCAAAGGACTCTGCGGGAAGCTTGTCAAGTTCCAGCGATTTTACTTTTACAACCGCCCCCATGCCGGTTGGTCCTCAGCCGTTGCTTCTCCTGCATGCGGATGCTTCGGAAGTGAGTGGGACCATGAACGGTTCGACGGTGACCCCGAGCACGGGTCCCGCTGGGTTTACTGGAACTGTCGTCGTTAATAGCGGAGGCTCGGTGAATTACACACCAGCGCAAACGGGGAACGGTGTGTTCTTCCTGAACTGTTGCGCGAATACTGGCAATGCCTATTACAAGTTTACTGGCGCTCCGGTCGGCAATATCTTCACAACCTCTTCCGGGCAGGTCAATTTCTTCCTGAAATCCCAATATAGTTTTGCGCAGCGTAAATCGAGCGCGGCCTCACCCCGGTACTCTTTTGACGTGCGGGACGGTAATGCAAACAATCACGTTTTCTATTTCCTTACGCAAGTCAGTTTTAGCAGCCTCTTGTTCAGCTATCGCGTCTTCGGCACGACGTTTTTCTATTACGCCCCCGCAGGCACGGAGGATACGCTTTTTGGCAGCGGTGTGATCTTGAGCGTCAAGATCACTTGGGACGGTAGCACTGCCAGGCTTTACTTCAATGGCAACCTCGTGCAGTCGTCCCCCTATACCGCGACCACGCCGAACTGGAACTCAAGCTCGAATTTCGACCTGGGCGCGTACGAGTATCAGACGTTCGGCGGTTACAACGTATCCGATGACGTCATCGACGAATTCACGGTAGCTCCGCTGCAATAACTAAACTGGGGCTTCCACTTTCCAATGCAGCTTGCATATATGACCCTAGGTCAGTAAGACCCAGAGTGCTGACGCCGGTGACAGCCAGCACATAGCGTTATCAGGTTGTGCGGCGAATCGTCACCGAGTCGACCACGAGGCTGCAAATGATGGACGTGGAGATCAGTGTGCGAGCCGCAAAGCTGACATCGCCAACTATCTCGCTCCAGCACCCGCTTTCGAAGCGCCTGGTATTCTTCCATGCTCAGCCTTAAACGAGGCCGCTTCTGCCGCAATCTCTTCACGATGCTTCTCTCAACCTGCCAAGGAGTTCAGCTCGCTGAGCTTCCGGAAGCATCCGACAGAGCCGTTCCAAGGACCGGAAGAGGACGTCAGAGTAGCCCTCGCGAATGTTCGCGCCCGCCAGAAAATCGGCGCAGATCATTTCCAAGCAATACCCACGCGATTTGTCGGTCCCCAGCATCAAGGCAGCCGTTTCCAGGGCTTGCTCCACCACCGGCAGCTGACTCTTGTATAGCTTGAAATAGATAATCTCCCACGGCTCCGTTTCCTTTCCCGTGAGGTGATGCTCTACCGCTCCTTTGAATCCCTCCTTCGGCAGCTCCCTGGCTTTGTGCAACCAGGTTGCACAATCAAACTCTTCTCCGTCCCGCCGCGCTACTTTGACTAGTTCTACGGCCTTGCTCCAGCCTACTTCCCGGAGTTGCTGCTTTGGGACCCGCTTCAAGTTCTCGTGTATCGCCATCAGGTAATAGGCTTTGCGGCGTGACTCGGGGAAACGCTTTTCGAGAAACTCATCAAACGACTTCAATCTCTCGAGTCTCCAATACTGCTTCGCTCGAACCTCGCAGAGATACTCCCCCAGCTCCACGAACCGCACATCCTTCTCCTGCTCCTTCGTCCTTTCCCAGACCAAGATCTCATCGATCTTGCCCAGGACAAACACGGCCCGCTGGCGGTTGAATTCGGCTGACACCGCAAGCCGTCCGTCAATCCACAAGCTCGTCCAGCCAGTCAAGGTTGCTCGCTCCTGCCTTGCGCACCAGGTTGGCTGCGACTAATTCCTGGTCATTGAGGCACAATCCCAGATGAGGACAGCTGACACAACCGTTTTGCGGGAAGCGGATTCCGGTGTGCGAAACGAAATGCGCCGCCTCGATCTGGTCTACCGTCGTTTCGACCATCCGGCCAAATTCCTGGCGCTGCTCTTCCGAGATAGAAGCCTGCAAATACTGAATCTCCGGCGCGTGCTTTCGCACGAACACGACCAGTGCGACGTCCGAAATGCCTGTAAGCCACGAGTAACAGATCAGCTGCGGATCGAGCGAGAGCAGGCCCTTGGGGTCCTCCGGGTAGCGACTTGCTGTGGTCTTCCAGTCCAGGAGGTAGTGTTTGCCATCCAGTTCGCCGATGGCATCGATGTAGCCAACAAATTCACTCCCTCCCCGGAGTGTCCGGGCTACTTTGATCTGAAGATTTTTCTTTGGATGAGGAATCCGGATTCGATCATCCTGTACGAATCGCTCAAGCAGGTGGACACCCTGGTGTACCAGGCGATCCCAGGAGTCTCCTTTCTTGTATTTGAAAGGAAAATCCCGGAACTCCTCCCATTCCTTGAATAGCGCCACGGAACAGTCTTCCCCACAAAAGTAGGCCCCCAGGGCTTTCTCGAAGCAGCGGCCGAAGGCCATGGCGGCGCGAGTCTCTTTTTCCTGCCAGCCATCGAGATACCGATAGCGATAACTGCGCGGGCATCGCAGGTACTGGCTGATCTGCGTAAAGCTATAGACCATCACTGTCTCCCTGGCCATCACCGTGGGTGAGTGATGTGCAATCGAGCGCTTCCCAGTCCGCCTCGGGGGCGAAGGCGTCGAGGTTTTGGTAAGCGCGTCCGTTCAAGGCTATATAAGAGGTTCGGACGACGCCGCGGAGATTGGAGAGGGCTTTTTCATCGACTTGGTCATCCTTGAGGAGTTGTGTGTCGTAGCCAAAATCTCGAAGAAACGAGTTCAATTTCCAGAGAGCTCTTTCGGTGCAGTACAACCGTCCGGAGAAGCACCGGGTTTCGAAAGGTTTGGGTTCCAAAATCACAAATCGGATCTCTACGAATGGCTTCTGCGGATGCCATCGGTAGTGAGCCCTGTCCACACGAACAAGAAACAATCCTTCGAGCTTGTTTTCGACCCCACGTTGGTTCGAATGCAGGCCGGGAATCTGCCGCCTCATGATTTCACCTCCACAGGTTGAGCATAGGAATTAAGTTTGCACAGCAAGGTGTCCCTGTTTTCTTTGGCAGACGCGTCCAGATGCACGATGAAGGACTCGATCAGCTCCCGGCTGGCTTCTTTAAGGGTTGGCGTGCCGCAGAAGTCAGCGGCATAGGCCTTAACGAGGATGGGATCGAGGTTGTACTGGCGGATTAAAATACACAAGCGATCTCGCAGCCGGGGTTGCCCGTTGCTCGAGCCGTTCGCGTGAGGCGGCTTTATGGAGTGATTTCTTTCCCTCGCGGGACCGGGAGACCCGGTAAGCCAGCCCAGCTCCTCGACAGAGCACAATCCGATCCCGTAGGCCTTGCGGAGGGCTCGATTGACGGCTCTCGTTTCGGCGACACGCATCTCAGCGCCACGGACCAACGGAGAGACATTGGAGGGGTCAGCATCACCATACCCGACAAATCCCCTCGACAAGATATCCTTATAGACAGTGGCCTTGAAAACCCATCGATTAGCGTGAGGGTCAGACAGGTGGTTTTGAATTGCTGTTTTGATACCCAAACAGCGCCGCCTCTCAGCGATGCGAAGCAGCGCCGAATGTGTGACATACCAGCGCCCATCCAAGAACTGCAGATCGCCCGTGGCTACCGATAGAGAATACTTAGCAGTCAGCTCTCGAAGCCCGCGAAGCGCGATACGGGAAGGTATACCCCACAATTGACGTGCGAGCCTTGCATTGGAGCGAAAACTAACACCATTCCTCTTCATGAATTCTCCTTTGTAACGCACCCAAACCTACAGTCCTCAAGCCTGTAGAGAGCTCAAGCCACATTTCTTCCATTGCCATGGGCAGCCTCAGCGATGTAAAAGGGAGAGGCTAGCATGTTGAACATTGCGAGCATCGCGGTCTTCCGCGAATATCCATAGCTATATTTTATATCTATACATATACACTATGTCAAGGAAAAACGTACGATCTAAGGCTGTGTCCGTGGATTGGAAGGCAGTTGGACGGAGAATTAGGGAACTCAGAGGACTTGACATAACGCAGGCAGATTTGGCGCATCGAATCGGCGTCAGTCAGGGTTATTTGTCAACTATTGAGCACGGTCAGGGGGAGATTGGAGCGGAAGTCTTACTCGCGATCAGTCGAGAATTTGATAAGTCATTGGAATGGCTACTCACGGGCGAGGAATAGAATCTGGCCAACAATTTGTAAGGGCTGGCGCCGATGCGCCGGCCCTTATTCTCTTGAAGGATAGTGTGAATTGCCAAAGCGAGCGCGAGGAATGCTTTTCTTAGTTCAATGGCTTCTCAAACCACCAGGTAGCGCAATCCTCGCGGATAGAAACCTTGCACACTTAGCGTCAACATAATTCAATACTTTTTCCGAACTGCAACAATGTCCTTATCGGTCATAGCTCGCTTACCCCTAAGTACGTCCTCCGCCAGCGCCTCCAGCGTTTTGAACTCCACAGAGTTGGACTCTCGGATGTGTTCCCCCCGGCCATCGGTCATCTCATTAATCAGAGCGGTAACAGTTCGACGGCGCCACAGCTTGTCCGCTGCAGGCAACGTCAAATTAAACATCGCAGCCTTCTGTGTCTGTACACGCGCCATTACAAATCCCAATGGAGTAATTCTCCCCGATTCATCCTGGGCAATCGCCCTTTCATAGGAAGTTAACTCTTCTGGTTGCGGTTGCATAGTCAGAAGCCCATTGGCTTCTGTCACCTCTGGGATCGGAATGATGCCCATGTCCTTCAAAAACTGGTAACCGAGGCGCGCATTCTTTTCTACTTGCAATCCGTGCCGAACGGCCGCCAGTGCGTCAGGTCCCAAACCGTACCACTCTTCCCTGATGCCCTGAGCAAACTCCTTAATTTCATCTCCACTTACGATTCGAGCTACGGTCTCGCGGTTTCGGTGTTCTTCGCGGCTGATCTGAGCGATGCTTTTCCCCGTAACATATTGTTGTATGATTCGCTCCCGCTGTGGTGGCGGAATCCGATTTCGCGTCGTTTTCGCCGGTTTAAGCTGGCTTATGCTGGTTGAATCAGAATTCGAGGCACTGATTTGTTGGACCGGTGCACTTTTTGGTGCATCAACGGACTTTCGTGATTTCGAAACCGCGGAATTTGCGAGATTTTTTTTTGAATGAGAACGCATAGCGTTTTCCTCCTAAAGAATTTGTGTTTCGGCGTTCCCAACTAAAGAATTTGCGCAACTTTTCGGTGTTTCCAACGGTGGGCGTTCCAGCAACTGGTGGACGACGTTCTGTTCCCTTATATTCTGCGCGTCGGCAACAAGAAATTCAAATAATAAATTGTTTGACCACAACCGAGCAGATCAACAAAAAACGTTTTGAGCTGCGACCAATGTCAGCCCGAAGGATTACCCTAATGGGTTCATTTCTGGAATATGGAATAAACCCTTCGAAATCATCGTACGCAAGAGAGGATTCGAACCTCCACGACCTTGCGGCCCCTAGAGCCTGAATCTAGCGCGTCTGCCAGCTCCGCCACTTGGGCACAAGTGCGGAAAATCGAGGGGCACTACTCTTCGTCGGCCGAGGCGACCTTGAGCACCGCGAGGAATGCTTCCTGCGGAATATCCACCTGGCCGACGCGTTTCATGCGCCGCTTGCCTTCTTTTTGTTTTTCGAGCAATTTGCGTTTTCGCGTGAT
>Ga0210384_10003477_pt1 | contig 18198 bp, 15 predicted proteins | sample IncBWH2MmetaG_FD_160574 | JGI IMG/M metagenome (GOLD analysis project Ga0210384, IMG submission 160574) | Forest soil microbial communities from Barre Woods Harvard Forest LTER site, Petersham, Massachusetts, United States - Inc-BW-H-2-M | ecosystem: Environmental > Terrestrial > Soil >...
CAGAGAGCGCCAAAATGATTTTGGGGGGACGTTCGCAGGACCGATCATCAGAAACAAGACGTTCTTCTTTTTCTCTTACGAGGGTCTTCGGCTTCGCTTGCCTGGGACCGAGTTGACCACGGTTCCGGATCTTGCTGCAAGACAAAATGCGGTCGCTGCGATGCAACCGTACCTCAAGGCTTTTTCATTGCCCAACGGGAGTGACGATCCCGCATCCGGCATCGCTCAGTTCAACGCCAGCTTTTCCGATCCCGCCTCGCTCGATGCTTACAGCTTGCGCATCGATCACAGAGTGAAAGACAAACTCAACCTGTTCGCGCGCTACAGCTACTCGCCGTCGCGAATTACTCAACGGGGCGGCGGCCAGAGTTCCCTCAGCACGGTTACGGACTCCCGGATTACGACTCAGATGATAACTGTGGGGGCCACGTGGCTTGCCAGTCCGACTGTGGCCAATGATCTGAGGTTCAACTACAGTCGCACAAACGCTGGCAGCACTGAGCAGTTGGACTCGTTCGGCGGGGCTGAGCCATTGAATACCCTCGGATTTCCATTCGGGTATGACGCCAACAATTCGCAACTGGCATTTGGCATTTTCTCTTTGACTGACGGCTTTCTCGGAGAAGGTTTGACCCAGCGCACCATTCAGCGCCAGTTCAACGTAGTCGACAACGTCTCGCTTCAGGCCGGTTCGCACGCGCTGAAGTTCGGCGTTGATTTCCGGCGACTGTCTCCGATTTCGAGACCGTTCCTGTACTCACAATTCCCGGGATTCAACGACGTGCCATCAGCCGAGTCCGGCTCTCTTGCGTTCAGTAGCCTGGAGGCGCAAACCAACGCCGTCTTCCTATTTCGTAACCTCGGCGTATTCGCGCAGGACACGTGGCACGCTCGACCACGATTGACCTTTACTTATGGTCTGCGCTGGGACGTCGATGTGGCTCCGACAACCCTGAGTGGACCAAAGATTCCCGGAGTAACGGGATTCAATCTGCAAGATCTGTCCCAATTGGCTCTTGGACCCAGTGGCACCCCGCCCTTCAAAACGACGTATGGAAATTTTGCGCCGCGCCTTGGGATCGCCTACCAACTCGCGCAGTCCACGAATTGGGGAACTGTACTTCGTGGCGGATTCGGCGTGTTTTATGATCTCGCCACCCAGGAAGTGGGGAACCTGGTCGATCAGCTTTCCTATCCTTTTGGAGCCCAGCAGTTCAATCTCGGCGGCGCCTTTCCCCTCCCCCCAAATGTCGCCAGCCCTCCTCCGATTGCTCCGCCCACAGCGGCCAATCAGGGCAATCTCATAGCCTTCGATCCGAACTTGAAACTCCCATATACCTTGGAATGGAACGTTGCATTGGAGCAGTCGTTGGGCATTCAGCAAAAGTTGACGGCTTCCTACGTTGGCTCTTCCGGCCGTCGGCTCATACAGTCGGGATTCTTGTTCTCGCCAAATCCAAACCTGGCGGCGGCTCTCCTCGTGGGGAATTCCGCCGCATCCGACTACCATGCCCTCCAGCTGCAGTTTCAGCGTCGCCTGTCAGCTGGTTTTCAGGCAGTAGGCTCATATACGTGGTCGCACTCGATCGATGATGCGTCCGCTGGCTCGACAGGATCCTTTTCAAACACCTTCGTACCTGGGATCAACCCACACCTGAATCGCGGCCCTTCCGACTTCGACATCCGCCATTCGTTTTCAGCGGGACTCACCTATGATGCGCCTTCCCCCAAGTTCGCCCGGTTTTTCAATGTGGCGCTCAGAGACTGGTCAACCGACAATTTCCTAGTTGTCCGGTCGGCTTCTCCGGTGAATGCCTACGACAGTGTTCTTGGATTGTTTCACCAGGGACTCACCCGGGTCCGCCCTGACGTCGTGCCTGGCCAACCACTGTACCTCTTCGGAAATTTTCCAGGAGGAAAGGCATTCAATCCGGCAGCATTCGTGGCTCCGCCGACGGACCCAAATACGGGAGAACCTCTTCGACAGGGTGATCTGGGAAGGAACGCTCTTCGCGGTTTTGGAGCTCTGGAATGGGATTTCGCAGTACACCGGGACTTTCCCATCCATGAATCCGTCAAGCTGCAGTTTCGGGCAGAAATGTTCAATGTTTTGAATCATCCAAACTTCGGCCCGCCCGTTGGAGATATCAGCCAACCCAATTTTGGCCTCTCGACCCAGATACTCGCACAGAGCCTCGGAGGCGCGAATGTGGGCGGCGGTGGATTCAGCCCGCTTTATCAAATTGGCGGGCCACGGTCGATCCAGTTTGCCCTGAAGCTGACTTTCTAGCCTGTCGATACCGATCTCGAGCAATCTGGTGATCACATCGTGGCAGCACTCAATAGATCCCATTCGCACCGCCTCAGCAGGCCCATCGTGCAGAGCTGTTCATTTCTACTTGCTGCGGTCTTACTTCTTCTGACGGATTCACTTTCCGCCCAAGCCAACCCTCTTCGGGTCGAAGATGCGGTGATGCCGCGCGAGATTACAGCTGGCTCATCGATTTCCTTCTCGCATGACAACAACTTTGTGGCATATACCGCCAGCCGAGGTCATTCTGGCTGGACTCAAGCCACTGATAGTGAAAATCTTTGGTTTGTTCGAGGCACCGATATTCATGTAATCAATCTCGTCACCAATAGAGAAGAGAACATCACCGGCGGAGAAGGCAACAACTGGCAGCCGGTTTGGTCTCCAGAAAGAAACCTGCTCGCCTTTCTGTCAGATCGAGGTTCAGGCGGGAAAGTCCATCTATGGCTTTGGGATGGCGATGCCAAAGCGATGAAGATGCTCTCATCCCTGGAAGCGAACTATGCCCCCGTGGAATGGACTACAGGCGGGCAACAGATCGTGTTCTCGGCTTCGATTCCTCAAAGAACTGACGGTGGTAGCCGCCCGAAACAGAATCTGCAACGGGGCGGAATGACCACTCCCGGGGTCAGAGTTTACGAATCGGCCGGCAGGTCCGCCGACAGCGCAACCGCCAATCCATGGAACCTGGATGAATATTCAGCGGAACTCGTCTCGCTCGATGTCGTGTCAGGCAGGAGCCGCGAGCTTTTTCGCGAAAAGATCGGCAGCTACAAACTCTCACCCAATGGGTTGAGTCTGGCGGTAAGCGTTGCGACAAGCTTTGAGAAGGCGGGCTCACAACAAATGCTCTTCGACATTGTGGTGGTGTCACTTTCTACAGGCCAGCGCCAGACCGTGCTCTCTGATGTTCGTATGGAACCCGATGGATCCGCTTTCAGCTGGTCACCGGACAGCAGCCAATTGTGTGTGCGGCTGAAAGATGTGACCACAAATCTCTACGCATACAAAGTAGTGAACCTTGCAAACCGCGATGTTGTCAGACTGTTCGAGACGACGCAGCCGTCTTCTGTACACGAGGGAGCCACGCCCCTCTGGGACGGACTTGGTGAATTCATTTACTTTGCTCACAACGGCGAGTTGTGGCGCGGCGAAACCGTAAGAGGCGCGGCAGTTCCAATTGCGCGAATCCCTGGACGCCAAATTGTCGAATTAGTAGAAAGTCCACCCGGTCAGTTGTGGCTGCTTCGGAACGAATCCATTCTTGCCGTCACCCACGACGACAACGGAAAGCAAGACGGCGTCTACGAGGTGAACTTGGCTACTGGCAATGGGACGAAACTCATGGAAGACGGGCAGTGCTACACGTGCGTTCTTAATGGAGATTCGCTTGTGGTGAGTCACGATCGGAGAAGAATTGCATTTGTTTCCGAGGACTGCTCCCACTCACCAGAGTTGTGGATGGCCGATCCCGAATTCAAGAGCTTAGAACAGCGGACGAATTTGAATCCACAATTTGACTCGCAGGCCATGGGTAAAGCACGTCTTATCGATTGGCTGAGCGATGATGGAAAGCATCTACACGGGGCCCTGCTCTTGCCTTCGAACTATCGGCCAGATCAACGCTATCCACTGGTTGTCTATGCCTACGGTGGCGTTTCGTTGTCTGATCACTTTGATAGGTTTGGTCTCGCCGGCTCAGGCCCGGCCAATATGCAACTCCTGGCCACGAGAGGATATGCCGTCCTTTTGCCGGATGCACCGCAGCAAGTGGGTACGCCTATGTTGGATCTGGCCAAGGCGATCCTGCCCGGAGTGAACAAGGCAATCGAGATTGGAATCGCAGACCCCGACCGCCTGGCTGTCATGGGTCATAGCTACGGCGGCTACACCAGCATCGCTCTCACTGTTCAAACCGGCAGATTCAAAGCAGCGATTTCAATTGCCGGCGAATCCGACCTCATCGGATCCTACGGTGAGATGGCGGAGGACGCTTCGGCCTACGGCGTCGCCATCGCGGAGCGCGGACAAGGAGCAATGGGTGGAACCCCTTGGGAGCGGCGCGAAAGCTACATCGAGAACTCGCCATTCTTCTATTTCGACCGGATCCAAACCCCGCTGCTGATTGTTCAGGGATCACGAGATACGGCAGTTGCGCCATTCCTGGGTGACCAGATCTTCGTTGCACTCCGAAGATTGGGGAAGAAAGCCGAGTACGCAAGATACGAGGGAGAGGAACACTCGCCCTCCCAGGGATGGACTTATGACCACCAGGTGGATCTGTCCTATCGCATAATTCGATGGTTGGACTCTAATCTGAAATAAAGGGAGCGACTGACAGGTCAGCCGCTCCGAATGTGACCTTACTCATCCGCCAGGTATGCACCGTTGGTCGGCCGGAATGGAGCGTGTGTTTCCACAACTCCAATCCCTTTCAGGTTGTTCTGAATGCTTTCCGAAGCCGGTCCGAGAGGAACAATCTCGGGCTTTTCGTACGTCATGGGTTTGCCTCCTTTCATCATCGATTTGTTTTTCGCGGGACTCGGGTTCAAGTGAGCGCCGAGTCTAGTTCGAAACTTGGTTGAAAAATTCAGCAACCGGGCGCGGCGCCGGGGCTTGCATTCCAGCAGACGAGCATTGCTACTCATCTGCCAGGTATGCGCCATTGGTTGGCCGGAATGGAGAGTGCGTCTCCAGAACTCCACTACCTTTCATGTTGTTGTTCTGGATGCTCTCTGAAGCCGAGCCGAGAGGCACAATTTCAGGCTTCTCGTAGTTCATAGCAGTAACCTCCTTTCCTTCGATTTCCTCAGCTGAGAACTCTTCTCGAACGCTTTAGCTGGCCTTTTCTATCCAGCGTCGGCGAGAACTCTTCTGCCGACCAGCGTTGTGATCCACGCTTCGAGAGTGAAAGCCCTGAGTAGCGGCACGATTGGGACATCAGCGCCGCACACAGCCCGGCGCATCTCTTCGAGGAGTTGCGCTCGGTCGACCACACCAAAGGTGCTCATCGTCAGTTCTTTCTTATCGGCGATTCGTGCCAATTGTTCGGAAATGGTGATGATCGGTGAGCGTATGACAAACGCCTTGCGTCTTCGATTCAGCACTTCATCGGGAACAATGCCTTTGAGCGCGCGACGCATGAGCGAACGTCTCTCCTTCGGCCGTACTAGTTGCTGTCGTGGAATGGCGTACAAGAACTCCAATAAATCACGATCGAGATACGGGTAGCGAACTTCGTGTAACGGATCAGTTGGCAAGACGGAGGAAGCGAGCTGCCGGCGCAGGCCCTCGAGCGTGTCGAGGTTCTCCTGGAAACTCGGCGGCGCACCCATCATCTTGACGCGCGATCTATATCCCGAGAGCGCGGGCTGGTTTCGAGCGATGAACCCGGCGCTGACCCAGCATGGAAATTTGCGAAGACCCCACGAGCGAATGCAAGATCCTGGCGATGGTGCGAAAAGCAGGAGGGTATCGCAGAACAGGTGAACCCATGGCTTTCTCAGGCTTAACGCCCACACTTTAAGCTGATGAGCCAATGCCCCAATCCGGCCTGAGGCTAACAAGTCGGCGAGCTCCGGTATCGGGTTGGGAACGCCGCCTAAGACTTCGTCGCCTCCAATTCCGCTCAGCAGCACACGGCTTCCGGAATGCTTCAAGCAGGCGGCCAACTGGAGATAGGCGTTGCTGTTTCTTCCAGTCTCGGCTGGAGTCAAACCATACTCTGAGAGAAGTGAGCCCTCTCGCTTGACCTCGTCGTGAAGATTGATATGGCAGCCCGTACGCCCGCGTCTTTCTTCGACCTTGGAGAAAAATGGCCGCTCGTCCCAGTTCGGTTCCGAATCGTCGTAGTACGAAACCGTATCGAGTCGTGGCCCGCTCTCGCACGCTAGAATCTTGTCCGCCACACACACGATCGATGAGGAGTCAACTCCTCCGCTCAGTTCAGCAACAACAGGAGAATCGGCGCGAAGTCGGCGCTTGACAGCATTCCGAAAGGCAGCGCGGAACTGCTCTTCATATTCCGAATCGGTCCGATACCGAATCCGCTTGCCGGAATCGAAGTCCCAATATTTTTGAGTCAGACATGCATGTTTCGACACGCGGACAAAGGAACACGGAGGAACGTTCAGTACGCCGCGGTACGGGGTCAAATGAGCTGCCGGAAATAGCGAAAGCCACCCCGCGATGTATTGCTCCTCCAGTTCGAAACCCTGCCGGGCATCGAGAATCAGGGCATCGAGAACAGTGCTCCAGATCAGTTGATCCTTGGTCCTCCGATAGTAGAGATGGCGAGTTCCAACGAAATCGGTAGCGAGAAATACGGTGTGCGCGCGCGGGATCCAGATTGACAACGCCCAATCGCCAACGAACTTCTGGAAACAATCTGTGCTGAACCGGTCGTAAGCGGCGGCAACGATTGCTACATCGCTCGAACGGTTGGAGAGCCGTCCTCCGATTTCGGAGATAAGGTCGTCTCGGTTGTCGAGGCGGCCGTCCCAGGTCACGACAACGCCAGATTGCGACACATAAGGCTGTTTATCGCGCTGCGAATCTTTGGTGGTGTAAAACGCGCGAGAGACGATTTGGACGTACTCATCGGAGTAGGATCCGTCAGGGTCCGGTGAGTATGTAGCCAAGATCCCTCGAGCCTGATCAAGCCCACTCGAGTCCGATGGGATGCTATTGAAATACAACTTGCCAAACTGCAGGCTCATCGCTTCGCTCCGAATCCCGCCGCGGCTAACAGATGTCGATCACCTTGTAGAGGTCTCGCATGTACTGCCTGTCGTTGATTACCTGCCCGCCCGCCTCAACCCAGGCGTGCGCTCTGAAAGGAGTCTGCTGAACACCCAGGATCATGCGGGCCGGAATTCCGAAGTTTCTGAGCAGGCAGGTCGTGGCGGCTGAGCGCTGGAGGCAAAGCACCTCCTTCCAGTACCAGATGCAGGCCAGGTCAACGGTGTGGCATATCCGGTCCATGGCATTCGCATCTGCCGATTTCTGCGTGCACGGAGCCGTTCGTACTGCACGGTAAAGACCCGCGAAATCTCGACGCACCAAATACCGATCGAAGCGAAGCAGCTTCGAATATGCTCGGACGAACAGAGAAGAATTCGTCGTTACCGAATAGCCGGCACTGATTTGCTGTTCGCCTAATGCCACGTCAGGCTTCGTCAGATGACTGCTTGTGTAGTGCATTTCCTGCTCCCAACCCATGCACGCGCTTCGCGATCCATCCGTCTCGCTAAGCCGCGGAGGTATCCTGCGAACTCAGGCTGTTTCAGTCTTTCTCCATCGCTGAGTAATCCGGTTCCGCACAAGTACGAAAAAACGGCCAGAAGAGGAGCTACGGTCAAACCCGCGTGAATCGCATCGCGCGAGAGAATCCTCGACCAAGGAGCAGCGTACGACTCCAGAACTTGGGACTCTCGACTCGAGTCCAGCGGGCGACTTCTCCGAAAGTGCTCTATCAGATATTGGAATGTCAGAAAGGGATTGCCAACGTACGCTTCTGCCCAATCAAGGAAAACGCATTTCGTGGCGGAAACAACGATGTTTCCTGGATTCAAATCAAGATGTCCGAGCGTTTCAGGTATTTCGAGCGTTTCGAGAAAATCGAACGCTTCACCAATCCGGTCGCCGAGTGCCAGCAGTTCTTTCGTGTCGAGAATCGGGGGCGGAGTTTTCGATTGCTGCTGCATTAGCTGTTGACTAATGTCAACACACGGATGTATTTGTTTTCGCAGTGTCCCGACACTCAGGTCGCGCGCGCCAGCGCCGGTAATCGCAGAAGTTCGGTCACAGGAATCGAGCTGCAGTTCCGCCAACGCGGCTGCCACTCTTTCCCAACTCCCACTCTCCTGCTCGTCACCAAGGAGCCGTCCTTCCGATTCGCGCGTGAGCCAAGCATTCCAATCGGGTCGAGTGGCCAGAACATTCGGAAGATGTGAGGGGAAAAGTCGCGACAACGTGCAGGTGATGGCGAACTCCCTCTGGTTTGGCTCACCCACCGCCTTGAACCAGACTGCTGGACCAGAAGTTTCGAAGCGAATCAGGCTGAACGATGGGCTGGCGTTCAGTTGTCGGAACCGTCCATTGACATGGAAGCCTATCGGCTCTACTACCGACTCGATCCAAATGTGTAGCTCACTGAACCACCCAAGGCGTGAAAACGGGCCAGCAGAGGCCGCTTCCATCTCTCCATTGCATACGGCCGTCACTTGCTTGATTGCCGCGTAGTCGCGCCCATCAGCCAACGAGTCCTCCAACAACATCGATACCGGCGCCCAGTACGTTGGCATCTTGGGATTGCTTCGAGTGCACAGGTGCTCTGCTGCTTGATAACGCGTCGCCGCACCATCGGTTGGCGAGTCACTAGCGGGGTCGAAGAGACAGATAACTTCCTCTCCCCAGTTACTTTCGACGGCAGCGGTGAGATTTTCTGCGACTCTTTGCCAGCGCGGAATTTCCACCCAGGGAAGCATTCGACGCACGCCGTTGGATACGAGAAGAACCTTCGTCCCGTCTCGGCTCAGCACGATCACGCGATAGGTTTCGCGTTCGTTTTGTTCTGCGCTTGCCAATTTGCAACTCCAAACCGCGTCTATCTGCTAGCGCTCAGAGACGAGCTTGTGTTTCCTGAGTGCTTCGATAAACTCGTGCACGTCCTTGCCGACTAGTTCGGGCTTGCCGTTGAATTCCTGGCTGATCACATCCACGATCTTTGGCTCTTCTGCCCCACTCTCCAGGAGCTCGAGGATTCGTGACCCCACGCAGTTCAGGTTGAACATCTGGCCTTGCTGAACGTCGAGGACGATGGCGCCGTCCTGTCCATGTGTGCTGCGAACTCCTTCGGAAACTCGGTACATTGGCTCGCCCCACTCGGCACGGTCGGTTGTTTGAAGCGCGTGTCGCACACCTTGACACTCGGAGCAGTGGAAACGCCAGTGATTCGTGAATTTGTTCGGGAAACAGTCAGACTTCTTGCGCTTGGTTCGCCACATCAATGAGATGCGGCACTCGCAACGGACTTCGTACAAACGGAATGTGTTCGCCTTTCCGGTCGAATTTGCGAGATCAGCGCGTGTTGCGTGGCGCTTGATACCGGAATGTTTGGGGTTTGATTAGTGCGGGCATCCGCACTGATTGGTGGCCTAGAATAGATCCATGCCGGTCATTCGCAACTGCCCCGCTTGCGGCAAGCCAAATCGCATTCCCGCCAAGCACCTTTCCGATGTTGGCAAGTGCGGTGCCTGCAAGGCGGAGCTGCCTGCTGCTGGCGAGCCTATCGAAGTCAGCGAAGAGGAATTCCATGAGATCGTTCGCGAGAGCAAGGTTCCGGTTCTGATCGATTTCTGGGCTTCGTGGTGTGGACCGTGCCGGATGGCGGCGCCTCACGTGTCCCAAACCGCTCGAGACCTCGCAGGACGCGCAGTCGTGCTGAAGGTGGATACGGAACGGTTCCCTGGACTTGCGTCACAATACAACGTCCGCAGCATTCCCAATTTCGCGGTGTTCTCGCGAGGTCGGCTTCAATTCCAGCAAGCAGGCCTCGTAGACGCAGCCACCATGGAGAGTTGGCTTACTCGCGCAGCATGAAAGCACAGAAAAAGAATTCCCTTCAACTTCGCCCGATCGGGGCGATCCGCTCGAAAATCAAAGAGCGCAGCAAGGCGCCCAAGCAGGGTTCGGAGGGTGCTCCGGATGCTTGGCTGGAGGTTCGTCCGTTCGCCGTGCGCGCCCTAGATGGCCTAGCCAGTGGTGATGAAATCATCATTCTGACTTGGTTGCACCGAGCGCACCGCGATGTCCTGAAAGTCCATCCGCGTTCAGATCCGAAGCGACGGCTTACGGGAGTATTCGCGACACGCTCTCCCGACCGGCCTAATCCGATCGGCCTCCATCAAGTCACGGTGCGCAAAATAAGCAAGAAGCGTCTGCGAGTCGGTCCCATCGAAGCCATCGACGGCACACCTGTTATCGACATCAAACCAGTGCTGTGCGAAATCCAAGAGAGTTAATTGGAAGCCTAGGTTGTCGGCATTTTAGTGGATACGAGGTTCTACTCAGTGCGCTGGCGTGCGCGGTCTTCCGATCTGCCGAAGAATGGTCGAATCGGTGATTTTGCTGTCCGCGGCCAGCAAAAACGCTTTGCTCAGGATGATGGCAAGCGTCTGGTCCCCATCGAACGGGAGGTAAAGCGATCCCCTCTGCCACTGCGCGTGGCTGCGATCTGGAACGATACAGAGATAATGGCTTCCCGGTTCCATCAAGATATTGGCGCTGCCCAAGTGGATCTTGTAAGTGTGCAAGTCACCACGGACAACCAGGAATTTACCGTCCAGGGTACATCGAGACCCAATTTTGAGTTGCGGTAAGAGCTTCTCGAGGATTGTGCGCCTCGTCTCGCCGCTCTGGTTCAAGTCGCCGAAAGCAAAACTCTGCCAGTATTGGTGTCCGAATGCGCCGTCGCCTCGATCGGCCCATGTGGGATCGTTGCCGATGCTCGTGACACCTACAAATAGGTCAACATCCCGCATGATTTCTGAGAAGACCACTTGCGAAATCTCGGCCAGGCGAACCGGTGCCTGGTCCCGATAAAAGCGGACCTGGTCGGTCAGCAAATACAGATTGATGCCGGCGCCAGACATCTGGTCCGTCGCTTCCCGTGCGTTGCCCATATTCACGTCCGGCACATCCACCCAGAATTCAGCTTTCACTGACCGCCTCGGGACGTCCAACGTGGGTACGTTATGACCGTCGAAGCCGGATCCCATGAGGCGGTACTGCCAGCCACGTTCACGGCAAAGGCTTGCGAATTGGTGCTGGCGTATGACATGCGCGGCGAACCGATTGGAATACGTCTCGGTCTGTTCCTCGGCAGGCGTCAGGAGATATACCTCGCGGTGAGCTTGTTTGAAGGGCTGGACAATGTGGTGATCCTCCAGCCAGCAACGCCAGCTCAGAATTGTCTGTGGATCGGATTGCAACGGATGCCATAGCTCCACCATCGTGCCCGGGCCTAGGCCCGTGACTGGCTCATTGTTCCAACCAACCATCTCGCGGTCCAACCATGCACCCAGAGTTACTTCGCTCCCGTTCTCAAAGCGCCAGATCAGACGCTTCGCAACCGCGCTCAGAAGTGGGTGGTCGAGAAAGTGCATCGACCAGTGCTCGTATTTGATTTTCCGCTCGTTGATGAGGAATTGCTCGATACGGAGCCGCTGAGCTGACAACATTTTCTGGGCGTCCACTGCTGTCCGCTTGATCTCCTTTAGCCGGGATCCGTAGCTTTGCTTGACCTCGGCAGGAGGGGACTTTACTAATTTGCCGGCGGCGTTCTTCCACTGAAGCTCGATTTCTCCTGCTCCGGGGAGCAATATGAGATCTGCTTTGCATTCTCCAAATTGTTCGGAAAGCTGCCCGTCCGGCCCCAGTCCATAGGTTGGTACGGCCATATCTTCGAGGTCATCACGGCTCAGGCCGGCTCGTTCAGCTGCGCTGTTCAGAGCCTTCTCGATGAGCTTCAAAGCGACGGCGTATTTCACTTTGGCTCGCATCCGCGTAAGCTGAGCCACCGAGTCCATTCCCGGCATTTCGGCCAGAGTGTTGACGCAGGCGAATCCGACACGTGCGGAAATCGGGCCGATGTTCGGAATCTTTCTAAGACATGTCAGTCCGACATCCGCGACCGCCTGGCAGATTCGTCCATCGGAAATACTGGCCAGCATCCAGACAAAACCCTTGAGATAGTCGGCGTCTTTGTCGGAAATCTGAGTACTAGGCTTCGCAGTCACAGGCACAACATCGCTGTTCAACCAGCGAATGGCAGAGTCTCGGACCTTGCTGACACCAACGGTGGCAATCAGATCTCCCGATCGTTTACGCCACGCCTTCGAAGGAGTTGAGGACTGTGCTGCAAGACAATGCGCAAAGACATCTGACCAACCACTTCGATCCAGTTCCGGCTGTTTCTCGATTTCGCAAAAGACAAATGCACTCCATGGTCCGCCGACCACGAGTTGTTGGTCTTTTCGCGGTTCGAGGTAGTGATCAATCCGTTCCAGCAGTTCCCGGTTTTCTTTTGAGTTGGACCTTTGCGATAGATGGACGAGTGAGTCCCTCAACCCTCGCATCGCTCCTTCGATCTCCGCTGTCCGTGTCCCGGCCTCGACTGCACTAATGAGCGATGTCACAGGGAAGCAGTAGTGGATGACTTGGAGATAACGCGCGTATGAGCGAACGAGACCAGCTAAGTCCTCAGGATGAAACGGGAGCTTTCGACGCAAAAGGTTGGAGGCCACGCTGCCCAACGTCCTAAACTCTAACCAGTTGAAGCGCTGAGCCACCAGTTTGGAGCCAAACAAGCTTGAAAACAGCTTACCAACGACAGTGGTCTCGATATTGGCAGGCGCGGGAGCAAGGGCACCAGCGTTGGCAAGCACTGTTTTGAGGAAAGCAATTTGGAATTCGGGAGGTTCCGCCTCAAGTTCGTTAACAATCGCCGGCTTTCGCGTCTGCAGGATTGCCCACTGCTTTTCGTGGCACTCCTTCTGCAGCTTTTCCAGGTAGCCAGAGATTACCGATTCAACCTGCGGCGCCATTTATCCACCAACGAGCGGCACGAGTTTCAGAAAGTGGACTTCGCTGGTTTCTCGTAGCGGAATGATCTCATCCAGATCCTCGACCTGCTGGCCGTCCACAATAACGAAGAAGCCGTTCTTCTCGAACGCCTCAAGGGCCTTCGCGTACTGATTCTCCCAGCTTAACTCGCGCCGAGCCTTGAGACGATACCCGTTTAGAACTCGCTCGGTATCTGTGGGCTGAATGAGGCCGCAGAACACATCCGATTTGTCACGGTTGAATTCCTCGACTTCCTCACGGATACGCTGGCGAATCAACTCACGGAGAGAGACTTTATCGGTGGAGACATTGAGCCTGCGCGTTCCGGATTTTTCGCCCGACGCAGCCTTGTCCAGGATGGTGACAAATCCCATGTTGTACCTTCCCAACGGAGATCATCATTCTATCTGCCTGCAAATGCACAGCGGAAGTTACCTTTGTGTCTTGGAATGATGACGCGAGTTTCGACCTCGTGGCGCTTCGTGAAACAGCCGAAACCATGCTATACTCGCCCTTGAAATGACGATACAGACCAAATCCATGATGAGACGGCGCGTCAATCGCGCTTGGCCCTCGGGATTGGTCTGATCATTCACTAGATTTCCAAGCTCAGATTCGATTTCCGAGGCTCCGACAAAAGTCGGGGCCTTTCGCATTTTGCGGATGTTTTTGGCCGGTAGCCAAGCTGGAAAGGCACGTGACTGTTAATCACGCCATGCGCAGGTTCGAATCCTGCCCGGCCAGCCAATTTTCGAGGGAAGACCAAGGCTCGCTAATTCAGTAGGAAGAACGCGGCTCTCATAAAGCCGTCGCGGATGGTTCGAATCCATCGCGAGCCACCATGGAGGGGCCTCCGGGAGGAGCAGTGGCTTATACCCACTTCGGCGCCAGATTAGCGCGGCCAGGCAGGTTCGACTCTGCACCCTCTACCAATTTTTTGCGCCGGTAGTTCAACGGACCAGAACAGTTGGCCTACACCCAACAGATGCGGGTTCAACTCCCGAACGGCGCACCAGGCAGGATTAGCTCGAAGGTCGAGCCCGCGGTCGATAACCGCGAGGCGTTGGTTCGATTCCAACATCCCGCACCAAGTTTGTTGTAGCAAGGGTGACTGGCAGAGATGGCTGATGCACTCGCCTCTTAAGCGAGGCCAGGCTGGTTCGATTCCAGCGTCACCCACCAGAGATTGCGGGATTGGCAGATATGGATATGCACTCGACTTTTAATCGAGACGAAGTGGGTTCGATTCCTGCATCCCGCACCAGGAGTCAGTTAACAAAAGAGGCGGCATAGCATAACGGATCAATGCTCCGAGCTTCTACCTCGGACGATGAGAGTTCAAATCTCTCTGCCGCTTCCAATGTGGGGATGTGGTCCAACGGATGAGGGCGCAAGGCTACGAACCTTGAGATCAGAGTTCAATTCTCTGCATCCCCTCCACATTAATTAGGCTCGCGTGGTCTAAAGCATGATGACGCTTCGGTCCTAACGAAGAGATCCGGGTTGGATTCCCGGCGCGGGTTCCAGATGGGTGGGTAGTGTAACCGAACAACACGGCAGCGTCCGAAGCTGCAAATCCGGGTTTGACTCCCGGCCCGCCCACCAGTTCCCCACGTAGGGCACACGTCGAGCCGACTCGGTTTTTATGATTTTCGGATAGCTCGTTACACGGGAACAGTCGCTGTGCCTTGGAGACCTGCCTTTCTTCAACAATTCTGAGAACGCTGGTATTGTGTTTCGATAGACCAAATGAGTACTTGGAACGACTACGATCGCTGGACGGCACTCTGTTCTGGACTTTCGTGTCCGATCTGTTGCCGGAATGAACCGCTAGACCTTGTGGCCACATTGGAAGCGTCCTGGGACACAATGCAGGAAGCGGCACCCGTTCGAGGGTACGCCTGTCTCGTGTCGCGCACTCATGCCGTGGAGTTGCACGAACTGCCGGAGGCTACCGCATATGCATTCATGCGTGACGCGCGGAGAGTGTCCAGCGCGCTGCTAGCAGCTACTGGCGCGGTGAAGTTGAACTACGAAATTCATGGGAACTCATTGCCTCACCTGCACATGCATTTCTTTCCTCGCTACCGCGGAGACCGCTTTGAGGGTCAACCGATCAATCCCCGCCTAGCGGTCCAGCCCGTGTATGCGGAGAGGGAATTCCAGAAGATTCTGGATGCTTTCGTGCGTGGGTTGAACTCGCAGGCAGCTTCACTCATAGGCTGAAACCTTCGGATCACCTAGAGAGTTGGCATATGGTCGGCCACTCTTACGTTGGGATTACCTCAGGATCGCTCGTCATCCGCCCACAATCAGCATAGATGATGCAAGATTCATCTCTGGGTCGGATAAAGTTAGCCGTGTTCAACGCGTGCTTTTATGTCCGAGTACGCCGCTTCGATGAGCCTGCTTAGCGCTGCCGCGTTTGTGGCCGTTCCAGGTTTCAGCTTCACATGGCGCATGAACTTGCCGGTGCCTTGAAGCAAGCGAGCCGGATCCGACAGCGATGCGCCTTGAAAGAATCCTACGTTTACGTGCGAAGTGAATACGTTGACGTAGCCAAAGGCCGCATCTCCCAGACATGCGGTCGGACAGCCGTCATGCAAAAGCTCCCGCACTTCATCTCCGCATTCTCGCATCACCTCAAACCACTTCTGCGCGATGGCTCCCAATTCACCTGCATGCTCCTTCATCCAGCCATTGATGGCCGGATCGCGCTCGGCAGCGCCGTTTAATCGAAACAGTTCCGTTCTCGTGGTCATGGCGTTTTTAGAGCTACCTCTCGATTCCAAGGGGCCACACTCTCCTCGTATTCCATGGGATCGCCGAACCCTTCGGTTTGGACACCGAGTTGGCGTAGAGCGTTCAAGGCCATCAAGCGGCGATGTGCGTTGAATGTCATGATATGTGCGAAGACACCGCCGAAGGTGAAGGTCTCGGCCGGCTCGCACAGCGCGTCGACAAACGTGTCATCCCATGCTGAGCGGTTTCTGACATTCCCCAGGATACGATGCAGTTCAGCATCGGTTTTTTCGAGCCTTTGCAGCATCGCTTTTGGAGAACGCTGCGATTTGGGAGGGCCGTTCATATCCATTTCGGTCCCGGATAGCGCAGCGGTCCAGACTTCTTTGGTGAAGATAATGTTCTCCAACAGTTGTCTTAGCGTCTTATTCGACTCCCGCCAGGGCAGCAGCTCTACGACCGTGGGTAGTGGCCGATCCAGTTGTTCCTCCGTCAAAGTACTTGCGTATTCCAGCAAACGTCGCGTGTGCCACGAGTCGTTGCCTGCAAAGCGATCGAATAAATCCATGTCTCTTCCTCCTTCTCTTAAGGAACCAGGGGCAAGAAAGTGAATCTTGTTGGACGCGGGCAAATGAAAGTGCGGATCACGCATGCGCCGGTAGATGCTGGGAGAAATCCGAAATGCTCTTCGGAAAGCGCGAGTGAACGCCTCTAGCGAATTGTAGTTGGCGTCCAAAGCAACCTCCGTGACCGACATTCCGGTATGCCCCAGTTGATAGGCTGCTCTTTCCAGCAATAGCCGTCTCCGCATGGCTGCCGGAGTTTCTTCGACCACGGATCGGAACAGCCGGTGGAACTGCGTGCGGCTTTTGTAGGCTTGGCGCGCCAGATCTTGCGTCTTCGCCCGAGTGTCCAGGGAGTTCGCAACAACTGCAGAGAGGCGGTCCCGCGTGCCCTGACCATCCGCTTTATTCATGCATCCGGTTCCTCAACGGGAACCAATCATAGACAAAGATGAGGCGTTTTCGCCTGATCATACGTACCAATCTTCTACCTTAAGAGTAGGACCAAACACAAAATACCAGTCACCTCGTGTGCACGACTATTTTCCGGGGACACAGCGGTATTGACGAAACAGTCCAATTCCCTGATCGTCGGCCAACCGGAGATTGGCCACCACTTTTGGGTATTGACGAATTACAGGAAATGATGTAACAGTTGAAGATGAGCTACAAACAATGATGCGCAAACCCCATACCGATTGCTTCCCGACACCGGCCACGTTTACGTGGCAAGGAGCGGGGGAAGGTACGTTCATGTAACGGGGGCGATCCATAGCGCGTAGTTTTTCTGAGCCTCCGATACAAATCGGGGGCTTTTGGTTTTTATGGCCCATTTCGCTAACGCGCAGATAGGAGGCGGCGTCGTCTAACGGCCAGGATGCGGCCCTTTCAAGGCTGAGATGGGAGTTCGATTCTCCTCGCTGCTACCAAGTTATGAGTACACAAACGATTGAACTCGAAGGCTTTGAAATCGAGCTTGCATCGGAGCTCTATTGCGAGCGCGGCGGAGATCATCGCGAATTGGTGAATCGTGCGCGAACGGATCGCAGCAGACTTGGTCACAACGTCGATGAGTCGGCGGTGTTGTGCGTCAGGTGCATGAAAGCCATACAGCTCAAAGCGTGATGCCGGGTCGTCTAGTGGCAGGACCCTGGACTTTGAATCCGGGTACGGGCGTTCGAATCGCTCCCCGGCAGCCAGTTTGAAAAGTCAGCAAAGGAGGAAGCTCATTGACGAGCAATGGAGAGAAATTCGAGGAGTGGTGAAGGCTACGGTTACTTCTCTTGTCCAGAAAACACACCGTTTCCGCAGATTCCCTCCTCCAAATTGCGAGGTCATCTAACTGGGTAGGATAACCGGCTCTGAACCGGTTCATGCACGTTCGAATCGTGCCCTCGCAGCCAATTTAGAAAGTGGTCGCAGAGTCTAGCGGCAGGATGCCTGACTGTCTATCAGGAGGGACGGGTTCAACTCCCGTTGCGACCGCCACAGGGGTGATGACCCGACGGGAAGGGCGCTCGTCTCCAAAACGAGTTCAAGCAGGTTCGAATCCTGTCACCCCTGCCAAGTGTGAAGAGCGAGCGTGGTATAGCGGCTGGTGCCTCGGACCTCCAACCCGATGACGCGAGTTCAACTCTCGCTGCTCGCTCCAGGATGTTTCAGGGCGGAAGTCGTCTAGTGGCCAAGACGCGACGTTGCCAATGTCGAGAGCGCGGGTTCGAGTCCCGCCTTCCGCTCCAAGGTATGAGGCGCTGTAGCCAAGACAGCAAGGCGTCTCCCTGCAAAGGAGATCATCGGGAGTGCAATTCTCCCCACCGCCTCCAGAGTTTTGTTTGCTGGTGTAGCTCAGTGGGAAGAGCGCGGGCCTCGTAAGTCCGTGATCGGCGTTCGAATCGCCGCGCCAGCTCCGCTGGTATAGCTCAACGGGAAGAGCAGGCGCACGGTAAGCGCCCGACC
>Ga0210384_10003478_pt1 | contig 18192 bp, 17 predicted proteins | sample IncBWH2MmetaG_FD_160574 | JGI IMG/M metagenome (GOLD analysis project Ga0210384, IMG submission 160574) | Forest soil microbial communities from Barre Woods Harvard Forest LTER site, Petersham, Massachusetts, United States - Inc-BW-H-2-M | ecosystem: Environmental > Terrestrial > Soil >...
GAAGTACCATAAAAGCATCTAAGAATTGGATCTTTTGCCATTGCATATTTGTCTAAAGGGCAATGTTATTTAGACCCCGCAGAGAAGAAAACTAACCGCAGCAGAAGTTTTTTTGGCCTCTGATTGCGTTACAGGACTATGAAAACTCACTCGACCCCACCATCCCCTTCCAATTCAGAATGGCTTACTCGTAAGCGACTCATTGACTCGATGCTAAAGGCATCTGGCTGGAATGTCGTGCCCTACGTCGCAGCGAGACCTCTGACTGCGCAAAATTGCTGTGCGATCGAGGAATACCCCACGACAGCCGGTCCGGCAGACTACGCTCTTTGCGTTAATGGCCAGATAATTGGCATCGTCGAGGCAAAAAAACTCACGCTGGGGCCTCAGAATGTCCTTTCCCAAGCCGAACGATATTCAAAAGGTCTGGAGCAAGCTGGGCTGCGCTTTGGGGGGTACGGCGTGCCTTTCCTCTATTCCACGAATGGCGAAGTAGTTTGGCATCACGATATTCGCTACGCCCTTAGTCGCTCGCGGCAAATAAACCGTTTTCATACGCCCGAAGCTTTGGGTGAAATGCTCAACCGTGATTTCGACGAAGCACTGCGGCAACTGCACGCCCTCCCGAATAACAATGCAAGGCTACGTCCCTATCAGCGGGAAGCCAACGAAGCCATCGAGAAGGCCATTTCCGAACGGAAGCGCGCCATGCTCGTGGCGATGGCAACTGGTACCGGGAAGACGTTTACCCTGGTGAACGAAATCTACCGCCTTATGAAATCAGGTGTGGCGAAACGCATCCTCTTCCTTGTTGACCGTCGCTCTCTCGCTGCTCAGGCAGTTCGAGCTTTTGCCTCATTTGACGCCGATCATGGCCTCAAGTTCGACAAGGTTTATGAAATGTATAGCCAGCGATTTCAAAAGGAAGATTTTGGAGAAGAAGAAAAGTTTGACCCCAAAGTTCTCCCCTCTTCTTATCTCCTTACGCCGAAAACAGGCAACGCATTTGTGTACGTCTCTACAATCCAGCGGATGACCATAAACTTGTTCGGCCGCGAGGCCGTCTGGGGCGGTGAGGAAGAGATTGAGGATGATGCAGAAAAACTCGACATTCCGATCCACGCATTCGATCTGATAGTTGCAGACGAATGCCATCGCGGATACACATCCTCAGAAGTCGGAATGTGGCGACGGACCCTCGACCATTTTGATGCTATCAAGATTGGGCTTACGGCGACGCCCGCCGCGCACACCACGTCGTATTTCAAGGACATCGTGTATCGCTATGAATACGAACGCGCCGTGCGCGAAGGGTTCCTCGTGGACTACGACGCAATAAAAGTAAAATCGAATGTGCGCCTCAAGGGTATCTTCCTCAAGGAAGGCGAGGAAGTGGGCGTCGTAAATCCCGAGACCGGTTCCAAAAAAATGGATGTGTTGGAAGACGAGCGAGAGTTCGACAGTGCCTCCGTGGAACGCGACATTACGTCCCCCGACTCCAACCGCAAAATCTTAGAAGAGATCAAAAAGCATGCACAGGAACATGAGGAGCGGTGCGGACGATTTCCGAAAACGCTGATATTTGCAGTCAACGACTTGCCGCATACTTCCCACGCAGATCAACTTGTAGACCTTGCACGAGATGTTTTTGGTCGTGGCGACGCATTCGTGCAGAAAATCACTGGAAGCCCCACCGTGGACCGCCCTTTGCAGCGCATCCGCGAATTCCGCAATCGTCCGAACCCAGGAATCGTCGTTTCGGTAGACATGCTGACGACTGGCGTCGATATTCCGGACCTTGAGTACATTGTTTTTCTAAGGCCGGTCAAATCACGCATTCTGTTTGAGCAAATGCTTGGACGCGGCACTCGTAAAGGAGAAAAATTCCCCGACAAATCGCATTTCGTGGTCTTCGATTGTTTCGACGGCACACTCCTCGAGTATTTCCGGCAGGCTACGTCGATTACCGCAGAGGAACCAGTCCCGCCAACCCGCACGCTTCACGAGATAGTTGAAGATATCTGGGCGAATCGGGACCGCGACTATAACATCCGGTGTCTCACAAAACGCTTGCTTCGCGTCGACAAAGAAATGCACGGAGACGCCAGGAAAGACTTCGCGGCTTTCTTGCCGGAGGGTGATGTCGCGGCCTTTGCCAAAAACCTGTACGAAACCTTGAAAAACAACTTCACCGCCACAATGGCGCTTCTGAGAAATTCGGATTTCCAACGACTACTTCTGGAATACAAGCGAAAATCCAGATCCTTCCTCGTCTCGCACAACACTCAAGATGTGGTCTCCTCCGAGTGGCTTATAAGAGGACTGGACGGCAAGGAATACAAGCCGGAAGATTATCTCGTTGCGTTTTCTGAATATGTAACGACTCATGAGTCTCACATCCAAGCAATTAGTGTTGTTCTTAAACATCCTCAGGACTGGAATCCCGAGGTGCTTAAGGGACTGCGCGACAAACTAGCTGCTACACCCCAGCGGTTCACGGTAGAAAATCTTCAGAGGGCCCATGAACTGAAGCATAAGAAAGCGCTGGCCGACATAATTTCGATGGTCAAACATGCGGCGGACGAGCAGAGTCCGCTATTGAACGCCGCAGAGCGAGTGGAGAAGGCCTTCAAGGGAATCATCGTAAGCAATTCATTCACGCCAGAACAATTGAAGTGGCTGGAACGTATTCGTACCCACCTACAGGAAAACTTATCAATCGACCAAGAGGACTTCGAAAGCCAACCGGTGTTTGCCGATTACGGCGGTTGGGGTAACGCTTCCAAAGTGTTCCAAGGTCGCCTGCCTGTTCTCATTAAAGAAATTAACGGGGCAATCGCAGCATGAGCGACATTGTTCAAAAACTCTGGGGATTCTGCCACACCCTTCGCCATGACGGCGTGGATTATGGCGACTACATCGAGCAACTCACGTATCTCCTCTTCTTAAAGATGGCGGACGAGAAAGCAGTTGTGATCCCAAAGAACTGTGATTGGGAAAGTCTCAAGGTCCTTTCGGGTACCAAGCTCACCGATCATTACAACGATGTACTGCGCAAGTTGCGGGAATCTGAAGGCCTCTTGGGCGCGATTTTCACGCAAGCAACGTCCCGCTTCAACAATCCGGTAAATCTGCGCCGTCTGATCGACATGATCGATGAAGAACAGTGGTCATCTCTTGATGTCGACGTAAAAGGAGCAGCTTTCGAGGGGCTTCTTGAAAAGGCCGCAAGCGAGGGAAAGAAAGGTGCAGGTCAGTACTTCACTCCCCGCCCGCTCATCCAATCGATCTGTCGAGTTATGAAACCCGACCCTCGCGGAAAACAGAACTTCACCATTGATGACCCTGCGTGTGGCACCGGAGGTTTTCTTGTCGGCTCATACGAGTGGTTAGTGAATGCGAGTAAGGGTGTGTTTGATCGCACTGAGGCGCGCCGAATCCGCACGGCCACTTACTATGGTCAAGAACTAGTTGCCCGTCCTCGCCGTCTTGCGCTTATGAATCTTTATCTACACGGCGTTGAGCCTCACATCTATCTCGGAGATACCGTTTATGAGCCCGATCGCGGCGAGCGCTACGATGTGGTCCTCACGAATCCACCGTTCGGCACGAAAGGCGCGAACCAAGCCCCCGACCGTGACGACTTCACCATCGAAACGAGCAACAAACAGCTCAATTTCGTACAACACGTGATGAACACTCTCGAACCCGGCGGTCGCGCCGCGATGGTATTGCCAGACAATTGTCTTTTCGAGGGCAAAGCGGGTGAAGTCTTTGAAATCCTCATGCAAGATTGCAATTTGCATACTGTCCTGCGCTTGCCGCGAGGCACGTTCACTCCTTATAGCCAGGGCGTGAAGGCGAATGTCATCTTCTTCCAGAAGGGTCGCCCGACAGAGGAGGTCTGGATCTTCGACGGGCGCTCAAATGTGCCGGGCATCACAAAGCAAGATCGACCGCTCACAATGGAGCACTTTAAGGAGTTCGAAGAGTGCTATGGCAAAGATCCTAACGGCCTAAGTAAGCGCACCGACACGGGCGAAATAGGCCGATTCCGTAAATTCCATCACAATGAAATCAAGAAACGTGACTACAGGCTGGATATCATTTGGCTCAAGGATGAATCACTGGAAGAAAATGGTGAATTGCCCGAACCTGAGTTCCTTGCCGCAGAAGCCATTACCGAGCTCGAAACCGTCGTCGACGACCTTCGCGAGATTGTCGCACTCGTGGAAAAAGAAGAAGGCTTAGAGAAATGATCGACGAACTGCCGAAAGGTTGGGCATCCAGCGAACTTGAAAGGATTTCCGAAATCAATCCTCGGCACCCGAAAGGACTGGGCGATGACATACCAGTGACTTTCGTACCGATGGCAGCATTGAGCGAATCGAAGCCGGAGTTCGAGTTCACCGAGGAACGTCCACTTGGAGAGGTTCGTAAAGGCTTTACACATTTCGCAGAACGTGACGTGCTGTTCGCCAAAATAACCCCTTGCATGGAGAATGGGAAAGGCGCGGTGGCCCGTGGACTTCGGAATATGCTCGGGTGCGCCACTACCGAAGTCCACGTCGTTCGACCACTGGCAGACATCAGCCCAGATTACATCTATCGCTTTCTGGCACAGCGGTCAGTTCGTCGAGAGGCTAAAGAACATTTCACTGGGTCCGCAGGTCAGGCCCGCGTTCCAAAGAGTTTTATTGAGGAAATCGAAATTCCCGTCCCCCCGCTGGCCGAGCAAATGCGAATTGTGGCGAAGCTCGAAAAACTGTCAGGTCAAGTGGACGTCTGCCAGCAGCGGCTCGCGAAAATTTCGGCTCTACTCAAACGATTTCGTCAATCCGTTCTTGCCGCTGCCTGCTCCGGCCGCCTCACCGCCGATTGGCGGGAGGCAAACTCTGCGAAGGCCGTGGAAAGTGCGGAGGATTTGCCAGATGGATGGTCTCTGGCATCAGTCGGCGATGTTCTTGAAAGCCTCAAATATGGAACGGCAACGAAGTGCGGCTATGAACGGCTAGGAGTGCCAGTTCTCAGAATTCCCAATGTGGTCAGTGGGAAGGTTGACCACGCAGATCTTAAGTTTGCCGAGTTACCCGCGAAAGAACTTAGCCAGCTTCGGCTGACGTCGGGCGACATCCTCCTGATTCGTTCGAATGGAAGCGTGTCGCTTGTCGGAAGAACTGCCATCGTGAGCGAAGAGGAAAAAGACTTTGCGTACGCTGGCTACCTGATTAGGCTTCGCCCAAATCGAGCGAAGGTGCGGCCGGATTTTCTCAATCTCGTCTTGGCTAGCTATGACATTCGATTACAAATCGAACTGGAAGCGCGTTCAACGAGCGGAGTGAACAACATTAACACCGAGGAAGTTAAGGCTTTGCGTTTCCAGCTCCCTCTCCTGGCCGAGCAGCAAGAAATCGTCAGCCGGGTGGAGCGCTTGTTCGCGCTGGCCGACCGGCTTGAAGCGCGCTTCACGGCGGGGCGAAAGCAAGTAAACAGCATTACTCAGGCCATTCTTGCCAAGGCGTTTCGTGGTGAGCTTGTACCAACCGAATTTGAACTTTCCAAAGCCGAGGGGCGGTCGTTTGAGACCGCAGAAAAACTCCTCGAAAGAATTGGGCGCAATGGGGAGCCTAAGAGGAAAAAAGAAAGGGCTACAGCCACCCCAACGAAAACACGAAGCTCGATGCCCCCAAATAAGCCGCATTCAAAACCGCACTCAAGGTAAGCAGTGCTACAACTATCTCAGATGACGTATTGCCCGTTGTGCAATTTGCGAGACTCCTCGGGCTTTGCCGCAAAATTATTCGTCCCCTTCCGCACTAACACCTTTTCATCGAACTGATAAACATCCTTTCGATTCCACGGCGGCACGATTATGACGAGTACTTCCGATCCAACAACCATCACTGACCTTAATGCGACTGTCGCCGCAGGCGCGATAGAGTTCTTAACTGAATTCTGCAACGGCTGGTCGAATTTTTGGCGGGTCACGTCCGAGCCTTGAATCGTGCCATCGTCCTCGACCCCGTAAAAAATCACTCCGCCGTCGCGAGTATTCAGCATAGCGGCTATTTCCTTCGTTATTTTTCTTATATCGGTTCCCGCGGACTTGAACTCCAATGTTTGATCCTCACCCTTCTTGCACACGTCGAGGATTTCGTTTTCCGATGGCAGAGTCAGCGGCGCTGGACGCTTTCCCTTAACCTTGGGAGCACGGGCAGTCATTTTCGATTTGGGAATCTTCGTCAGTCCAGTGAAATAGGAAAGGGGCACGGCTCGCGCGAGCGGTGTTTTCTCGTAGAGCGTAAACCCGTCTTTCTTTTGAACTACACCATTCTTTGTTCGCTCTTGGATCAAACCTACATCGTTCAGCTGACGGAGATCCCTATGGACATTAGTCACATGTCGCCTTGTAAGCTTGGCGATTTCTCCGGCCGTTTTTCGTCCATCCACAAGTCCAAATAATTTGAGGCGCTCTGGTGCACCCGCAAATATGAACCGTCCGCGACTGATAAGTTCTTGAAGGTCCATTAGTTAGTTAAAAAATATTCTGGGTATGCGGCTACCAATCTGCCCAAATCATCACCGTCGATCACGCAAAAATAAATGCGTTTATTATGGCTTATCGACTTTCCGATCGCATGCACCTGCATAAGGTCGACAACCCTTTCGTTAATCCCACGATTATGCGCAACTACGTAGATGTCGGCCGTGGCATCGAACAATCGCTGAATTTGGTCTCCATTTTTCCCCATCTTGCCAGGCATCAATTCTGTCTTGATCGCTTTACCTTTCAAGGCAAACGCGGCAGATTTTCTTGAACCGTTGAAGCGAATCTTGTTCGTATAGATATCGTTTCGTTCTCCGCCCCAGTCTTTCTTTTCACTTTGATTAAGTATTCGGCAGAAGCCAGCATTAATGCGGCGTTCAGGCAATCTCAGCACATTTGCTTTCTTAGCCCCTTGAATTGACCGGACTCGGCTAAATGATTCAATGTCGTCGACATAGATTTGGCGAACCCGGGCTTTAGTTTGGAATGAGTAGCTTGTCTTTGGGGTGATAGTAACTTGAATCTTTCTTTTTGTCGGATATGCTTTCAGTCTGGCGGGGTTTTTCACCAACCTGAGGATCTTGTCCCGGTGAGTTGCATAGAAGTCTTTTTTCCCATAAAACACGACGCGGCCTTCGATCTTTCGCTCAACAATATCCTCGCTATATAGCCGCTTAGCAGCTTTGTAAGTATTCTTGTTGGGTTTGCTTACAGAACCTCTAATTTGCTCGATGGACTTAAATCGAGAACTGTTGCGATAGATCGCCGTAAATACTTCAAAGTTTTGCTTAGAAGCTTTCAGCACGTGCGCCGCACGTTCAATTTTCTCATGTGCATCAGCACTGGGATTACTAACAATAGCCATAGACGTTGCTTGCATCCAAAGGAGACACGGCCATTGGATTTATTTCGGCTTTTTTAGCCCCTTCAAAATTGCCGTGACACGTTGGGTTCCCATGCCTAACTTTCTCGCGATAGCGTGGTAGTTCATATCCGTAGAGAGATACAAACCGATCGCACCCGAGCGCTCAAGCAGGTCCGTCAGACGTTCAGGATCCGGATTGTTTCGCGGCTTTCTTGGCATTTTCTTTCTTAATTCCTTTAAGGAATGCATCACCGTATTGAGATTCATTCTTAGTTTCTTAGCGATATTGCCTTGTGAAACACCCACGGCGAACAGTTGCAACACAAGCGACTTCTTCAAAAGATCGAGAACCGCGAAATTAGGATCACTATTCTGTTTCTTTGGCGCCATGGCTAGTTACTTCTTCCTTTTGCTCGTCCGACTCTTAAGTACTTCAACTGTCCCCTTTGAGGTGCCCAAGATGTCAGCAATTTCCTGGTTTGAAATATTAAATCTCGCTAGCAGCACGACCTTTTCAGCGCTACTTCTCTTTTGAACGTCAGGTAACAATGCCAACGCTATAAGAGCGCTCAGCTTTTTAGAGATCTGGTCCGCTAGCTCTCGGTCGTTCATGTTTTTTTGGCTTTTCCTTTACCCTTGCGGAGACTTACCAGTTCTTTGTTTACATAGGTTTGACTACGTCCAAGAATCTCCGCTATGTCCTTCGGCCGCACTCCGAGGTCAGCCAGTTGTTGGATCTGATCACGAAGCGATATTCCGTCGCTACTCTTAGGGATGGTCCTGAGAAGCAATGCAATAACTACTCCCAGTCGTCTGGTGAGTGCATCAATGTCGTTTTCTTTAACCATAATGGTAGGTTGTTAAGTCCTTCGTGTTCAATATAGACCATGAATATAAGGCTGTCAAGATACGATGCTTAACTACTACGACCAGGAGATGGAGGCACAACTTGCTAGTTCAAAAAAAAGACAAGCCATGAAAGGCTTGTCGTGTTTGAGGGACGGTTGGTCCGCAAACCTCTGCCCCATCTTTACGTTTCCGCTACGAGATCCCGCTCCCAGTCGCGGCCATACCGCGGCAGAGTCGATTCGAGCGCCTGCTTGGCGTTCTCCACGTCGGGATCGACGCGGAGAAAGTACGTTTTCTGGGTTGAAGGACAGATGACCTTGAGGAAAGCGAGAGCGAGTGGTTCGTCAGTCCAGCGGCCGTTCGCGTAGCGGCTCCTTTTTTCAACCGTATTGATCTTGAGGAGAGCGTTATCGCGGAATGAGTCCACCTGTTGGAGCTCGGCCTCACGCACGAAGTTGTCGACGCCCATCCGTTGGATGAGCACCTCCCTTTCAGTTTGGTTCTTTTCCGTGAGGATGCGTTCTGCGCTGGGCTCCTCCGTGACGGTTGCCTTCCCTACTTGCCAGCCATGCCAAAAGTAGAGCTCGTGGTCATCGAGAATGACGGCAGGGCCCTTGGCACGGTGGGTCCTCCATCTGCCGCTCCGACGTTCCGCCCACACGTTTCCTACAAGGAAGACGAACCCGTGGGTTAGGCAGAACTCTGCAGCGAGCGGAAGATATGACTGAAGGCGCTTTCGTGCGCTCTTGGAGATGTAGCTCAGCCACCGGGGAAACGGCTGACCGCGAACTCCCCAAGGGAGTCGCCTGACCAGCCCTTCCCTGATGGTTCGGGAACGGTTGTCTGATTCGTTCCCTACGGGAAGACTGAAGGTCCGACAGGAGTCTCGGTGGCTCCTGAGTTCTTTAACGGAGCCGACAACCGCGAAGCGCCAGCCCTCTTGGGCGAGCGCTGCGCGGACGGCTCTGCGATTCGCAGAGATGGCGAGCATGGTCAGTCGAGCACCTGCCGCCAACTGAGGCCGTCGAATTCCTGTTGAGGAACGACGGCGTAAGTACCTGCGGGGAGTTGGATCGGGCCGTGTTCGTCATGCACGATCGTGGTACCAGCTTCGGGCGAACGAAGGAACATTGAGCGTCCGAAGAGGCTGAGCAGAGCGCCTGCAGCCATGGATGATTGCGAGACGCGGTGCGCATGTCCGGTGGTTTCCCCTTTCGCGATGATCCCGCTCTTCACTGGTGTTGTCCTTTCGAGGTCGACCTCCTCGTCGAGTTTCACGAAGTAGATGTCCCCCTGTCGCCAGAACGGTCTGCTACTGTTTGGTGTTTCCATTCTTTCTCCTTTTTCCTTTCAGATTTGAGTGTGCCGCTCTCCATTGACGCGCTGCGGAGAACAACTCACGCTCAAATTTCTCGACATCGACGAACGCCCTCGTCCGGCAATATCCGGCAGCGGCATATAGGTCCCAAACGAGACTCTTTGCCGCTACCTGCAAAACTGCATTCGCACTGGTTTCGGTCACTTGCGATTACCTCCGTGAATAGGAAGACGACGAGCGCGAGTCTCGCGTCGCTCCAAGTTTTTTGTTGTAAAGGAACTGGGAAAGGTGCCGCTAACCCTGAACGATATTGGCGCTGGCCCGACACTGTGCGATAGCTCCGTAAAACTAGGAGGTAGTACGTGAGGTTCGCTTCAGTACGGGCCAGCAAAGGACAGAATCCTGTTTAGCCTGCGAGGAAGGGGCCTAATTTTGCAGTGGCTTTGAACTGTGGGATAGGGTCGAGTTCCTTAAACGCTGAGGTGAATGCGTTTGAGAGACTCCATCGCGTGGGGGGCGCGAACTCCTCGTATTGCGGATTGAAATAGAGGTCGTGCACTCGGCGAGCGAGATGTTTCGGCGCTTCGAGCTCCCCTTCTACGAAAGCTCTGTAAATGATGAGTTTCGCCGCTTCAATCGGGAGCAGGCTCTCCTTCCATACTTCGATCTGGCGACGCATCGGCTCAAAGTTGCGCTGCATACGATCCACGCCAACCGAGATCGCATCGATGAGGCTGAACTTTTTCGTGTGCTTTGCGAGCACGGGACTGAAATCACCCTGGAATGCCATATTGTCGCAGACGAAGACGCGATACCCGACGGTCATCGCGAGACGCATTGACTTGTCGTTCGAGTTCCGAATGCCGATCGAGAATCTACATCCCTCGAACGCGGTTTCGAGATCAAGCACCCCGAACATCTTCATCCCGTCTTCCGAGACCGCATACTCGTCCCGCATCACGGAGATATGCCGGAATGCGAGAGCCTCGAGCAATGCTTCGACGATCATGTGATGTGCGAGCGGATGATGCGTGGGTGTACCTTCGGGAGTAGGCACCAAATTCAACTGCTCCCGGGTAATTTTGTTGCTGCCACAGTGCGCAAGAAGCTGACTCTGATCCATAACCACTTTCTCCTTTTTCAAAGTGCTGAATTGAAGGGTCAAGCCCTTCCAACGGCCCCTTGTGTGAAAGGGCATTTGGAGCGCTAGTGGCTCCGCGCCCAGGGGCCGTTGGAAAGGCTCGTGCTCAGATGGGTGGGATTGGGACCGCGGTCAGTTTTTGTTTTTCCGCGAAGTACGCGATGCCGTTGGCAGCGGCGTCAAAAATCCGCATCCTATGGTCTTCATGTCGCCAGATCTTTCGTTTCGGAGGGAGGAGGGGCAGGAGTTCGGGGAAGCTATCGCAGACGGCCGAGGCAATCTGATCTTTGTTGCGGCGACCCGGAAAGACACTTTTCACCGTGCGCCGAGTGAGGAAATGGAGTATGACGCGACGAGCCTTCGTAGTCGCTTCCAATTCGGACAGCATCGCGTCTACTCCAATTCGCCTTCGGAGCACGATTGCGTCGGGAACATACGCCGCAAGCAATTCGTCCATTTTCGGACTCAAGCGATTGCGCTCCGTGTTTGGGCCCCCAGGAAGGCCCTTCACGCCCCAATCGAGGACTCTCTCTGCTCCCTCAAGCACTACAAAGCCGAGAGTTTGGAGACGAAGATCGATCGCAACGATCCTTTCCTGGCCGAAAGTTGACGTGGTCATTGATTAGAAGAGTTTTGGCGACTGTGATTTGCCGCGAGCCATGACAATTTTCTCGCGGTATGGCGCGCTTCTTTACCGCGGTCATTCCTGTTCTGAAGTTCGGCAGCAAGTGTTTCAATGCGCGTTCCGATCTCCCCGACGACAGAATCATTCGCACCTGCGAACAGTTCCGTCACGGGCACTTTGAAAATGGCCTCGAATGCGAGCGCGATCTGAAACGGGGGGATTCGATGATGCTTTTCATATCGCAACAATTGTTCGCCGTGTTTCCATCCAAGAAGGAACGCGACCTCGCGCTGCGTGAGGCCGGATCGCTTTCTGTATGTTTTGAGATAATTTGCGAGCCGTCGGGTTGCCATGGGTGGAAGAACGAACGGAATACACGATCGCTCCCGTCAGGTTAGACGAGAATTCGCAAACTCGATAGGCACGTGAACCTGACGCCTGAGTGAGGTCCCGTGGCCCTTTGTTTTTCGCCAAACATTCCGCCTTTTCGGGGAAACAATCGGCGGAGGCCTGGCAGAAGGTCTGTCTTAATGAAGAATTGGCGAAAGCTTACGGCTTTCTTCATGAAACTGCTATGAAGATGCCGGAATTGCTCTGGTGAATCGGGCCGATCCCTTCTCTAGTTGTGGGGGCTGCGGGCTGTATCCTGCTCACAGCGCAAAGAACTCCTTCCCGCGCGCCAACATTCATGGGCCTTTTTCTCAAGCCGAATCACCAGTATGGTGAACGACATGGATACGAATGGTCAGATGGATGACCACTCACAACTAAGGTACCGACATCTTCTACGAAGGTCATGCTCTCGAAACAATCTATAGAAAAATATCGCGAGATTTACCGAAAGCAATTCGAAGTCGACATTTCGGTGGATGACGCCGCCGAGCAAGCCAATAGACTACTCAATCTAGCACGCGTGGTACTTCAGCCTATGCCCAAGGCATGGGAAAGAAGATACAAGGAGCTCCTCAGGAGAAAACGGAAGAATCGCCGAGAGTTTGCAACGCGCGAGTCGAAAAGGGCACGCTCCCATCGCCTACCTGGCGACGCAAAAGAACCCGGAGGAGATTGTGGGCCACCGAAGCTGTGATGGACAAAAAGCCGTCCGTGGCATGGTTGCCATTCCTGGTGAAATCGTCATAATTACCGATGAAAGGACATGAGAACCAAGAATGTAATAACCAAATTAGCTAACTACGCTCGCAAATCCAGTGAGGACAAGGACCGCCAAGTCCTGAGCATTCCCGCGCAAACTGCGTGGGCGGAAGAAATGGCAGCGCGATTCGGAATGGAAATCTACGAAACGTTCACCGAAGAGCGGTCGGCCAAAATGCCATACAACCGCCCAAACTTCGACGCGATGGTGGCGAGAATCAGGAAGGGAGAAATCGACGGTATCGTCTGTTGGAAACTGGATCGTCTGTCACGAAACCCTGAAGAGGCTGGGGTCATCCTCGGCATGCTTAAGCGGGCTGAAATAAAACAAATCATAACAAGCGATCGCGAATATAGGCCGGAGGACAACGCCATCATTTCGTACGTTGACTTCGGCGTGGCTGACCAATACGTGCGTGACCTCTCGAAGAATGTGAAGCGTGGCCTCAAAGCAAAGATCGAAGCCGGCTGGCGGCCCGGTGGTGCTCCACTCGGATACCTGAACAATCTCGCGAAACCCCGGGGTGAACGCGATCTCCTTCCGGACCCGGAACGTTTCGAGCTCGTGCGCCGCATCTTAAAACTGTTCCTCAGCGCAGATTATTCGGTGCGAGCGCTTAGAGCTGAATCAGTGAAGTGGGGTTTGAAGACAAGGCAGACAAAGAGACAAGGCGGCAAGTGTCTTCAAATCTCACATATCTACCGAATTCTGACCGAACCGTTCTACTACGGCTATTTCTGGGCAAAAAGTTCCGACACGGACCAGCGGGAGCTCCGCAAAGGAGCTCATAAGCCAATGATTACCGAGCAGGAGTACGATCTTATACAAACGAGGCTCGGTCGGAAGGGAAAACCGCGGGGCCAAAAGTATGACCATTTATACACAGGAAAGATCCAATGCGGTGAGTGTAGCTCGATGGTAACGGCTGACGAAAAGTATCAGATGATCTGTCCCGCCTGCAAGTTCAAATTTCCCTACCTCAAAAAGGACGCGTGTCCGCGCTGCAACATCAGAATTGAGAACATGAAACAACCAGTCTTGCTGCATTACACCTACTATCGCTGTACGAAGAAGAAAGATTCGAACTGTTCACAGAGATCACTCCGGGTAGCCGACGTAGAAACATTGATCAACAAAGCGATCGACGATTTTACCCTCTCCGATGTCTTCTCAGAATGGGCACTTGAAGAACTGGCGCGGGAGAACGAAACCGCTACACAGAACCAGAATGTGGTCATCGATTCTCAGCAGAAACGCCACAAAGATGTCGTCGCCGAATTGCAAAACTTGACGAGACTCTACACCTCCTCGAGGAACGTGGACGGAACACTCATGTCGCTCGAGGAATATGAAACTGCTCGTGGGCGGTTGCTTACCGAAAAAAAGGGACTTGAACAGGAACAACAGAATGCTAGTCGGAAGATCGAGGAATGGATGGACTGGGCGGTAAACTCCTTCGACTTCGCTACGGCGGCACGTGTTAGATTCGAGCTTGGCGCGCCGCAAGACAAGAAGTCCATCTTCATGTCCCTTTCTGGCTCGAACCTAACCCTCCAAGACGGAAACCTCAGCGTTTCCTTGAAGAAACCACTCGACTTCTACACAATTATGGCAACGCGGTTTCCGACAACAAAAACTCGGCTCGAACCTAAGAAATTCTCGACAGATAAAGGCGAATATCTACCTTTCAAGGCAGACATTCCTGCTTTGCGGGCTATCCTGAACGACGTTAGAACCTATTTTCGGACGGTGAAACGCCATGAACCGTTTCCGATTTTCGAAGCCACAAATGGTTCCAACGCTTAAAAGCGATTCACTGATCTCATGAAGGAAAACAGGCCCGAAGAGACGGTGTGACCTACGAACCCATCAAAACCGAGGACCCCTGGCAGGGAAGCAGATGTCTTTACTAGATTGTTCTAGAATTTCTCTTCACTATAGCGATTCTCTCACGCCGTCATAGACCGGTGTATTTGACGCGGGAGGCAGGCCAAAATCGCCGGCGGTTCCATGCCATGTAGATAGTCAGGATTGCCGGTCTTTTCGCCGACGTATCACACAGTTATGCTTTCATTCTCACCTCAGCACTATGTTCCGAATACTCAAGGCACTAGCGATCAAATTTCGCAATCGCCGCATCCTGCGGAAACTCCATGCCTCGAGGCACGGGGACCTTAACGTCGGTTATCAAGTGCTTGACGAACAAAGGACACCGATCCGCCTCAAGATTCCGAACAACCGGCGTGCGGAGCACATCGGCATACTGGGCAAGACTGGCACGGGAAAATCGTCGCTCCTGTGTTCTTTCTTGAAGCAGGACATCGCGGCTGGCAGAGGGTTCGCCTGCTTCGATCTGCACGGGGACCTTACGACATTTGTTCTCAGGACCGTGGCTGCGCAGGAAAAGGTGCTGAAACGCGACCTGAGCGAAAAACTCATCGTCGTCGAGCCTGCCGATCCGGCGCTCTCCGTTGGCTTGAACCCATTGGAAGGGCAGCCTGGCGATGACCGCTTTGTCCAGATCGTCGAATTTGCAGATGCCCTCCGGGAGCGCTGGCACCTTGAATCGTTCGGCGCGCGCACCGATGAACTGCTCCGGAATTCGCTCTACGTGCTCTCCGAGAACGGCCTCACGCTCTGCGAACTCGCACGTCTCCTCTGCCATAGCACGTTTCGTTCGCAATGCCTTGAGCGCGTGACCAATGCCGAGATAAAGCAGTATTTCACTCTCCGTTATGACCGCGTGGGCGAACCGATGCAGGCGCTCATGCGCGAACCAATCCTCAACAAGACGTCGACCTTTACCGCAGATCCCCATTTCCGCCACATCGTAGGACAGGAAAGATCGACCTTCTCGGTGCGAGAAGCACTGGACGAGGGTCGCTGGCTCGTCTTCAATCTCCAGAAGGGAAAACTGGGCGAGCAGGCGGCTACTCTCGGAAGCCTTTTCCTCACGACGATCAAGAACAACTTGTTCGCGCGTCGGCGGCGCGAACTCTTCACCCTGTATTGCGACGAAATGCAGAATCTCGTGGCATACGCGTCGAGTCTCGACACGATTTTGAGCGAAGCTCGCAAGTTCGGCGTGTCCGTCGTCTCGGCGAACCAATTCCTCGATCAATATCCCGACGAGATGCGATCAGCGATCCTTGCCATGGGCAGCCACATTTTCTTCCAGCTTTCGAGCCCGGACGCCCAACAGATCGCCACGGCGCTCGACGGTGCACGGCCGCTTGCCGAGCTGCTCAAGAACCTGCCGCGCCGCCACATGGTTGTGAAAACCGGTTCGGATCGCTGGCGCGAGGGCGTCGTGCCGACCGTCGATCAGCCGAGAGTCGATTCCTCGGACCTCTACCGCCGTTCTCATGCGCGATGGGCGCGGAAGCGTAGTGATGTCGAAAAGGAGATCGCGGAACGGCAGTCGGCCGTCCAGGACAGCAACAACCACATACTGCATGGGTGGGAATAACCGGCGAGGGATCGTCATTCAGGAGCGCGACCGGCAACTTCTCCGCGAGTTGGCCGTGATGCGCGTCATCGATCGCGAACAGGCAAAATGCGTAGCCGGATTCGGTTCGACGACGCAGGTGAACGGCAGACTGCTCGGTCTCACCCGAGCAGGGCTCCTGAGGCGATTCTTTCTGGGAACGAAGGCCGGCGGACAGAAGGCGCTGTATGCACTGTCGCGAGCTGGCGCAAAGCTCGTCGATGTCCCCTTCCGAGGCCCCCGAAGGGCACACGATGAAGTACTGGTTGCGGATTTCTTCGTCACGCACCAGCTCTCGATCAATCGAATCTATTGCGCTCTGAAGTTCCGACCGATTCCCGTCGCCGATACCACGTTTGGGAAATGGCTAAGCTTCTACGAGCCATTGGAAGCCGGTAGCCGCCTCATCCCGGACGGCTATGTCGAAATCCAGAATCCAATGAAAACCCTTGCGGCATTCCTCGAGGTCGATCTCGGGCATGAGGGACTGTCCGTCTGGAGATCCAAGGTCGAAAGCTATCTGCGATATGCGGTTTCCAGCAGCTTCTCCAAACGATTCGGTGTGCCTCAGTTCCGGGTGCTCGTTATCACGAATACGGAGCGCCGGATGCATTCATTGCGCGCCGCAACGCTCGGCCTCACGGACAAGATCTTTTGGTTTTCCACGCTTGAACCCGTTGAGCGCGAGGGCGTGTGGGCACCGGTATGGCTCCGCGCAAAAAGCGAAGAATTCCAATCACTTCTCTAAATCCCATGAAATATTGCTACAACTGCAATCGCGTCACTATCGGTGAGCCTCTGTTCTGCAACTTTTGCGGCCGGAGCTATGACATAAAGCTCTGCCCCAGGCTGCATGTGAATCCCAGGAACGCTGCAGCATGTTCGCGTTGCGGGAGCAAGGAACTCTCTACTCCACAGCCTAAGGTCCCGTTCTGGGCCACTATTCTCTTGTTTTTCCTGTCCCTCATCCCCGGTTTGCTGCTCGCGATCGTGTCCATCATTGCAATCGTTTTCTTTCTGCGACATTTTTTCAATAGTCCCGACATGGTGCTTGCCCTTGCGATGCTTCAGATTCTGCTCGGTACGCTCTGGTGGGGGTGGACACAAATCCCGCTGTTTTTTCGGGAGCGCATACACAAGATGCTCCAGCGGAGGCGTGAAGACCAGGCTGTGTGATTGGGGAGGCACGATGGAGACACATAGAAGTCAGGTTTCGACGATTTGAGAGAGGACAAGCAATTCCTAGATGGAACGCCTTTCAACCCACGGCAGAACTACAGGGAGCACTACCGGGGCCTCTGCCCCTTGAATCGGTGTCTATAATTTGTGGGAAGCGCGGCGAGCCATTTCATTCCCGGAACGCTTAAATGTAGGACGCTGTGCAAATAGCCGAGACCGAACTCGAGCCAAAACGAAAGAGAACACACTAAGCTAGCGTATGCAAAGCTGCTACCAAGCTGTTCCTTTGCCATGTGCGGCACCACCATTTCTATTTGGGGACGAGGTATTTCCACCATAGGGTCCTTATAACTTCAAAGGTGTGTGGGCGGCGGCCGCCTGGAGTGCTGTTGTTGAGAGGCGTCAGAGCGGCTGATGCGGTGGTTTGAAGCGACAGGGAAAATCTCCTTTGCCCGAACTTTTTCGTGCGCAGATTCGTATCCATCCATGATCCACAGAGACTTGTAAGGAGAGCCAAGTGCTGCGACAGCTTCCCAAAATGTTGATTGCTGTGGCGTCGGCGGTCTGCCCGCTGTTTTCGGCTCATATGGTCCCCCTATACTCTCGTGCGCACTCGATCGTTGCGGTCCGCAGCATAATTCCAAGCACGAAGCTGACGGCAGCCGTGTCTGCTTCGGTCAGCAGTCAATCTGCTCCGCAGCCGCAGTTTTACAGGATTAACGTCGATTTCAAAGAGCCACTTCGTGCCACCGTGCAAGCGATAGTTACTGTTCCTGATGGGCGGCTTTTCACACACGGGCACGCCGGAGGCTATCAGTGGGGCGACTATATCAAAAGCATTCAGGTGACACGCCAAGACGGAAGCGTAATTCCGATCCAACCGGTAGGGCCCGGTCAATGGGAGCTCAAGGCCTCAAAAGATGAAACGGTGCGCCTCAGCTATGGCGTTGATCTCTCGTTTACCAAGGAGATGAGGGAAGGAGCGCAGCGAGGCGGACAGTTTTTTGAAGACTCCCTGTACATCGTAA
>Ga0210384_10003479_pt1 | contig 18192 bp, 17 predicted proteins | sample IncBWH2MmetaG_FD_160574 | JGI IMG/M metagenome (GOLD analysis project Ga0210384, IMG submission 160574) | Forest soil microbial communities from Barre Woods Harvard Forest LTER site, Petersham, Massachusetts, United States - Inc-BW-H-2-M | ecosystem: Environmental > Terrestrial > Soil >...
TTTCGCGCCTTCACGCTGATTGCCTTTTCTGTTCTGTGGCTGATCGCCGCCGCCCCTGCGCCGGCGGAAAACCCGAAAAGCATTCATCCGGCCGGATATGTCACGGACCTTGCGGGCGTGATCGCAGCGGATGCCAAGGCGCGATTGGAAGCGCTTTGTCACGAAGTCGAGGAGAAGACCGGCGCGCAAATCGCCGTGGTTTCGGTGCACTCCCTCGAGGGAGACAGCGTCGAAAATTTCGCGGTGGATTTGTATAAGCAGCTGGGAGTCGGCGGCAAAAGCGACAATCGCGGCGTGCTGCTGCTGGTCGCTCCTGAAGAACACAAATATCACATTGAAGTGAGCTATGGGCTGGAGCCGGTGATCAACGATGCGCGTGCCGGCGACGCCGGGCGCGCGATGGTTCCGTTGCTGCGCCAGGGAGATTACAGCGGCGCGATCGAAGCCGCGACATGGATGCTTGCGAAATATATCGCGGATGATCGCGGTGTTACCTTGACCGGCCAGCCTCCGGCTACACGGCCGCGAAGGGGGGCGCGACGACCGTCTCCCATTGGGCTTTGGGGAATACTTTTCATTCTTTGGATTATTTTCTCGATTGCGCGAGCGGGAAGGGGCCGAAGAGGCGGCGGTGGCGGCTGGTGGATCGGGCCGATGTTGGGAGGGATGATGGGAGGCTGGCGTGGTGGAGGATTTGGCGGGAGCTCGGGTGGATATTCAGGCGGGGGAGGATTTGGCGGGTTTGGCGGAGGCAGTAGCGGAGGCGGTGGGGCTTCGGGAAGCTGGTAAGTCTGAGGTCACGATGACTGATGTGCGCGAGGCGTTGAAAAATCTAGTGGAACGGCTGCACGAAGCAGCCAGGGAAAATCTCGAGTCGATCCTCTTGTATGGGTCGGCGGCGCGCGGCGATTTTCACGAGGCGCACTCTGATTTAAATGTGCTGTGCATCTTGCGTTCGCTGCGGGCGGCGGAACTGAGTCGGGTTTCCGCGGTGGTGAAATGGTGGACAACCGCGCAGCATCAGCCCGCGCCGCTTTTCTTTTCGGCCGAAGAACTCCGGCAGTCGGCGGATGTTTTCGCTATCGAAATTTTGGATATGCAGCAGAGTCATCGCGTGCTGTATGGTACCGACGTGGTTGCCGGCATCCGTGTGCCGATGAACTTGCATCGCCTTCAGGTCGAGCATGAGCTGCGGACGCTCCTCCTCAAGTTGCGGCAGCACTTGCTGCGCGATGTGGGAAACCAGCAGGAACTTGGGACAGTTCTAGCCAAATCGCTTTCCAGTACGCTGACGCTGCTGAGGCATACGTTGATTGCTTTCGAGGAGCGGCCGCCAAACGCTGCGAATGAACTTTTCGCGCGAGTTACCGCACTGACGGGGGCAAGCGCGACGGCATTTGAAGCCATTCAGCGGTTGCGCGGGGCAAAGAGCTTGGACAAGGACGCGGTGCTACCTGCGTACGATGGCTATTTGACGGCACTGGAGAAGGTCATCACGGCGCTGGACCACCATCTTCCGAAACACCAATGGCAGCGCGCCGGGAAGAACAGTTCTTAAAATTGTTGAGGAGGCAAGGAGTCATGAAAATAGCACTGGCGATTTTGGCGATCCTGCTGGTAATCGGCCTGTTGCTGGGCAGCTCGTTTGTGAGCCGGAGGAATCAGATGGCCATCAAACGGGAGGCAGTAAACTCGGCATGGTCGCAGGTGGATGTGGTCCTGCAGCGGCGCGCTGATTTGATTCCGAACTTGGTGGAAACCGTGAAAGGATTCGCGGCGCAAGAAGTAACCGTTTTTGGCGATATCGCCAAGGCGCGGTCGGCTTTGCTTAGCGCGAGTACTCCCACGGACAAGATTGCGGCCAACCAGCGGCTCGATTCGGCACTGGGACGGTTGCTCGTAGTTGTAGAAAATTATCCGCAGTTGAAATCGAATGAGAATTTTTTGCGGCTGCAGGATGAATTGGCGGGGACGGAGAACCGAATCGCGGTGGAACGGCGCCGCTACAACGAGACTTTGCAGGACTACAACACCTATCTTTCGCTCTTTCCGAATAATCTGGTGGCCAGCATGAGCGGGTTTGCCAGAAACGACGCCTACTTCAAGGCCGACGAGGGCGCGCGACAAGTCCCCAAGGTCAATTTTGAGAAAAAAGAGCCAGCCACGCCCACGCAGACTCCGGTTCCCGCGCCGGCGAAGCCGTAGTTGGCCGGCAACCGAGCAAATCCTCCGAGATATTGCAGTCCTGCGTACTAATTTGCAGGACGAAGCATCTACCGTAGAGCCACGCATGCGCTACTTCTGTCTCATTTGTGATTATGACGGCACGATTGCTCACGACGGGCGGTGCGCGCCGAGCACGGTGGAAGCGCTGAAAAAGGTACGCGCGTCGGGTCGGAAACTGATTCTGGCGACCGGACGCCAGCTACCCGAATTGCAGGAGGTTTTTCCGGATTACGCGATCTTTGACCGCATCGTTGCCGAGAATGGCGCCGTTCTGTACCGGCCAGCCAGCAAGGATTGCAAAGTGCTTGCGCCTGCGCCACCACCGGAATTTATCGATGAATTGCGGCGTCGCGGAGTGCAGCCGCTCTCCATCGGCCAAAGCATCGTGGCCACATGGCATCCCCATGAATCGGTCGTCCTGGAGGTCATCCGTACGCAAGGGCTCGAGCTGCAGGTAATTTTTAACAAGGATGCCGTGATGGTGCTGCCCTCGGGAGTCAACAAAGCCAGCGGCTTACAGGTCGCGCTGAATGAGCTTCGCCTCTCGCCGCACAATTGCGTAGGAGTCGGCGACGCAGAAAACGATCACGTGTTCCTGAGCATGTGTGAATGCAGCGTCGCGGTAGCCAACGCGTTGCCTGCCCTGAAGGAGCGCGCCGATTTAGTGACCAACGATTCGCATGGCGCCGGTGTCGAGGAACTGATCGAGAAGCTTCTCACCGACGACCTGGCCAGCGCAGCGCCACGCTTAAAACGCCACCAGATTTTATTGGGGCGTACCGAACATGGAGAGGATTTTACCCTCGATCCCTATGAGTCACGCCTGACGGTTGCGGGGCCTTCGGGCGGCGGCAAATCGACTACGGTGGCCGCCATCGTGGAACGTCTGGTAGAAAGCAAGTATCAGGTTTGTCTGTTTGATCCCGAAGGCGACTACGACGAATTCGAGCAGTTCGTTACCCTAGGCGGCCCGCAGCGTGTACCGGCCATTTCGGAAATCCTCGAAGTCTTGGACACCATGGACCATTCCTTGAGCATCAACCTGTTGGGCGTGCCGCTTGCCGATCGCCCCTCGATGTTTATGAGTTTGCTGTCGCGAATTCAGGAACTTCGCGCCAAGACGGGACGGCCGCACTGGATCATCGTCGACGAGGCGCATCATTTGTTGCCCGCGGCACTGGAATCAGCGACATTGACAATCCCCAAGGAACTATCGACCTTTGCATTGGTCACCGTGCACCCCGATCAAGTAGCACGCGCGATTTTGAGTTCCACCAATGGATTGATCGCCATAGGCTCCGATCCCGCCAAGATTATCGGACAGTTCAGCGCCGGCGCCGGCAAAGACTTGCATCCGAATGCGCTTCCCGAGCCGCCCCGCGAAGCTGGCGAGGTCATTGCCTGGTGGTTCTGCGAAAGCCAGCAACCGGTGAAAGTGAAAGTGGAGCCGGCCAAAGCGGAACTGCGCCGCCACCGGCGCAAATATGAAGCCGGCGAACTGGGCGAAGACAAGAGCTTTTACTTCCGCGGCCCCGAGGGGAAGCTCAATCTGCGCGCACAAAACATGAAAATGTTCGCGCAGCTGGCCGAAGGCGTGGACGAAGATACCTGGGCGCATCATCTGCGCAAAGAGGATTATTCCCGATGGCTGCGGGACGCCGTGAAGGACGCCACCATCGCCGAAGAAATCGCCAGGATCGAGAAGAACTCGCAGCTAAAGCCATCGGAAAGCCGTACGCAAATCCTCGACGCAATTCGCAAGCATTACACCGCTCCCGCGTAATGACTGCGGCTAGCCGAGCGCGCTCTGCAAAGCTTCCCGCAACGATTGCTGCTTCTCCGCGCTTAGCTTCTTCGATTGCTCGGTAAGATAAAACACGTCGATTGCTTTTTGTCCTTCCGTGTCGATCAGCGCTACTTCGATGTTGCACCCAAGGCGCGCGAGCGTCGAACCGATGTCATACAACAGTCCAGGACGGTCTTGCGCCACAATTTCCAAAAGCGTGCTGTGGTCGGACGAAGTGTCGTCAAAACCGGTGCGAGTTTCAACGGAAACCTTCGGCGGCCGGGCACGACTGGCGCTTTCGCGCCCACTCAAAAGCGGCTCGAGCGGAGCCTTTCCATTGACCACATCCGAGAGACTCTGCAGGAACCTTTCTATCTCAGTGGGATTCAGCTCGAGGGTGCGGTGTAAATCCGAAAAGTGAAAGGTATCCAGAACATTTCCGGCCGAATTGGCAAAAGCGTCGGCCTTGATGATATTCATGCCCCATCCAGCCAACACCCCAGAAATCGTAGCGAAGAGGGCGGGACGGTCGGCGGTCAGCAAGGTGAGAGAAAATGCATGCCTGCGCACTTGTAACTCGGTCTGAACGCGTTGGGCGCCAAGTTTTTGATATAGCGCAAAATGCGCGGCAATCTCCGCAGCCGAATGCACCGCCAAGTAACGCCGGGGGAAACCCTCGAGAAAGCGCTCGATTTCGGGAATGCTCGCGCCGGTAGTTAGCGCCCGGACTTGTTCCAAGAGAGAGAGCTCGTCGTGAGCGTGCAAACGATCCGTATCCAGTGTGCGGCTGAAATGATTGGAGGTCGCCACGTAAAGCTGCCACAACATTTCCGCTTTCCACGGAGTAAGTGCTTCCGGATTCACCGCGTGAATATCCGCATAGGTGAGCAACGAAAGCCTTTGCAGCCGGTCCTGATTTCCGACCGTGGTGGCAAAGGCGGACACAGTAGCGGGATCAAAGATGTCGCGCCGCTGAACGGTGGCGGACATATCTAGATGGTGTTCGATCAAGACGTGGACTTCATCTTTTTCTTCCGATGACAAGGCAAGGCGTGCAGCGGCGCTTTCCAGTGCTTCGAGGCTCCCGGTCACATGGTTTTCCACGGCCATGCCTTTGCCGACATCGTGCAGAAGGAGCGCTAGAATCAACAAATCGCGGCGCTCGGCGGTCTTCCACAGTTCTTTGAAATGTGTGGCGCGAGCGTCCGTGGACTCACCCAATTCCTGCAGATGCTCGATGGTCCGCAAGGTGTGCTCGTCAACCGTGTAGCGGTGATAAAAATCGCGAACGACCAGCGAATCAATGCGGGCGAACTCCGGGAGGATTTCGGTTAACAGTCCCAGACGCTGCAGTGGCCGGAGCGCCACGCCTGGATAATCGGCGACGAGAATTTCCCGAAGCATCGTCCAGGTGACGGACACATTCTTCGCGGGCAATTCCGGATGCATCATGATGTAGGCAATGCTCCGTTCGGTGCGCCGACTAAGGGCAATCCCAGTCCGCGCAGCCTCGATAAAGAGAGCGAAGAGGACCGCGCGGTCCGACAATTCCTTGGCGTCGAGTAATTCAAATAATCCATCGCGGACAGCGAAGGGTTTTCCATTTCCCGGTTCAGACTTTGCCGAACGCGCCGCGCTGAAGAACCTTTCTCGCAAAGTTTGGGGCAGCGCGGCCTTCTCTTCCAGATAGCGGAGCAGTTGGCGGTTTAGCGTGCGTGCGTGCCGAAAATAGAGCCGCATCCATTCCGCGGCATCCCGAGATGTGCGGTCTGTGACGCCTAAGGAACGCTCTGCGGCTGCCGCCTGCAATTCATAGGTCAACGTATTGTCGTTGCGGGCATTGCGATAGTGAAGGAAGCAACGGATGGCGCTGAGAAAATCCACCGCGCCGGAAGCCAGTTCTTCTTCCGCTGCGCTGCTGCTAAACGGTTCGCGTTTCTCGCCGCCAACTTGGCGCAGCCAAACAGCAGCTTGATAGTCGCGCAGGCCACCGGGTGCCTCTTTCACATTGGGTTCGAGATGAAAAATCGTGTTGCCGTAGCGTGTGAGCCGCTCCTTGGTCAGTTTGTGGAGCTGGGTGAGCAAAAACGGGCGAGCGGTCCTCTCGGAACCTGGCAGGATGCGCTTGTCTAGCCGATCGAAGAGAGCCTGGTCGCCGGCTAAGAAGCGGCGGTCCAATAAGGCCAGATGGAATTCCGCGTTATCTTCTTCAATGCGCTTGCATTCTTCAACCGTTCGGCCGGCGGAGCTGACGCGAAACCCCAAGTCCCAGAGCGTGCGCGCGAAATCCGCGATCAGCGGGCGAAACTCTCCTTCAGCGCGGTCATTGCCAAACAGAAAAAGGATGTCCAGGTCCGAATAGGGAAACAGGAGCCTGCGTCCGTATCCGCCGAGGGCCAGCAGGCAAAGGCCTGAAGCGGGGGTGTTGTGGACGCGCAGCACTTCGCCAAAAATCTGGCGAATGTTGTTATCAGCCAATTCACACAGCGAACGTAGCGTCTCCCGCGCGCCGGCACCCGCTTCAAATTGTTCGCGGATGCGCTGTCGCTCGTCGTCGGCTTGCGGGCCGAGCACGGATAAAGGCGTAAGGGAACCTTGCATGTTTCGATCAGGTTGGCTTTCCGGACGGAGACCGGGGCGGTTGCGGTCGTCCCTTCGTTCAGAGCGCGTTTTCGCCGCGCTCTTCGTTGCGAATCCGAATGGCTTCTTCAACCCGCGATAGAAATATCTTACCGTCACCAATCTTTCCTGTCTTGGCCGTCTTTAGAATCGTGTCCACAACGGTATTTACCAGCTTGTCGGGCAGCACCATCTCCAGCTTGAGTTTTGGGAGCAGATCCACGGTGTATTCGCGCCCCCGATAGACTTCCGTGTGGCCCTTCTGCCTTCCGTGCCCGCGCACTTCCGTCACGGTCATTCCCTCGATGCCCGCTTCGCGCAACGCATCCTTGACGGATTCAAATCGCGAGGGCTGAATGATTGCTTCAAGTTTCATCATGGAAAGTTCTGGTCTCCCGCCGCGCCAAATACCTTCTCATTCCGTCTGCTCTCACGACTCCAGGTTGTAGGCCTCTTCGCCATGCTGCGTAATGTCCAGACCTTCGATCTCCTGGTCTTCCGTAACGCGCAGGCCGGTAATTAAATCCACGACTTTTAGTATCGCGATCGTTCCGACCAGCGCGAATCCCCAGGCCATCAGCACGCCAACCAGCTGGTTGCCGACCTGTCCCCAATGTCCGTCGCTGCCGCCAACCGCTTTGCCCGCACCAAAAATCGGGTTAATCACTTGCGTGGCAAACACGCCGGTGAGCAGCGCCCCAATGGTCCCACCCGCGCCGTGGACACCAAAGGCGTCAAGCGCGTCATCATACCCGAATATTGATTTGATGCGAGTGACCATCCAGTAGCAGCAGACGCCGGCGACCAGCCCGATTACCAGGGCCGGCATGGGCGCCACAAATCCTGCCGCGGGCGTGATAGCCACCAGCCCAGCCACCGCGCCGGAGATCGCACCGAGTGCGCTCGCTCGACCGTTCTTGATCCACTCCGCCGCGCTCCCGCTCAACGCCGCCGCCGCTGCCGCAAAATGCGTGGCCACAAATGCGCTGCTGGCCAAAGGGCTCGAAGCCAGGGCGCTTCCGGCGTTAAATCCAAACCATCCCACCCACAGCAGGCAGGCCCCGATAAAGCTGAGCACCAGGCTGTGTGGCGGCATAGGCTGCTTCGGGAATCCGCTGCGCTTGCCCAGGTACAGCGCGCACACCAATGCGGATACTCCGGAGCTGATGTGCACAACCGTACCGCCGGCGAAGTCCAACGTGGGAAATTGTCCGCCCAGCGACGCATTCAGCAGGCCACCTTTGCCCCACACCATGTGCGCCAACGGCGCGTAAACAATCAGAAACCACAGCACCATAAACAGCACCGTGCCACTGAACTTCATGCGCTCCGCCGTCGCTCCGGTGATCAGCGCGGGCGTGATGATGGCGAACATCAACTGGTACACCATGAAGGTCATCTGCGGAATCGTCCCCGCATAATCGGCATTTGGTTCCGCGCCCACGCCGCGCAAGAACGCATGCTCGAATCCGCCGATCACCGGACCATTGCCGCCAAAACACAAGCTGTAGCCCACCAGCGCCCACATGACGGTGATCACGGCCATGAGCATGAAGCTTTGCATCATGATGGCCAGCGTGTTCTTGCGCCGCACCAGTCCGCCGTAGAAAAGCGCCAGCCCTGGCCCCGTCATCATCAGCACAAAAGCTGCGCTAACCAGCATCCAAGCATTGTCCGCGGAGGATTGCGCCGCGGTTACGCGCTGATCTAACTGCGCCAGTTTTTCGTTTGCGGGATTGGAAGCTTGCATGGCAGAAGGCGAATTTTGCGAGGCAGGAGCTGGCGACGCGGGAGTTTGCGCTGCGTGGAGCGGTAAAGCGGGTTGCGCCAGGGTGACGAGCAGACAACACTTCCGTACCAGATGCCTCATTCTCTATCCGCTCCGCGGCACATGAAGTGAAAGGACAGCGGCGAGCCACACCGTCCGCTGCCCATTGCCCGCCAGGTCTTTTCCGGGGACTGGAGACTTCGACGCGCCGAATTATACGCGTGGCGCTTGCTTCCTGCCCTGTTATAAATTTTCATGCCTAGGATTCAAAAAACTGATAGGCCGATTATCCAAAACGCGCCGAGGGTCGTATAATCGCAACGGCCCGATTCTGGTTACCGGCACTGGTTCGATCGCGAGAGGCTCTGAGACAGAGTTGCACGAAGAGATCGAAATGACCGAGCACTTACCCATGGAGATTTCTGTTCGCGAGCAAAACGGCATTCATTTACTGGAAGTGCGCGGCCGGCTGACCATTGGCGAGCCAAGCGAACAACTGAATGAGGCGCTGCAATCCATCGTGAAGAGCGGTGGTCACAAGGTGGTGATCAATTTGAATGGCGTCCCGCAAATCGACAGTTCGGGCATTTCCTCGCTGGTGCGCATTTCCATTCAGTTGGCTCGGGAGGGGGGCGCGGTCCACCTGGTCTGCGGACCGGGGCGGGTGCGCGATTCATTGACCGTGACACGCCTGGTGGAAGCGATCCCCACCTATGAATCCGACAGCGACGCAATCTCTCATTTCGACTCCACACCGGCACAGAAAAAAATCTAGCGTTCTCCTTCCGCCCTCGTTCTCTGTTAGTCTCCGCGCAATCACACCATGTCAGCGCATCGTTCAGCACTTTGAGCTGTGAGTCCTGCAGTTCTCGTTCTCATGTGGATTGCCTGGGCTTGGTGCGGCCCGGACGTCGCTGACCGGCAAAAAATTCTAGCTGCTAACCGCTTTTCTTCAGTTCCGCAAGGACCAGCTTGGCAACCTCGCGCAGCGTCTCAAATACGCCCTGACCTGTTACGGCCACCGCTTCCATCACCGGCTCGCCCTTCTTCTGCAACTGCTTGGTGAGTTCCGGCACGGCCATGGCGTTGGGCAAATCGCGTTTATTCAACTGCAGGACGTAAGGAATGCTCTCGAATTTGAGATTGTGCTCCTTCAGATGTTCCTGCAGGTTTTCCATGGTCTCGAAATTCGCGTCGAGGCGCTCTTCCTGCGAATCGGCCACAAAAATCACGCCATCTGCGCCTTTCAGGATCAGCTTCCGGCTGGCTTCGTAAAAGACCTGGCCAGGCACGGTATATAAATGAAAGCGGGTCTTGAATCCGCGCACGGTTCCCAAATCGAGAGGAAGAAAATCGAAAAAGAGGGTGCGGTCGGTTTCGGTGGCCAGGGAAACCATCTTGCCCTTTTGGCCTTGTCCGGTGTGATCGTAGATCCATTGCAGGTTGGCGGTCTTTCCGCCCAGACCTGGACCGTAGTACACCAGCTTGCAGTTAATTTCGCGCGCAGGAAAGTTAATGAAAGGCACGTGTCGTTTGGTCCGAACCAGGTCAGAAACTTATAGCACACACGCTGAGGGCAGGCCAGCATCTCGCCGACAATGTCGCGTGTTTCGTGTCCGGTTCTATTTTCCGCGAAATCCCGCTGTGGTAGGTAAACTTTTCAATGCTTTGCGAGCAGGAGGTGACGTTATCGTCATCGCGGCTGTGGGGCCCTCGTTGACGTGCGAAACCTGCAGTGCTACATTCGCGCCATGGCAAAAGCGCACAAGCCCTCTGGGGGCTCATCCGGTCGAGCCAAGACATCCCGTAGCGGCGCGTCTAAGCTAATGAAAAAAAAGAACTTACCTCCTACGCATCCGCCCCAGCGGGGCGGCGTCGAACTCGTTGATCCCCGCGTGCAGGCCCAACTTAAGCTCTACGACGAAGCGCTTTCCCTGTTTCACCAGCAAAAATTCTCGCGCGCCAAACAGGAACTCGAGAAAGTTCTGGAAGGTCCGAGCAAAGAACTTTCCGATCGCGCGCGCATGCACATCAAAATTGCCGAGCAGCGCATGAAGCCGGTTGCCGAGCAAAATCCGCGGACTGCCGATGAGCATTACCAGCGGGGTGTGGCCATGATGAACGTGGGCCGTTGGGATGACGCTCGCGAGAGCCTGGACAAAGCGCGCAAGGCGGCTCCGAAAGCCGACTACATTCACTACGCTCTCGCCGCTCTGGACTGCCTCACCGGCGAAGCCGATTCCGCGATGAAAAATCTGAAAGTGGCGATCGAGCTGCGCCCTGAAAATCGCTATCACGCACGGAATGACGAAGACTTTGCATTTCTGCAAGAAGACCCTCGTTTCACGGAACTGCTGTATCCTGAAAAGGACGGCACGGCGGGCTGATTCGAGTTTTCGCCTCTTTCCCGGAATAACAAAGCTTTAGCTTGGTTCCCGCCGATTTCTGGTTTGAACCTATCTATTAGAATGGCCAAGCGCGCCTTTGCGGTGAAAAAACGCACTTCTAAATCGGACCGTCCGTCCCGAGGCTTCCACGTGGTCGCGCTGGGCGGCGGCACGGGCCTTTCTACGCTGCTGCGCGGGATGAAGGAATATGTTTCGCGGCGCCGCGACGATTCCGGGAATGCGCGACAGCCCATCAGCGATTTGACCGCCATTGTCACAGTCACCGATGATGGCGGAAGCTCCGGCCGGCTTCGCCGAGAGAACCGCATTCTCCCCCCGGGCGACATTCGCAATTGCATGGTCGCGCTTTCACAGGACGAGGCTTTACTGAGCCGCCTGTTTCAGTACCGCTTCCACGCGGGTCACGGGTTGGTCGGACACAGTTTTGGCAATCTGTTCCTCGCTGCTCTTACCCATGTGACCGGCGATTTTGCGGAAGCCGTTCGAGTCAGCAGTAAAGTCCTGGCGATCCGTGGGCGCATCTTTCCGTCTACCGTTTCCAACGTCTCTCTGGTGGCCACTTTGCAGAACGGACGGAAAGTACACGGCGAGACGCGAATCAGCGCCAGCCGGAACCCAATCAAGAAGCTTACCTTGCTGCCACGCACGGCACGCCCGCTGCCAAAAGCGGTTGAAGCCATTCGGCAAGCCGACTTGATTCTTCTGGGGCCGGGTTCGCTATACACCAGCATTCTTCCCAATTTGCTCATCCCTGAGATCGCCAACGCAATCGCCAAGTCCGCGGCCCCGCGAGTCTATATCGCGAATCTGATGACCCAGCCGGGCGAAACCTCAGGCTATGCACTGGCCGACCATCTAAGAGCCATCCAGCGCCACACTCCGCGCCGCGTTATCGACTGGGTCGTCGCCAACCGCCAGGTAGTCTCCCCTGAAGTCGCCAAAAGGTACCGAGCACAAGGTGCTGAGCCCGTCGCGATCGACATCCGCGACTTGCAGGCGTTGGGCTATCGCGTCGTGCTGGACAACCTGCTGGAAGAACACGGTGTCATTCGTCACAACCCAAAGCGTCTGGCGCACCTCCTTCTCGAGGAATTCCTCTCTCGCCCGCACCGCTCACTTCAATAGCTTTGTGTGGGGGCACTCCTAGCGCGGACCCTTGTTTTGATTGGGAGTTGCACGCTTACTGGTTACACGCCCACTACAAACTTACCTTGCGCAACGTAGCCGTAGGCCATGCGCGGCGTGTTGTAAGCGAAGCCGGGCTCTCCGTCGCGGTCGAGAAGGATAAGGCCTCCGGTGGCATGGGTGCGCGCGGCGAGAATGCCGACGGCCTGGCGAGCGGCGAGAGAGGCGGTGTTGGATGTCGAGAGTTTCGGCAGAATGGCCGGTGATGGATTGGGATCGAGGCCACTAGGGCGGCGCAGGAAGTCCGCAGCCGCTTTTGCGAGAACCACTTTCATGATCGCTTCCCCGTAACCGGTACAGGAAACACCGCCTGCTTCCGCGTCGGCGTAACAACCGCAGCCGATCAGCGGCGAGTCTCCCACCCGGCCAGGAAGCTTGCAGCACGTGCCTCCGGTGCTGGTGGCGGCGAACAAGCGGCCATTGCGATCGAGGGCGACGGCGCCAACAGTTCCCTGTTCATGGCCCCGATGATGGGCGGCGGCGTGCGCGCTGTTGCGACACTTAAGCCAGGCATCGCGCTCGGCGTCGGTGATGAGTTCTTCGGGACCACACAGAGGCAGGCCTTGTTGGGCAGCAAATCGTTCGGCGCCCTCGCCAACGAGCATCATGTGCGGGCAACGTTCGAGAACCTGGCGCGCGAGGCGAATTGGATTGCGGATGTGACGGAGCGCCGCGACGGCACCTGCGCGCAAAGTAGAACCGTCCATTACGATGGCGTCGCATTCGACGTAACCGTCGAGTGTGAGATGCGAACCCAAGCCGGCATCGAAGACGGGATCATCTTCCAGAACTATGACCGCGGCTTGCACCGCGTCCAGAGCCGAGCCGCCATTTTGGAGAAATGACCAACCCGCCGCGAGAGAGCGCGCACAACCCTCTTTGCACGCGTCGACGGATTCGTCCGGCATATCCCACGCGCCGCCATGCACGATGAGCGAAGGTTCCACGGGCAAGGAGCATGGCAAAGCGATGGACAGTTGTCCAGAAAGCGCTCGTCACTTAGTTCTCCGCGGCGGTGGTCACGATCCAGAAACGCGGCTTTCTTCGTGGAAGATCTCTCGCTCGACTAGTTCTGCAATAATATGCCCTATAAGAATGTGGCATTCCTGAATTCTTGGGGTCTCCGTCGATGGTGCGCAGATGCAATGATCCACTATGCTCCTCAAACTTCCTCCGGTGCGTCCGGTCAGGCCGACCGTATGCAAGCCAATTTTCTTGGCTGTCGTTAGGGCGTGAAGCACATTGGCGGAATTTCCGCTCGCGGAAATTCCAATCGCGACGTCTCCCGGGCGAGCTAGCGCCGCAAGCTGGCGGGAGAAGACTTGCTCAAACCCGTAATCATTCCCGATGGCTGTGACACATGAGGTGTTTACGGACAGGGCCAGCGCGGGCAATGCAGGACGATCAAAAGCAAAACGCCCTACAAGTTCCGCCGCGATATGCTGCGCGTCCGCCGCACTGCCGCCATTCCCGAACAGCAAAGCTTTGTTACCCTTCTGGAGCGCATCGATCAGGATTTCGGTTGTCTTCGCTACAGCTAGAAGCACGTCCTCGCTTCGTAACAACTCTTGTTTTACTGCAATCGAAGCTTCGACTAATTTGCTTGCGCGGTGCTGAAACGTATTTTGTTGTTTCATCTTTTCTTCCGCTACAGGTGTCGCTTCTCCAGGTCACCCTTCTATCCAGTTTGTCCGTGGCCAGCCCCGCATTGAAAAGCCAGCGCTACAGCCAACCGGTTATCAAAAAGGAAGGACGGTCAGAAATTGGTTCTGGCAGGCCACATTATATAGCTCGAATAGGTTACCTGAGATCGCCCCCCGCGGGGGGTTACAGGAAAAACCAGGCTTTCCTTGGTGATCGATAAGGATGAGGCGATAGGACAGCGTTTAGAGAGGTCGGCGTGCAGGTCCCGGCCCCTGCGCTTAGATAAAAAAGTCGAGAAGCACCAGCAGTGGTCCAACGAACGCGAGAATTAGACCACCGGTGATGGGGCTGCGTGGGACGCGACGAATCGAGCCAAGAAAACTGGCCGGCACGGCTTTGAGACGAGAGTCCGGGCGGGGGCCGTAAAAAGGCCCGATAGCGGTGTAGCGCGAGAAGCTTCGGCGGACCGCGCAAACTTCGTCCTGAATCCAGATGAAGACTTCATCTCGCCCGCGCCAAACCAGCGCGGCGCCAAACATAAAGATTAGATATCCAAGAAACGTCAAGAATCCGAGAGCCGAACCTTCACCCCAATACATATTTCCTCACGACATGCCCGGATGGCTTTGCGTAAGGCACGAAAAAGCCTACGGCGTTACTCGTCTTCATGAATAGTAACGAGGCGCACGACTTCAAATTCCTTCGGGCCAGCGGGGGTGGTGACCTGAACTTCGTCGCCGACCTTGCGGTTGAGCAGAGCGCGGCCGATGGGCGAGGTGGTGGAGATGAATCCTTTCTCGGCGTCAGCTTCCTCGCTGCTGACCAGCTTGTACTCGATCTTAACGTCGCGGTGCGTGTCCAGCACGATGATCCGAGAGCCGTACCCCGCACGATCCTTCGGTATGTTAGTGAGGTTGAGCATACCCAGGTCGCCCATTCGCTTCTTAAGCTGGCCGATGCGCGCGTTCACGAAACCCTGGCGCTCTTTGGCATATTTGTATTCTGCGTTCTCCGAAAGATCCCCGTGGGCTCGGGCGACGGCAATTTCTTTCGGTAGGTCCACGCTAAGCTCGTGCTCGAGCGCGGTTAGTTCATCCTGGATCTTTTGTTTGATCTTTTTTAACGGGTCAGACATAGCGAAATTTCAGGCCTATCCGGGCGGGGCGACTGCGAATTAGATCAGCCCCGCAAACTTTCAATTATACCTGCTTCGCCGCTAATTATAGATGGAGGTGAAGGACAGCCACAAGCCACGACGTCTTCACAAACCGAGATATGGCGGCTCAGCGATTCGGAAATTCGCTGTTATTTCTCAACGATGACCTGCAGTGATTGTGCTTTTGTGTCCCCCGAGGTATCGCTAACCGTCAGTGTGTAGATGGTGCTTTTTGCCGGCGAGACGCTGACACATCGAGCGTAGGACGGCCAGACGGCGTTTGGTTGAGGCTCGAGTTTCACGCTTTTGGCATTGGCGACGCCGTAGCAAAGCTGCACGGTTTCGCCCTTGTGGATGGCACCCGGGCTTGCATAGAAACTTTGGATGGCCAGCTCTTTGCCGCCGAGCTGTTCCAGCGCGATGCGATCGCTTTCCGATTGTTTTTGGGCTTTTTCCTCATATGCGCGGCGCTCGATTGCACGATTCTTCTGCCAGCGGGAAACCAAGATCCAGGTCACTACTAGGAGGGCGATCGTCAATGCCGACGAAGAGTAGAGCAGAGGGTTTTTGAAGAGCTGCTTGCCCGAAGAGTTGGCGTTCTGACGGTCAGAAAACATAATTACAGATCTCGCCGGCGTTGTTAGCGCATTTGCTCCAAGCGAATAGAATCAAGAACTTGTGAACGTCCAACGGGTGGCCGCTTCCGTAAAGTTTTGCGCGTGCTCATCCTGGCCGAACACGGTTACTGGAGCAACGCGAAAGATAAGACTGCCCGAAGATTCCAGCAGTGGACCCACGTCGCCGCCGTACTTGCCGTTATAAATTTCGATGAGGTGCTTCCAAATTGTACGATCCGAGACTATTTGCGCAGTACCCTCGAGGATGACCGCTTCGTCGGCTTTCTCCGTGCTGATGACACACCTAGGGTTGCCTGCGAGGTTTCGCGCCTTGCGGGTGCGAGGCCCGGTACTGAACCAGAAGGCATCCTGCCACCAAATACCCCAGACCAGCATGAGGTGGGGCTGCCCATCGCTGCGAGACGTCGCTATCCAGTAGTTGTGAGATTTTTCCAAGCGGTCGAGGGCCCAGGACCAATTTTTGAGAGCACTCGTATCGCTGGGTTTTCCGATCGCGTCCGGCCAGTAGGGATGACTCGCTTTTGGCTTGAGCACAGAGCTACCAAGTACATGGAATCATGCGAATTCTAGCAAGACCGCCGAAGATAATGAATTCGTTTCCGGTCCCTTTGCCCAGGGGAAGAGACGCTAGTCAATTTGCCTGCTTATCGAAGTAATTATGAAACGAATGCACAGCCGACGCGGAAACTGCCTTGCACGGTACGCTGAGACCAAACGGGCTTAAGGCTAACTCGGACCGGCGGAAGAATCGGGACGTGCAGGACAGCCATCAGATTTTCCGGAAGATCCTCCTGAGCATCAAGTTCGATCGCGACGCCCCCGAAGCCAAGATCGAGAACCCGAGCGCGGCGAGCGCCCTGGTCGCCGAGCGTTGCGTACGCGTTAGTGCCAGCCATTGAGACGCGCTCCGCTTTTCGTTGAACTCGGTAGGCCTCCCGATTCGCGCCTTGGGAAATATTGCTTTCCGGGGAAGGGGAGGTCTCGGGAGTTTCCGGCTGCGGCTCAGGCCGGTCCGGCGTTCGCCCGGATTCAATGGAAATAGGCGGTGGCGGCGGCACGGCGCGCTCTGGGGTCGGAGGCTGCTCTGACGGAACGGGGCTGGACTGATTCCGAACGCCACCGTTTCCGGATTTGCCATGATTCGCATGCTTGAGCCGATAGAGGCGTTCATCGGCTACGCGAATCAGTTGATCCGCTTGCTCACCATCTTGTGGGAAGGTGGCCACTCCATGGTCCATACTCACGCCGACGCTTAACTGCAGGGGCTGTAACATTTCGGCGAAAACGGTTTCCACACGGCGACTGAGGGCCAAGGCCTGTTCGGCATCTGTTTGCGGCAAAATAAGAGCGAACTCATCTCCGCCGATTCGGAAGGCCGAATCTGAAGTACGCAAAGCCTTTTTTAGGGTAGCCGCGGCGGCGCGCAGAACGTCGTCGCCGCGAGGATGGCCGTGTTTATCGTTCACTTCCTTGAAGCGATGCAGGTCGAGAACTACCAGGCCCAAAGGTGATCCGTACCGGCGCCCGCGGTTGAGTTCCTTCTCAAATGTTTCGCTGAAAAGGCGGCGGTTGTAAAGGCCTGTCAGCGGATCTGTGACCGCATTTAGTTGCAGGATCTTCAGTTCGTCGTATTCGATAACGATGGGGACGCGGAAGAGTCCAGCAGAAGCGAGAACGTCCATCAGCGCTGTTTTGAGGGCGACGGGCCGCCCGAGGTTCTCACTCAGCTCGCGGCGGCGCAAGAGCATTTCGTCCCATAACTGGATGCATTGCGTTTCGCGTAAATCCAAATGGGTGATAGCTCGAATATAACGTTGCAGGAATTGTCCGCGCGCAGGGAGGTCGAGGCTTTCGAGCGTGTCGGCAAGCAGCTCGAGATAAGAATCCTCTACGGGCAGACGAGGGGGCACAGGGGAGCCGGGGCTGGGCATGCTGGGTAGTTACCTAACCTCTGCCTATTCCCCGCGGGGTATGGGGAGAGAAAACGAACTTCTCTACTGCACGAGGAGCAAGTCGCGTTCCATTCGTACCATGACGCTGAACGGACGTCGATCCCAGCCTTGCGGAGAAGTGCTAGACCTTAGCAATGCTATCGCATAGGAAAGACTAAAGATAGCGAAACGCGGGAACCAAGACGTACAACTAATCGGCAAATTGTGGCGGATGTAACGAAACTACCCACGGAGTTGAAGCGGAAACGAAGAGCATGCAATTACTCAAGTGGCCTCAGGAATTCCAAGCCGAACAGACGGATGTCGCCGGCGACTGATTGCCTGAGGATCTTGGCTGAGATCGGGGGAGTCTCGTTGGGAACGACACTGGAGGAGGAGCTAGGAGACGGAGCCGGCACAGTGATGCTGACAACCTGATCTGGTCGAAGAAAGTGTGTTGACGCGATACAAGCACCCGTCGCACTGATATTGAGAGTCTTTGTGAGTTCGATGAACTCGACTCCGGAAGTGTCGACGCCGCGAAGAAAAACTGGTACCTGTAGGCGAATTCGCGGGGACCGACGGCGTTGGGCAGCATCCAAGCGCTCACCTTTCTTGTCAATTTGTAATTCCAACGGCCCCCCGTGGTACCCGTGAACTAGTACGGTAATGCACATTCGATGCCAGGTAATCAGAACACATCTCGGCTGTAAGCCTCCTAAAAACAGCAGGTTAAGAAAGAATTAAGGCCTCAACGGCAGTCAGTTTGGCCGTTAAGAGTTATTCTGCGGCCTGTCGCTTCCGCAAATGTGCAAATGGAACGCTTTTCCC
>Ga0210384_10003480_pt1 | contig 18191 bp, 16 predicted proteins | sample IncBWH2MmetaG_FD_160574 | JGI IMG/M metagenome (GOLD analysis project Ga0210384, IMG submission 160574) | Forest soil microbial communities from Barre Woods Harvard Forest LTER site, Petersham, Massachusetts, United States - Inc-BW-H-2-M | ecosystem: Environmental > Terrestrial > Soil >...
GCAATTCTTGCCGAGGCTGAGAGGTCAACCGCAAGCATCTTGAGTCCAACCAACTTGTAACTGCCGATTCTCGTCTCCGGAAGACTGACTTCGCGCGCGCGGGTGTTGACAGTCCCGCTGTAGGAGGCAATCTCAACCTCTCTGGATTCGCCCAGAACGAAGGACTCGAGGTTGAGTAAAGAGCTGGCAGCGGTATCCACCAGGAACAACATCGGCTTTTTCCCAGCAACCTCAACTTGAATCGCAGGCAGGCGGCCGCAATATTCGAGCGGGATCTCCTGGGCAGGCAAGCGACCGCTGGTGAGCATGGAAACCAGAACCAGGAAGCTTAGCCAGATGCATGGGGGTGCAGGCTTCATCCGTGCCGTCCTTAATCCCAAGCACTCTATCATAAAAACGAACGTTCGTTCTTTTTTATTTTCTCTGGTATACTCGCACGAGAATGGCCAGGCAACAAACTGCCCCGACGCGACGCCAGCCCCGTGGCGAGCGCACCAAATCGGCGATCCTACGCTGTGCGGTTGACCTGGCATCGGTCGAAGGCCTGGAAGGGCTCAGCATCGGCCGGCTCGCTGAGAAGCTCAACATGAGCAAAAGCGGGCTCTTCGCCCACTTCGGCTCCAAGCAGGAGTTGCAGCTTGAGACCATCGAAGCGGCGCGGCAGATTTTTATCGAAGAGATCATACGCCCGGCTCTTGCTCAACCAGAAGGGATGCTGCAGCTCTGGGCATTGTGTGATGGCTGGCTGTCGCACGTGGAGCGTGAGGTGTTCGCTGGTGGCTGTTTTTTTACGGCGGCGGCCTTCGAATTCGACAGCCGTAAGGGCCCCATACGCAACCGCATTGCGGAGATCATGAAGATCTGGATCGCTAAACTACAGGTTGCCGTTGAAGTGGCGCAGAAGGCAGGCCAGCTTGATCCCAAGGTGGATGCCGCTCAACTGGCGTTCGAGATGAACTCGCTCGCCATGGGAGCCCATTGGGCAAATCAGCTTCTCGACAAGAAGAATGCATTCACCGAGACCCGCACCACAATCCTGCGAAAACTGCGCAGCCTGGCAACCAAAAAGTGCCCGCCTCTGCCCAGGCTGACCACCCGATAGCAAATAGTTCTTAGCAGAGGAAAGATGCCAGCATTCCAAACGCAGATTCCCTCCGCGCGCGCTTATTCGTTTTCCCTGACTCGCGTGGCGGTGACTTCGATTTGAAAAGTATGGTTGCTGCTGGGATCATCGGAGCTGATGATGATGGTCGGTTTGCCCAATTCCACCGTAGCTCTTGCTTCGGTTTTGACCTGTTGAATAGTAGGCTGCCCCTGAATATACGGCGCAGCATTATCACTGCCTGCTTTTTCACGCGGAGTGACATTGGAGATCTCCACACTAATGCTCAGTCCAACCGTATGTTCACTTTCTGATCCAACCGTGCAGTCGATATTTTGCCCGACATCTAAATACTGAAACTCTGCCCCCTTTTCTGCCCCCTTTTCAGGACTTGCGCTGCCACTCTGAACCGGCACTCTCGACCCTGCACGAAGCCTGCCGGTCACGTGGGGTTCCACTCGGAGGCTATAGAGCCTGGAGTTCAGTTTCTTTTCGCCCTCCAGTTCACTGATTTTGAATTCCACGCGATACTCTCCGAGTTTCTTCCTGGCCTTATCAAAATCGTCAATCAATTTTTCGCTCAGCGCTATCTGGTCGGGCGTTCCCCGCACAACAATGGTATTGTGGGAGAAAAGCGGCTGCACACGATCAACCTGTAAAATCGCGCGCATGGTGTTCACAATATCCTGAAGGTCAGTAGGTTGCGTGAGGTTGGGAAGATAAAAGGTCTTGATGACCTGTTGCTCCAAGTCACGCCGCTTGCTGAGACTATCGGCGGCGACAAAAATACTGCTGGAGGTCACGGGCCGCCAAAAAGTCTTGGCCTCAAAGGCCACGATCTTGAGCGCATCCAGCAGCGAAACATCGTTCAGATCCACGCTGATGGGGCGTGGCGTGTAATCCGGATCGAAGAGCACGCTGATACCCGCCTGTTTGCCGATGGCCTCATAGACGGCGCGGCTGTCTGCTGCAAGTTTGAGAGTGATAGGCACGGAGATACGCCGCAATTCCACCGGCGGCGTCATTTCGCTCTGTTGGGGATAAATTGAGCTCGGGCCCCTTTCCGTTGTGCTCTTTTCGGTCGCGCTCTTTTCTGCAGAGTCCTGCGCCCAGGCCAGCGGCATTGCCGTCGACAGAATCCCGACAAGAAGCGCAAGTGTGTAGCAGATTTTCCTGGTCATAAGTTTCCTTTCTAATCCATTTTCTTAAATGGAGCGAGTTCCTTGATTTCGATGGCCTCAATGCTCAAAGCTGGAAGATTGCTTTCGGGCGCAGACTGTTGCTCAGCGACTACGGACTCCTGCTCTTGCCGGGATGTTTCGCTCGGGTCAATTGGCGGGGGCCCTTCCTGCTCAGAGGTTGATTCGTCTGCGAGCAAATCCCCTGGCTTCACTTCGGCTATCTGCAAGTTCACTTCGCTGCCGACTCGGTTCTCTTGCATGGTTGGCATTGTACGACGCTCCTGAACGTGCTGCACGCTGGCTTGCTGCGGATGATTCGTAACAGTGTTTGCCTGGCCGGTGAGTTCAACTTCCGATGGTGGCGTCTTCGTGGCTAGATTCTTTGGAGCCTCCGGCTTGGGACTCCGCACATTCACCATCGCCACCGCAAACAGCACCGCTGCGGCCGCTGCCGCAAACCCATAAATCCAGCGGCGCTGGCGCCGTGCAGCGTGGGCTTGCAAGTTCGCAACAATCCGCGTCTCCAGCCCCGCGCGCGGTTCGGCGGCGCTGTAATGCGCGAGTGCCTCATCTAACCAGCGGTCGTCCAATAAATGCTCGGCAGCGTCTTTCGGTTCTTCAGGATTCATACTTCTGCTCCAGCTTTAAATCTTTTCGTCCCGTCTTTGTTCCGTTCTGTGATGGCCTGCAATTTTTCCCGCAGCATCTGGCGCGCCCGTAACATCCGCACCCTCACGGTCGACTCTGGGATGTCCAGCACCTCTCCGATCTCCACCGAGGTCATTTCTTCTACAGTGGAAAGCGTCAAGGTTTCCTGTAATTCTCTTGGCAGTGTCGCAATCATGCGCTCCAGCAGCACGACCTGCTGTCGGCGAATTACGCTCTCCTCGGCTCCGGTACCGTTAGCCGGCAGCTCCGGCAAATCTTCGTCAGTGCCTATCAGCGGATGTTTCCTCCGCCGGTCAATCGCCACCCGCCATGCGATGCGCGCCAGCCAAGCACGTTGATTCAGGACCCCAGCGAGCTCTTTGGCGTGCTTCCAGACGCGAATGAACGTCTCTTGTGCCACATCTTCTGCGTCTTGCGGGTGGCGCAACACTGCATACGCCACCTGGTAGACAAAGCGCGCATGCTGTCGCACCACTGCCTCCACTTGCTCGGCCATGGACTGCGCCGCAATCGTTCGGCTCAAGATCGCTTGCTCCGGGAGATACATTGTGTTCTCTATTCTTGTAAGACTCTAACTACAGGCAAAGCGTTCATTTATTTTGACAAGGAATTTTAACCGCGGAGGCGCGGAGACGCGGAGAAGAATTGAGTCATTGGGTCATTTAAATCATTAAGTAATGGATTCGGCGTGTAAAAGGGCTGGCTGTAATTGTCGAATTATTGGTTTTTCAATGACCCAATGACCTGATGACTCAATGACTCAATTCTCCGTGCCTCCGCGGTTAAGATTCATACCGGCATAGGCCATGCGCAACAATGTCCGCTGGGAAAAGGGTACCCATACCAGTGCTGCGGTCGAGGCCAGAACCAGGCCTATGCCCATCCTCTGCCACAATAGAAAAGGAGAAAGGGCCCACAGCTCATCAAGCACAAAGAGGAAGGGAAACAGGCGCGAGAACTGGCGCTCGATGCCGCGAAAATCGAAGGCCACAGCCGAGAACCAATAGAGCCGGAGCGCAATCCCGAGCGAAGCCGTCACGATCACAACCAGGGCTGCGCTTTCGCCTCCCCGGCGAAAAAGCGCGTTCACGATATCGTCAATCAGGTGCACACCCGCGAGCGCGGGAATGTAAAAACACAGATACATCACCTGGATAAGCAGAAATAAAAAGCGCGGCACATTGCGGTGCGGCCGGGGAAGATCATGGATAGCATCCTGGCCTGAGACGCTAGCGGCTTCCGTATTGGCGCCGATTGCATTGACGGAAGTCGTGAGTTGAGCATCTTCACTTTTTTCCGTTGAGATTTTTTGCGGTGAAACTGGTTGCGCAGATTGCAACAATCCGTTATTAGAAACTTGCTCCGCCGTCGTAGTGCGGTCCTCCACTGTCACCGGAGCGATAAAACGATATCCCCGCCGCGGCAGTGTCTCGATAAAACGTGGTGCGCTGGAAGAATCTCCCAGAGTTTCACGCAATTTGTTGATCGCTGTGTTCAGGCTGTGATCGAAATCGACGAAGGTATCTGCCGGCCATAGTTTTTGCCGCAACTCCTCGCGTGTCACCAACTCTCCCGGCTTCTCCAGCAACAGGGCCAGGACCTGGAAGGGCTGCTCCTGCAGGCGCATCCTGTTCCCGTGCTTGCGTAACTCACCGGTGCGCAGGTTCGCTTCATATACAGCGAAGCGCACAATGGCAGGCTTGGAAATCTGGGGTCCAGCTTGTTCTTCCGGCTGCGGCATACCATTGGAATTTAACCACAAAGGACACAAAGGTTCACAAAGGTTGTTTCCTTGGAGCTGAGAGCTTGCCGCTTGGGGCTGTTCTTCAGCACTCCCTCAGTAAACGCAACATCTTGTGGTCAGGAAAGATTCAAGCACGATTACTCGCGCTTTTTTCTGAACGATTGCACCCATTGTTGAGCAATTGCTTATGTCTCAACCCATAACCCATAAAAAAGCTATTGACTTGCAACCATTTAGGCGTAGGATGTGGTCCAAAGTGGTAGAAAGTGGATAGCTATCTTGTTCTCTGATGTTGACGTGGTCGTAAGTGGAAAAGCTGTTAAAAATGTGCAAAACACCAACAGCCGACGCCAAAACACCAGTAAAAAACCAAGTAGCCGTTTCTTTCGCCATTGAAATTCTAGTTCCAGCCGCCATTGTAGCGGTTTTTAAAGGTTTAAAGGCACCCGGGAATCGGGGAAAGCAACATGTTTCGCGGCAACCATCCAGCGCGGGTAGACGAAAAGGGACGGCTCAAGGTCCCAGCGGAATTCAAGCGTCTGATCGACGAGAAGTACGGGATGGAGTTCTACATCACCAGCCGCGATGGCAAGGTTGCAGAGATTTATCCAGTGGAAGAGTGGCGCCGTATCGAGGAGAAGCTGGCCAAGCTGTCCAACTTCAATCCTTCGAAAAAGAGATTTCTGAACAAAGTGAACTATTACGGCCAAGTGGTGGAAATGGATGCGCAAGGGCGGGTGCTGATCCCGCAGATTCTGCGCGAATCCGCCGCAGTTAAGGGCGACGTGGCCGTGTACGGAAATTTGACGTACCTGGAAGTTCGCAGCATGGAAGTCTCGAAGCAACTGGCAGAGGAACAGTTCACGGCAGAGGATGAAAAGACACTCGACGAGCTGGGCATCTAGTGACAGACGAAGAAGAATCGGGTTCGGAAACAGTCCCTCAGGGGATAGAACACGGCCGCAGCGAGTTTGGCCATGTTTCAGTTCTTTTAAAAGAAGCGATCGATTTTCTTGCAATCCGGCGCGGCGGCACCTATGTGGACGCCACCCTGGGAGCGGGCGGCCATGGCTACGAAATCGCAAGGCGCCTCGGCCCCGAGGGTCATTTGATTGGCCTCGATAAAGATACGCGCGCGCTGCACATAGCACGCCAGCGGCTTACCAGCCCGCCGGCTGAGCTCAAGCAAGATTGGCCCCGCATCACTCTGCTGCATTCCAGCTTTGCTGAGGTGGGCAGGCATCTTCCCCCGGACTCGGTGGATGGCCTGCTGGCTGATCTTGGGTTGAGTTCCCTGCAGCTCGCCGATAGCGCGCGCGGATTCAGTTTTCAGGCGGAAGGGCCGCTCGACATGCGTATGGACCCGCATGGTGAGCGCACCGCCGATCAAGTGGTAAACCACATGCGCGAAGAAGACCTCGCGAATGTGATTTACGAATTCGGTGAGGAAAGGAGGTCGCGGAGAATCGCCAGAGCCATTGTCCGGGCGCGGCCGATAACAACTACCGCTCATCTTGTAAAAGTTCTATCGGCTGCGCTCCGGCCAATGAAAAGCGAGCGCATTCATCCCGCGACACGGACCTTCCAGGCAATCCGAATCTTCGTAAACCGCGAACTCGAGGACCTGCAGGCGCTGATGCAATCAACGCCTGCGCTCCTCCGCAAGGGAGGCCGGCTGGTCATCATCAGCTTCCACTCCCTGGAAGACAGGATCGTGAAAGATGCGGTCCGAGAAGGCGCAAGTCAGGGCCTTTACCGCGTTCTAACTAAGAAGCCGGTTACAGCGCAGCCGGAGGAGATCGAACGCAACCCGCGCAGTCGCAGCGCTAAGCTGCGGGCCGCGGAAAGGATTTAGGTAAAACGATTTTTCGGGACGGCATCGCCTATCTGAAATTCAGGGCGAAAAAAATGTAGTTCCTCAGAAAGATTCCAACCTCTTCGATGCCGTCCCGAAGAGATTTCTGAGGTGAACGTACGAAGGTGTTGGGTAGAGACGTAGCTTGCTACGTCTCAGCAGTGAACAGTAGATGGAGTGCTTTTATGTACACAGGCAAAATGATTGATGAACTCGTTCAGTGCGTGCAGCGTGCCGAGCAACATGTAGAGCTTGAGTGCCAGATTGCCTTAAAGAAGGCGGTGCTCAACTCCGCGGGCTATGCCACGTATATCTACGAATCGGCAAAATCCGAACAAACGGCGGTGGCGTAATGGCGGCGCGAGCAATGACATTCCCAATGCGGCGGCAGGCCCTGACCGGCATGTGGATTCCGGCGCCAGGAGTCACGCGGCGCAGCTCATATTGGAGCGGCACGCCTGAGTTCTACTTTGCCAAGGAGATTGATAACTCACGCCTGGTGAAAGTTGCCGACCGCAAACGCAATCGCGAAATGGTCATGCTGGTGGCGGCCATGAGCATCTTTTTCCTCCTGGTGATGACTTATGCCTGGCAGCACTTCAGCTCCGTCGAATACGGCTACAAGATTGAAGCGCTGAAAACCCAGCGCGACAACACGAATGAATTGAACCGGGCGCTGCGGCTGGAGCAAGCCTCCCTGCGCGATCCCGAGCGCATTGATGTGCTGGCGCGGCGCATGGGATTGAGCTCTCCCCAGGCCGGCCAGGTCATGCGGCTCGATCCGGCGGCGAGCGATGGTGGCGCCTCCACGATGGCCCAGGCTTCTCAGATTGCCGTGGTGACGTTGAGTCAATAATTTTAGGACTACGGTCCTTAAGGTCTTCCAGCCAGGGGCTTCAACCAAAGCAAGCGGCTGGTCGTAATAGAGTTGGCGAACGCGCAAACTGCGTGTTCGCCAGTTCGTGTCTTTGGAAGAAGGGCTCTCGCGGCAAAACAAGCCGCTGCGCCCTCGCGAAAAACTCGCGCAATACGGCGCTCGCTTTTCGCTCACCCGGCTCTAAGGGCTCTCGCGGCAAAATAAGCCGCTGCGCCCTCGCGAAAAATTTGCGTAGAGACGTAGCTTGCTACGTCTCCACTGTCTGCGCTACCAAGGAGCCGGCGGCAGGGAGGAGACAGCAACCTCTGAAATTATGCAGGCAGAGCCGGGGACGGCTGTGCCACACGAGATTCAGCGATTGAAAACTTGAATGGCAGTAAAAAGTAATCCTCTCAACCCGCGGCAACGCCTTCTGATCTTCGCGGGGACTCTTGTTTTATGGCTGTTTGTCATCTGCGGCCGCCTGGTCTACCTGCAAATTTTTTCCTACGGAGATTTCGTCCAGCGCGCCGCCCACCAGCAGCAGCGCACCATTGACGTAGCGCCCAGCCGCGGCATTATCTACGACCGCAACGGTCACGAGCTGGCCATGTCGGTCGAGGTGGATTCCATCTACGCCGTGCCCAGCGACATTCCCGATCAGGCGACGACGGCTTCCCTTCTGGGCCGCATCCTGCAGGAAGACCCGCATGAACTGCTGGCGCGCATGAAGTCTTCGCACAGCTTTGCCTGGATCGCGCGCAAAGTGGACGCCTCCACCAGCGACCGCATTCGCGCCTTGAACCTGAAGGGCATTAATTTCCAGAAAGAATCCAAGCGTTACTATCCCAAGCGCGAGTTGGCGGCGCAGACTCTGGGCTACGTTGGCCTGGATGATGAAGGCCTGGGCGGCCTCGAGCGCAGCTTCGATTCGCGCCTGCGGGGCAAGCCGGGCAAGATGCTCATCTCCATGGACGCGCGCCGTAAATGGTTTGGCCGGGTCGAGCGCCAGCCCGAGAGCGGCGAGAACCTGGTGCTGACCATTGACGAAAAAATCCAGTATCTGGCTGAGCGTCAGCTCGAAGCCGCAATGAAGCAGACCCACGCGGTTGCAGGCACGGTGATTGTGCAGAATCCGCGCACCGGTGAGGTTCTGGCGCTGGCCAACTATCCCACGTTTAATGCGAATGCCTTCAATAAGAGTGATGCCCAGGCGCTCAAGAACCGCGCCGCCAGCGACGTGTACGAACCCGGCTCCACGTTCAAGGTTGTGACCCTGGCCGCTGCGCTGGAAGAAAATCTCACCACCCCCGAAGAGGTCTTCGACTGCGAGAACGGCTCCATCATGATCAACAATCTTCGCATTCACGACCACAGGCCCTTCGGGTCGCTTACCGTATCGCAGATCCTTGCGCAATCCAGCGATGTGGGCGCCATCAAAGTTGCCTTACGCCTGGGCGACGAGCGTTTTGATAATTACATCCGCGCCTTCGGCTTCGGACATCAAACCGGTATTGAACTGCCTGGTGAGACCCGTGGCCTGACTAAGCCCGTGAATCGCTGGTCCAAGGTTTCGATTGGGGCGATCTCAATGGGACAGGAGATCGGCGTCTCTGCCCTGCAATTAGTCTCCATGATCTCCACTATTGCCAATGATGGTGTTTATACTGCGCCCCGGCTGGTGGCTGGCGCTCTCGATCCCGGCGGAAGCCACGGAGGCGGAGTGCAGAAGGTGGTGTTTCATCCCGTCGAACAGCGTCGTGTCATCTCTACCCTGACCGCCGCCGAGATGAAGAAGATGCTGGAAGGTGTAGTGCTCTTCGGCACCGGCAAACGCGCCATTCTGAACGGCTACACTTCGGCTGGCAAGACCGGGACAGCACAAAAAATAGATCCGCGCAGCGGCACCTATTCGCATACCAACTACATTGCGTCGTTTGCCGGTTTTGCTCCGGTGAACAATCCCGCAATTTCCGTTGAAGTTATCCTGGATTCTCCCCAGGGCGACCACGAAGGCGGTGATGTTGCCGCTCCGGTTTTCGCGCGCATTGCGCAGCAAACCCTGGAATATCTGAACGTACCCCACGATACCGAAATTAACGACCACCGCCGGCAACTGCTTCGTGCTTCCATCAAGCCCGATGACACCAATGACAGCTCTCCCGACCGTCTGGGAGACACCTCGGCCGTTGCCGACAGCCAACCCGCCACAACAGATGAAGCTCCTGCCGTGGCCGACAATTCGCTTTCGGCAGCCAATACAACCAAGCCCTCTGCTGCTCACATCGTGCCTGCGAGCCTGAAGGCGAAAGGCAACAACTGCTGCCAGACTCCACAGGCGCCGAGTGTCGCGCAAAATACCAGACCGGCCGACCCGGCTGGCAAGAACCCGCTGCCGCCTATTCAACGCGGCACCATAGTAGTGGATGTTGGCGGAAGCACGGTTGCTCCTTCCCTGCTTGGCCTGCCGGTTCGCAATGCGCTCGAGACCGCACAGCAGGCCGGTGTTGAAATTGATATCGTCGGCAGCGGCGTAGCCCGTGAGCAATTCCCGCCGCCAGGAGCGCGTTTGGCACCGGGGGCGCACGTCTCGGTAAGGTTCGCGCGCTGAGCTTGGTATCAAACTGATATCAAACCCTTGGCTTTTTGAAGAATTGTAGCCATCATAGAGCGAGGGCGCCGCACCCTATGTTTTGGGACGAAGCCCTTAGAAACGGGTGGGCTTTGGTGAGCGCTGTCCCCCGCGAACCAAAAGCGAGTCGGGACGCAGCGATCCCGGCTTTGGCTTGATGGGGTTTAGGACGGCGCAGCACTCCGAGCGGAGTCGAGGGGTACGGAGCACTTAGACGGAAGACGAGACAGCGCTTCGGCAACTACTTCAATACCCGGTTATGTGCGCGGTATGTTATTTATTTTTAATGACTTGGGGCCGCATCGACTACTTAGAGTAGTGGGGGGTAGGGGTACTACTCCAAACCAGGTAGAACAAGGGCTGAGAGCACGGCAGGCTCGGTGAAAGGCCTGGGCTTGTGCATGTTAAATTGGGCCAAAGGCAATGAACTTCCATGATCTGCTCCAAGGCGTTGAAGTCCTCTCCCGCAGCGGGGAGTCTGCGCTTTTTGCTGCGGCCGTTACTGGTGTGCCGCACGATTCCCGTCGCGTCGAGCCGGGCAATGTATTTGTCGCCATGAAAGGCGAGGCTACCGATGGCAACCGCTACATTGACGCTGCCATCAAGGCAGGCGCGGTGGGGGTTGTCTCCGATTCGCCTTCTGAACCTGCACGCGCGGGTGTCGCATGGGTGAGTGTCCCGCATGGCCGCCGGGCATTGGCTACAATCAGCGCCAATTTCTACGGACATCCCACTGAGAAGCTCAAGATTACCGGCGTCACCGGCACCAATGGAAAGACCACGACGACGTTTCTGCTCTCGCAGGTTCTGCGCTTCCTTGGGTGCGGGGAAGTTGTGCTCATTGGAACCGTTGAGTATCACTTCGCGGGTGAGGTTATCCCGGCACCGCATACTACGCCGGAGTCGCTGGAGCTGAACCGCATCTTCGCCAAAGCCACCAGTCCCAGGCTGGGGAAATTGGCCGCCACTGAGGCTGTCATGGAGGTCAGCTCCCACGCCCTCGAGCAGGAGCGGGTCTACGGCATTCCCTTCGACGTCGCCCTGTTCACCAACCTCACGCGCGACCACCTCGACTATCACCACACCATGGAAGAATACTTCGAGGCCAAGAGAGCCCTCTTCGCTGGATGCGGCACGCCCCCTCCGCGCGTCGCGGTCATTAATACCGACGACGCCTATGGCCGGCAGCTTGCCGAATTTGCCCGCTCCCAGGGATCTGAAGTGTTGGCCTACGGTCTGGAAAGCGGAAAGTTTCGTGCGGAAGGCATCCTCATGTCACCGCAGGGCACAAATTTCAGGTTGCAAACGCCCCATGGCACGGTGGAAGTTCACTCCAAGCTTGTGGGCAAGGTGAACGTCTATAACATGCTTGCTGCAGCCGCAGCCGCCATCGCACGCGGCGGCGAACTGAAAGCCGTTGCCAAAGCGCTTTCGCAGTGCAAGAGCGCTCCCGGACGCTTTGAGCGCGTGGATTGCGGCCAGCCGTTTTCCGTAGTCGTGGATTATGCCCACACCGATGATGCTCTGCGCAACCTCACAGCATTGGCGCGCGACTTTATGGCCGCGCAGAAAAAGCCCGGACGCGTGATCACCCTCTTCGGCTGTGGCGGCGACCGCGATCGCACGAAGCGCCCTCTGATGGGGGCGGCCGCAGGTGAAGGCAGCAGCTTTGTGGTGCTGACCTCTGATAATCCGCGCAGCGAAGATCCGCTTGCCATCATTGACGACGCCCTGCCCGGCCTGAAGAAAACTGGAAAGCGTTATGTTGTCGAACCCGACCGCCAAAAGGCCATTGCCTTGGCCCTCTCTGAGGCCCAGCCCGGAGACATAGTGCTCATCGCCGGCAAGGGCCACGAAAAGACCCAGACGACGCGTGAAGGCGTTTTCCCGTTTGATGATGTGGAAGTAGCGCGCACGCTTCTGCAACAGACCAGGAAGCCGTCCAGCACCAGGAGCGCGCAATGAAGCTGCCCTTGGAGCGGGTTGCCGAGTTCACCTTCGCCAGCGGCGAATTCAATCTGCGCGCTGTGGCGCAGGGCTATTCCATAGACTCGCGCACCATCGCCCCAGGAGAGTTATTTTTCGCCGTCAAAGGCGAGCGCCTCGACGGACATGATTATGTAGAATCCGCGCTGCAAAAAGGCGCCGTGGGTGCCGTTGTGGCCCGCAGCCAGCTTACCCGCTTCCCGGTCATGAGCGGGCTGCTGGCCGTGGATGACACTTTGGTTGCTCTGCAATCCCTGGCGACTGCCGTACGCCGCATTTGGGGAAAGAAGCTGATTGCCGTCACCGGCTCGGCGGGAAAAACCACAACAAAAGAGCTGATCGCTCATCTTCTCGCCGCTAAATTCCGCGTTCTTAAATCCGAGGGCAATCTCAACAACCACTTCGGATTGCCTTTGCAACTGCTGCGCCTCGAGCCGGAGCACGACATCGCCGTCATGGAGATGGGTATGTCTCATGCCGGTGAGATCACGGCGCTGACCCGCATCGCTCACCCTGAAATCGGTGTGGTAACCAACGTTGCCCCGGTGCACTTGGGATTTTTCCGATCCATCGCCGATATCGCTCGCGCCAAATACGAGCTGATTTCTGGCCTACCTGCCGGCGGAACTGCTGTGCTCAACGCCGATGACGCTTATGTCTCGCAGTTTGGGCGCGACTTTCACGGAAACGTACTTATGTATGGCATTGAGCATCCTGCTGACGTGCGTGCGCAGAACATCAGCTCGCAGGGCATCGAAGGAGAAAGCTTTGATCTGTTGACCGATCGCGCCAGCACTCGCGCGCACCTGCCTTTGCTGGGGAAACATAACATCTATAACGCGCTGGCTGCGCTCGCCGTTGCTCTGCAGGAAGGCGTTCCCGTCCCGGACGCAGTAGCTGCGCTGGCCAAAACCGCTCCGCCTGACAAGCGCGGCCAGGTCATCCGCGCCAAGGGGATCACAATCATCAACGATTGTTACAATTCCAATCCAAAGGCGCTCGATGGAATGGTGGATGCACTGGCGCAGCTTCCAGCCAAACGGCGCATCGTGGTTGCCGGAGAAATGCTGGAACTTGGCGACGCCGGTGAAGAGTTGCACCGCGCCAGCGGCCAGCATATCGCTGGAAGTAAAATTGATGTCTTAATTGGTGTCCGTGGCTTGGCGCAGTATATGGTGGAAGAGGCCGGCAAGGCGGGAATCGAAGCGCATTTTGTGGCGGCACCTGAAGACGCCGGGCAATGGCTCAAGCGTCAGACCCGCAAAGGCGATGCGGTATTGCTCAAAGCCTCACGCGGCGTAAAACTTGAACGTGCTTTGGAAGTGTGGGGATTGAAGCACTCTAGTACACAGATCCTCAAGGGTAAGAAACGAGCTAAGCCCCGCAAGGGAAAACGCTGAATTTGTAATAACGAACGAAGGAACAAACGGAGGAAAATTTTTGCTCTACTGGCTGCTCTATCAAGTTCTTCAACCGCATTTTTCTCCGTTTCGTATTTTTCGCTATTTGACCTTCCGCACGGCCTTTGCCAGCCTTACCGCCTTGTTCATGGGACTGATTGTTGGCCCGGCGGTCATCCGTCAGTTGCGCGAGTTCCAAATTGGGCAATACATCCGCGAAGAGGGCCCCAAGGCGCACGCCAAGAAAGCTGGGACGCCCACCATGGGTGGCGTGCTGATCGTGATTGCGATTCTGATTCCTACACTTCTGTGGGCAGATCTTACGAACAAATTCGTCTGGCTGGCGGTCTGTTCCACCTTGGCCTTCGCTGCTATTGGATTTGCCGATGATTACATTAAGGTCATCCACCGCCGTAATCTGGGATTGACCGCACGCACCAAACTCGCACTGCAAATCCTGACCAGCCTCGTCGTGGGTGTGGCGCTGGTTGTGCTGCAAGCGCATGGAGGCTACTCCACCCACCTGATCGTGCCTTTCTTCAAGAACTTTCATCCCGATTTGGTCATTACATCCTGGCTGGGCAGGTTTTATTGGCCGCTGGCTTTTGTGCCTTTTGTCGCCTTTGTGGTCATGGTGCTGGTCAGCTCCAGCAATGCTGTCAACGTGACCGATGGCCTCGATGGCTTGGCCATCGGCTGCACCGTGATTGCCGCGGGCGCTCTCACGGTTTTGACCTATGTCAGCGGACATGCGGTTTTTGCCAGCTATCTGGAGCTGCAGCACCAACCGCAAGTAGCGGAGTTGAGCATCTTCTGCGGGGCCATGGTAGGCGCCAGCATCGGATTCCTCTGGTACAACGCCCACCCCGCAGAGGTCTTCATGGGCGACGTGGGCTCGCTTGCTCTGGGCGGCGCCATCGGCATCATTGCGGTAATTATCAAGCAGGAACTATTGCTGCCCTTCATTGGCGGCGTCTTTGTCATCGAAGCGCTTTCGGTGGTGTTGCAGGTGGGCTCCTACAAGCTGCGCAAAAAGAGGATCTTCAAAATGGCTCCGCTGCACCATCACTTTGAGCTGCTGGGCTGGTCGGAGTCGAAGATCATCACGCGCTTCTGGATCGCGTCGCTCATCTTCGCGCTCTTTGCGCTCACGACATTGAAGCTGCGCTGAGTTGGCTCTCGCTGGTTTCCGGAAGCTGGAAGTAACGATGTCCAGACGTAGAGACGTAGCTTCTACGTCTCTGTAGCGAGAAAAAATGTTTGTGTACTAGAGTCGTAGCAAGTTTTCTGCCGGTTCTCATGGCAGAATGACAAGAGAAGAATGGACCTTCAAGGCAAACGCGTACTGATTGTCGGGCTGGGCAAGTCGGGAGTCGCCGCCGCGCACTTTTTGCAGGAGCGTGGCGCGCGCGTCACCGTGTCTGACGCCAAACCCGAGTCCCAGCTTGGTAAGGAGATTCCCGAGCTGCTCGACCGTGGCATTGCGGTCGAGACCGGAGGCCACGGTGAGCGCACCTTCCGCGGACAGGACCTGATCGTGGTCAGCCCCGGCGTGCCCTATGATGTGGCCCCTCTGGTGCAGGCGCGCAACCAGGGCGTGCACGTGATTGGTGAAGTGGAGCTGGCCGCACGCTTCCTGCAGGGGCAGATTATCGCCATCACCGGATCCAACGGCAAAACCACCACAACGGCCATGACTGGCGAAATCCTCGAGCATGCCGGGCTGGAGGTCCAGGTAGGCGGGAATATTGGAACGCCGGTAATCTCCATGGTGGCGCAGTCTTCACCAAAAATTTATAACGTGCTTGAAGTCTCCAGCTTTCAACTGGAGACGATTGAGGGCTTCCATCCCCACATTGCAGTCATCCTCAACATCACGCCCGACCATCTGGATCGTCACCGCACCCTGGAAGGCTACACCGCCGCCAAGGCCAGGATATTCGAGAACCAGACGGAAAAAGATTTTGCTGTGCTTAATGCCGATGATGCTATCTGCTGCTCGCTCGGAATAAAAACCAAAGCCCAGGTAATTTGGTTCAGCCGCAAACCTGAGGCAAAAATTGAAAACGGAGCTTACGTGCGCGACGGCAAGATTTTCTGGCGGCGGGCCGGCAGTGAACAAGAGATCATGCCTGTCAGTGAGATTCCGCTGAAGGGCGCTCACAATTTGGAAAACGTCCTGGCTGCAGTTGCTGCCGCTCTACTGGCTGGATGCGCGCCGGGAAAAATCCGCGAAGCCGTGGCGCAATTCAAAGCTGTGGAGCACCGCCTGGAATTTGTAGCCACGATCAACGGGGTGGAATATTTCAACGACTCCAAGGCCACCAACGTTGATGCCACGATCAAGGCCCTGGAATCCTTCCCTGCCAACATCCACATCATTCTCGGCGGCAAAGACAAAGGCAGCGACTACACCGTGCTGAAAGATTTACTGCGCCAGCGTGCCAAGCGGGTTTATACCATCGGGGCTGCTGCGGAAAAGATCGAGTCACACATTTCAGGCTCAGCGCCCCTGGAGCGTGCCGGAACATTAGAGGCCGCCGTGCACCGCGCTGCCGAACTGGCCGAACCCGGAGACGTCGTAGTGCTGGCCCCGGCCTGCGCCAGCTTCGATCAGTTTGAAAACTACGAGCATCGTGGGCGCATATTCAAGCAGACCGTGCAGGCAATGGCAAAACGCACTGGAGCAGCATAATGGCGAAACGCATCAGTGTTGATAAAACGCTCTTCACCGTCACCGTGCTGCTGGTGTTTGTTGGCTTGGTCATGGTCTTCAGCGCTTCTGCAGTCATGGCGCAAGAGCGCTTTGGTTCGCCGTATACCTTCCTCATTAAGCAAATCATCTGGGCTGTAGCCGGCCTGCTGGCCATGGTCGGACTCATGAACTTCGACTATCGCCGCTTCAAGCATCCCGCAGTTGTATTTTCTTTGCTGGGTGTAACCACGTTATTGCTGCTGGCTGTCTTTTTTCTCGACCGCTCGCACAACACCCATCGCTGGATTCGCTTCGGCGGATTCTCCCTGCAACCCTCCGAGCTGGCCAAGCCGGCCATCATTTTGTTTCTCGCCTATTTCCTGGAAAACAAACTCAAGTCAATGGACGACTGGCGGCATACCCTGCTGCCGGCAGCGGTTCCCATTGCGCTCTTTGCCGGGTTGATTGTTCTTCAGCCCGACCTGGGCACCGCGATCGCCTGCGTGGCCATCGCCGCCACTATCCTTTATGTAGCCGGCATGCGCCTGCGCTACTTCGGATACGCGGTTGCAGCCTCGTTGCTCCCTCTGTATTTCCTGATCTTCCGCGTGCAATGGCGCTATGACCGCATCCTGGCATTTCTGAATCCCTATTCCGATCCGCAAGGACGCGGCTTTCACGTGATTCAATCGTTGATCGCGGTCGGTACCGGCGGCTTCACCGGAGTGGGCCTGATGGAAGGCAAGCAGAAACTCTTTTATCTGCCCGAGCCGCAGACCGATTTTATCTTTGCCGTCACCGCCGAAGAGCTCGGCCTTATCGGTTCGCTGATTGTTGTGACCCTGTTCGCTATTTTTCTCTTCCGGGGAATACGGATTGCCTTCAAGACCAACGATCACTTTGCGCGCTTTCTCGCCCTCGGCATCACCGCCATGGTAGTGATCCAGGCCCTGATGAATATCAGCGTGGTGCTCGCCCTCATGCCCACCAAGGGAATCCCGCTGCCGTTTATCTCCTACGGCGGGTCATCTATATTTATTACCCTGGCCAGCGTAGGCGTGCTGTTGAACATCACGCAGCAGACAGATTAGGACAATTTCGAGCGCGTTAGTTGTTGGAAGCACCTCAGTTTTTCCTGGATGTCATCCTAGCGAGGCGCTTGCGCCGAGTCGAAGGACCCCGAGGATGTTTCAATTGCCCATGCGACTGCAAGGCATTCTCTGAAGAGCGCTGGCTGTTTCGAAGATCTTCATGGGAGGATCAACTATGAATCACGATAAAGAAGAAGCAAAAAAGCTGATAGAAAGTCTGCCGGAAAATGCCTCTTGGGATGACATCATGTATGAGCTTTATGTAAAAAAGAAGCTCTCAGAGTCTCTGAAAGCGGCTAATGAAGGAAGAACCGTTCCGCACGAGGAAGTGAAAAAGCACTTTTCCGGTCAATGAAACCTACTCCTCTGCGTTCCTCCGCGTCCTCTGCGGTTAATATAAAGTCATGCGCGCAATCCTTGCAGGCGGCGGCACTGGCGGACACGTAATTCCCGCCCTCGCCATCGCCCGCGAACTCCAGCAGCGCTATCAGGCTGAAATACTCTTCATTGGCACGGCACGTGGCATTGAAAACCGTCTGGTTCCGGCCGCCGGGTTCGAGCTGCGGCTCATTCAAGTGGGCGCGCTCAAGAATGTCAGCCTGGCCACACGCCTGCGCACTCTCTTTGACCTGCCCCGCGCCATACTGGCTTGCCGGGGCATGCTGCGCGAGTTCCGTCCTGACGTAGTCATTGGGGTCGGCGGATACGCCTCTGGCCCCGCCATGCTCGCCGCCTGGCTGCGGCGCATTCCAACCCTCGCCTTTGAGCCCAACGTGGTTCCCGGGCTGGCCAACCGCGTGGTGGCGCGGCTGGTCTCGGCGGCGGCCGTCCATTTTGAAGAGACCAAAAAATACTTCCGCAATGCGCGCGTGACCGGAGTCCCAGTGCGCAAAGAATTCTTCCTGCCGAAAGAAGCCGCAAGCCCGGCAAAGCAAACCCTTCTGGTCTTCGGAGGCAGCCAGGGCGCCAGTGCAACAATC
>Ga0210384_10003483_pt1 | contig 18182 bp, 17 predicted proteins | sample IncBWH2MmetaG_FD_160574 | JGI IMG/M metagenome (GOLD analysis project Ga0210384, IMG submission 160574) | Forest soil microbial communities from Barre Woods Harvard Forest LTER site, Petersham, Massachusetts, United States - Inc-BW-H-2-M | ecosystem: Environmental > Terrestrial > Soil >...
AGCGGTTTCTGGGCGATCTCGGACAGGCGTTGAAGAACGACGTGGTGAAGGCCGGGACGCCCAACGGAAAGAAGGTCGCCGTGGTCGGGTCGGGTCCCGCCGGCCACAGCGCGGCGTATCAGCTTGCGCGCCTCGGCTACGAGGTGACCATCTTTGAGAAATCGCCGAAAGCGGGGGGATTAAATCGCGGCGGCATTCCGGACTGGGTGCTCCCGCAGGACGTACTCGATCGCGAGGTCGAGCGCCTGCTTGAGCTGGGGGTGACGATCAAGACCAACACCGAAGTCGGCAAGGACATTTCCTGGGACGATTTGAAAACGAACTACGACGCCTGCGTGCTGGCCGTAGGCCTCATCGATCACAGAAGCGCCGGAGCCGAGGGCGAGGACAAGGACGGCGTGATATACGGGCTTCCGTTCCTTCGCGACATCGGCATGGGCACATCGAGGGTCAAGCTGGGGCGTCGGGTGGCCGTGATCGGCGGCGGAAACACCGCCATCGATTGCGCGCGCGAAGCGCTCCGGCAAGGCGCGGAACAAGTGACCATGATCACGGTGGAGCGCAACACCGGCGAGATGCCCGCCATGCCGGAAGATCTGCACGACATGCTTCAGGAAGGCGTGGAGCTGTTGCACGGGCGGGCCATGACCGCGGTGCTGGGCAACGGCCGGCTCGAAAGTTTGCAGTTATACCCGGCGCGCTTTTCCGGCGCCATCAACGCCTCGCCGATCACTGTCGATCGAAAGGCCCCGGCGGAGAGCTTTGCCGCCGACAACGTGATCATCGCGGTGGGACAGCGGCCGTCGCTCGGCTGGTTGCCCGACGAGTTTAAGACCGAGCGCGGCATACCTAAGATCGACCGGTTCGGGCGTCTCGGCAACACTAACTTTTTCGTGGCGGGCGATGTTGTGCAGGTGGCCTCGGGTCAGCCGCTGATGGTGGTGAATGCCGTGGGCGACGGCAAGCGCGTTGCCTTTAATCTGGACAAAGTGCTCCGGGGGCAGCCGCTCGAGCCGCGGACCATTCCGCTCGACGTCATCTTCGATCTGAACCGGATGAACATGACGTATTTCCCGCATTTCCCGCGCATCCAACAGGACATGCTGCCGCCGGCGAGCCGGCGCCGTACGCAGGATGAAGTCATTCTGGCGCTCTCAGAACAGCAGGCGGTCGAAGAGGCCAACCGTTGTTTCAGCTGCGGCACCTGCAACGCTTGCGACAACTGTTATCTGGTCTGTCCCGAGCCGTGCATTGTGCGTTCGGATCGTTCGAACGGTGTCTATAAGATTCTGGTGGACTACTGCAAAGGCTGCAGGGTGTGCATCGAAGAGTGTCCCACGGGCTGCCTCGAAGGCGTGCCCGAACTCGATTTTGATAAGGGCGTCGTTCGGATGGATACGGCGTTCGCCATTACGCAGGGATTGCACGGGCGGCAAGCCGAAGAACTGCGGAACCTGGCGGACCGTCCGGCGAAAAATATCGAGAATTGGCAATAGGTCCGGAGTGAGCCATGGCAACCTTAGCTGAAAGAAAAAAGAAGACCGTCCGGATCAACGGCTGCGTCGCGGCCGCGCAGGCCGCGAAATACGCCGACGTGGACGTGATTACGGCCTATCCGATCCGGCCCTACACCGCTACGATGATGGCCCTGGCGCAGATGGTGGCCAACGGGGAGTTGGACGCCGAGTACATCGTGGCCGACAGCGAGCACTCGCAGTTGAGCATCGCCCACGGCGCATCATCGAGTGGCGCACGCGTGTTTACCGGCAGCTCCGGGGTCGGAGTCCAGTTTGCCTACGAGCTGTATTCGCCGATCTCGGGCACCCGCATGCCGGTGCAGATGATGATCGCCGACCGGACGCTCGATCCGCCGGGCGATTTCGGGTCGGAACACACCGACGCGCTGTCGACGCGCGATATGGGCTGGCTCATGGGCTGGTCGTGCGATGCGCAGGAAGCTTTCGACAACCACCTGATGGCGTTTCGGATCGGCGAGGACCGGCGCGTCCTGTTGCCGCAGATGGTGTGTCAGGATGGGTTCTTCGTCTCTCACATCACCAGCGACGTCGATTTGCCCGACCCCGGCCAGGTGAAGGAATTTCTGCCCCCCTACAAGCATCCCTACCCGCTCGATCCGCGGCATCCAGTGTCGCACGGGCCGCAGATTATGCCGGAACAGGGGCCGCCGCTCCAGTTGGAGCGAGCCCGCGCCATGGAAGGGTCCATGGAAGTCATTGAGCAGGTCCACGAGGAATTCGCAGGTATTTTCGGGCGGCGCTATGACCCGTGGATCGAAGAGTACATGACCGACGGCGCCGACGTCGTCTTTTTCATGCAGGGCGGCCACGCGGTGACGGCGCGTCATGCGATCCGGCACATGCGCGATAGGGGCGCCAAGGTCGGCCTAGTCCGGTTGCGAACCATCCGGCCGTATCCGACCGAGCGCGTGAAGGACACTCTGAGTAAGTTCAAAGTGGTGGGCGTCATCGAGACCAACATGGGGCTCGGCAGCGTCAGCAGTGGCGGCTCGCTCTACGCCGAGGCCTGTGCGGCGCTCTACGAGAGTCAGCAGCGCCCGCTGGTGGTTTCGTTCATGGCTGGGATGGGCGGCGAGGCGATCGTGCTGAAGGAGTTCTACTGGATGACCCAGAAGATGCTCGAAGCACAGAAGCGCGGGAGCATCGAGAAGCGCACCCATTGGGTCGGATTTGAAGAGTAATATGCTAAGATTGATACGGTCGGCGGGGCTGAAGGTCTACACTTGCAGCACGGACTCTGTGCCTGCCTTGGGGAGGAACTGACATGGCAACGATCGAGGTTCAACGGCAGCTGCTGCCACTTTTTAATAGCCCGAATCAGGGCGCCCGTTTTTATAACCCTGAGTTACCGTCGACAGAGCCGCTGGTGCCCGGTCACCGCACTTGCGCGGGTTGCGGTCCCGCCATCCAGTACCGGATGACGACCAAGGCGTCGGGCGATAATACGATCCTGGTTGGACCGACGGGCTGCATGTATGTCGCTAACAGCTCGTATTTATGCACCCCCTACAATATTCCGTGGGCGCACACCCAGATCGGCAGCGCCGGCAGCTTCACCGCCGGAATCGCGGCGGCCTACGAAGCGATGATCCGAAAGGGCAAGTGGAAGGGCGAGTTCCCGAACATCATTTGCGAGGCCGGCGACGGCAGTGCGTCGGATATCGGCCTGGCTTCAATTTCAGGCGCGCTGTATCGGAATCACGACTGCCTGATTATCTGCTATGACAACGAGCAGTACGCCAACACCGGCATCCAGGCCTCCTCGCGCACGCCCTATGGCGGCATGACCACATTCTCCCCTCCCGGGCCGATGGTTCCGGAAGCCAAGACGCTGTTCCCCAAGGACCTCGCCCGCATGATGGCGGCTGGCCATCCCCACTGCTATGTTGCGACTGCGAGCGTGGGTTATCCCATCGATCTCATGAATAAGGTGCGCAAGGGTCTGAACCACAAAGGCGCGGCGTACCTGATGATCTACACCCCCTGCCAGAAGGGCTTCGTTTACGAGACGCCGCGCTCGATCGATCTCGGCCGGCTGGTGGTCGAATGCGGGCTCTATCCGATCTGGGAGTGGAACCCCGAGCAGCGCGAGTATGATTACAGCTTCCGCCCGCAGAGCATGCGGCCGGTATCGGAGTACTTGAAACTGCAGGGACGCTTCGGCCACCTGCACGCTGCGCACGTCGCGACGCTCCAGAAGTTCGCCAATCAGCAATGGCAAATGATGGGTGTCGAGCTGCCCGAGGCCTTGATCCAGGCCGCGGATGCGAAAAACCTGGTCGATATGTCGTCGGCAACACAGGCCGAGACCGTGGCGCTAACTGTATGAGCACCAACGCAAACCCCACGCCTGCCGCTCCCGAAGCGCAGGAAAGTTATATCGTCACCGAAGGCAAGAAGCGCGGATCGACGCGCGATGTACGGCCGGAGGCGGCGTTCGACCGCTACTACAAGGTCCTGCGGGTGCACGCTGGCGACGCGATCCTCACCGATAACTGGCACACCAATGAAGTGCTGGACCATGCGCGCCACAACTTCGAGGGAGTCACCTTCGCGATGCGCACTCTGGAGGCATGGGGCGCGATGATCGAGAACGACCACCGGGCCTACTACACGGCCGGCGGCCGAGTGTGGATCATGGATCTGGAGCCCTCCGCAGGCAAGAAGTAGCGGACCGTTGCGACGCATCCTGCTCATCGACGACACGCCGGAGATCGCCGAGTTGCTGACGTTTGCGTTGCGCGACCGCGGCTACGACGTCTTCGCCACGGGCTTTACCGACACTATCAACGATGTGCTCCGGGAGCAAAGCGCCGAAGCACTGGTGCTCGACTGTTCCGCCTACGACATGAGCGAGTCGCTATTCGACATGGTTCGTGGGGACCCGAATCATGCTGAGCTTCCGGTCATCATCATCAGCGATACGCCGGAGGACGCTGACGCGAGTCTCCGTTCGCGGCAAGCGCGAAAAGTCTCGCTGGTCCCCAAACCGTTCAGCGGGGCGCAGGTCGCAAGAGCGCTAGCGGAGCTGCTTGAATAAGGACGAGCTGCTTCAATAAAGACGAGCTGCTAAAAATATGCCCCAGTGGAGCATGGACGACTGGCAATACCTCGAGCGCCAGGTTGTCGCCGACCCGAAAGGGAGACTGTGGTCGGTGGCGCTGATGGACGTGCTGGGGCAGGCGGGTGATCCCGAGATGCCGAACAAATTGCTCGAACTTCAGTATGCGTCGGGCCGGTATTTCACGCTCATCTATTCGTCGACCGGAGCGCTGCAGTGGGAACGCGGCCACACGTCACTGCCAGAGGCGGCGAGCACCTATCACCGGCTGCTCGCGACGGTCATGGATGGCCGCCTCGATCCGGCACAACCGGTGTTCCGGCCGCACCTGGACGATTGACGGTGTCTAGTTCGCGGCCAGGGTCGAAGCGATGTCGGCTTGCTTGACGGTGGTGCCATGGCCGCCGGCAATCAAGGCGCCGGTGATGTTGTATTTCCTCAGGACCGTGCCCACCGCAACCGTGGCTTCCGAACGTTCGATCGGCCCGCGGGGTGAGATGAGATCGGTGATCCATAGAATGTTGCCCGTGACCACATGGCCAAGGAGGAAGCCCTGGACGTGCGGATTGGAAATGTTGTAGAGGCGAATTTCAGCGGTGTCGTCCTTGAGCGTCATCTGGTCCTTGACCTCAATGATCTCGGCTGAATGCGGCTTGTTCTGCAGATCGTCCGGAACGATGGTGTGGGGTGATTTGACGTCCTTTTCGAAATAGGCTTTGTCCGGGCTCGGAACGATCACCTTCGCGCCTTCGGCCACATAGGTTCGCATGCCACCGGTATGGTCCATGTGGTGATGGGTCAGGATGAGATAGCGGATGGGCTTGCCGGGGTACTTCGCCTTGGCCGCGTCAATGGTCCAGCGCGATTGCAGCTCGCCATAAGGGGCGTCGAAGATGACCAGATGGTCCTTCATCGCGATGATCAGATTATTGGCGGTTCCACCCTCGACATGCTGCACGTTGGGCGCAAGCTCAACCAGCTTGAGGCTGCCGCCGTTGGGGAAAAGGATGTTGTCGCTGTCGGTGAATCGCGTCAGGAAGAGCCGCCGCATGACCCATTGATACGGCACGTTGCTAGTGGCCGGCGGCTTAACCGACGCCTTCACGGAGTCAGGAACCGCAAACGTATCGGCCGCGATTGCCGGATTGGCGGTGACGTCCCGATAGGTGAGCTTGGCTATCTCCACGTCGCCGATCCGGTAGGACAGCGAGCGGGCAATCTGCACGCCGCCGACGGCTTTCCAGTCAGTCAGCACCAGATCATAGTTCGAATCGCCGTGGATGTTGTCGTCATCTCGCGTGCGAACGGCAGCCGGCAGGTGAGTCTTGCGATCGAACAGGATGGTGAACGTGGTCCCGCCGTCAGCGTATGAAACCGCCGGCAGCGACTGCTGGCCGAGCCGTTGGGTTCCTGCGGCGTGAACGTTACCCGCATCGTCCATGGCCTTGACCAGCAGCCAAGGCGAGGCGCGTTCGAGCTCGCGCCCCTGCGCGGCGACGCGGATGCCGGACATGGGCTGGCTGCCCTTGTCGTCGGTGACGTAGCCCAGCGTGGGCAGCAAGGTCTCGGTGTATTTCATCTTCACGGGGTCAGGGTATTTCTGATCACGGTCCCAAACGGTGCGGGCCCTGCTGTTGGCAAGGTCCCAGGTGATCGTGAGCGTCGCATCCCCCATAAACCGCGGCTCTCCATAGGCGGACAATGACTGTCCCGGTTCCCAGAACTTGGCATCGGAGGTGATGGCCAGGCTCTTCAATCCGCGCAGCTCAGCGCCACCCTCGGCGGCGACGGCCTGCTTGACGAGATCATTTCCTTGCGCGAACGCTGGCTGTTGTTGGCTCATCGCCAGCAGCAATGCGGCAATCGAAACGGCGTATTTCATGGTACTTTCTCCTGTTTTTTTGTCAGGTGTTCTATTGTTAGGTTATCTCGGTCCGTTTTTGGCGGCGCCGGCGGTACTCTTGTCCTGCTCACGAGACGCTTTGAGTATGTTCACCATGCTGTAGTTTCCCTCGTGACACGCGTATTCATAAGGAGGGGCATCGCTCTTCACCATCGGAATCGATGCGGTCCACGGTTTCGTAAACGTCGTTGGATCGTCCACGGTGACCTGGTAGTCGATTGTATCGGCATCGATACGGGTGAAGCGCTCGATCAGGTGGAGATTCGAGGTTTCGCCATAGCGATACGCCACGCCGAAGCCGGTCACGTCCCGATCGGGAAAGTTGGTCACATCCACCACGAGCGTATTGCCCTCCCAATGGCCTCTGGAATCGCCCATCCACTGCCGGATGTTCTCACTCATGTGAGGCCGTCCGTCCAAAGGGATGACGCGAGTCTCATGCATCAGCTCGGTGAGCAGCACGACCGATCCAGGGACCTGCAGAATTCGATAGTTATTGTTGTACCCGCCAGGAAACATGGCATTGGGCAGTCCGCGGGTGATGCAGCGCGTGACCACGCTAACGTCCTCATACGAGTCGAACGGGCCGTTCCCAGAGGAGCCGGTCGCGCTCGGGCCGAGCCTCTTGAATCTCTCTTCCTGCCTTTTCTGACCAGCGGCCGTTAAGGGGGGCAACCTGCCATCCGGCGGATCGACGATCAGCGACGTGCGCTTGGTGGGCACGACCTTGGTTCCCCGGTCCATCCAAAACTGGTTATAGGTTCCGGGATCGCCCTCCTTCGGGGCACGATCGACGCGATTTTGAGCTGCTTTCTGTTCGAGTGCGGCTGCCTCGTCGTCCGCCAGAACCTGCTTTCCAGAAAGCTCCTGAGGCCGCTCCAACTCGGTAATTGTAGAGTTGTTCCAAATTCCCTGCAGATCCGGGTCTCCCCACGGCGTGCGCGGTGGAGTCCAACGGTTTGCCGCGCCCGCACCTTTCGGATTCTGTTTCTGAGGTCCCGTCTGGGCGAGGGCAGTGAGACCTGCCGCCATTAGGAGCATGCTGGTTCGCCAGGTCAACATCGTCCTAATCATAGCACCGCGACGGCGTCCCCCTAATGCGTTTTTTGCGGCCGAACCCAGACCAGGACGCGACGAAGATATGGAGCCACCCTCCGGGATCGAACCGGAGACCTGCGGTTTACGAAACCGCCGCTCTACCAACTGAGCTAGGGTGGCACTTTGCGTTGATTCTAACAACTTGCAGCGAATTTCGCAATTTTGATCGATCAAAAACCTGGCGCGGCAGGACTACTTAAGCAAGTCGTTGAGGACCGCCGCGAGACGATACCCCGCGGCTGCGATGCGCTGTTCTGAAATGTTAGCAGCGTTCTCCAAGTAATCGCTTGGTAGCGCGATCGGATGTTCGCGAAAGCCGGTTTCTGAACCGAACGTATAAACATTCGTCAAATCAAGTTTGAAACTCTCGTCAATCCATTTCTCAGGATACTCCGACGTAAGGCGCGGGGGAGGCGCGGCCATAATTCGGGCGGCGTACTTGGTGATGTACTCGTCGCTGCTCTCGGTCCCCGGAGCATCATCCCAAACCGAATGTAGTGTGCGGCCGGGCACGACAAACACCAAATTACCGCCGGCATCCCCCTTGGGCTGAGAACGCAAAAACCGGCTAGTGCAGTGAAGCGGCTGGTGCACATCGCCAACCAGGTGCTCGAGCCAGGGCAGATCGTAAATAATCTGTTGCTCACTCGCCGGCGACTTGATCTCCCGCAACATGCGGTCAAGCTCGGTCAATATGTTGGGCTTCGGCGGCACCGGTCCCGCAGCGCCGTCCGGAGTATACGGGATGTCAATAAAATGCCACCCCGCGTGCCGCGCCATATCCGGGAAGCCGGGCAAGAGCGGTGTCGGCACGACGTCCTTCCGCGTATCATCGTAGAACCTGGCGTCTCCGGCGCGGATCATATCCGGCCAGTTGGCCGCCGTAAGAAAAGCCGCGCGAGCCCGCGCCGTTGCGTCGGCTGGGGCGTCCTTGGTGAATACAACCACATAATCGGGATGCTTGCGTATGAGATCATCCACGCGCGCACGAACGCTCGGTGTCAGCTTTTCATAGGCAATGGCGGCGATGATTCGATGCCCCGTGCCGTTCCACGCCTCCCCTGGGGCGACGAGGCAACATACAGTTGCCCAGACGGTAAAAAATCGAGTGGGATGCATGATGCTATTCGGCGGCCAGCTTCAGGAGTTGCTCGGCGTGCCGCAGCGCCTCGGCCGTGACGCGCTCGCCAGAAAGCATCCTCCCGATCTCACGGGTGCGGGCAGCCCCGTCCAGTTCCTCGACCGTGGCCAGCGTCCGTCCCTTGGCCGTGTGCTTTTCCACATAGTAATGATGATCGGCGAAGCCGGCAATCTGCGCCAGATGCGTGACGCATAGCACCTGGCTCGACTGCGCGAGCTTTTTTAGCCGCCGTCCAACCGCCTCGGCCGCGCTGCCGCCCACGCCCGCGTCCACTTCGTCGAACACCAGTGTTCGAGGGACGGCCCGGCGTTCGGTGCGCGCCGGCGCCGTACACGTCTTGAGCGCTAGAGCCACGCGCGATAGTTCTCCTCCGGACGCAATTTTATCGAGCGGCTTCAGCTCCTCGCCGACGTTCGGCGAAATCAGAAACTCGACGGCGTCAGCGCCCGCGCCCGACCATTCGGCTGGCATGACGCGGATTTCGACGCGCGTCTGCTCCATAGCGAGTGAGGCGAGTTCATCTCCGACGCGTTCTCCCAGCCTCCGGGCGGCGTCCTTGCGCTGAGTCGAAAGCTTTCCGGCGGCCGATTCATAAGCGGCTTCCAAGGAGCGGATTTCCTTGCGCAGGGTTTCCTGGCGTTCGCCCGAGGTTTGGACCGCCACCAGTTGGCGGCGCACGTCCTGACCAAACGCGATCACCTGATCCAGAGTCGCCCCATATTTGCGCTTGAGTTTTTCAAGCGCCGCCAGACGCGTCTCGATCTCCTCAAGGCGCGCCGGATCGGCCTCCAGTTTCCCCAAATAATGGCGCAGGGCGTGCGCGGCCTCGTCTGCCGCGATAGAAGCGGGCTGAAGCGCGGCGACGATCTCGGCGGTACTTTCATCGATCCGCCCCAACTCCTCCAGCCGCCGGGTTACGATGCGCAATTTCGCCGTCACGCTTTCCGAATTTTCGTAAAGCGTATCGTAGGCGGCGCCCGCGGTCTCTTGAAGGCGCACTACGTTTCTCAGAACGCGGCGTTCGCTTTCAAGATCCGCGTCCTCGCCGGGCTGCGGCGCAACCGTGTCGATTTCGCTATGTTGAAAAGTCCACAAGTCCGCCTGCCGCAGCTGTTCCTGCGTCGTGCGGTCGAGTCCCGCGAGCTCCTCCGACGCCGCCCGCCAGCGCGCGTAGAGCGCCGCGGTTTCGGCCACTAGTTCAGCGGCGTCCGCGAACAAATCCAGCATTTCCCGCTGGACAGTGAACGAGAAAAGCTGCTGCTGGTCGTGCTGGCCGTGGATGTCGCCGAGGTGGGGGGCCAGATCCCTCAGCAGCGCCGCGGTCACCGGCCGGTTGCCTGCAAAGGCCCGCGATTTCCCATTGGCCAGGATCTCGCGTTCGACAATCAATTCGCCGTCCTCAATCTCGATCCCAGCCTCGCTTAGCAGGGCCTGCAAGCCTTTGTCGCCCGCCAACTCGAAAATGCCCGAAACCCGCGCCCGCTCCGCTCCGGAGCGTACCGTCTCAGCCGAGGCGCGACCTCCCAGCAACAGCGCCAGCGCGTCCACCACGATCGACTTGCCGCTTCCGGTCTCGCCCGTGAGCAGGTTAAGCCCGGGATGAAACCGGACTCGCACCTTTTCGATCACGGCGTAGTTTTCCACAGCCAGTTCGACCAGCATTGCTTGAAATTATAGGAGAGTGCGGGCCTCCGGCGGAGAATACAGGGGCTTGCGCGCCTAAAACATTTTTTATCTCTTCTGTTTTGGAGCCCGGTCGATTACAATAAAATCGAGTGAGAAAGGGAACCGGTTGACGTCGGGATTCACGGGTGGCCTCATCCTGCAGGTGAATGTTTGGGAGCTGGCCAAAAGTTCCGAGCCCATCCCGATCGCGGTCATGGGGCTGCTGGTGCTCTTCTCGCTGCTTTCCTGGACGGTGATTCTGTCGAAGTTCGCGCAGCTCCGCCACGCCCGCTCGGCCAACCGGAAGTTCCTTCGAGCGTTCCGCAAAGCCGGCCGGTTGGACAGCATCGCCGCCGCCAGTGCCCAGTTTGGATCCGCGCCACTGGTGGCCCTCTTCGATTTCGGCTACAGCGAGGTCAGCCGCCAGGTCAACGGGCGCGGCAAACTCAGCAACCCGATGGCGCTCGAACGTACTCTGCAAATCGGCATCAGCGAAGAGATCGCGAAACTCGAACGCCGCATGAGCTGGCTGGCCACCACGGCCACCGTCTCGCCGTTCATCGGACTATTTGGAACAGTCTGGGGCATTATCGAAGCGTTTCAGGCCCTGGGACTCACGGGCTCGACCAGTATGCGCACGGTCGCCCCTGGAATTGCCAACGCTCTGGTGGCCACCGCGCTAGGTTTGGCCGCAGCGATTCCCGCGGCGATTTTCTACAATCACTTCGGGTACCGCATTAAGGAGATCGGGACCCACATGGAAGATTTTTCGCTCGAATTCCTGAACCTCACCGAAAGAATGTTCGAGGGTTGATGTTCAGGAGCTAAGGAGCAGCAGTGGCTTTTTCTGTCGGCAGATCGAACGGCGGACGTGGAGGACGGCGCTTCAGCGGAACCAGTTCTCTGGCTGAGATCAACATCGTGCCGCTGGTGGACGTCGTTTTGGTGCTTCTGATCATCTTCATGCTGACCGCGCACGTAATGGAATTTGGCCTCGAAATCAACGTGCCGGAGGTCAAGCAGGTGCAGGACACCAGCGAGGAGTTCCCCGTGGTCAGTGTCACGCGCGACGGCCGGCTGTTTCTCAACGAGCGGCCCGTCAACATCAACCAGATTCCTGAGGAAGTGAACAAACGGTTCAAGGGCTCGAAGGGCGTGTACGTCATGGCCGACCGGGCCACCGTCTGGGATCCCATTGCGCAGGTGATCAGCACGCTCAACGAGGCCAAGCTGCCGATTAAAGTGGTCACCAAGCCGCAGGAATTCTCCGGAAAGGGGCCATGACGCAACACGCCGACATCCTGGATCAGCGCGACCCGATCCGAGGGGCGTTTATCGGCGCGTTGGCTTTGCACGCCTCGCTGGTGGGAGCGGCCGCGCTGTATAGCTGGATGAACGGGCACACGGATTTGTTCGGAGCCAAGAACGCCGGCGGCGGCGCGATCGGCGTGGAAGCGGTGAACACCATTCCGATCCTGCACACGGGCGCGCAGAATCCCGTGGCCCACGACACCCAATCGCAGGTGCCGCAACAGCCGGCGAAACCGGTCCAGCAGGCCAAGAAGGAAAAAGTTTCACCCGATGCCGTTCCTTTGAAAACGCGAATGAAGAAGCGGCTCTCCGATGTCGCCAGCGAGCGCCAGCGCTTCCGCCCGTTCAAGGAGCTCGAATCCAACCAGGTGTTCAGCCAACAGGCGCCGCAGGTATCGAATCCGCTGTTTGCGGCGACTCCCGGCACGGGACGCGTCGGCACGGGCGTAAACACTACTCTCGGTACCCGCTTTTCCGGATACGCGTCGCAGATCCAGCAATTGATCGCGCAGAAGTGGCGAACCACTGACGTGGACGCCCGCATCCAGACTGCGCCCGAGGTGATCGCGACCTTCGATCTGATGCGGGACGGCAGCGTCCGCAATTTGCAAATATTGCAGCGCAGCGGAATCCCAACGCTTGACTACTCCGTGCAGCGCGCCATTATGGAAGCAAGCCCCTTCCCGCCGATTCCTCCGGGCTTTGACCGTAGTTCGGCGAAGGTTGAATTCTGGTTTGAGTTAAAACGATGAATACCAAAATTAAAATCTCGCACAACGCGGCGGGCCGCGATTCTCTTCACTCAACAAGCGAGCGCGTCCCCCGCTGTGGGCTCGGCTCAAAAATCGCCATCATCTTGAGCGTGCTCGCTGTGCTGATCACTGGCGCGGTGGCGCTCAGCGGCCAGCAGAACAGCGACATCCGTGGGACCATCACCAGCTCGGAGCGGCCGTCGATCGCGGTCGCGGATATGCGCGGCACCGGCGACGCGCAGACGCACATGGACGTCTTTAACTCGACGCTCTGGGACGAGCTCGCAAACGCCGGCGTCTTGAAGATGGTCGCCAAGAGCTTGTACCCGCTGGATGTGCCGCAGCGTCCGCAGGATTTCAAGCCGCCCACGACCGCCGCGCCCGCGCGCCGCGGCTTGCCTCCGCCGCAGCCGGTGCGCAATGGCCCCTGGCTCACCGATTGGTCGGGGCCTCCGGTCAACGCCAACTACCTGGCCTTCGGATACACCGGCGTCCAGGATGGACGGCTGGTGTTGTACGGCTGGCTTTTTAACACGGGCCAGCCGGATATCACCAGCGCGCAGGTGATCGGCAAGCTGTACTTCGGCTCGCTCGATACGGACGGCGCAAAGAAAGTTGCGCGGGACTTTGCTGCGGATATTCTTCAGCAATTCGGCGCCAAGAGCCTGGCCGGCACGAAGATTTATTTTGTCTCGGACCGCACTGGCCACAAGGAAATCTGGTCAATGGACTACGATGGCTCGCATCAGCGCCAGATGACGCAGTACAACTCGACCTCCAGCATGCCCGTTGTTTCCCCCGATGGAAGAATGTTCGCGTTTACGACGTATGCGGGTGGAAATCCGCAAATCCGCATCCATTCGACTGAAAGCTCGAAACGGCTTCCGTTCTATAATCCGGTTTCCTCCGTCGTCGAGACGCCGGAGTTCACCCCAGACGGCAAGCAGATGCTGTTTGCGACCGCGATCAACGGTTGGGTGCAGATCTGCATCAGCAACGTGGACGGCAGCGGGTTCCGCCGCATCTCCAACGTGCGCGCGATCGAAGTTTCACCCAAGGTGAATCCCAAAACCGGCGCCGACATGCTGTTCATCTCGGGCCGCAGCGGCGGGCAGCAACTGTGGCGCATGACGCTGGATGGCGCCGATCTGCAGCGGCTGACCTCGGGCGAGGGCGATGTGGCGAATCCCAGTTGGAACCCCAATGGGCGGCTGATTGCGTTCGCCTGGACGCGCGGCTATGAGCCTGGCAACTTCAATATTTTCGTGATGGATGTAGCCACGCAGCAGCCCATCCAGCTCACGCAGGGTGTGGGGCGAAATGAGAATCCGTGGTGGGCGCCGGACGGCGTGCACCTTGTTTTTTCGTCGAAACGGGGTCCCTCGACGCAGCTTTACACGATGCTCGCCGATGGAAGCAACGTACAGCAGTTGACAACCCAAGGAAATAATATTCAGCCCGTATGGGCAAACGGAGTAAACTAGATTGGCACACATAGCAACCCTCCCCCGGCTGTGGGCGTCCGTCTAAGAAAGATGAACGAGGAGGCCGTTTGAAAATGCGAATGAACATGAGGACACTGTGTGCAGCGGTGTTCACCGTGGTTCTGCTCTTATCCGTGTCCGCCTGCAAAAAGAAAGTTGCAGCGGCGCCACCGCCACCACCGCCGGTTGTCACCCCCCCGCCACCACCGCCGCCGCCGGCGCCAGCCGCGCGCATCAACACGTTCACCGCCGAGCCCGCCTCGATCCAGCGGGGACAGGCCGCCACGCTGGCCTGGTCGGTGGCCAACGCGACCGATATCGATATCGATAACGGCGTGGGAGCGGTGCAGGCCAATGGCAATCGCCAGGTGTTCCCCAACAATACGTCCACCTACACGCTGATGGCACGCAGCGCGGGCGGAATGGACTCGCGCTCGGTTACAGTCACCGTGACGGCCCCGCCTCCGCCACCCCCGCCTCCTCCGCCGCCGAGAATCACGGGCCTCGATATGTTCAATCGCGACATTGCAGGTGGCGGTGACGCCCTGTTCGACTATGACAAGAGCGACATCCGCCCCGACGCCCAGCAGGTGCTCACGCGCGATGCCGATGCTTTGAAGCGCATTTTTGCCGCCGATCCCAGCTTCACCGTGGTACTGGAGGGGCACTGCGATGAGCGCGGCTCGGCCGAGTACAACCTGGGTTTGGGCGACCGCCGCTCGACCTCCGCTAAGGATTTCCTGGTCCAGCTCGGCGTGCCCGCCGATAAGATCAGGTCGATCAGTTACGGTAAGGACCGCCCCATTTGCACCGACGCCAACGAGGCGTGCTATCAGCGTAATCGCCGCGCCCATCTGGCCGCGGGCCAATGACGGGCCGTAGCGGCCAAGGGAGCCGCGGTAAGGTGAAACAAGGGGCGGCCTCTTGCCGTCCCCTTATAAAAAGGAGTACGCGATGAACGCTTCCCGCCTGGCAGCCTTCGGATTCCTGCTGCTTCCCGCGCTTTTATCTGCCCAGAGACGCGATGACATTCTCTCAATCCAGCGAGACGTGGCGCAGCTTCAGGACCAAGTCAAACAGTTGCAGGCTTCGCAGGATCAAAAAATGGCGGCGCTGCAGAGCCTGATACAGCAGGCCCTCGATGCGTCGAACAAGACGTCGGCGGCCATGTCGGGACTGGAGCGCACGGTGGCCGACCGGCTGAACGACCAGCAGTCGAAAATCCAGGCGCCTGTGGTCACTTTAGGCACGAAGGTCGATCAGATGTCGGACGATCTGCGGTCGGTGCGCGAGAACGTCGCGGAGTTGTCTACCCGGCTCGCCAATCTCGACAACAAACTGGCGGATATTTCGAGCGCAGTTCGCACGCTGAGCACTCCGGCCCCGGCTCCGCCGCCGCCCGGCGGGGCAGCTCCCGGCGCCGCCATTCAAACTCCGCCCCCCGGCACCTCGGCTGAGAGTCTATGGCAAAACGCTTTTCGCGATTACTCCAGCGGCAAGGACGAGCTCGCGATGAATGAGTTTGTTGACTTTATCAAGTACTTCCCGACCAGCGACAACGCACCCACCGCGCAATATTATGTCGGACAGATTTACTTTCGCGCCAAGCAATATGACGACGCGGCGCAGGCTTTCGACGCCGTGCTGGAGCGCTATTCCACGAATCCGAAAACGCCGGAAGCGCTTTACTATAAGGGCGCTGCCCTCATGGACGCCGGCAAACGCACCGCTGCCGGCACCGAATTCAAAGAGTTCCTCGATCGCTATCCCAGCCACAGCCTGGCCCGCAACGCGCAGCAGCATCTGCGCGAGTTGGGATTGAGCGCGACGCCCGCGACGCGAAATAAAAAAAGGTAGAGCGGGCCGAAGTGATCACCAACTCCGTATCGGGTACCCGAATCGACGAGATCGCTGGCGGTATCTATCGCATAACCACTCCGTTTCCTGATTTACTCCCCGGCGGCTTCAGCTTCAATCAGTATCTAGTGGTGGACGACGAGCCGCTGCTGTTCCACACTGGCCTGCGCCGGATGTTCCCCCTGGTCCGAGAAGCGATCGAAGCAGTGATTCCTGCGGCGCGCCTTCGCTATTTGGGTCTGTCTCACTTCGAGGCCGACGAGTGCGGGTCGATGAACGAATTTCTGGCGGTGGCACCATCCGCCCAGCCTTTGGCGAGCGCGTTGGGCACCATGGTCTCCGTCAACGACATGGCCGACCGCACCGGGCGTGGCCTGGCCGATGGGGAGGAATTTTCGACCGGCGCGCATCGGCTAGCGTGGATCTATACTCCCCATGTGCCGCACGGCTGGGATTGCGGCGTGCTCTTCGACCACACCACGCAGACGCTGTTGTGCGGTGATCTTTTCACCCAAGGAGGATTCGATAACCCGCCGGTCACCGAGCAGGAAGTGCTCGGCCCCAGCGAGCGATTCCGCAAGCCGCTCGATTATTTCGCGCACTCGTTGGGGAGCGGCGCGATTCTGGAAAAGCTCGCGGCGCTGCGGCCAACAACCCTGGCCTGCATGCACGGGAGCGCATTCCGGGGCGACGGAAGCGCCCTGCTGCGCGGGTTGTCTGCAATCCTGGGACGCGAAGCGAGCTTGGCGAATCTCACGCCGCATTAGCATTTTCTCATCGCAGGATGAGCCTGAACGAGGGCAGTAGGGAGGGATAGGAGCAGGGGGTCCTTTCGTAGGTTTGGATGAAGAAAAAAGAAGAGCCGACGGCGGGGTGGGAATGTGGACAACGCGAGAGCGTTTTCCCAGGGCGGTGGGCAGCGGTGGGAACCGGCGCGCCGCGCCCATCGCGCCAGCGAGGGCGGTTTTCCACGGCTGTCCAGGGCCCGGCATTTCCACGGGTGTGGCGGCCACAATCCCCGGTCGGCGTACTCGCGCTCCAGAATCCGCTTGGTGGCCGGGCCGGTTCCCATGCGCCTTGTCCACGTAGGCCAGCAACTCCACGTCGGCTGCCGTGTAGCGCCGGGCGAACTTCGTCCACTGATACACCGCCGCCTTCACCTGACCCGTTTTCCGATGCCCGGTGATCAGCCGCGTCACCTGCGCCCGGCTCAATCCGGTCATCCGCGCGAGGTACTGCCGCACCACTCCCTTGTCCGCCCGGCCCAAGCCTCCGTATTGGTGCCGCACCAACGTCCGCTCCACCCAGGCGTAAACCTCGGCGCGCCTCTACCCCGCAAATCGAACCTCCCCGCTCCCCGTCAAAACGCCCGGATCTGTTCCAGGCTCACCGTTTCCGTATCGTCCATGCTGATGATCAATCCCCAGCATCCCGATCCCGCCCCCCTTCAGGTTCGTCTTGTATGAGAATCCAGCCCCTCGCTCAGGCTCATCTCGCATGAGACAACAGTCGGCAGGGCCCGTTGCCGCGAGCAGTGCTAAAATTAATCCAAGAGCATTTCCGTGAGGGCCTGTGGCGCAGTTGGGAGCGCGCTTCCATGGCATGGAAGAGGTCGTGAGTTCGAATCTCACCAGGTCCACCAAAATGTTTCAAACACTTACGGTTCCCCGCCGAGCCAAGAGGAGTCCAAATATGGACTCCGCGCAATTGGTCTTCTCCGATTAGTCCCATGTGATGTTCTATTCCTGCAGCTCTCTACTCCTATCAGAACCCGACAAACCCTACAATTGCGACTTAACTTAAGCTTTTGATTGTGAAGGCTGATCGATGTCGGGTGTGCCTGAAAACTCGACATGGAACCCGACAAACAAAACACTCCCACCGCTCTAAGGATACCGGCCTGGAGCGTTTGCAAACGGCGGTTCTCGCACGCCTTTCGGACGAGCCTCTCCTCGTTCTGAGCGGACTTAATGAAAAGGAGCAAAGTTCGCCGGTTCTGCCACTGAGTGAATCTGAAGCCCAGGCGGTGGAAACCTACTACAGAGCTCTTGAGCTCGAATCTTGGCGGGCCGCTTCAATTCGAAGTCAACAGCCTAAAACGCTATGCGACATCCCGACTCAAAACCAGAATCAAACGACTCGAGAGTCGCTGGTGTCTCAATCGCTGTAATGGCCGAGCTAGTCATTGATGTACCAGTAGCCCACCTTGTTATTCACCGAGCTCGCGTACCACATCCGGCCCTTAGAATCCAGGAACATCTCGCGCATCGAAATTTCCGAATGCGGGTACGGATATTCGATCACCTGTCCCGTCTTGGGATCCAGCCGGTTCAGCGTGTCCTGGTCGTGCGAGGAGTACCAAATCATGTGAT
>Ga0210384_10003484_pt1 | contig 18167 bp, 17 predicted proteins | sample IncBWH2MmetaG_FD_160574 | JGI IMG/M metagenome (GOLD analysis project Ga0210384, IMG submission 160574) | Forest soil microbial communities from Barre Woods Harvard Forest LTER site, Petersham, Massachusetts, United States - Inc-BW-H-2-M | ecosystem: Environmental > Terrestrial > Soil >...
TCTGGAATCAGAATCCCCACTATTTGTCGGACGAGCTGTTGCCACGCTCGCAGGAGATCCTGCGATACTAGAGCGGTCTGGACAGCTTTTGAGCTCCTGGGAGCTAGGCCGCGAGTATCGATTCAAAGACGCCGATGGGCGTCGGCCGGACTGGGGTGCGATCAAGATCGATTTCTCCAGGCACCCGGCGGAGTTGCTGCAGCTTCTGACAACCGGTTCGGAGATCCAGCTTCGATGGTTGAGCGAACTGACGCGGAAGACGAAGCACTTCTTAGGCCGCTTACCACATTAGGAGAGCTCTACGTAAGCTCGAATGCCGTAGTGTCTACCCATCGTTCCCAGCGGATCGTCGGCAATACGGAAATTATGCGATGGACCTTCACGATCCGTCCGACGGGAGTCTCGGGTACGGGTGATGTGCGTTCGGACTCACCCTTTACAAAACGTTCCGGAGACATGGTGTCCATGCCATGGAAGGAACGGTCCGTCGTGGAAGAACGCATGCGATTTGTATTGAGGCTCAAAGACGGGGAGAGCATGGCCTCGCTATGCCGCGAGTTCGGTTTCTCTCGGGTCACCGGCTATAAAGTTTATGACCGCTACAAAGAGTGCGGCCTGGAAGGTCTAACCGACCGGGCGCGAACTCCCTACCGCTACGCCAACAAGCTTCCAGCCCAGGAGTTAGCCAACTTACCCACACTGCTTTGCAATCTGAAGTGAACCGGAGAGAGATATTGACAAGCAGGACCGACCCTGAATATAGTCGCTTATCGATATATCGATTATCGATCATATATGCCAAAACGGAAACTTGATCCATTGCCTTCGGCTGCGTTTCAGATTCTGCTCGCTCTCGCAGGTGAAGATCTGCATGGTTACGGCATTATGCGGCAAGTGGCGGAGCAGACCGAAAGCCGCGTGCGACTGGGCCCTGGAACCCTATACAGCTCCATCCAGACTCTACTCGAAGCCAAACTTATCGAAGAGCTAGACCAGCGTGAGGACGCAAAACTCGGCCAGGAGCGGCGCCGTTATTACCGGCTGACTTCGGGTGGACGCAAACTGGCACGGTCCGAGGCCGAACGGCTTGCTGATTTGCTGCGCGTCGCGCGGGCCAAGAAGATCTTAAGGGGGGACTATGTCTGAAAAGATATACACCTGCCTGTTGCGTCTGTTTCCTTCCCATTTTCGCGAGGCTTACGGCGACGAAGCCCTGCAACTCTTCCGCGACCGCGCCCGCGACGAAAAAGGATTCTTCCCGCGTGTTCGTCTCTGGCTTGACCTGCTGGCCGATTTAGCAATCTCGGTCCCACGCCAGTACAGCTATGTCCGACCGGCGCTCACTGGCACCGCAGTCCAACAGCGTTTGGAGGGCGCGCCTGCCCTTTTTGTTCTCGTAGATGAATCACCACGTCCCGGGGCACTGATTTTTGGATGTGCGCTCTCGATGATTGCTGTCAGTTTGTTCTCCATATCACTCGGCCATGCCGGAAACCGCCGGCCATTCAGTGCTTCAGCTTATCAACGGGGACATGCGACCGATTCGCGTCCGTCCGCTTTGGAGCATGCGACGGCGCAGGTCCCCGGCGATGTGGAAGACGTCACTATGAACCCACGCCGCATAAAGCGAGGCGAAGCCAATCCAAACGATTCGCAATCGAAGGCACTCCTCCCTCTGGACAATTCCCGATTCCCCGAAGCGCCGCCTCCGCAACTGCAGGGAGCTGTGGAACGGAAACGTTTGGTGAATGCGGTGATCGACAATCTAAAGAAGTACTACGTTGATCCGGAGGTTGCGCGGAAGACGGCGGATGCGCTGTTGGCGCATGAGAAGAACGGCGATGACGACAAGATGACGGATGGAGGAGCCTTTGCCGGTCTGCTGACCAAGCAGATAAGAGAGGTGAGCCATGACATGCACCTGGAGGTGGTCTATAGCCAGGAACCTTTGCCTGATCTCCTGCCGGAACCGACAGCCGAAGACCTTGCGCGTTTTCGAAAGGAACTCGAGCAGGATAACTGTAGGTTCAAGAAGGTCGAAATCCTGCCTCACAACATCGGCTACCTGAAGCTCAATGCTTTTCCCGATCCTTCCGTATGCCGGGCCACAGCTATCGCTGCGATGGCTTCTTTGAACAACTCGGATGCGATCATCTTCGATTTGCGAGAGAACCGAGGCGGTTTCTCGGGCATGGTCTCGCTAATTTCCGCCTACCTCTTTGACCATCCGGAGTACATGTACGATCCCCGCGAGAGTCCGACGCAGCAGTCTTGGACGCCTTCGCCTGTTGCCGGAAGCAGGCTGGCGGACAAGCCAGCATATGTGCTGACTTCAGCCTCAACGATCTCCGCTGCGGAGCAGTTCTGTTACGACTTGAAGATGCTGAAACGTGTGACGCTTGTGGGCGAGACGACAGGTGGTAGCGCACACGCAGGAGTTTTTCATCGGATTGATGATCACTTCGGAATGGGAATTCCTGAGACGAGGGCGATCAATCCCTACTCAAAGACCGATTGGGAAGGGACCGGCGTGGAGCCCGACGTGAAGGTGAAGCCAGCGGAAGCGCTAGAAACAGCAGAGAAACTGGCGGAGAGGAAGCTCCGGAGCAAGTAGAAGTCTAGAAATTTGTTGGGTGACGGGCAACCCGGAAATAATCTCCGACCCCAGATACCACGGTTTCGCAAAGCGTCGCTTTATTTGTAGAGGTCGAGCCTAACGGTTTTGCGGACCGCTAGACTCTCAAAATTTGGTTCGGGATAAATTGGGATAAAGGCTTTGGCCAAACAGAAACTGGACAGCCTATTTGAATTCAATGCTACATTCTGTGCGTTCGGACCCTTCCTTTACAAAACGTTCCGGAGACATGGTTTAGCTATGTCTTCGGAACGCTCTGTAAAGGATGTCTCCGGACTGTACAATCTGTTTAATGGCGGAGGAGGAGGGATTCGAACCCCCGAGACCCTTTCGGGTCTAACGGTTTTCAAGACCGCCGCATTTAACCACTCTGCCACTCCTCCGCATTGATTCTATTGTACTTGTGTAAACCGGCGTTGCACATTTTGTTGCACATTCACCCCTGGTCCGATAGATTTTCGACATGCAAAAGGGATACATCTACTAGACCAACGGCGCTTGGCATGTCCGCTACCGTGTGGACGGTAAGCCGGTCTCGCGCAAGCTGGCCGACTACAACGACCAATATCGCACGAAGCGTAGTGTCCGTCCACTGGCCGATGGAAGTTCTTGAACCACTGAATCAAGGCCTGCAAGTCAACGGGCCTATGACCTGCAACAGTACGCGGAGACGGTGTACTTCCCGAACATCAAGACCAAAAAGAGTCCGTCCACAGTGAAAGGGTACCTTCGCGGCATCTTGGGGAAATACGCAAGATGCCTGTTTGAAGAGATTGACCGCCGCAAATTTAGTTAAAAACGCTACAAGTTCCGCTGAATCGTTGACACTCGGCCACCTTAAGCAGATACTTCCCCCGGGGTTACAGTAGTTTTCGCTGCTGGAGTAGATCTCTCGTCCGTTTCTTTCTCTTGTCAAGCGAAACGGAGTTTTTTGCGGGCGATCACGCATCCCGTTCGCGAAGCAAAACGTATGCCGTGCTCCTTCCGCCCGCCTCGTCCTGTTTCAGGATTCGCTTTTCGATCAGATCCTGGATGTCCCGAAGCGCCGTGTCGTGGGAAGTCTTCGCAAGCTTTCCCCATTTTTCCGTCGTCAGTTTTCCTTCGAACCCGTCGAGCAACATATTGATAATGTTTTTTTGCCGTTCGCTGACTTCGATCGATTCTTCCTTGAGATGACGCCAGAATGCGTCTTTTTCAAGCACTGCCGCCGTCAGCGTTTTTGCTTTCGCGATCGCCCGTGCCAGGCAATCCAGAAACCAGACCAACCATTTCGTAACATCCATTCCGGCTTTTTGCGTCGCTTCAAGAATCTCGTAGTAGGCTTTGCGTTCCTCTCGAATCTGTGACGACATGCTGTAGAAACGCTGCGGACTATTTTCAAGACGTGCCAGAGACATTTCGGTGATCGCGCGCGCGATTCTTCCGTTGCCGTCTTCCAAAGGATGAATCGTCACAAAATACAGATGCGCCAACGCTGTCTTGATGAGCAGTTCGCTCACCGCATTTTTGTCTTCATACCAGCCCAAAAACTGTTTCATTTCCTGTTGGACATGCTTTGGTCCCGGAGCTTCGAAATGAACTGTTTCCTTTCCTTCTGGTCCGGAAACAACTTCCATCGGACCTTCCCGCCAGGCACCCGTTTTTATCTTGCGCATTCCGCTGCGCCCAGTCGGGAACAATGCCGCGTGCCATCCAAAAATTCTTTCTTCGGTAAGAGGAGAAGCGTAGTGCTGTGTGGCATCGAGCATCATCTCGACGACTCCTTCGACGTTCCGGTCGGCGGGTCGCGTGCCCGCAGCTTCGAGACCCATGTGACGGGCCAGCGAAGAACGGACACTCTCTGGATCTAGTTCTTCCCCTTCGATGGCGGAGGATTTGACTGTTTCTTCGGTTAAGACCGCGAGCGTCGCTTCATTCTTGAGTTGATAGCCCAAGCCTTTCATCCGCCCTAGCAGCAGCCCTTGCTCGTACCGAGTTGCGGACAGACGTGGAACGACGAGCTCCGCGTTCCAAGCGAACTGGGGCCAATCGGTGGACAGATAGATGTAGGTCATATTCGACGCTTATTCTACGCATTATTCTACGCACTTGTCTCTAGCAATCTACGCATAAGCTACGCACTATTCGACGCATGTTTAAAGCCTTACCCTACAATTAGATACAAGCATTTTTCTGCCACGGGGCTTAATCGCACCCTCCAGATCGACTGCGAATAACCTTGCTAAATCTTCGGATTCCTCAGCTGGCGTTCTTCGATTGCTGCCGCCGCTCGGATCGGATGATGTAATCGCGCGTCGCAACCAGAACAGCATCGGAAATTCGCGAATCGGGCGCAATGCGCGCCAGCGTGACGGCGCCGACCATGGCGGAGACGATCGCCATCGATCGTTCTGTCCGCTTGCGGAACGGCAGCGTCTCCAGGTGGCTGGCAATCAGTCGGGACAGCTGGAGAAATCCTTCCATGGCTGCGTGACGAGTCCTCTTGTCTCTGCGCGCCAGTTCGCTCCCTAGAGCGGCTAGGGGGCAGCCTGTTCTCGGCCGGTCGCGATGGGCGCGTGACACATAATGATCCACAAGGAGCGGAAGCGCCCGCTTGTGGGGCTTTCCGGTGCTGAGCAATTCCAGGCTGGCAACCAGCGACAAAAGAGTCTTGCTGCACGCTTCCAGCACGAGTTCATCCTTGGAAGCAAAATGACGATAGAAGCCCCCGTGAGTAAGTCCCGCAGCAGCCATCACTCGCGCAAGCGCCGCCTCACTGATTCCATTGGCCCTGAACTCGGCGCCTGCCGCTTTGACAATTCGTTCGCGTGTCTTGGCGGTCTCTACTTTTGACTTACGCATAGTTCTTCGTCTCCGAACGTGAAATTAGCGCACGTTGCTAGTTGCGCGCCAGGACAACTTGCCCCAGATGGTAGGACACATGTCTCGCCCGGCTGAGCAGGATGTTCAAGCGATTTCGAGTTGGGTTCTTCGTGAGATCTTCATCGGTCATCGCGGTATGGCGCTGCAACCATTCCCGCGGTGAGAGAGCTTCCATCTTGTGAAGGACGTTCTGGTTTACTTCCGCCCAGTATTTCTTGAGGTTTGCCGCGGTCGGCAGCTCTTTGCTGACTTTGTCGGGGTTTTTGACGAACAGCGCATCGAGTTCCGGGTGCAGGCGGTCACCTAGCCCCAGAATGATCAGCATGGCGTCATTCACGGCAGTCAGATGGCCTAAGAGGTAAAGGATTCGATTCTTGCCGGGCGCGACCTCGCGCTGGAATTGCTCGTCGGTCAGCGAGTTGAACGTCTCGCTGACCTGCGCGACGGCTTGACGCCACGAGGCTAGCGCAGTGTCAATCATGAGTTGCTCAGTAGTCATACAAGCGCTCCCTTTCGTCGGGCCAAAAGCATGGCCCTTGACATTTAGATGTCGTCTAACATCTAATAGAATCGCTAAGGCGACGCGTTTTGTCAACGCCGCGTTTGACCAAGAAAGTGCAGATGGCTGTTGGAAGGGAGACCTACACTCATGAACGGAACTGAAATCCGGCAACTAAACGCCGAAGATGCCGCTGAATATCAAGCCGTCTTTCTGAGAGCATTGCAGTCGGCTCCGGCCGCCTTCGCCGCGGACTATGGCGAAGAGTCAGCGCGCAGCTCCGATCAAATCGCGGAGCGGTTTCGACGCGAGGTTATCTTCGGAGCATTTGTGGACGGACGGCTCTGTGCAATCGCAACATTCTTGCAGCAACCTCCTCTAAAACGGCGGCACGTTGGAATGATATGGAACATGTACGTATCGGAGGAACGACGAGGAACAGGGCTCGCCGGCATGCTCTTCAAGTACGTTCTCGAAGCGGCCAGCCTCAAAGTTGACCAAGTGGAACTATACGTCGCAGTCGACAATCCACGTGGCACGAAGTTTTACCGGAAGTTCGGCTTCGAGTCGTACGGCGTGATGCCGCGTGCCCTCCGGGTTCAGGGCGCGGATTTTGACGCGCTGATGATGGTGAAAAAATTCCGGTAAAGGGAGGTTCAATAGCAACGGGACACGTCGTGACCCGGTTTCATCCGCTTATCCACTCCTCCGCCTCCAATTATAACTGGCTAAGACGCCTAGTGGGGCTGTTGGTGACAATTTCGGGGTGGTTTGCTACGTTTTGACGCAGGCTGGAACTGGATAGCGTTCCCTTCCGAACAGGAGTGTGCTCCGATCGGAACTAGCCGGTGGCAGCAAACCGCTCGCGACCAGCCGCCTCACTGCAATCCCGCATGCTTCAGCATTTCCAAAAACTGTTTCTTCGTTCTCATGTCAATCGCCTGGGCCACCAGCTTACCTTCTCGGTCATATACAAAGCTCTTGGGAATCCCTTCCACGAGGAACTCCTTATGCACCCTTCCTTCCGGATCCAGCAGGATGGGGTAATCGAACCTTCCTTGTTCAATGAATGGGCGCACCTTGCTCTCTGCTTCATCCGAAATCGCCAGTACCACGAATCCCTGCTTCTTGAATTTCTGATACAGCACATTTAGGTCCGGCATCTCGCTTCTGCATGGCGGGCACCAGGTCGCCCAGAAATTCACCAGCACTACATGCCCCTTCAATTCCTTCAATGTCCAGTCCTTCCCGGTCAAATCCTTTAGAACGAATCCGGCTTCCTGGCGTTTCGACAGCTCCTCTTCAACCCGCGCTTTCGCGGCCTCATATTGCGGATCATCCAGACTAGCGTTCACCCGTTCATACTTCACCAGGTTCGCCAATTCCATGTACGCGCGCGCTGGCTGCCCGTCTTTTCCCTCCTGCGGCTGGTCTTTCAAAGCGTCTGCGAGGGTCGTGGCCACTTCCTGCAGCGTTTCGTGTCCCAGATCACCCTCTGTCGAGAGTCCCGCCAGCCCTAGCGCCAGCCGCGCTTTGTGCGGACTGTTTGCTGCCGGCAGCTCGCGGATCGCTAGCGCGAGTTCCTTCGTCTTCTTCGCCCGCGCATCCTCCGGCAATTTCCGCAGCGTTCCCATCACCGCCGCAATCTGTTTTTCCTGCTCCGTCACCACCGGCTTTTGCTCTTGCGTCCTTGCGCTCGCCGACAGCGCCAGCAGCACCGTTGCCGCCCAGACGCCCATGCGCCGGGACATCCATATCCACCGTTCTCCTTTTCCGTACCATTCGCTCTTCATCTTCCACTCTCCATTCCGGTTTCCTTAAGTTAGCGCAAGCGACGTTAATAATCATGCCTGCTAGTTGAATTCCAGGCCAGCTCAGGGGACCGGCGACTTGACTTCAAGACCGTCGGTTTTCATCAGCTATCCACTTTTCGGAGCGCCCTCGCCACTTTCCACATCCAAATACCGGCCGGTGCCGTACCATAGTTACTGGAGCGGTCCGAAAGTAAAGTGAGGGTTGGGCATGCTGATTCGACGAAAACCGGAATTGACTCACGCGGATGTGACGCCGAAGTCGGTCTATTTCAATCGCCGGCAAATCCTGCGCGCCATGGGTATTGCCGGCGCAACGGTCGCCGGCGGCAAGATTCTGTCAAGCCTGGCATTGCCTACGCAGCACGTATTGGCGACCAGCAAGCTCACCGGTCTGGCGAAGAGTCCCTTCAGCACCACGGAAAAGCTCACTTCCCACGACGATGTCACGCACTACAACAATTTCTACGAGTTCGGCACCGACAAAGGCGACCCCGCGAAAAAGTCGCAGAACTTCCGCACCTCGCCGTGGAGCGTTTCCGTCGAGGGTGAAGTCGCCAAGCCGCGCAAGTTCACCATGGATGAGATCCTCAAGCTCGCGCCGCTCGAAGAACGCATCTACCGCCACCGCTGTGTCGAACGCTGGTCGATTGTAGTCCCGTGGATCGGTTTTTCCTTCAGCACGCTTGCCAAACTTGTCGAGCCTACTTCCAAGGCGCAGTATGTCGCCTTTCAGACTCTTTACGACCCCAGCCAAATGCCCGAAGCCAAGTACGGCGGCATCGATTTCCCGTACGTCGAAGGCTTGCGGCTGGACGAAGCCATGCATCCGTTGACTTTGCTGTGTGTCGGCATGTACGGCGAGACCCTTCCGAATCAGGATGGCGCTCCGGTGCGCATGGTCGTTCCCTGGAAATATGGATACAAGAGCATCAAGTCGCTCATAAAAATCCGCTTTCAGCAAAAAGAGCCGCCCACCACCTGGAACCGCTACTCTCCAGACGAGTATGGTTTCTACTCGAACGTGAACCCGAAGGTCGATCATCCGCGCTGGAGCCAGGCTTCCGAGCGCCGCCTGGGCGACATCTTCCGGCGCGATACACTGATGTTCAATGGTTACGCGGATCAGGTCGCCAGCCTTTACAACGGCATGGACCTCAAGCAGTATCACTGACGCGAGTTCTCTGCGTGCGCGCTCTCCTGTTCAGCAAGTGGGCCAAAGCCTGTGTTTTTGTCCTCTGCCTCGTGCCGTTCCTCGCGCTGGTCGAACGCGCGCTGCACGGCCGCGTCGGCGCCAATCCCGTCGAATTCCTGCAGCATGCCACCGGCGATTGGACGTTGCGCTTTCTCGTTTTCACCCTTTCGGTCACGCCGCTGCGCAAACTGCTTCATCTTCCCGAGCTCATCCGCTTTCGCCGCATGCTCGGCCTCTTCGCTTTCTTTTACGTTTGCCTGCACTTCTTGACTTACATCGGCCCCGATCAATCTTTCCATCTTGCCGGCATGTGGCAAGACGTCGCGAAACGCAGATTCATCACCGTCGGCTTCCTGGGATTTGTGCTGCTGATTCCGTTGGCTCTCACTTCGACCGCCGGCTGGATCCGGCGTCTCGGCGGTAAACGTTGGCAAGCGCTGCACCGCGCGGTGTATGTCGCGGCGGTCTGCGGCGTGATTCACTACTATTGGTTGGTCAAGTCCGACGTGCGCAAGCCGCTCTTCTACGGTGCGCTGGTCGCGATTCTGCTGCTCTGGCGTTTAGGCGATTGGCTGATCAAACGGGGAAAGCAGGCGCCGGCGCAAGTAGCCGCGGCGCGCGTCAGTTAACAGCCGGAGCGTCGCTGAAGTCGAGGCCCCAGAAATGCGGCGCGGGCGTCAGAAATTCCACGCCGACGCGCTGGCCCTTGTCGCAGGGTTCCCCGAGGTACACCACGCGGCATTCCTGTTCTTCCAGCGTTTCGGGATGCGTCAGCACAAGCATTTCGCCGTTGTCGATTTCGTGCTTCAGCATCAACAGTCCGCCGTGCGCGTTTACCACCACGGTCTCGCACACTTCCTTGAATTTTCGCTTATTGTGGCCGCGGCCCGCCGCCTGCACCCGCATACGGTGGAACACGCGGCTGCTTCTGCGCGGCGAGGCCTGTAACACCTGGCGCAAATCGCTCATACAGCCATCTTCGGATGGTCCCGCACAAGCGTCAATTGCCGCGCCGCTCTGAGTTCCGGAAGCGTAACCCGGACTAACGGACAGGTCTCAAGCTGCCGCCGCTATGCGCCGCAACAGGTCTTCCTGCTCCGCTTTGCTCTCCGCGCCAATCGTAAACGCGTCCAGCAGGTTCAGCCCTAGCGCATATTTCAGCGCATCATCTTGCCGGTTTCGCAGGTCCCCCTCGCCAAGAATCTTCATCCCTACGATACCCTTGCCCGCCGCCCGCATTTCCTTCAGCACACCAACCACCGTCTCCGGATTTGCATCCATATGCGATCCGATCGGATTGATGCGCACCAGATCGACTTCCACCCAGGGCGACCGCGCCGCCGCGCGCAGCGCCTCGATGCTGTGGCACGAGCATCCATGCGCACGGATGATCCCTTTCTCCTTGGCCTCGGACAAAACGTCCATCACCCCGCGGTACCGCTGCGTCCAATCCCCTTCCGTCAAACAATGCATCAGGCACACATCGATATGCTCGACTCCGAGCTCCCGCCGGAAGCGGTCTAGGTCCGCGCGCGCCGTCGCCGCATCCCGCGCCCACGTCTTCGTCAGCACCGTCACTTTTTCCCGTTGCACATGCTTCAGCGCTTCCGCCACGTGCGGATGGCTTCCGTAGGAATCCGCCGCATCAAAAAAGCGCAAGCCGTGGTCGTATCCATTCAAGAGCAGTTCCGAGAGGCCCTTCACGCCTAAGTCACTCTGATGCGAGTGATGCCCGACGCCCACCGTTCCGGTTCCCATCGCCAGCCGGCTCGTCTGAATCCCCGTTTTGCCGAGCGTTACCGTGTCTGCCGCGCTGAACTTTCGAGAGAGTTCCGGAAGCGCCAGTGCTCGTCCCAGAAACGGACGTACGCCAATCCACGCTGCTCCGATGCCGAAAGCCGCATGCCGGACAAAGTCTCTGCGCTTCATGGTTCGCTCCTTCCGTCCCGCCGGAGTCCTCCATCCTATCTATCCTGTATGGACGCAGACGCCTCCTCGAACGTTATCCCGGGCCATCGCCATTATTAGCCGGAATCCCGCGCAAATGCCTCTCCGGGCGGAAATTTTCCAGCCCGGCCGGCGGTACTTCCTTTGGTTGCCCGCTGTTGAGTTCGTCGCAGCACCTTTAGTCACCCGGCGCTTGCTTGTGTCGAAACCGAGCCAGTCATACAATTGTCCAAGGCTGCGCTTCTTCGCATCGACAGACTCGCGCTCCGCACGAAACAATTCGTTCCAGTTCGACGTTTTTATCTTTGTTTATCTTGAAAGGACTCATACCGCTTGAGGGCCTCTTATGAACCTTGCTGAATTTATCGAAGGTAGCCGCGATCAGCATCTCGCGGAGCTGTACGACTTCCTGCGCATTCCCAGCATCAGCGCCAAGACCGAGCACAAGCCCGATATCGAGCGCGGCGCCCGCTGGGTCGCGGACCATCTCCGCACTGCTGGCTTCAAATCGGTTGAAATCGTGCCCACCGGCCTGCACCCGCTGGTCTACGCCGAATCTCTCGAAGCTCCCGGCAAACCCACCATTCTCTTCTACGGCCATTACGACGTGCAGCCTCCCGAGCCTCTCGAACTCTGGACCTCTCCCCCCTTCCAGCCCACCGTCCGCGACGGCAATCTCTTCGGCCGCGGCACCGCCGACGACAAAGGCCAGGTGCACATTCATGTGAAGGCCCTCGAGTCGCTGCACAAGCTCCACGGAAAATTTCCCGTCAACATCAAAGTGCTCATCGAAGGCGAAGAAGAAGTCGGTTCCGTCAGCCTCTGGAACTACGTGCAATCCCACAAAGAAAAACTGCAAGCCGACGCCCTCCTCGTTTCCGACACCTCCATGCTTGCCAAAGGCGTTCCCTCGATCACTTATGGTCTCCGCGGACTCAACTACTACCAGATCGAACTCACCGGTCCCATTCGCGATCTGCACTCCGGCGTCTATGGCGGCGCGGTTCCCAATCCGCTCACCATCCTCGCCGAACTCTTCGCCAAGCTCCACGACAAAAACTTCCGCGTCGCCATCCCCGGCTTTTACGACAACGTCGCCAAAATCTCCGCCGCAGAACGCAAAGCCCTGAATTCCCTTCCCTGGAAGAAAAAAGACTTCGAGAAAGCCGTCGGAGCTCCCGGCTACGACGGAGAAAAAGGCTTCACCATCGTCGAGCGCCTCTGGACGCGTCCGACCCTGGAGATCAACGGCATCTGGGGCGGCTACATCGGCGAAGGCGCCAAAACCGTCATCCCGTCAAAAGCTTTCGCCAAGCTCTCCACCCGCCTGGTCCCCAACCAGGACCCCCGCAAAATCGCCAAACTCGTCGAAAAGCACGTCCGCAAGCTGCTTCCCAAATCCGTGCATTGCAAACTCGACGTTCTCAGCAGCGGCAAACCCTGGGTGGCGCCGTATCACGCCCCTATTTTCCAGAAGGCGCAAGCCGCTCTCGAAAAAGGTTTCGGCAAACGCGCCGTTTTCATCCGCGAAGGCGGCTCTATTCCCTTCGTCACCCAAATGCACGACACCTTCAAAGTCCCCTGCGTGCTGATCGGTTTCGGCCTGCCCGACGAAAACGCCCACGCTCCCGACGAGCACATCGCCCTGGAAAATTATTTCGGCGGCATCAAAGCCATCGCGCACTTCTACGCCGACCTGGCAACCCTGTAACCCGAGGTCCCTTAGTCGTAAGTCGTAGGGGCGCCCGCCGCGGCGAACTGCGCCGCAGCCAACCGAGGCGCCAGCCAAAATTATCTTCCTGCGGCGGGCAGATTTTTTCGCGCCGCTGCTTCGGTCATCGCGTTGATTCTCCTCAGTTTAGTTCCCGGCGCTGCCCGGCGCCCGCGCGCTAATCCCTCCTCGCGCCAACACCCCATTGCCTCTACAGGGCCATTTTTAGCGGGTTTTCCACCGCTCCCACAAAGAAATCTGTGTTTTTTCCTTGTTTTTCGCCGTTTTGCCTTGCGTTCTGTTACTGCCTTGGCTATAGTCGCTTCCGGCCCGAGCATTTTTCCAAGCAAAACAGGGGTAGACGCCCGCGGCCTGCTCCGATTTCGATTGGAGTGGAAAGAAAAACTGAGGAGGAGCAATCTAGATGGCCAAGCCTTTGAGCAAGAGCAAGATCGTGTCGCACATGGCTGAAAAGTGCGGTACGCCCAAGAAGTCCGCTGCACTGTTTTTCGAAGAACTCTTCAAGCTCGCCGTAAAAGAGTGCAAAGGCGCCGCCGGCAAGTTCGTCATTCCCAATATCGGCCGCGCCGTAAAAGCGCACCGCAAGGCGCGCATGGGCCGCAATCCGCAAACCGGTGAGGCTATCAAGATCAAGGCCAAGACCGTGGTCCGCCTGCGTGCGGCTAAGGCGTTCAAAGACGCCATCCTCAAGTAGACGCAGCACCCAGCTCAGTTTCTGGGCCCTCGGCGGCTTGCGCAATCAAGCTCCCGGGGGCTTCTCTTTTTGCGCGCGATTTTCCGCGCAGACCGTCCCGCGCGCCGCGCTCCGCTGCTTACAGCGTCTTCACGTACGCGATCACATCCTTGATCTGCGCCGCTTCCAGCACGTCCTTAAACGGCGGCATCAGCGAATCTCCGTTTTCGATCCACGTCCGCAGATTCTCGTCCGTCACTTTATTGTTGTTTACTGAGAACGTCCCGCGCTTGGCCAGCCCCTTCAGTCCCGGCCCGATCTTTTTGGCGTCGCTGTCCGCATAGTGGCAGATCGCGCATTTTTTCTCGAACATGTCCTTGCCCCGCGCCGCCGCCGCGCTGCTTCCCTTGCTCCCGCCAGTCGATCCGGACTTCTTCGCGGGTTGCTCCTGCGCCACCATCGCCGCGGCGCACCCAAGCGCCGCCATCCCCAGCAAAAAAACGTTTCGCTTCACAATCTCCCCCTCGGTTTCTCTCTCAAACGAACCATTCCATTCTCGCCGTTTATCCGCGCGATTTCCACTCCCCGTCGTGCGCAACTCCGTAGCGCCTCAGCGCACCCCGGCACAAAGGACAGGTTCCCAGAATGCACCTCCAGAACCTTAGTACTTTTGACGCCACCCATCCCCGGTGCTACAAGTCATGCATATGAGCCAAGAGACCATGACGCGAGCTTGGGAAGTGTTGCAAGACGCTTATCAAGCCCAGATGGAAGGCGATTACGAACGCGCCGAAGAGCTCTATCTCTCTTCCCTCGAGCTCCATCCCACCGCTGAAGCGCACACTTTCCTCGGCTGGACCTATCATTTCCAGGGCCGCATCGAAGAGGCCATCGCCGAATGCAAACGCGCCATCGAACTCGACCCCGATTTCGGCAATCCCTACAACGATATCGGCGCCTACCTCATCGAACTCGGCCGCTACGACGAAGCCATTCCCTGGCTCCAGGAAGCCGTAGGCGCCCGCCGCTACGAGCCCCGCCATTTTCCACACTACAATTTAGGCCGCGCCTACCTCGCCAAAGAAATGTACGCCCAAGCCACGCGCGCCTTCCAGGACTCCCTGCAAATCGAGCCCCGCTACTCCCTAGCTCGCCAGGCCCTCGATTCCCTCCGCCGCCTCGTCAACTAATTCCCCCTGACGCCAGTTTCTCCGTTTCCTCTGCCACGTCCATGTCCGCCCAACTGTCACTCCGACTTAAGCAGCCCGACCGCTTTTTCTTCGCGCGGTATTTGCGCGTCGGGCTGCGAATTGGAGGGACTCTGGCTTGCTTGTTCCATCGCGCAAATCGTTCAGATCGTTGGCCGCCCGTGCGCGGGTTCGTCAAGTCGAAGTCGCCGCTTCCTCGGTCGCAGGCTTGATCGCCCGGTCATACACCACCAAAAGCACCGCCGTAGCCAACCCAATCGCCGTAATGCAATACCAAACTCGTTCCGGCCGATGCAGCACCTCCGCATAGTGATGCACCAAATACCCGCCTAACATTCCCCCAAAAATCGACCCCAGCCCCAGCGGCAGAAACGCAAATCCCATATAAATTCCCTGCTGTCCCGGCGGCGCCAGCTTCGAAATGTACGAGTAATACGGCGGCTGCTGAATGATTTCCCCCACCGCCAGCACCGCCAGCGCCGCCACCGTCCCCGGCACCGTGGGCCAGAACGCCAGAATCAGCCACGACACCGACGTAATCACCGTTCCCAGAATCACCGCGCGCAGCGGCGCCATCTTTCGAATCGCGTGATTCACCGCGATGGTCAGAAAAATCACCATCAGAGGATCGGTAATCAGAATGAGTTCCGCCAGGCCCTTATCCGCGTTCACGTACTGCGTGATAAATCCGGGCAGCGCCGTGAATTGCTGCCAGTACACGATCCAGTACCCGGTAAAGATCAGCAGAAAGATCAGGAATCGCGGCGGCCACAAAATCTTCAGGAAGTTCGCCCCTACTTGCGCAAAGCTCGGCGGCGGCGCATCGCTGGCCTTGCGCGGCTCGCGAAAGAAAAACAGCACGAAGAAGAACATCGCAAACACGCTCAGCGCCGAAATGCGAAATACTTTTTCCACGCCCAGGTGCTTGTGCGCCCACGAAGCGATGTACGGGCCCGCCAGGCTGCCGATGTTCACCATGGTGTAGTAGATCGAATATCCGATCTGCCGAACGTTGTCCTTCGAAGCCCGCGCCGTCGTCCCCACCACGCACGGCTTCACCAGCGAAATCCCCAGCGCCGGCAGCATCAAAATCACGCCAACAAAAAGAGCCAGCGGCACTGCATTGCGCACCGGCGCGAGCCACGAATCTCCAATCGATCCGATCAGGAAGTACGACGCGGCCAGAATTAAATAAGCTGTAGAGAGCGCGCGGCGAAATCCGATCTTGTCCGCCACCGCTCCGCCAAAGATCGCCAGAAACCACACCATCCCGCCAAACAGCCCGGTCAGCGTTCCCGTCTGCTGCGTAGAGAAATTCAGCTTTTCCTGGAGGTACAGCGCCAGCGAAGCAAAAGCCCCGTAATACGACAGCCGCTCAAATATCTCGCTGACATTCGCAATCCAGAACGGCCGCTCAAACCCGTCTACAATCTCCCGCAGCCTGCCCTCAACGCTCATCCCGCCTCCTGCAAGTGCGGGATTGTAGCAAGCCACCCAAATCAGAGATAGGGAATTGAGCCTTCTGCGATTCGATCCCGTCCCTTGTAGTGACGCAGCATGCTGCGCCGGCATAGGCAAAGCCCAAGTCGGCGCGAGTCACAAATACGCGCTAGAATGCGCCCGGCAAACGCGATCCCGGAGGTATGACATGCGCAAATGGCCAGGAGCAGCGCTGGTGATTTTTCTCGCAGGAGCAGCCGCCTCCGCGCAAAAACCCCCGCTCCTGCCCGAAAAAGACCTAGCCGCCCTGGCCAACGAACTCAGCGGCGAAACCGCCAAGCGCAACCTCGAAGGCCTGGCCCGCCAACACCGCCAGCGCGGCTCCCAAGGCTTTCACGCCGCCGCCGAACTCGTCGCCGAACGCGCCCGCGCCTATGGCCTCAGCGACGTAGCCATCCTGCAATTCCCCGCCGACGGCAAAATCTTCTACGGCACCCAACGCTCCCGCCCCGCCTGGGACGCTGAAAGCGCGGTGTTAAGTGAGCAAACCACAGTAGTCGAAGGTGCCAGTGTTGGGGCCGTTGTGAGGATCGGATTGCGGGAGTTGCTCGTAGCTAGCTACGAAGCCGAGCCGATTGTGTTGGCCGAAGATAGTGAGAGCGCCGACGTCATTGCTGATCTGGTGGATGTTGGTGATGGCACGAAAGAAGGCGACTACGCCGGAAAAGATGTGAAAGGGAAAATTGTGCTTGTCGCGGCGCAACCAGGCGCCGTGCAGGATTTGGCTGTTGGCAAATTTGGCGCTGTCGGGATTGTGAGCTATGCGCAGAATCAGAAGACCGCCTGGTGGGGCGAAGACGAAAACCTCATCCGCTGGGGACACCTAGAAACCTTTTCCCCGAACAAAACCTTCGCCTTCATGGTCTCGCTAAAAACCGCGCGAGCCATGCGCGCCCGCTTTGCTAAAGGCGAAAAAATTCTCCTGCACGCCATCGTTAAAGCCGGCCAGCATCCCGGCTACTACGAAGTCGTCACCGCCACCATTCCCGGCGCCGATCCCAAGCTCAAGGACGAAGAAATCGCCTTCTCCTGCCACCTCGATCACCAGCGTCCCGGCGCCAATGACAACGCCAGCGGCTGTGTCACCATCCTCGAAGTCGCCCGCACGCTGCAAAAGCTCATCGCCAATGGCACTCTCGCCCGTCCCGCCCGTACCATTCGCTTCATCTGGCCCCCCGAAATCGAAGGCACGCTCGCGCTATTAAATGGCAGGGGTCAGTACGCTACCTGGGGTCCGGGCGAGGCTAACAAAGATGCCGTCAAAATCTCTGACCACATTTTCTTGGGTCCGGAACTCGCCAAGCGTATCAAAGCCGTGATTCACATGGACATGGTCGGCGGCGGCCCCGAAACCAAAGCAGTGTTCCACGTGACACGCGGCCCCATGAGCCTGCCCAGCTTCGTCCACGACGTAGCCTGGGCCTTCGCCGAATTTGCCAACGAGCAATCCTACAAATTCGCCGCCACCGGCAAAGCCGAATATCCCCTGGTCGCCCCCGAAGGCGGCAAAGAACCCCTCCGCGCCGAATACTCCCCCTACTCCATGGGTAGCGACCACGACGTCTACCAGGATTCCTCCTTCGCCATCCCCTCCATCTACCTTAACGACTGGCCCGACCGCTACATCCACACCAACTTCGACACCCCCGCCAACATCGACCCCACCAAACTAAAGCGCGCCGCCTTCATCGGTGCCGCCTCCGGCTATTTCCTGGCAACCCCCGTCGGTCGAGACGCGAAGGCGTGGGCTGAAACTCTCTTAGTAGGTGGCATTGATCGCGATCGTGAGAACTGGCGTCGCGGGAACAATTTGAACGACGAGGAGCTGCAAAACGCCACCAGTCACGGCGTTCGCTACACCAGTTGGGTGGCCCACTCCACGAAGTCGCTCATGGCAATTTCAGACGAAGATGCTCGCTTTCTTTCCGAATATTTGACGACGTATCCGTGGCGGCAAGAAAAGGAAGCGATGGGCGACGGGCCCAAAAAGCGCGACACACAATCACCAGTCTTCGTCCGCAAGCCGACGCCGAAAGGTCCACTGGCGGTGTTTGGCTACGACTATTTTGCCGACCATGCCAAGGCCGCCGGAATCCCCGAACCAA
>Ga0210384_10003485_pt1 | contig 18158 bp, 13 predicted proteins | sample IncBWH2MmetaG_FD_160574 | JGI IMG/M metagenome (GOLD analysis project Ga0210384, IMG submission 160574) | Forest soil microbial communities from Barre Woods Harvard Forest LTER site, Petersham, Massachusetts, United States - Inc-BW-H-2-M | ecosystem: Environmental > Terrestrial > Soil >...
TCAGGACTGACCTGCTTCCGGATGACGCCGGAGCAAGGGAATTGTTACACCACTGCGATGGCACGCGGATCCGCTGAGTGGGGAACGTACACCGCGGTCGGCGCCTGCACCGAACCTGGCTGGCGCTTGAACCTGGCAAGAATCGGGGCCCAGGTATCCGCCACCGAACACGGCAGGGCCAGAGGTTCCACACGCAGAAAGGGCAGGGGCGTATCGGCATCCAGGAGACTCGCCGCGCGCGGGCTTCCGGTGAGCCGCAGATGTTTACGCAATACGCGGCGCAACCACACTTCTTCACGGACCTCGACCGGAGCCAGGCGGACCGACTGCTGGTTGTATCCATATCCTCCAATCGAATCACGCAAGGCATAGGCGAGGCCGCCGGTCATGCCGGCGCCGAAGTTCATGCCTGCGGGACCCAGAATCACGGCGACGCCGGCGGTCATATATTCGCAACCGTGCTGACCCACGCCTTCGACAACCGCGAGGGCACCGCTGTTACGCACTGCGAATCGCTCGCCCACCCGGCCTGCGACGTACAGTTCTCCGCTCGTGGCGCCGTATAACAGTGTGTTGCCTGCGAGCACGTCGCCCCGCAGCGACGCTTCTTCCCCGGCAGTGATCGCGATCGTGCCCCCGGACAAACTTTTGCCGACGTAGTCGTTGGCCTCGCCGACCAGCCGGAAGTTCAATCCTTTGACCAGAAATCCCCCGAAGGTCTGTCCTGCGCTGCCGACAAATTCATATTTCACGGGAGCATCAGCCGGCGGCCCCGCGTGGCGCAACATCTCTCCACTCAAATGAGCGCCGATGGAGCGATCAGAGTTGGTGATCCGAAAACGACGACGGCGTGCGGCCCGAGTGTCCGAGTCTTCAATCGTACGACCGATGGTGAGGTTCAACTCGCGATAGAGACTGCTCGAGTCTTCCTTAACGGAAGCCGGGAGCGAGGAAGAGACAATCGGATCCAGCAGCCCGCCCAGAGCGCGCGCCGCTGGCACGGTTCGAGGACGCAGCCGTTCCGCCTGGCCCACGATGTCATCAATCGAATGCGCGCCCATCGACGCCAGCAATTCGCGGACATCCGCTGCCACGGCGCGGAAATACGTCTCGACCATCTCTGGCTTTCCGGTGAAGCGGGTGCGCAGCTTCTCGTCCTGAGTCGCGATGCCGACCGGACAGGTATTGAGGTGACACTGTCGCGCCATGACGCATCCCAGAGCTAGTAGCGACGCGGTGCCAAAACCAAATTCGTCCGCGCCCAGCAGCGCACCGATGATGACATCGCGCGCGAACTTGAATCCACCGTCGACCCGCAAGCGGACCCGACCGCGCAGCCCCGTTTTCACCAGCGCAGCGTGAGCGTCACGCAAGCCCACTTCCCAGGGCAGGCCGGTATTCTTGATGGAAGTAATCGGCGAGGCCCCGGTGCCGCCGTCGTGACCGCTGATGGTGATGACGTCTGCTCCGGCCTTGGCCACGCCCGTGGCAATAATTCCCACGCCGGCGCTGGCCACCAGCTTCACGCCGATGCGCGCTTGCGGATTGATGGCCCGCAAGTCATAGATTAGTTGTGCCAGGTCTTCGATACTGTAGATGTCATGATGCGGTGGCGGAGAAATCAGCATCATCCCGGGCACGGCATGCCGTAAACGCGCGATGTATACAGAAACCTTGCTGGCCGGGAGTTGGCCGCCTTCGCCCGGCTTCGCGCCTTGTGCAATTTTGATTTCGAGCTCGTCGGCGTGCACCAGATAGTCCGCGGTGACACCGAATCGCGCCGAGGCCACCTGCTTGACCCGGTTATTGGCCTCGTGGTCGTGGCTGTAGGCCCCGGGGTCTTCCCCGCCCTCGCCGGTATTGCTGCGGCCGCCCAGGCGGTTCATGGCGACGGCGAGAGTGCGGTGCGTCTCTGGCGAGATCGCTCCCAACGACATGGCCTGCGTGCTGAAGCGGCCCAGAATGGATGCTTCGGTTTCAACCTCATCAAGCGGCAGCGGCTGGTCCGGGGCAATCTCCATCAGGTCCCGGATTGCGACTGGCTCTCTCTGCTGGCCGAGTTCCCTGAAGGCACGATGATTTTCCTCGGTGGGAAACTTGATGTAGCGATGCATTCGCCGCACCAGTTCAGGCGAAACCGCATGCTGCTCCCCCTGGTGGCGGAAGCGATAGAGTCCCTGGTCCTGCAATTGCGTGGTCATCGTCATGGTCGGGAAAGTGATCGAGAACACGGAATCGTGACGATCGAGAAAATCCTGCAGGAGTTCGGTCAGGCCTTTGCCCGCGAGAGAGCAGCTGGCATCCTCGAAAAATCGGCTGCACACATCGGAATCAAGACCAATGATCTCGAACAGATGACTATTGCGATAGCTCGCAATGGTTGAGATACCCATCCGCGCGATGACTTTGCGCAGCCCCTTTTCCACTGCACCGCGATAGGCGACTGCCCCTCCCGGCTTCATATGCGCCGCCTGCTCCAGCGCCAGATAGGGAAACACGGCGCTCGCGCCCGCCGCCACGAGCAGCGCCACGTGATGAGTATCGATGACCTGTCCGCTTTCGATGACCAGCGGAATTTGCTGAGCGCCAGCCTCGACCATTGACTTCCAGGCCGCAGTCAGGGCAATCAGCGCGGGTAGCGCAGCACGCTTTGGGTCCACGCCACGATCGGTCAGCAGAATCAGTCCCGGAGATTTGACCGAGGCCGTCTTTATGTCTGCCTGCAGGCGCGCGAGCGCGGCCTTCGCTGCCTCCACTCCATCCTCGGCCAGGAAAGTGAAGGCGATTCGTTCAGTCGTGCCCAATTCCTTTTTCAGCAACTGCAATTGCCCGCCGTCGAGCAGCGGCGAGTTGATGGCGGCCCGGCCGAGGAATACTTTAAGGGACATGACATGCGTTTCGCGGAGAGAGTCAATCGGCGGATTCGTGACCTGCGCGAAGCGCTGTTTGCAGTAGTCCCATAGCGGGCGCTTGAAGCTGGACATCGAAGCGGGAGGCGCATCGTCGCCCATGCTCCAGACCGCTTCCTGACCTTGCTCCACCAGCGGCTGGAACAGCAGGCGGAACTGATCTTCGCTCCAGCCCAGTGCCGCCATCGTCGGTTTTGGATCGGGCGTCCTGTCCAGAAACGGTTTGTCGGTGGGCTCTACCAACACAGCCGGCACCGAGGAGATGGCACGGATCCCTTTTCGCAGCCGCAACGAGTCTCCTGGACGGACAAACTCGCCGCTCTCGGGATTCACCAGCAGAACTTCTCCCGGCCCCAGCCGTTGTCTTTCGGCGATCTCTTTGCCGTGAAGATCGGCGATTCCAACCTCGGAGCCGACCACCAGCAGACCGTCCGTGGTCAGGGTGTATCGCAGCGGGCGCAATCCGTTTCGGTCAAGTTTCGCGCCGATCGTGCAACCATCGGTGAAGACCAGCGCCGCCGGACCATCCCATGCCTCCTGGTGCCGGGCCTGCTCTTCGAGAAAGTTGCGCAGCTCGGGCGCCGCCTCGGGTGAACGCTCCCATGCCGGAGGAACCATCGAGAGCATGGCCTCCGCCGGGTTGTAGTCACGGCGAAGAAAAAGTTCAAAGCCATTATCGAAGCTGGCCGAGTCGCTTACCCTGTCTTCCAGCAGCCGGACCTGGTCCGAAAAACCCAGTTCCTGCTGCAGCGCCGGTGCCTTGGCGCGCAGCCAGCGCCGGTTGGCGCTGATAGTGTTGATCTCGCCGTTGTGCGCCACAAACCGGAATGGTTGCGCCATCGACCAGCTGGGTTGGGTATTAGTGGAGTAACGCTGATGAAAGATGGCGAATGGAGTTTCAAAATCCGGGTCGCGCAGGTCGGCATAAAACGCCGGGAGCTGAAAAGGAGTCAGCAGCCCTTTGTAGACCACGGTCCGACATGACAGAGAACAGAAATAAGTTCCGGCGGGAGCGACGGCCTCCGCTTCCTTGCGGAATTGGAAAAGAAGAAATTCCAGATTCCGAGTCTCTGATTTCGGAGCGAAGAAGCATTGCTCGATGACGGGCAAAGCCTCATGGGCCCGGGGGCCAGCAACTCCCGGATTGGTCGGGACCGGGCGCCAACCCAGACACTTCAAACCACCTCGCTTCGCTTGCGCTTCGATGCCATTGCGTGCAGTCTCTTCCTGGCCCGGCGGCAGGAACACCATCCCGAGTCCGAACACAACAGGCAGCCTGATGCCGGAGTTACTCGCCTGTTTGCGAATCAATTTGTCCGGGATGCGGGTGAGCAGCCCTGCGCCGTCACCGCTTCGTCCGTCCGCGTCCACACCTCCGCGATGCGCCAGCCGGATCAGAGCTTCGAGCGCGCGGTCTACGATCTCGCGCGAAGCGGCTCCGCCGATTTGGGCGACCAGGCCGACACCGCAGGCGTCGTGGTCTGGGGCTAGGTGACTCGGACTCATCTTTACACTGTGTATCGTCAATTACGGTTGGAAGTACAATCGAGAATTTCGATGAGTCGGATGGATTTTTTGGGCAGTGGAGTCCTGCACGAACCAAGGCATTAACCACCAACGGCACGAGGGCACACGAAGGAAAACATTGGGCTTAGACCAGAAATTCCTTCGTGATCCTGCCTGTCCCTGGTGGTTCACGATTTGTCTCCTGCTAGCTTTCTTCGCAGCCGAATGAGGTTTTGACTTTAATCTCTACCAGCGGCGCTATAGCCGCGGGCGCTGCGGTGTGCAATCCGCATTCGACCTTGTCGGACCCGGACCAGCGTCCCGCGCGCGCACTCTCCCCGGGACGGACAGCTCGGGTGCAATGGGTACATCCGATGCTGGGATAATTCTTGTCATGCAGCGGGTTGTATGGAACGTTGTGTTTGATCGCATAACTCCACACCATCGGCGAACTCCAGTCGGCGATGGGGTTGACCTTCAGCAGTTGAAACTTTGCATCCCACTCCACCTTGCGAGCTGAGGCGCGCGAGGAGGTCTGGTCGCGTCGGATGGCGGTCATCCAGGCGCGCAATTCTCTCAGCTTCGTCTGGAGCGGTTCAACCTTGCGCAGGCCGCAGCACTTGTCAGGATCGCGGCTCCATAGCGCGGCGCCATATTCGCGCTCCTGCTCCTCTGGGGTGAGCGGGCTGTAAACTCTCTCGATCTTGATTCCGTAGCGCTTTTCGACGCGGTCCATCAGATCGTAAGTTTCAGGGAAGAGGAATTCGGTATCCAGGGTGAACACTCGAAAATCTGAACGCACCCGCGAGGCCAGGTCGAGCAAGACCATTCCCTCTACACCGAAGCCCGACGCGATCGCCACGTCTTTTCCGTAAGTCGCGAACGCCCAGCTCAATACTTCTTCCGGCCGCCATTTTTCCGCTTCGGCGGGGATCAACGCTGCCTGGTCTCTCACTCCGCACGCTCCTGGCCCGCCGACAAGGCCGGACCATTCAAAGCAAACTCCACTGAATCACCCGGCCACGCGAACTGCGGATGTAGCGCGGTGGGCTTGGCCAGGCGTACCAATTCGCCGACCACCAGCAAAGTCGGCGCAGGCAATCGTGGAGATGTGTGCAGATCTTCGACGTGGGTCACATGAACCTGCTCATGGGGTAACGTGGCCTGCGAGATGATGGCGCACGGCGTGGTACCTGGCACGCCGGCACGCAAGAGCTGTTCCGCCGTGCTGCGATAGTTATAGCCGGGCATATAGACGACCACCGTCGCGTCGGTGGGAATCTTGGCCGGCCAGTCGGCAAATTCGTCGCTGGCCGCGTGATGCCCGGTCACAACCACTACCGCCGATGAAACTTGACGATGCGTCAGCGGAATCTGCGCGTTGGCCGCAGCGCCCAATGCCGCGGTGACGCCGGGGACGACTTCAAATTCGATGCCGGCCTTGCGCAAAGCTTCCATCTCTTCTCCGGCACGACCGAAGATCAGCGGGTCGCCGCTCTTGAGGCGGACGACCTGCAAACCCAGCAACGCGTTCTGGATGAGAAGCGCGTTGATGTCGGGTTGGGTGACATTCTTTCGTCCGAAGCGCTTGCCGACATTTTGGACTTCGGTCGAGGATGGAATGAAGGCGAGGATTTCCGGGCCGACCAGGTCATCGTGCAACACGACATCGGCTGACTTCAGAAGTTTGAGCGCTTTGAGGGTGAGCAGTTCGGGATCGCCCGGACCTGCTCCCACCAGGTACACCTTACCGGTCATGACATTTTCTCCAGACTATTTGCGTCGATATTGAATTCCGCCGCCTCTGCCTTTTTGAAGGCCTCGTGGCTGGCCAATTCGTGCAACAGACGGCGTCGTTGCTCGGGGTCTATCTTGCTGGCAAACAGTTCCTGTCTTGCCCGCCCCAATTCCTCCAGCCATGTCCCGTATTCCGGACCAAACTGCATTTCGAGTTCCCGTCTGATCCTCTGGGCCAGCGCCGGGCTTTGGCCGTTGGTCGAGATGGCAAGCTGAAGATCTCCGCGTCGCACGACTGCGGGATAGTAGAAATCGCAGTGTTCGGGATCATCCACCACATTGCACAAAATGTTTAGCTGCCGGGCTTGATGGAAAATTGCGGCGTTCACATCACCAGAGTTCGTGGCAGCAATCACCAGAAAAGTGCCGTCCAGGTCCGCGCTATTGAAAGCTCGCGCTTCCCAGGTAATGGCTCCGGCCTGCGCCCATTCAGCAACCGCGGCCGTGGCATGGAGGGCAACCACGCGGACTGACGCGCCAGCCCTGACCAGGCTGTTGATCTTCGGCTCGCCGACAGTGCCGGCCCCGACCACGAGGCAGGAGCGGCCTTCGAGTTTCATGAACATCGGAAACAGCGTCATGGAGTAGCCTGGTGTTGCCGTTCACTACCTCGGCGGCTGAAGCCGCCACTCACAGGGTCTGCAATGCAGCGCTAAAGCGCTGCTCCACCCTAAAATCTCAATGCCTTCTAACCCTCAACCGCATGCGGCACCTTTCCTGGCGATGGATCTCGTTCGACCGCCGCCAGAAATTTTCCCGCCAGGCACTCACGCAATTCTTCATTGCTGCGGCGCGAAAAATAGTGCCGCAGGTTTTCCTCGGGCGACCTCTCGTCCAGGTAGCGGCGCAACAGGCGTTCGATCGAGTCCGGCACTTCGCTGGCCAGACAGCGATATCCGATGGGACGCGCGACCGACTGATGCAATCCGACGGCGCCGCCGACGCAGAAGTAATAGGCATCCCGCTGGCGGCCATCCACCTTGATTTTCTTCCCCTCGATGCCGATGTCAGCGATCCAATGCTGGCCGCAGCTGTTGGGACATCCCGTGACGTGCAGTTTCAGGTGCTGTTCGAAACCCGGCAGGCGCTCTTCCAGTTCTTCGACCAGCCAGCGGGAGAAACTCTTGGTCTCGGTAATCGCGATCTTGCAGAATTCCGAGCCGCTGCACGCCACCACGCCACGCCAGAAGGGTGAGCCGCCCACCGGCAGCTTGTTGGCTTCGAGCTCGTTCGCCAGAGCCACCGTGTTGCGATTGGGCACATTGACGATCAGCAGGTTCTGCATGTTGGTGGTGCGCAGTTCGCCGGCCGCGAAACGGTCCGCGGCATCAGCCGCAGCGCGCATCTGTTGGGCCGAGATTCGCCCCCGCAACACAGCTGCCCCGACGTATGAATACCCTGCCTGCTTCTGGGCATGAACTCCGACGTGATCGCGATAAATGTCCGCAGGTGGCTTTTCCTCGACCGCCGGGTCGAGATGAAAGCCGATCCGCCGCTCCAGTTCTCCCTGAAAGCTCTCGGCCGTCCACCCGTATTTGAGGAAGAGAAACTTGAGGCGGGCACGTTCGCGGTTCTCGCGCAGCTTTTCGCTCTCGCGGAAAATTTCAGCGACTCCCTTGAGAACCGGAATCACCTGATGCCGCTGCACAAAGGCATTGAGCCGGACGGCCAGATGAGGATCGGCCGACAGACCGCCGCCCACTCGCAGCGAGAAACCAACTTCGGAGTCTCCAGTCGCACGCCGAACTGCGGTTAGGCCCACATCGTTGATTTCGGGATAGGCACACCAGACGCGGCAACCCGTGATGCAGACCTTGAACTTGCGCGGCAGATTGTAGAAGTCGCCGTTGCCGACGAAGAAGCGGTTGGCTTCGAGCGCCAGGGATGACGCATCGAAGATCTCGTCGGCATCCACACCGGCGAGGGGGCAACCGGTGATGTTGCGGGTATCGTCTCCGCAGGAGCCCATGGTGGTCAGACCGGCGCGCCAAAGTCCCTCGAGCAATTCGGGAAGGTCTTGAATCGTGACCCAGTGCAACTGGATGTTCTGTCGCACCGTCAGGTCGGCCGTCCCGCGTGCATATTTCTCGGTCACACCGGCGATAGTTCGAAGCTGGTGAGAATGCAGCAGGCCATTGGGGATGCGAATACGCACCATGAAGAACGGAAGAGCCTTCCCTTCTCCGTTTTTGCCGCCGATCACTCCCGCGCCGTCGCCCTGCGTGTACACTCCCCACCAGCGGAAATATGTACCCAGCCATTCGGGCGTGATGGAATCGAAGCCTTCGCGGGCGAACTTGCGTATGTCATCGAGGCCTTCCCAGGGATTTTTCTCCCGCTTCAGGCGCTCGACCCGCTGCGCTTTCGTCTCTGTCCCAGCATTTGCCATAGGATTTTTGGCCACAAAAAAACCCACCGCCAGTGAGCTGCACTGGCGGTGGGTATGATTGCCGATTTCTAAATGGGTCTTAGATCAGCGGCCCCCGGACGCCAGTGGATACACGCATACAACAACAAGTACAACACTGGCAGCGCGTTAGGCCGGAAGCTGACATAAACTTCATTATCGTAGATAGCGTTGCTAAACCTGTCAATCCGCTTCTGGGTTTATTGGATGAAAGTTTTGAATGGAACGCATCAATAAAGTTGCATGGATCCCCTGGCAGGTGGTTGACCGGGGGCGATCTTCAGTGTGTCTTCTTGGCCGCAGCTGGTTGTATCCTCATCATTATCATTGTCTAGCTGAACTATTTGTGTGATTTCTGTTGTTTAGAGGAGGCCGCCGCTTGACCGCAGCGAATTTTCGACGTATCGCTCTAGGCTTACCTGAGGCGGTTGAAGGCTCGCATTTCGGAAACGCTGACTTCCGGGTGGGCGGAAAAATCTTCGCCACGCTGGCGCTTGAGTCGGAAGGTTACGGCGTGCTGCTGCTCACCCCGGGGCAGCAGGCCGGAATGGTCGAAGACGAGCCCAAGATTTTTTCGCCAGTTCCCGGCGGATGGGGCCGAAAGGGCTCCACGCGGGTGCTCCTGCCGGAGGTGGCGCCGGACATACTTGGATCCGCATTGCGGACCGCGTGGTTAAGAAAGGCGCCGAAGCGTCTCTTGCAACCAAGATCCAAGGCCGTGAGGTTTCTTCTTTAAGGTTTCGCCGGTTCGGAATCGACTTCGGTTCCTGATCTCCTGAAGCCGAATCGCAGAACCCATGCGCTTGGAGCCGCCTGGCCGTTCACTAGTGCGGGGGCAAATTTCCATTGTTCTGCCGCTTGCAGAGCCTGACGCGCGAAATATTTGCTCGGCCCCTCGGTGACGAACGTCGCACGTTCGACATTGCCTGCGGCGTCCACCGCCACTTTCACCCGAATCCTGATCGTTCCGGATATCGTGTTCCGCGCCGACCTGGACACAACTGGCTCGATTTGCTGCAGGACCTTGCCGTGATCGGAGCCTCCGGCGGATGGGATGCTGGCGACGGCCACAGCGGGCGCGGATCCCGGAGCCGCGCCTTTGGGAGTTTGGTGTTCTTCGCGTTGCTTCACCGCCGAAGGTTTGGTTGCGGGCAGTGGTGGCGTCGGCTCCTGCCGTGGCGGAGCGCTCTGGATGTTAGGCGAAGCGGGCGATTGAGACGAGACCGCACCTGCTGGCTGAACCTCGGGGCGGGAGTTGAGTAACTTGGGACCAAGTAACAGGGCCGAAGCAGCCAATACCACGATGGCGACCGGAAGCAGGTAGCGCCACTTCGCAGACGCCGCCGGTATCCTGACTTTGGAAGGCTGCTGGGACGTCGACGAGCCGGATTGCAGCCGGGTGGAAATGTCGGAAACGTTACAGCGGCGCTGCGGATCACGGCGCAGACAGCAGTGTGCGATCCCCAGGAACGGTGCCGGCACAGTCTCGGGCAATGGTTCCGTCATACCTTCAACTACGGGAAGGCGCTGGGTAAGGGCTTCCATCAACGTCATACCCAAAGACCAGGCGTCCGACGCCGGCAGTATGTTCCCGCTCGCGACCTCGGGCGCATCGTATTTACTGGAAGGGCCGAGGCTGCCAGCCGGATCGTCGCTGCGAAACAGGCTGTCGCTCGATAGTTTGAGCTGATCTTGCGCGGCCATGATATTCGACGGCTTCAGACGGCTGTGGACCAGCGACTTGCCGTGGACAAAAGTCAGGGCGTCCAACGCCGGCTCCAGCAGGTCGCGGACTTCTTCCGGCGCGAGCGCACGGTGTGGAAGAATTTGCGCCAGGTTATCTTCGGCATACTCCATCACGACGTAGAGGAGAACCAACTTGTCCAGTTGGCAGCTTCCGGTCTCGAAAAGCCGGAGCAAATGGGGATGGGACACCTTGGCAGTGGCTTCCCAGCGCGAAAGTTGGACTCCGGCGGTCGCCGGATCTGCAGGAATGAGTTTGATGACGGCCCTTTGCGGTTCTCGCCCACGGCGTTCGGTAAGAAACACGGCGCTGTGCTCGGAGCCGCCCAGATATTGGCGGAGCGGGAAGGTGCTGTTCACAATCTGGCCCTCCCACTGTTTCCAGTCCCGGGTCATCCTGGTTCCGTGTCCGCTAGTCTGCATTCTGGCTATTGTAAGCGAGCACCCGCCTGCGCGGGCTGCGCTTTCAGACAAAATTCTGGGTTGTGCTGAGAAATGTAGTGCCGGCGTCCCGGCGGCTCTAATTCAAGTTCAATGGCTCAATCGCTCGGTCGCTCGTTCCGCCATCTCTTGTCCTGTTGCTGCATGATTGCATAGCACTCACAGGTGGCGCCTTCCAGTCGGCTTCGATCGACGATGTTGACGTGCCCGCGCGAATAAGTAATCAGCCCGGCCTTTTGCAGCATGCCGGCAGCAACAGTAACGCTGGCCCGGCGCGTTCCCAGCATGTGGGCCAGAAATTCCTGGGTCAAAGGCACGAAGTCGGAACCGATCCGGTCCTGGCACATCAGCAGCCAGCGCGCCAATCGTTCATCCACTTCGTGCAGCCGATTGCAGGCCGCAACCTGGGTTCCCTGCATACCCAGCATCTGTACATAGCGTTGCAGCCGGTTTGCCAGGATTGGGCATTGGCGTACAGCTTGTGTGATTCCACGGGCGCCGATTCTGAAACCGTTGCCTGCAATCTGAACCACCGCCTGGGTTGGACCGCTGCTGAAACCCACGATAAGCGGCAAGCCGACAAAACCGTCTTTGCCGGTCAATCCCACTTCGACGCTTTTCCCCTCGGCCAGGACGGTCAGAATGGAAGTCATCCCGGTATTCAGGAAGTAGCCAAACTTGATGGGCTCACCGGCTTCATGTAGCACGTCGTGCGTTCTCAGCTCGACGAAGGTTAACTGCGGAAATATGGCTTCACGCTCTTTCGCCGGTAAGCCGAGCAGAATCTCATTCTCAACCGGCTGCCCATCGATTGTGGGCGGAGCGGAACCATTGGGTTTCACACGAATGCGAGAAGGTTTGTCAGCCATAACGGCTCCTTGCGAACGGGAAGTACCGTCTGATTTCGCAGGGAACCGTCACCGTGAGGCGCGGCGGGAAGATGCGTTAAAGAGACCCCTTGACACTACGCGCTAATCAAGGGGTTTACTAGAGAATAATCAGCACAACCCAAGCCGAGAATCCACATCGAGGGTCAGCTTCCGCCGGGGAATGCGGTCCAAGCCGAATTGCGTTTGGATGATTCGATGACGGCGGAAACAAAGCGCATGCCAGATACGCCATCCTCGATCGTGGGCACGAGTAGAGAGGAAGCAGCTGCGGAGCGATTCTCCAGACGGGCGCTGATCTGCTCCGCCATGTCGGCATACAGTTGCGCGAAGGCTTCGAGATATCCCTCCGGATGGCCCGCCGGCACGCGGCTGGCGTGCGCGGCTACCGGAGTCGCGCCCGGCCCGGCGCGGTAGATCAGACTCGGAGTCTTGCCCAGCGCGGCAAACCACAGGCAGTTGGGATTTTCCTGCCGCCATTCGATGCCCGCTTTTTCTCCGTAGACCCGCAAGCGCAGATTGTTCTGGTTTCCAGTCGCGACCTGGCTGGCCCAGAGCACACCGCGGGCGCCTTCCGCAAAACGCAGCATGATTTGAACGTTGTCGTCGAGGCGGCGGCCGGGCACGAAGGTATGAAGCTCGGCAGCCAGCTCCCGGCAATTGAGGCCGGTCACAAAACTGGCAAGATTGAAAGCGTGAGTGCCGATGTCTCCCAAAGAACCCGCCGGCCCGCTCTGTGCGGGATCAGTGCGCCAGACAGCCTGCTTCTGACCGGTCTTTTCCAGCGGCGTAGACAGCCAGTCTTGCGCATATTCGACATGGACCAGACGAATCGGCCCCAGCTCGCCCTCGGCCACCATCTGGCGAGCCTGCCGCACCAGGGGATAGCCGGTGTAGTTGTGAGTCACGGCAAAGAGAAGGCCGGTACGGCGCACAGTCTGGGCAAGGTCGAGAGCGTCGTCAAGAGTGGTGGTCAGCGGTTTGTCGCAAATAACGTGGATGCCGGCTTCGAGAAATGCCTTGGCGGGAGCGTAGTGCAGATGGTTTGGCGTCACGATGGCGACGGCGTCAATGCGCTCTTTTCTCTTCGCCTCCGCCGCAGCCATTTCCGCAAAACTGCCGTAGGCCCGCTCTGGGACGATGTGAAGGTCCAGAGCGGCGGCCCGGGCGCGTGCAGGATCAGAAGACAGCGCCGCCGCGACCAGCTCGAAACGATCGTCCAGACGTGCGGCAATGCGATGCACAGCCCCGATGAAACCGCCCGGACCACCACCCACCATACCGAGACGGAGGCGGCGGCGTTGTTTTTCGTCCTGCTTGATTTCCAGGCTCACAGGTGTTTCCTCGTTTTAGCCGTCAGATTTCAGTTCTCAGCCGGCGGCTTTAGTCCAGCCCCATCATCCGGCGATTTGCTGACTCATCGGCACCGGAACCTGCAAAGTCGTCGAATGATTGCTTGGCCGCCTGAATGATATGGCGGGCGATGAAAGGGGCGCCCTCGGCTGCTCCCTGATCGCCACTCTTTATACAACATTCCCACTCCATCACGGCCCAACCGTCGAAGCCGTATTGCGTGAGTTTGGAAAAAATACCGGCGAAGTCGACCTGCCCATCGCCGAGCGAGCGGAAACGGCCTGCCCGGTCGATCCAGGGCTGGTAGCCTCCGTAGACACCTTGCCGGCCTGACGGGTTAAATTCCGCGTCCTTCACATGAAACATTTTAATGCGCTCGTGATAGAGATCGAGAAATTGCAGATAGTCGAGTTGCTGCAACACAAAATGGCTGGGATCGAAAAGCATATTGCATCTGGGATGGTCTTTCACCCGCTCCAGGAACATCTCGAAGGTAATGCCATCGTGCAGGTCTTCTCCGGGGTGAATCTCGAAACACAAATTCACTCCAGCTTCCGCAAACGCATTCAAGATCGGCAGCCAGCGCACGGACAACTCGTCGAAAGCGGTCTCGATGAGCCCGGCAGGGCGTTGCGGCCAGGGGTAAACGTAAGGCCAGGCCAGGGCTCCGGAAAAAGTGGCGTGGGCTTTGAGTCTCAGGTTTGAAGACGCCTTCGCCGCAAACAGTAGTTGTTGCACCGCCCATTCCTGCCGCGCTTGCCGGTTTCCACGGAACTGCTCGGGTGCGAATCCATCGAACATCAAATCGTACGCGGGATGCACAGCAACCAACTGTCCCTGGAGATGAGTGGAAAGCTCGCTCAGTTCCAGACCGTAGGTCGCGAGGGTATCGAGCACGTCGTCACAATAGGCCTTGCTCTCCGCGGCCAGCTTCAGGTCAAACAGCCGGCCATCCCAGGACGGGATTTGCACACCCTTGTAGCCCAGACTGGCAGCCCAATGCGCGATATTGTGCAGATTGTTGAAAGGAGCTGTATCACCGGCAAACTGAGCCAAAAAAATGGCCGGACCCTGGATGGTTTTCATGTTCATCGTGAATTCGCTCCCTCAAATATCCGCCAGCTAATTTACACCAGTCAGAAGATCAAACGGTAAACGTAGGAGAGCCTTGTGCGAATGCGCGGGCTGGGTGAGACTTGTCTTCACCCACAATTCACATCCTCGTAGTTCGTTCGAAGGGAGCTCTTCATGCGCGGTAGCCTGCAAGCATTTATTTTCGTCCTGTTGCTTTCCTCTTTTAGCGCCGCGCAGGAGGCGCCTGCCTCTCGAGCGAGTCCGGTCCCACTGTCAACTCCAGCACCGGCAGAGGAAGCGAAGCCGCCCTCCAAGCCCAGGCTGAAGATTGGGGTTGCGCTGGAAGGCGGCGGCGCCCTTGGACTCGCGCACATCGGCGTGCTGCAGTGGTTCGAAGATCACCACATTCCCATCGACTATCTCGCGGGAACCAGTATGGGCGGTTTGGTAGGCGGCCTCTACGCCACCGGAAGAAATCCGCAACAGCTTCGTGAGGTGGTTGAGGCGCAGAATTGGGATGTGATTCTGGGCGGAGGAATCCCTTACCAGGATCTGTCATTTCGAAGAAAGGAAGATCAGGTTGCGTTTCCCAACTCGATTCTGCTGGGTCTGCGCCAAGGTCTGGTCTTGCCCGGAGGCTTGAACGCGGGCCAACAGATCAGTCTTCTGATCGACCGCGAAACCCTGGCCTACTCGGGCGTGCAATCGTTTGACGATCTTCCCATTCCCTTCCGCTGCGTCGCCACCGACCTGGTCACCGGGAAACAAGCTGTGTTCAAGGATGGTTCGCTCTCCCGGGCAATGCGCGCCACCATGGCCATCCCTGGCCTTTTCTCTCCCATCCGCGACGGAGAGCACGTTTATGTCGACGGCGGACTGGTTGGGAACCTGCCGACGGACGTGGTGCGAGACATGGGCGCGGACATCGTGATTGGTGTCCATCTGCAGACCTCACCCTCCGAGGCCGGCAAGATCCAATCGCTCTTCTCCATTCTGGGTCGCTCGATCGACGTGGTGGTTGCGGGCAATGAGATCCGTGGCCTGGCGGGAGCTGACCTGGTCGTGAGAGTCGATTTGCAGGATTTCAGCTCGCTCGAGTACACGAAATCGAAAGAGATCATCGGTCGAGGGACTGAAGCCGCCGCTCAAAAATCGCGCCTGCTCGAGACTTATGCGCTGGATGATGTTGCCTGGGCGCAATACACGGAACGGCGAAAGGCGCACCAGAAAAGCGACATCCCGGTTCCTCAGTTTGTGAAAGTGCAGGGCACAAGTCCGGTCGCGGAGGAAAATATAGGGCGATTTCTGCGGTCCCAGGCGGGAAAACCGATTGACACGAACCAACTGGAAGGCCTGCTCACGCGGCTGACCGGAGTCGGGCGGTACGATACCGCCGGATACCAGATCACACAACAGAACGGGCAGGACGGACTGCTGGTGACCATGCACGAAAAGGTGTATGCGCCGCCCACACTGCAATTGGGCTTTGAGGTGGATGGGTCGGAAAGCAGCGACGTAGATTTCACTCTCGCCACTCGCTTGACCTTCCTCGATGTAGCCGGATACCGCTCAGAATGGCGTACGGATTTTATTTTTGGAAATACCTATGGGGTAGAGAGCGAACTCTACCGGCCGTTCTCTCCGGCCAGCAAGTGGTTCTTTTCACCCCGTGCGGGGGCCAGCAGTTCCGCATTTAAGGTCTACCGGAAGAGCGATCCGCTCGCCGAGTATCGGCTAAACGGCGCCCGGATCGGTGGCGACATCGGTTACGGATTCAGCCGCTTCAGCGAAGTTCGTTTTGGCTACGAAGTGGGGACGCTGGACGCCAGGCTGCGACTGGGCACGCCCGAATTCTCATCCTTGAGTGGACGCACTGGCGCGTCACGATTTCGCTGGCTGTACGACCATACCGACGATCCCGTGATCCCTCGGAGTGGAGTCAACGCTGAGTCGAACTTCCGCTGGTGCGACACCAGCCCCGGGCAGACGAATAGCTTTCCGGTTGCGGACGCGCGCATCGGCTACTTCAAGCCCATTACCCGGCCTGCGTCGTTGTTTGTGGTCGGCGAAGGTGGAACCACTTTCGGTTCCAGCAGCAACGGGTATCCGCAATTCTTTCTCGGCGGGTCGAACCGGCTCAGCGCGTATGGCACGAACGAACTCTTTGGCGACCAGTTCTACTTTTTCCGGGCCGGATATTTGCACAATCTGCTGACCCTGCCTCCGCTGGCGGGAAAGAAAGTTTATGCCATCGCGGCCTACGAGTTTGGCAAGATGTACGGCTTCCCCGACGCCAGCAGGTTTCCCAACGATTTCGCTCTCGGCGTTCTGGCCGAGACCGCCGTCGGACCTCTAGTTTTCGGTGGAAGCATTGGCGATAGCGGACATCGCAAGTGGTTCTTCCAACTGGGCCGGGTATTTTGATCTCATGGCGGCAATCTGATCGGAACCAGCCTCAGCAATTTCAATTGCAGGGACGCCAGAAGTAAGATTGCCAGGGTTTCGTGACTGGAATCCGAACCCGTCGCAAATTGTCAAAGATTTCGCCAACCATGAAAGGAAGATAAAGATGTCAAAGAACCGTAGTAGATGGGCGATTGGCTGCGTGCTCGTCCTTGCCCTCTGTACATCTGTCTATGCCCAAAGGGGACGCTGGACATACCTTGGAGACTCCCATGTGGACGGCGCCCAGGACCACGACAGCATCAAAGTTGGCCGGTCGGCTGGAACCTACCGCGCTATCCAATTGCGGATCAGTGGCGGCGCGATTAATTTCGAGCGCGTGATTGTCCGATATGGAAATGGCTCGCAGGAAGAGATTCCGATACGGGCTCGCATCCCTGACGGCGGGCAAACGCGGGTCATTGATCTGCCGGGTGAACGCCGCATCATCCGCAGCCTCGACCTTTGGTACGGAAAGGACAATTGGAGAAGGCGCCCCAAAGTGAGCTTGTACGGGCTAAGCGATTGATCCAAGTCGACGGCGGGTCGCTCGGAACGATAAAGTTGGGAGAACGCCTGGCCTGTACCAACTGAACACACGCACCATGTTTCAGGCCCGGGCCAGGCGTTTTCCTTAAGGAACAGAACGGTCGCAAGCCATGTGCGGGCTAGTTTTTCGACGTGTTCTTGGGAGATTTTTTGGTCAGTGTAGCCAGCAAGACTCTCGCAGACTTGGGAGCGGGCACAGCCTTGCCGAACACGATGTCCTTGGCGCTCACTTCCTTGCCGTAGAGTTTCTTGTTGGCATCATTGTCTGGACGAAGAGTTGACCCCGCCAGCGATATTCCAGCGAATAGTCCTCGCGCGCGCGAGTAAGAGAGGATTTCAGCGCGCAGAGAGACGTCAGTCTCAGCGGAAACATTCCGTCCCACAGGTCCGGCTGCCGCTGAAACATCACCCCCCAGTTTCACTTTGCTCTCGAGGATGCTGGAAGCCGATTTCGCACTCATCAGCAACAGCACGAAGTCAGTGGCTTGCCCGCCCAACTGCAATCCGAAACTGCCGCCTTCGAGCGCCATCATGGTGGGAGCGCTCCAGGGGCCATGGAAATTCGTGCCGCCACGGCATGTCATCACTCCCCGGCCATAGCTGCCTCCAATCCCGAGGGCAAATTTCAGGACTGAAGGCAAAACGACGACACAATCCGCTCGATCGATCACGTCCTGCGGGACATCATCGGGAAGGTCCATGATCTCCTTGATGACGGTTCCAGCTTTCTCCACCCGATCCTCTTCCTTCTCTTGACCCACTGCCGGCAACGCCAGCAGGGTCAATACAGCGAAACCTAGAATGATTTTGTTCATATTGTTTCCTTAAGCTCAGAATTTTTTTGTTTTGTATCAGGGGCTTCCATTGTGCCCAGCAGTGACTCAGCCGAGGGTGCGCGGCAATGATAACAAACTTCTGACCTGAGGTTCGCATACGTCCCCGGACTGGCAGTAAGAGTGGGGTTCTCGTGTCTGGGGCAGAGGCCTTGAAGAAAACTTCATCGACGTGGACTAATGAAAGGGAAGCCACCCTTTCTATCCGGCGGGCATC
>Ga0210384_10003486_pt1 | contig 18157 bp, 17 predicted proteins | sample IncBWH2MmetaG_FD_160574 | JGI IMG/M metagenome (GOLD analysis project Ga0210384, IMG submission 160574) | Forest soil microbial communities from Barre Woods Harvard Forest LTER site, Petersham, Massachusetts, United States - Inc-BW-H-2-M | ecosystem: Environmental > Terrestrial > Soil >...
CTCCGATCGCCCCCATGTAGAGCACGGCAATCAGGACGATTCCGTTGCCGACCTTCAGCGCCCAGTCCTTGTGATGGGCGCCTATCGCCTGGCCGACCAAGGTCGTGCCCGCCATGGCAATGCCGACGGCCGGCATGTAACAAAAAGATGTCAGCATCATGACGATTTGAGTCGAGGCGCCGTCGACAGTACCCAGACGGACCTGCATCAATTGAAACAGGGCGAACCCAAGAATGTCCGCGGCGATGAGCAGCCCCATGGGAAAACCCAGCTGCAGCTGATGCCACAGCGCCCCGCCGTGCAGCCGCATCGTGAGGTGCGAGCGAAAGCGCCGGCGCGTCGCGGGCCCGAGGAACCACAGCAGCGCCACCGCGACACCGATCAGCTGCGCGGCGTTGGTCGCCCACGCGGAGCCTGCGACGCCCATGCCGAGGCTGAACATGAACAATTGGTTGAGCAACGCATTGATCACCGCGACGCCGGCGGCGATGCGCAGCGTAATGGTCGGGCGGCCGATGCCGTTGAAGAAACCCAATACCGCCCACAAGGCCACGCTCAAAGGCCCGCCCATCATGCGTGGAAACCAATAAGTCAGCGCGAGACGCTGGATTTCCGCGGGCAGCCCGAACGGTCCAAAAATCTTTCCGCCCGCCAGCGCCAGCAAGGCAAATACGGGCACCGTAAACAGCGAGGCCCACAACGCCGTCCAGGTGGCCTGCGATGCCCGCGCATAGCGGCGGGCGCCGTAGGCTTGCGCCACCAGCGTCTGAACCGCGAGACCCACGCCGCCCAAGAGCAGCATGAAGACCAGCACGGGCCAGTACACGGCGCCTATGGCCGCGGTGGCGGCCGGCGACACCCGGCCGATGAACCAGGTGTCGGTTGCGTTCAGCACCGCCTGCACGGCGCTGTTCACCATGAACGGAAATGCCAGGCTGGCCACGGCGATATAGTCGAGCCGCGGTCTGCCGCTCCTGCTCAAGGTTTGGCCGGGAAGCAATTTTATCGGTTCATCCACCGGAATATCCTACAGCACTGGCCGGCAGGGAAATCCCGAGTAGGATGCGGCAATGTCCCTCAAGTTACGACGCAATTTTTCCGGCGCATTTCAGCCGAGAATCGTCGGCGACGGCGCGTGGCAACTCTCGCGGCGAGCCCCGCACGAAATAGACGTTTTTCTGCGGGACGCGGAGCATGGCGCGGCGCAGGCTTTCGGTGCCGCTCCGATCGTCGATCTTTGCATCGTATGGGAAGCCGAGAGCGTGTCGTTGACCTTCATGTCGGGCGAGCGAGCCGCGAGTGTCGGCGCGGCGAGCGCGATCGTGCATGAACCTCTGGAGCGTCTCTATGAGAGCTTGCCGCTGCTGAGCATCGACGCCGACGCGCGGCGCTTTTGGCGCAGGGTATTCCGTTTGGTGCGCGTCCCGGGGGGCCGCTATGTGCTCAAGGTTTTGACCCGCGCGCGAAGGCGATAACCGCCATCCCAAGCCTTAAGCGGGAGATGCATCACAAGAAGCGGTGCTTATTGTCAATTTTCCGGCCTTTGTGCCGTTGTCCTACGCGCAAGCCCCCTAAATCTTGCGTTGAACTGCGACGCTCGTCAAAGCTGCTGAGCAGGGATTCCAGCACATTGATTCGTGGCTTTAACCCCAATCCTTTCCCGAGATGGCCTCAGTGCTGGATGTCAAGTCTAACGCCGCCGAAACGCATGCCGTGGAAGCATCGTTCGACCCGTACGGCCGTTTGCTGCGAATGCTCATGCCGAGCTTGCGCGGCGTGGTCGTCCACGACGGCTATTCCAACCTCGTGTGGGCCTCTGATGAGGCGGACTTAAGCGACGAATCGCAGCTCATCAACGACGCGATCGCCAATGCCCTGTCCGATACGGCCGAGTTTCCGGGCATTGCGCGAACCATCGATGCGGACCGCGTGGTCTACACTTTCGCCGTGCGCGGCGAGCACATCGAATTGCTGGGCGTCGTCAGCCTGGTGGTTCGGCTGTCGGGAACCCAGATCGAGGCCCGCCCCCTGCAGAAAATCCGGCAATTGGTCCAGCCTGCCCTCGAGTGCCTGCGCCGCGAGCTGGCGTTGCGCGCCAAGCTGGGATCGAGCGAACGCGATCTAAACGTCAAAGAGCGCGATCTCGAACTCATGATGGAGATCTCCTCCAACCAGGCCGCGGCGAGCGACGCGGATGAGTTTTCGCAGATCTTGAAGACCGGTCTCGATCGCATGGGTTGCGCGCTGGCCGCGCTTTGGGTGCCGGACAAGAACATCTCCGTGTCCATGACCCGCAGCGGTGCGCCAATGGCGCCGGATGCGCTCAAGCGGGCGCAACGTCATTTGACGGCATGGATGCAGATGCAGCAGCGCACCATCGTCATCAATCACATATCCAAGGTCACGACCGACGTCGCCGCGCCGTACAAGATCCTGGCCTGCCCGATCCGTCACCACTCAGAGCGCGTCATGGGCGTGCTCGCGCTTTTCAATCCGCCAAGCGCGCCGGATTTCGATGTGCAGCAGACGCGCGTCGCCGAAATGCTGGCCAAGCGCTCGACGAGCATCATTCAAGCGCAGTACGACACCAGCACCGGCCTCATGACCCGCCAGGCATTCGAGCGCCAGGCGGGCGGCGTGCTCGCCGCGGCGGCCGCCGCCCTTGCGCACACCATTTTGTACCTCGACATCGATCGGCTGCATGTCATCAATGAAACATTCGGCATGCACGTCGGCGACGATGTCATCGTCAGTGTGGCGGAGCGGATGGCCAAAACCCTCCCCGCGGAGGCGCTGTCGGCGCGCATTTCGGGCGACCGGCTCGCGGCGCTCATTCCCAATTCAACCATGGAAGCCGCCGCGGCGATTGCCGAGCAGATTCGCGCCGCCGCCGAAGGCATCGTGCCGCGCGCCGGCCAAGGTGCATTTCAAGTTTCGGTCTGCATAGGGGTGGCGCCCATCGGCCGTTCCGACAACCCGCTCGCGCACGCATTGGCCACCGCGGAAATCGCCTGCAAAGCCGCAAAAGACCGCGGCCGTAACCGCGTTGAAATGTTTCAGGATTCGGACCAGAGCATCATCCGGCGCCACACCGACATCTTGGTCATCGGCAAGTTGCGCGAAGCGCTGGACAGCGATGGCTTTCGCCTCGATGCGCAGCCGATTCTGCCGCTGCGAGGCAACTATGGGCGGCCGCGCTTCGAACTGCTGATCCGCATGCTCGGAGACCGCGGTGAGATGATCCCGCCCGGCAAGTTTCTTTCCTCGGCGGAACGCTACCAGCTCATGCCCACGATAGATCGTTGGGTGGTGCGCCGGGCCTGTGAACTGCTCGGTGAACACAGCGCCTCGGTGGGCGAGGAATTTGCGCGCTTCGCCATCAATCTCTCGGGCCAGTCGCTGCAGGACGAATCGTTCCTGGGGTTCGTCGTGGACCAGCTCAAGACGAGCGGCGTGCCGGCCAGCGTGTTGTGTTTCGAATTGACCGAGACGGCGACGATCGGCAATCTCGAAAAAGCCCAAGTCTTCATGCGCACGCTGCAGGAGTTGGGTTGCCAATTCGCGCTGGATGACTTCGGTACCGGCGTCAGCTCCCTGGCATACCTGAAGGACTTGTCGGTCAACTACATCAAGATCGACGGCAGCTTCGTTCGCGATGCGGTCGCCAACGCGCGCTCGGAATCGATGATCAAGGCCATCGCGCAGCTTGCCAAGGTCATGTGCATGGAAACGATTGCAGAGTACGTCGAGACCGACGTGTTGCGCGTGCGCATGGCGGATCTGGGCGTGGATTACGGACAAGGCTTCGCCATGGGCAAGGCACAACGCCTGGAGGACCTGCTGCAGGAGTTGGCCTTTTACGAAGCTACCGTCAGCAATTGGGGAACCCCGGACGGCACCCAGCGGGTCAGCGCCGAACGCTAGAGCACCGGCCTGCGCCGCGCGCCTCAAGTCGGCGCTGTCCTACAAAAATTTGAAAGTATTGCCCACAGGCAAACTTTTTCGCGCGTGTCTAAATGCAGCCATGCTCATACTTACTCGCCGCGCTGGGGAATCGCTACGAATCGGTGAAGACGTCGAGGTGACGGTGATGGCCGTCAACGGCTCGCAGGTTCGCATCGGCATCAAGGCGCCCATCAATGTCAGCGTCGATCGCGAGGAAGTCGCCGAACGTAAGCGCCGGGAAAAAGATCATTCCATGGGCTCCGTAAATCGTTAGGAGCCCTCCGCTCCTCTTTGTTTCCAAGTGCCTGCTCGCTTCCCAAGCGCATTCGCTTCCCACCGGCGCGATTTAAGGTTATCTTTAAAAAAAACCGATGAGGGATATCGAGCGCCCGGTGCGGACTGGGTTGAAGTCTCTTTTATTTATGACAACCCCCACGACCGCCGCGCCGGAGTTGCTCGTTCAAACCTGGTTCAACACTGATCATCCCCTCGCGCTTTCCGGACTGCGAGGGCGAGTGGTGGTGTTGGCGGCATTTCAAGTCCTGTGTCCCAACTCGATTGCCTCCGGAGTGCCGCAGGCGCAGAGGATCTACGAAACCTTTGCGCCCGGCGATGTCACGGTGATCGGCATGCACACCACATTTGAACATCACGATGCGTTCAACACGGCGGTGCTGAAGGCCTTCATCCAGGAATACCGCCTGAAGTTTCCCATTGCCCTGGATCAGCCCAATCCGGCAAGCCCGATTCCGCACACGATGGAACGGTACAAGATGCGCGGCACGCCCAGTTTGGTCCTGATCGATCGTCACGGCATGGTACGTAAGCATGCCTTTGGCGCGGTCGATGATTTGCGCATCGGCGCGGAGATCGGGGCGCTGACCCAAGAGACGGCGTCCGCCGCGGCGATCGCGCGCAGTTCGGCCGCATAGAAACTCGGACAGGCGCCGACTCTGGCAGGCTCCTACGGCAGCGTAAAGCGGACGCGGATCTGGCTGCGGACCGGTACGGGCTTGGCATCGCGCAACACCGGCTTGTAGCGCCATTGCGATACGGCCTTGACCGCGGCATCCTCGAATACACCCGGTATGCTGGACGCGCGGATGCTGACATCGGCGACTTTGCCTGCTTCCGTCACGGTGAAATCGATATCCACCCAACCCTCGATTTTGCCGTTGACCGCTTTCGTCGGATAAATAGGCTGTACGCTCTTGAGCGCGGTGAGTTGGTTCGCGGGAATCAACGTCGTCATGAAGTTCTGCTTGGCGACGGCCGCGTCGAGATCGTGCTGCGCCGAACTCGTCTCCGTGGAACTGAAGCCGATGGAGCCCGCCTCTTCCAGCCAGCTTTTGGCGGCATCGAGCTGTCCCAGGATGAGCGCACGCCGTGCCTTGCTGGCCAAACGAGTGCCAAGGTCTTGCAGCACCGAGGCCAGGGCGGGATTGCCGGGATCAAGCTGTTTCAAGGTCAGATAGAAGTACTTGGCGTTGTCGTTCTCGGGCTCGATCAGCCGATCCTGCAACAAGCGCTCGTTGGCGTTCCTGAGCAGCCCGCCGCGGGCGTCCCCGTCCGCCTGCGCGCGCGCGGTGGCGAGCAAGTTGCGCACCGCTTCGATATTCGCCGGGACGGCAATGCCATTGGCGCCGTCGATCTCGAGGAGTGCGCGCGCGAAATTCCGCTTATCGATCGCGCCGCGGGCGTCTTCCAGCAATTTCGCGGCCAACGCGCGTTTGGCGTCGAGCGCCGCCGGGTTCTGCGGGTCCGCACGCAAGGCCTCCTGCACGTAGTAGCGGGCGCTGTCGCGATCCGGTTCCAGCAACCGGCCGTCGGCGATGCGTTGAGTTGCCAGCGTGAGAGAGGGCGTGACACGGTCTTCCTCGGGCTTGGGTTCGGTGCGCGGACGGTTTTTCTGCTGGACTTGCGCCTGCGCGGTCTTCATTTGCTCGCGCGACTTGGCGAGTTGCGCGGTGAGGAAGGCGATTCGGCCGCTCTCGACGCCGGATTTGCGCGCCGTATCGATGGCGGCCGCGGCTTCGTCCAAGCGTTCTTCGAGCAGCGCATTCTCGGCGCGTGCCAGCAGGCGTTCGTGAACCTCGGCCAATCCTGAGCGGGCGGCGGGGTCCGCGGGATTGCGTGTCTGCAATTGCAGATAGAGTTCCAGGGCATTGTCGCCCGGCGGCTCCGTCAGCTGGTTCGCGGCCAGTGCGGCCGCGGCGCGAGCCAGAACGGGCGATTCAACCGCGGCGGGTTTTGCGGTTTCGCTCAATGTCGGCGGCGCCTCTTCACCGTTGTTTCGACGCGCTATCCACGCTACCGCGCCTATGATCAGCAGCGCGGCCAAAGCGCCGCCGATAAGCCAGGCGCCGACGGCCGGCGACGCAGCCTTGGGCGGCGGAGCCTCGGCTGCGCGGCGGCGTTGCTCATCGTATTTTTTGATGGCGGCTTCCGCAAACAACTTCGCCCTCGCGGGCGACATGGGTTTGTGGATGAAGCGATACACCAATCCCGAGCTGATCAATGCGGCAAGCGATGTCTCGTCGTCGCGATGGCCCGCGGCGACGAGCACGAGATCGGGGAACTGGCGCTTGATTTGTTCGACAAAGACTCGGGCCCCTTCATACAGCGCCTGCACGTCGAGCACCACGATGCCGACCTCTCCGGCGACCAAAAGGTCGCTGACTTTGTCGGCGGACGGAACGTGCCACAGGCGTCTTGCGCCGCCCACGGCCTCGCGAAGGGTTTGCAAGAAGGCGTCGTCCGCGGTCAAGACGACAAGCTCGACGATTTCGCTCGCGAGGCTGAACTTCAGCGCGTCCAGCGCCCTGCCGTCCTCGTCAGAAGCTAGCACCGATTGTTTCCTTTCATACGGGACCTGGTTGACTCAAGCGATGCCGCGATACTGCAACGCAGCAACTCTGACGAATGCTTACGCTAGTGTCATTCAACGAGCGACGCTATACGATACGGAGTCTCACGCCGCAGACAATGTCTGTTGCGCTGCGTCAATTAAGTTCTGTGACTGGCCGCTCATTTGAGAAGCGGGGGATGTTCGGGGGTTCATTGGGCGCGTCAATCGGCATCACGTCGAAGCTAGCCGCGGAGCAGCGTCCAGCCCTGGAGCAGCTGCTGTTTTTCAATGTGAATCAGCATCGCGTGAGGGTCGGCATCCAGCAGTCCATCGACACCTATGGCGTGCCTGAAATCTATGAGCAGGACGGCGGCCTGCGGGTCCGTGTCGGCGACATAGAAGGGGTCCAAACCCTGTTCGCGATTTCGGACGAGGGCAGGCCCGTGGGAGTCGCCGTTTTCGTGCGCTCGGCGCAAGAGCGCTTTGCCGTATTGCATCTGGGAGTCGATCCTCGCCTGAGCTTGATGTCGGATCAAAGCACGCGCGTTCTTCTCAAGCTCATGCACGAAATTCGCAGCACGGCGCGGCGCACACGGGGAGTCGATTGCATTGAATTGGTATACAAGGTTCGTCACCCTGTGCGAGTGCACGGATAATTCATTAGGGGATTCGATGTCCAGCATGAACTTTGGGCGCAAGCTCATTCTCGCCGCGAGTGTTCTGGCAATGGTTTCATCGGCTCCGGCCGTGTCGGTGGCCTATCCTAAGAAAGCCGCCGACAAAGTCGAGCGTTTGCCGCTGCCGGACGGCAATGAATTTCCGATTTCTTCGGCGGTCACGGTCAAGGCCGGAGTCGACACCTACTTCTTGAGCGGCGCCTTGCCGCCGATCACGAACAAGGACGCGCTGAAAGGCAGCGTTGCCGCCTATGGCGACACGGAGACGCAAACCGTCGGCGCCCTCAACGCGATCAAGGGGACGCTCACGCGGTTGGGACTCACGATGAGCGATGTCGTGAAGATGACAATCTTCCTGGTCGGCGATCCGGGCAAGGACAATAAAATGGACTTCGCCGGCATGATGGCGGGGTACAAGCAATTCTTCGCCACGGCTGATCAGCCCAACAAGCCCGCTCGAAGCGCGTTTCAAGTCGCCGCCCTCGCGGCTCCTGGAGCACTGGTCGAGATCGAGGTCATCGCCGCCAAGTCGCATTGATCCGATCCGTGGCGGCAGATCGTCGTAAGCTCAAAGCGCAGCGGCATGCCGACGGCAAGCTGCGTTGCGCCTGGTGCCCTGAAGATCCGGTGTACGTTGCCTATCACGACACCGAGTGGGGTGTGCCGGTGCGCACCGACGATGCGCTGTTCGAGATGTTGTGCCTGGAGGGTGCGCAGGCGGGCTTGAGCTGGATCACAGTACTCCGCAAGCGCGACACCTATAGGCTGGCCTTCGATGATTTCGATGCGGAAAGGATGGCGCGCTACGGCGCCGTGAAGCGGCGCCGGCTGTTGCAAAATCCCGGAATCATCAGGAATCGGCTGAAAGTGGACGCTTTCATCGCTAATGCCCGCGCCTACCTCGAGATCCGCGCCTCCTCAGGATCTTTCAGCGACTACCTTTGGCAGTTTACGAACGGCAGAGTGCTGCGCCGGCGGCCCTTGTATCTCGGCGGGATTGCGCAATCGACGGCGGAGAGCGACGCCATGAGCAAGGATCTCAAACAAAAAGGCTTCAAGTTCGTCGGCACCACCATCTGCTATGCCTTCATGCAGGCCGTGGGGATGGTGAATGAACATCAACGTTACTGCTGGGTGGCCGGCAATGAGATCATCAATGGGTAATCGGTTTTCAATGTGGGCCGGATTTCTTGCCGCGGCGCTTGCCGCGCTCAGCCTCGCGTCGCCGGGCTACGCACAGCCGGCGAAGCCGGCGTTCAAGCCGCTGGACGTATTCGATCTTCAATGGGCGGCCGACCCGCAAGTTTCGCCGGACGGCCGCAGCATTGCCTACGTGCGAATGGGATTCGACATCAAGACCGATCGAGCCCGCGGCGCCGTCTGGCTGGTCGGCGTCGACGGCAAGAATGAACGGCCCCTCTCGGGCGCGCCGACCAGCGGTTCGCCGCGCTGGTCGCCCGACGGCACGCGCATCGCGTACATCTCGCGGGCCGCGGATGGCACCGCCCAGCTCTTCATGTATTGGGCCGCGAGCGGCATCAGTGCGCCGATCAGCAACTTTACCGAATCGGCCGGCGGGCTCGCCTGGTCGCCCGACGGCCGCTGGCTCGCCTTCACCATGCCGGTGGCGCAGGAGCGAAAGCCGCTGAAAGTGGAACTGCCGGAGACGCCCAAGAATGCCAAGTGGGCGGATCCGCCGAAGCTGATCGACCGTATGGTGTTCCGCGCCGATGGCGAGGGTTACCTGCCCAGCACTTTCAACCAGCTTTTCATTGTCTCCGCCGAGGGCGGCGCCGCGCATCAATTGACGCATGGCGATTTCGATCATCAAGGACCGCCCGCCTTTACCGCGGACGGAACCGCCGTCCTAGTCAGCGCAAACCGCCGCGCGGACGCGGACTACGACCCGATCGACAGCGAGATTTACCGCGTCGACCTGTCCGACGACTCGATTCACGCATTGACCGATCGGCGCGGGCCGGACCGCCATCCCGTTCCCTCGCCGGATGGCAAGCACATCGCTTACCTGGGATTCGACGACAGGCAATTGGGATATCAGGCCACGCAGCTTTACGTCATGGACAGCGACGGCAGTCATGCGCACTCGCTCACCGCCTCGCTCGATCGCGACACCGCGTCCCCGCAGTGGCTGGCGGACGGCAAGACCATCGTGTTCCAGTACGACGATCATGGGTCGGCCAAGATCGCGGCCATCGACCTTCAGGGCAAGATGCGCGCCCTCGCGGACGGCGTGGGCGGCAACGATGTGTCCCGGCCGTATTCGGGAGGCTCTTTTTCCATCGCGCCGAATGGCCGCTTCGCATTCACCAAGGCGAGTGCGGCCGCGCCCGCGGCACTCGCCACCGGCACCTCCCTGCGCGACATCACGACGCTTGGCGCCCTCAGCGACAACTTGCTGAGAATGCGCACGATCGGAGCGGTGGAGGAAATTACCTTCGATTCCTCGGCCGATCGCCGGCGCATGCAAGGTTGGATCGTGAAGCCGCCGGGTTTCGATCCCGCCAGGAAATATCCCTTCGTCCTGGAAATTCATGGCGGTCCGTTCGCGATGTACGCACCGAGCTTTGCGGCGGAAATCCAGCTGTACGCCTCCGCCGGCTACGTGGTGCTCTACATGAATCCGCGCGTCAGCGCCGGATACGGGGAGGAATTCGCCAATCTGATTCATCACGACTACCCCGACAAGGATTACGATGACCTCATGTCGGGCGTCGACGCCGTGATCGGCCGCGGTTATGTCGATTCGCAACGCCTGTTCGTCACCGGCGGCAGCGGCGGCGGCGTCCTGACCGCATGGATCGTCGGACATACGGATCGCTTTCGAGCCGCCGTGGTCGTCAAACCGGTCATCAACTGGACCAGCTTCGTGCTCACCGGCGACATGAACAATTATTTTTACCGCTATTGGTTCGGCGAGTTTCCTTGGGACGATATGCAGGCTTATTGGAAGCGCTCGCCGCTCGCATACGTCGGCAACGTCAAGACGCCCACCATGCTGATGACCGGCGAGGTCGACTACCGGACGCCATCCAGCGAGGCGGAGCAGTTCTACCAGGCGCTAAAACTTCGCAAGATAGACACGGCGCTGGTGAGGGTTCCCAACGCATCGCATGACATATCCGCGCGTCCCAGTCTGCTCATCGACAAGGCGGCGTACGTGCTGGCGTGGTTCAAGTCGCACGATGTGAAGCCGCCGTAGCAGCGAAATTTCCGCTTGTCTTCGCGCACGCCTCGCCTGTCACGGATGTGCGGACGGCGAGGGTGCGCCACTCGCGTTCGAATTCCCGCAGGGCCAGAAGATTCACGGCCGGCATCGCGCCCCGAGCCGCAAGCGGCGCGTAACCGCGAACATGCAGCAATCTTTTCGTCAGCAATACGGCCGCCGTCGCCGGTATCCGAGGTCCGTCGCCTCTTTCGGCGACGAGCGTCCAGGTCCGGGATTGCCAAGTGCCGTCATGGCCGCGGCCGGCAAGCCGAACGTGCATCGCGCCGTTGTTGCTGCCGAAGCCGTCGAACCAGGCCGCCATGCGAAGCATCGATGGCGCGTGGCCGGCGAGATCGCGGATCAGACCGATCCTCACCAACACGCCGAACAGGCGCAACGCGTGATGCACCAGCGGGACCTCATGGCCCGCGCGGACCGTAAGCTGCCTGAGAGCCGGGTAGAGGGGTGGAATCAGGCTCATGTCCGGCACGTCGATCAGCGATAAATTGCGACGCCCCACGGGAGGCGGATATCGATGGCGCTTGGTATCGCTCCACCCTCGTGCGGAGTCCATCGCCGCCCCGCGCCAGATCGGCACGGCACGGCCAACGTAGCCGAGCACCGAGCGCGCGGTTGCCAGGCCGCGCGGCCCCGAATAGGCGGGCGCGATCCCGATGTCGATTGCTTCGACCTCGGAGAATTCCGCCGCCAGATGCTCGACAACCGCCGAGGAAAGCGCCGGAACAGTCGATGCGCCGCTGACGACGAGCACGTTGCGACGCACCGCCGCGGCGTTGAGCGCGGCGACATTCCGAACAAACTCGCGGCCGTCGGCCAAATCGACGTAGTGAATCCCCAGATCGATGCAAAGCTCGGCCAGTTTTCGGTCACGCGCCTGAAACGGGCCCACGGTGTCGATCAATAGCGCGGGATTGAGATCCAAAAGCCGCGCGGCATCAAGGGCACTGCCGTCGATGGCAAGCGTGCGGATACCTTCTCTCTGCCTTTCGCGCATTTCCGGAACGCGCCGTCCGGCGGCGATAATGGGCAAGTCGGTGGTTCGAGACAGTGCATCGGTGATGAGACGGCCAAACGTGCCGAATGCACCCAGAATCAATACGGCGCTCATGCCCGCAACAAGTCCAGTTCGCCGACGTAATGCACGATGAGACCGACGCCGGGCAATGCCGCACGCACATTGAAATAGTAACGATTGCCGCGATGCGACTCATATCCATCGATACCCCGAAGCCAGGACCGCGGCCACGGCAATCCGAGGGTCCGGCCGGCTAGCGCGGTCCAACGAATCGATCCGCCTTCCAGGGAGAATTTGAATCTTAGGGTCGTGACGCCGATCGTCTCGTCCACGTAATCCCCGCATCGCCGTAAACTGGATTGCATCGGCCTCGCGGAACCGAAGTATCGCGTCCAGCGTTCTTTTCCAGCGTGCGTTTGCTCGAGCACCACTCTGACCGGTCCATTGTGCTGCTCGTCCGGCAGCCCGCTCACCCATCCGAACAGCCGCGGCAGCCAGCCCCAGCCGCGCACGACGGTAGCTCTGCCAACCAGCGTCACGGGCCGGCGTTCATGCACGGCGCGAATCGGCGCCGCCAACAAGTGCCACTCGTCCGACAGCAGCGCCTGGCTCAGCGGCAAATCCAGCTGTTCGCCATCCGCCGTGATTTCCGCGAATTTACTCATGATTGTTCCTCCCTAAAGAATGCGCGCTGATCGATGACGTGACCGGCCCACGAATGCGTGACGCTCAAGGAGAAGCTGAATCGGCCCGCCGCTTCTTCGCGGTGGACGACTTCAAGCACACCCGGCGTCAACCAATCCGGCAGCGGCAGCTCGACGCCAAGGCAGCGGATGAAATACCCGGCGCTGCGAAACACGAGTGCCCGGTCGCGAACGCTGAGCTTCAGCCGCATGCCGACTCCGCGCGCGACAATTTCCTCGAGTCCCGTGGCGCCCCCAAAACACTTCACCGATTGAATCACCTGGGGAAAGCCGCGCGCACGATCATAAATTCTCGTCCAAACCTGGCCGCCGAGGCGTTCGGATCCCGTGACAATCACCGCGACCGGCAGACAGCCGCCCGCCTCGAGCGGCAGTGGCGCGCCAACCAGCCGCGCCAGCTGCGCTATCAGACGGCCCACCATCGTCAGATGCGTGGCCGCGACTTCCCCCAGGTAGACAATCCGCCGGCCCTCCGCCAGATGGCGCGAGAATCGCCGCCGTATCGGCGCGGGCAACCGTGTCCAAGCATCACCCGCGAGTGCGGCAAATCGAGTTTCAACGCCGCCGGCGCTCGCCCCCGGCGACGTAAATGTCGGGCTATCCGTGCCGGACGGGATGGGCGTGAGACGATTCCGTTCCGCACGCATGACAGTCCTCGAGCTAGCCGGATGCCCGGCGTTTCACGATGCCGGCGCCGCGGCCCAAGAATCTGGCGATGCCGCCGCCCATCTTCATCAGCGCCGCGGCCTGCGAGCGCGGCAATGCCAGCATCTGTTCGTACCACCGGCTGCTGCGGTCGACGAAATCGAGCATTTCCCGGAGGCGCCCAACCGCCACCGCGCTCACATCCCGATCGGCTGCCGCCGCGGCCAGGCAATCGCGCAACGCCGCGGCGGCAGGGTCAAGCTCGCGCGCCTTGCGTCCGGCCGCGATGCGGGTCACGACGGCCCAGATGTCGGTTTCGGCTTCGAAAAAATCCCTGCGATCGCCCAGAACCGGCGCGCGCCGGATCAATTCCCACGACTGCAGCTCGCGCAACGAGGTTGAGACGTTGGAGCGCGCCATGCCGAGCGATGCGGCGATCTGTTCGGCGCTGAGAGGTTTTTCCGACAGATACAGCAGGGCATGTACCTGGCTGACCGAGCGGTTGACGCCCCAGTGATCCCCCATGCTGCCCCAATGGGCCACGAAGCGGCGTACGGACTCCGGCAGGCGCACAGCGGTTCTTTCTTCTATTTCTGTCATGACAGAAATTACAGCACTAACGGATGTCGCAGTCAAGCGAGACGGAGTTAAGTCAAATCGGGCGGCGGCGATGACGCGGCACGCACGCACGCGCCGCTCCGGTCACCTGGGTGCGATAGTCTGGGGTTCGAGGGGCATCCGGTGCTCGCGCAGAAGCGCGATGCAAACGTCTTCCTCGCGAGGCCTCGAGCGCATCGCCGCCAGCCGTGTACGCGTGCGGGCGCTCTGCGTCCAGGGCAAGATGGATGAATCCAATTTGCCGGCGGCCGACATGCGCCACTCCAGCAAGTGCCTGCGCTCCGCGAGGCTCTTGGCTTCCTTGCTGTCGGCGGGAATCAAGCGCCTCTCCATGCCGAATCCGACCATTTGCACGATGACGGTGTCGCCGCGTTGCATGATCTTCGCCAGCCTCAGGCAGTCTTCCCGGCGCTCGCTCCTGGGCATGGCTTCGCGGCAAGCATCGATCAGGGATGAAAACGCCGGAATGATTTCCGCGTTCGCGACCCCGGCCAGTGCCGTCAATCTGGCCGTATCCGACGCCACGACGCCGCCGGGAAGCTGTTGGCGCACGCCGGTCAGCGCGTCAAACATCATCACCATGATCTGATTGTAATAAAGATCGAAGCGTGTGCCGCGCGCCATGTCCGCGAGCACGCGCTCTACTTCGACCGTGTCCTTGTCCTTTTGCGCCGTCGACAGTTCCGCGAGCCAGGCCGCGGCGTTGTCGGCATCCACCCAGCGCAACACGGTCGCCGCATCGCGGCTGTCGCACGCGGGGGCGGTCGCGCACAGTTGCAGGTGCAGCCAGCCGATCGGCGCGCTCTCGGGCGCCAGATCGCTGGCGCGCGCGATCAATTGCAGCGCCGTGGGCGCCGCGGCGGGCGCGGCAAAGCTGCTGGTAAAACTCAAGGCCGCCGCGGTCGCCACGGAGTTCGCGTCGGCTCGAGCGGCAAGCACCCGCACCGCCTCGTTGCGCCATACCTGGAATTTGTCGGCCGGGGATGCTGTTTTCGCTCCGGGCGCGGTGGTTGCCAATGCCGCGACCGGTTGCGACATCGCAATGCCGAGAATCGTAACCTTCAATCCGTGTTTGACCACGAGTCAAAGCCGTCCTTATAAATCGTTGCGCTGACCGGCGGCCGTCAGACCGGCGGTGATGGCCAAACGCATCGCATCCTCGACCGATATGTCGAGCGGCTGGACGCGGTCCCGCGGCAGATAAATGGTGTATCCGCCGAATGCATAGCTCATGGGAAAATACACGGTAACCCAATCCTGTCCGCCATGCGCCAGCAGCACCGTGGGCACGTCCTCGCGGGTCACGAACCCGATCGCATGCACATCGGCGAATCGTGCCAGCACCACCCTTTGCAGATCGCGCTTCTCGCCGCTGCCGGACGGCAGCAGGCTCACGACGTCGCGAAATCCGCCGTACAGCGTTTTGACGAAGGGGATACGGCCCAAAAAATCGTTCCAGTACTTGAGCAGAATTTTGCCGGCGTACGCATTCACCACGCCGCCCACGAACAGCAGCAACAGGAAGCCGGCAATCAGCCCCAGGCCCGGCCAGTAATTTGCGGGGCTGACCAACCCTATCGCAATCAGCGCGCGGCGCAGCCAACCCTCGACGGTGTTGACCAGCCACCAAATCACATAGACCGTCAGCGCCAGCGGCAGCACGGTCACCAAACCGCTCATGGTGAGGGTTAAAATCTTGCGCATGGGATTATCATCGCATGATCGGGCCTAGCCGCCCACCGGGGCGAAACTTCAATGACACATCCATCCGGTCTCGACATTTCGCCCGCCATTGCCGCGGACGTGCCGCTCATTCTCTCGTTGATCAATGAATTGGCTGAGTATGAGAAGCTGCGCCACGAGAGCGTTGCGACCGAGGCGTCGATCAGTCAGGCGCTGTTTGGGCCCAAGCCGCACGCCGAGGCACTCATCGCCCGATACGACGGTGAGCCGGCCGGGTTCGCCCTCTTTTTTCACAATTTTTCGACATTTCTCGGCAAACCCGGCTTGTACCTGGAGGATCTCTTTGTGCGCCCGGCGTATCGCGGCCGCGCGATCGGCAAGTCGCTTCTGCGTTATTTGGCGGCGCTCACGCTGGAGCGCGACTGCGGCCGTTTTCAATGGCAGGTTCTTGATTGGAACCGGCCCTCGCGTGATTTCTACGAAACGCTCGGAGCCCAGGCGGACCCTCAGTGGGTCAACTATCGGATGACGGGCGATGCGCTGCGGCGCCTGGCGGAAGGCGGCAAATCATGATTGCCGCGGCAACACGAAACGCAATCCCTGGTAGTTGAGCACGACGCCGTCGCGTCGAATCCTTTCCAACACCGGCCCCTCCTGCAGTGTGTTGCCTTCGTGATACTTGCGCATGTTGATGTACACGAAACGATCGGCAGGCTTGGTCGCGTAGACATGCACATCCAGGTGCATCTCGGGCAGCGCCTGCGCTCCGGTTAGATTGATTTGGTTGATCGAGGGCAGCAATTCGTCATTGTCGTCGGCCTCCGCTTCGACCAGCACGGGATCGGGACGGCGAAACGAGTGCGGCGCTGCGCGCTGTGCGAGGGTGCGAGGCGCCGCCGGGGCCGCGGCCGGCGCATTGGACGAAGTCTCGGCGGCCGCCACCGGGATTTCCGGGGCATAGACCGGCGCCGCGCTCAAGGGACTGAAATGATCGTCGAGCGCCGGGGACTTGGGGTCCGCCGGCGCCGGGTCCGCGCGGCTCGCGGGCGCGGATGCGGCAGCCGGCGCGCCGTTTCGCAGCAGCACGAAGATCAAGACGACCATGTTGACGGCAAGCAGGCACCCCAGCAGCACGGCCCAGAGAGGCAGGCGGCTGCGCCGCAGTGCCGGCGGCGTGTCGATCAATCCCGGCATCGACTGGCGCTGCCTTTCGATTTCGGATTTCTTCAGCGCATCGAGAATGAAGGACATGGAATACCTACCCGCCGCGCAGCGCGTTGGACAACAACAGGGGCGAATTGGGGTCGGCCAGCGTCGTGTCGAGCACGACTTGAGTTTGCACGCCGGCGATGCCGTCCACATTGAGCCGATGCTCGCGTTGGAAATTCTGCACGGCGATCGCCAGCTCCTGATCGTAGACATCCGCGTGTTCCGGATCCGAGGCCCCGCCCCGCAAGGCGTTCAGACTGCGGCGCAGCCATCGGACCTCGTCTCCCTGCATCCCTACGGACAGCAAACGCGTGCGCGAAGTCTTGGGCTTCCACACCAGCGTAAATTCCCCGAACCAGTCCCGCGAAAGATCGTCGATGGCCACCTTCTCGTTGTGCTCACCGAGATTCAACGTGGCGGTCTTGTCGTCAAGGCTCGACAGGACGACCCGGTGCCGCTGCCCGCGATCATCGGTCAGCGTCAGGATGGCGGGCCGGTTCAAAGTCTTTACCTGCGCCCAGGAGCCGCGCTGATCGAGACAGGCGAGCCCCGCCTTGGCAGCCTGCCCGCAAGGATCTCGGTCATCCGACAGCGCGGTTCCCCACAGCGCCAGCAGGCGGCGGAAGGCCCCCGCATCGGTGGTGCTCGCCTCATTGGCCTGCAGCAGCGCGTTGACCGATGCCAGCTTTAGGGGCGCGGCGACAACACCGGAGGCGGCAGGCGGAACTGCCGGCGGCCGTGGGGCTGCCCGAGTTGCGGAAACGCTTTTGATGGCCCGCGATGCGCTCAAGACCGGACTCTGGTGGCGCCAGAATTGCCAGCCGAGAAACAGGGTGGCGGCGAGCGCGGCAACACTCAATGAACCCACCACCCATCCGAGCCAGGTGGGGAAAAATCGCCGTCCATAGACTTCGCCGGCGGCGCGGCGCACCAGCGCGGCGGTGATTTTCTTCGTTTCCTGCGTATACGCGCCGAGCAAGGCACGATCGCAGGCCACATTGATGACTCGCGGGATGCCCAATGACAGCCGGTGCAACTCCACCAGAGCGCCCGGCGTGAATATCTCCTCGGCCGCGCCCGCGACGCGCAGCCGGTGCCGCACATACCCCTTGGTTTCCTCGCGCGACAGGGGCATCAAGTGATATCGCCCGGTGATGCGTTGCGCCAGCTGGCGCAGATCCGTCCGGTCCAGCAATTCCCGCAGTTCAGGCTGTCCGATCAAAATAATCTGCAGCAGCTTCTGAGTGGGAGTCTCCAGGTTGGTCAACAGCCGGACCTGTTCCAATACGTCAAAGGAGAGGTTTTGCGCCTCGTCCACCAGCACGATGATGCGCCTGCCTTCGGCGTGGGCGTTGAGCAGCCGCCGATTCAGCGCATCCACCATCTCCTTGACGCTGTTCCGCTGGCCCTCAGCGATGGCCAATCCCAGCTCCTCGCAGATGGTGAGGAGAAATTCCACCGGCGTGATGCGCGGATTCAAGATCACCGCGACATCGGCATGGTGCGGCACGCGCGACAGCAGGGTGCGCACGACCGTGGTTTTGCCGGTTCCCACTTCTCCGGTCA
>Ga0210384_10003487_pt1 | contig 18156 bp, 21 predicted proteins | sample IncBWH2MmetaG_FD_160574 | JGI IMG/M metagenome (GOLD analysis project Ga0210384, IMG submission 160574) | Forest soil microbial communities from Barre Woods Harvard Forest LTER site, Petersham, Massachusetts, United States - Inc-BW-H-2-M | ecosystem: Environmental > Terrestrial > Soil >...
ATCTGCTGAAAGCTCGGGTGATAATCTACGCCTATGATCATCATGTCGGCTCCTTTCTCCCGAGCCTGAGGTCGTCGAACAACCACAGTCTACTTGGGTCGAGGAGCCGACACTGTTATGCAATCAAGTGGGTACTGGACTACTAGTCGTTCGATCCTTTTGAGAATTTGGGATGCACGATGGTGCCCTCGATGCGGAAGGGGAACATTATTTTGCCGTCCTTTAATTTTGCTCCTTCGAGCCGGGCAATTGTGTTCGTCAGAAAGCCCTGCTTCGTGGTAATAGCCGCCACACCCTGATAGTTAAGCTCGTCGGAGCCTGAAATGCTCACGCTTCCCGATCCATCCACGTCCACGCCATAGCCGTCGATATCAATCGCCTTGCTCGAGATGCGCAGATTGGCAAGCTCGAGGTCCGTGGAAATGGAGGAAAACGAAGAAGGATTCTCTTTGGCGGGACCCAAATCGTTGAAGTGGGCCAACTTCATCAAGTTTGCGTTGAGCATCAAATGGGGCGCCTCCCCGTTGGTGACTTTCACATGGCCGCTGCCGCGCATTCCCGCCAGCGGGCTTATGCTGTGCTCAATCTCCCCCGCGAGTTTCAAGTCGCCTTCCAGTTTGCCGGTCATGATCCCGCGCGTTTCATGGAAGGACGCCAGGAGATGGGCCATGTTGATTCCGCTGATTCGCGCATCCGCCTTAAAGGTGGGATGGCTCTTCGCGACGCTCACGGAAAAGTCCCCCGTAGCTTTTCCTTGATAAGTGTCCGCCTTCATGTCTGTGAAAAAAACCGCCCGCGACTCCAGGCGGAACTTGGAGCTTACGTTGGTGGTTTCTACCACACCAAAGCGCAGGCGCGTCGCCTTCCAGTAGCCCAGGCCATTCAAGGAGGGAGAAGCAGGATTGACGATGGCCGCTAAGTCCACGCGATCCAGCTCACTGGTGATGTCGTGGGCTTCAAAGAAGACGGGGCCGGCTGCATCCGAAGGCAAGAGATTCGACATGATCAAATGCCCCCGATGAAGAGCCACTTTGTCGATGATGCCCAGAGGGAAAGTGTTCTTTGAGTTTTTTGTTTCGGGATTCTCGAAGTTCCAGGGACCGTCGGGGTCGGAGACGAGGTTGATTTCCGGGTCCTCCAGCACCACTGACCGGATGACCACGTTACGATGGAGCAGCGCCCAGAAGTCGAGTACAGCATCGGCGCGGGAGACCTTAACGATGTAACTAGGAGGAAATAATGGGGGACTTTTTACGCCGAAGCCTTGGAAGTGAACCGTCACCTGGGGAAAAAGCGTTAGCGACAGGCGATCGATTTCGACTTTCTTTCCAGTATTCTCTTCGAAATAAGAAATCACTTGGGGGCGGTAGTGATCCAGGTTGAGGAAAACAGGTGCCAGCAGGATCCCGGCAATCAAAAGGCAGACGGCGAGAACAATCAGCGTAATGGCGATCCTGCGTCGAGTAGACATGGCAAGCTCCGGACTGGTTCAAAAACTAAGATAAGAGATTAACGCAGAGAGCACAGAGGACGCGAGAAGATGTGGGAAAGCCGTCATTCCGAGCGGATTCGTCGGTAATTCGGAGTTTATGGGGTAAGTCCTGGTAAACGCGCAATCTCTAACGACGCCGGCCCTGTAAAGAGTTTTTTCTCTTTTTTAATACCAAACTCGAGCACACTTCTCCATCGGCGCACGAACCGCGTCTTGGGCTGCCGCTGCTGTTCATCTGTGTCACCCTAACTGGCTCAGCCCGTTTACTTTCATCGACTCAGTGTTGCCCACCAAACATCTCTTCGATCACCATCGACCATGATGAGTTATTCGAACTCAGTGCTGTCCCAAGAAAGTCTGAGTAGTCCGCTGTAACTGCTTGATTGAGTGGAGGTAAAGGGGTCCAGTGAAGTTTTTCGATTTCAATTTTTTGCTTCTCGTTTGGCCCCATGTTACTGCTTCCTCGCTTGTTCTGGAGGCAGTGAATGAATCTTGGCCGAACCGTCTTCTCTCAGCTCGTGAATTTCTTCCCGACCTACCAGTTTCAGATTTGCGTCGATCGCTACCAGGGCAATCGCTACGTCAAAGAATTCTCCTGCTGGGATCAGTTCCTTTGTTTGGCCTTCGCTCAGCTCACCTACCGCGAAAGTCTCCGCGATATCGAAGCCTGTCTGCGTGCCCAGCAACCCAAGCTTTATCACATGGGCTTCCGGGGCCAAGTTTCTCGCAATACCTTGGCGCACGCCAACGAGCATCGTGACTGGCGCATCTACGCCGATTTCGCTCAGCTCCTGATTGCCACGGCCCGCGATCTCTATCGCGACGAACCTTTCGGAGTGGAGTTGTCCGAGACCGTGTATGCTTTCGACTCCACAACCATCGATTTATGCTTGGCACTTTTTCCATGGGGAAAATTCCGTCGCCATAAGAGCGCCGTGAAACTGCACACCCTGCTGGATCTACGAGGCAGCATTCCGACCAATGTTTATGTGACTGGGGGCCAAGTAAACGACGTCAACATTCTGGACCAGTTGCTTCTCGAAGCCGGGTCATTTTACTTACTCGATCGCGGTTATATGGACTTTGCTCGCCTGTATATCTTTACCCAAGCTTGCGCCTTCTTCATTACTCGCGCCAGGAAAGATCTGCAGTTCTATCGTCGCTATTCGCGCCCTGTCGAACGATCCGCAGGACTGCGCTGCGACCAAACCATTCTGCTGACCGGAGTCCGCACTGCCAAGCGCTATCCTGATCCCTTGCGGCGCATCCACTATTTCGATGTCGAGAAGGACTTACGACTCACCTTTTTGACCAACAATTTTCTTCTCTCCGCTTTGACCATCGCCCAACTGTATCGGGCACGCTGGCAGGTGGAATTATTCTTTCGCTGGATCAAACAGCACCTGCGCATCAAGGCGTTCTATGGCACCAGTGAGAACGCCGTGAAGACTCAAGTTTGGGTGGCCGTCTCCGTTTACGTGCTGGTGGCGATCGTCAAAAAGCAATTGGGGCTGGAGTTGAGCCTCTACAAAATCTTGCAGATTCTCAGCGTGACCGTTTTCGAGAAAACCCCCATTTTAGAAGGGTTTTCCAACTTCAGCGACGAGTTCCCGGACGGCGAGTCCTGTATGCAATTGAATCTATTCGACTTTTAATGGGACAGCACTGATTCGAACTCCCTAGTGCTCAAGGGAGGCGGGTAGCCTAATCAACCGGCCGGTGACTTTTCGCACCATAGCGCGTTTCTGGCATCCCCGCACAGGCTTCACTGCTTTTCTGCTGCTTCTGTCCACGACGACAGAACTCGTTGTACTCGATCTGATCGCGCAACATGATCCACAGCCGGATCCCGAGCTTGCGAGCCACCGCCACACTGGCCTTCCCCAGACCCTTCTGCACCAATTTGCGGCGGTAAAAACGCTGCAATTCCGGATCCTTGCGTGCAGCATGCGCCCCCGCCTCACCCCAGAGAAACCGCAACAGCGGGTTACCTTGTTTGCTCAATCCACCGAGCCGTTGTCGCTCTCCACTGGAATATTCACGTGGAATCATTCCTACATAACTAGCCAGGGCCTTGCTGTCTGCGAATCGGGCGGGATCGCCCAGGAACACCTCGGTCGCCAACGCTGTGATTGGCCCTACTCCGGGATGGGTCATCAGCAACCGTGCTCCGGGACGTTTGCCAGCTTGCTCTTCTACTCGTTGGTTTAGTTTCTCGATCTCGGCTTCGAACTTTTTGTACATCGCTTGCAGCTCACTCCGCCGATATGCGGTATGGGGCGTCAACGGCAGCGATGCGATCATGTTTTGTCCGTCTTGGCTCCACAGGGCAGTACCTCGTCGTAGACCATTCGCTAAGGCAATCGATTGCAGCGCATTTTGTATCCGCGTCCGCATGCGTACCCACTGATGACGGTGCCGCAACAAACCCCGCAGATCCTGCAGTTCCTTCGAAGGCAGCCAGATCGCCGGAAAGCGATTTTCCACCAGCAGTTTCAGAATCAAGTCCGCATCTCGCCGATCATGTTTCTGCTTCCGTGGCTCGGCCGCGCGAATCTGTGCCGGATGACCGACCAGACATTCGATTCCCAGTTCTTCCATGAGATTTAAAAACCACTGCATCGATCCCGTGGCTTCGATACCCACTCGCACCGGGCCTGGCGGTTTGGAATAAAACTCTCGCACGTTGTCGCCTTCGTGCTTCAGAGTGATGCTCACTACCTCTCCCGTTGTGGTGTCCAACATCGCCAACGTTTGCTGGCGAGCGTGCAAATCACATCCTATAATTCTCATCTCGGCCTCCTTCGGTCCGAGCACTGTTAGGGTGATCACCGAACAGTTTACTCGGGCCGTCGCGAGGCCGGTGTCGTTATGGCATCAACCGGACAAATGGGTCCCGGTACCCGACAGCACTATCGGAACAACGCCACGACTTGCCAAACCGCAATCGCAATCAGAGCGGCTCCACAAATGCGAAACAAATTGACTGTAATCCTGTAGTTCGACTGAGCCATTTGAGGATTTGGAGGATGCTTGAAGAACTTAGAGTTCGAGCGTAGCCGTGTTGTCCAGGCGTTGTAGTTCTCGGAAAGAACCTTGGACCAATAGATGAGAGCAACCCCTACAAGAGCGACGGGTATCGCGAGCGCGAAAATCCAAATCGTCATTGAGTGCCCCGAATCGAAGCGGTTGTGAGGGAGTATACGCCAGTGACACCGTCACGTGCGGACTTGAATCAAGGATTTCCATTGAAACCTTTCGCCGAACGGGACCAAGTGATTGCATAACAATGTCGGCTCCTCGACCCGAGTAAACTGTGGTTGCTTAACGACCTCAGGCTCGGGAGAAAGGAGCCGAACATGATGATTATAGGCGTAGATTACCACCCGAGCTTTCAGACGATTGCATTTTTAATCGAAGAGACTGGTGAGTGTGGTGAACAGGAACTGAACCACAGTGATGCACAAGCAGATAAATTCTATCGAGACCTGAAGCAGCGAGGAATCAGCGTGCGGGTAGGCATGGAGGCTACCGGATATTCACGCTGGTTCGAGCGACTGCTGGCAGAACTAGGTTTTGAACTGTGGATCGGCGATCCCGCGGAGATCAAAGCCAGACGAGTGAAAAAGCAGAAGACCGACCGGAAGGATGCCCAACTCTTGCTCAGACTGATGCGGGAAAATAACTTTCCGCAAATCTGGGTACCCAGCCCGGAGAATCGAGATCTGCGGCAACTGTTGTGGCACCGGCATCGGTTGGTGCAGATGCGCACGCGAATTATGAATCAACTGCAGGCGCTGGCGATGAACGAGGGCTATCGCTGGAAGAAAAAACTGTTCAGCCAACAGGGACGAACGCAGTTAGAAAAGCTCCCGTTAGCTCCTTGGGCCAGTCGACGTCGGCAAGAGTTGTTGGAGCTGCTGGACCGCATGAATCCGACGATCGAGGAATTAACCGCAGCCGTCGAGCGAGAAGCCAAGAAACGACCGGAGGTTCTGCGTCTGATGACGCATCCCGGTGTTGGTCCGATTACGGCACTCGCTTACGTGTTGATCATCGGAACACCGACTCGGTTTCAACGCGGCAAGCAGATCGGCACGTACGTGGGCATGATTCCGAGTGAGGACTCCAGTGCTGGCAAGCAGCGACTAGGGCACATCAGCAAGCAAGGCAACTCCTTGTTGCGCTTCTTGCTGGTGGAGGCAGCCCAAGCAGCGGCACGTATCCATCCTGACTGGAGACGTCGGTACAACCACCTGGCGATGCGTCGACACAAAAGCATTGCCAAGGTCGCGATGGGACGCAGGATGGCGATTAAGTTGTATTGGATGTGGCGGAATGGCTGCGAGTATTCGCCATCAGTAGAGTTCGGTTCGTACGCGGGACAGCTCGGAATCAGGCATGGTGTGAAGTAAAACATCGCGCTAGTGATTGGGCATCCCGCTCCCTGCAAAGGGAGTTTGAACTAGTAATCATGGTCGAAGTACGGATCGAAGAGATGTATGGGTCGGACTGAAGTCGACCGCTAGATTAGGAACGAGCCGTGGTCGCCGAGCGAGAAGTCAACAAAGCGAACAAGACCACTCCTGGAAGTGGACGGAGAAGCTTGGTCAAAAAAGATTTGACAGGGCCGACATTGTTAGAGATGCCTGTTTGTCATCTTTCCCGGTCTCGAGGTTCTTCGCATTCAAGCCCTGGCCTGCGGATAAAAGGCTAACTACGGATTCCTGAAATCGTTCCTGCGCGAAATCGCGATTTGCCCAACCTGCTGTTACCCGTTTCGCCGGAGTACGATTGTATTTTCATAACTCCTGTTGAATAATGAGCCACGTCCAAACTCTCGCCTATGACTGACTTGGGTTCCATGGAAAAAATCGTCATCGGCTCCGGCGAAATCGCTCAGGTAGCGCCTCCGCCAGAGCAACCGAACCGTTTGGAGCCCAAGCTTCCGCCACCTGTCCCGATTTGGGCCAAGGTCACGATGCTCCCGCTAGTGCTCGCCCTTCCGCTTCTTTGCCTGATAACTGTAATCCTGAGGGTCGCCATGCGTGGCCTTCCGCCGCGGACCCGATTCGCCTGGCTCTCCTATCTCTCGACGCTTCTTATAGTTAGCGGCTTTCTGACCTCAATTGCCTCGGTCCTGGCGGTAACCCTAGTTCCCCTACCCGCCATCGTCAGCCGCAATCTCAACGAACTCGATTCCCGCACCAGCTTTCCAATTCTGCCTTCCCTCAACCCCCTAAGCGCCAAAGAGGTCTCCGAGGAGCTCAAGCCTCTGGTCGCCGTGATCACCCCCGCACGCCGCACCTGGTTTTCCAGTAAGGAGATGCCGTCCAACGGTTTCGGCGCAGGAGTGGTGTTGCAAGCCACGTCAGAGGGCTACCTGATACTCACTGCCCGTCACGTCATCGACGAATCCCTTTTCACCCGGGATGGCAGTCGCGCGCTCGTCGCGATGTCTTCCGGAACCTGGGCTGGTGCCGATGTTATAGCGCGTCATAAGCATCTCGACCTGCTCCTTCTGTGGATGCCCCGCGAAGAGGGAACCGCCAGTTTTCTTCAGCCCGTCGAGCCGCAATCAAGAATCAGCGAAGGCGAAAACATTTTCGTCATCGGCCACCCGCAAGGACTTCGTTTCACGCTTAGCACCGGAATCATTTCGCGCTCCGATAAAGATGTTCTGCAAATCTCCGCCCCGGTGAGCCCGGGCAATAGCGGCGGTCCCGTGTACGACGACCACGGCAACCTCATCGGCATCGTCACCTCGATGGTGGACCACGGGATGAACCCCAACGCCGAGAATCTGAATTTCGCCGTGCGCGCCGATGCCGTACTCGACCCCGAGCGCTGGGACTTTCTGGGCGACGGCCGGAAAAAATTGCAGCAGTTTGTCGGCGCGAACGCGGAGAAGCACTGAGAAACAGTAGCGCCCTGCGCGACTGTGCTCGTACGTTTGAGGAAAGGGTCCATGGCCACCATCAACGTCACTGTGTACGATTCCACGGAAAATAAGCGCGTCCCCGTCGAGCTACCCGACGACGCCCCGTGCAACAAAATCATCGCGGTATTAGTGCAGAAACTTCGCTTGCCCACCAACGGGCCCGATGGCGCGCCATTGAGCTACAAATTTCACCACAAAAATTCCGGCCGGCAGGTCCAGGACACCCAAACACTGGCAGAGGCGCAAGTCCAGGACGGAGATATTCTCCGCCTGCAACCTGAAATCACCGCTGGCTGAGGTGCCCACGCCGCATGGTCACTATTCAAAGCGCCGACCTCCACGAAGATCGCTTCAGCCGCCTGCGGCTGATTCCCTGGTGGGACCAGGCGAAAATCGCTGCCTGCAGGGTGCTGGTGATCGGTGCCGGCGCGCTCGGCAATGAAATCCTGAAAAATCTTGCGCTCCTGGGCTTCCAGAAAACTGTGGTCGTGGATCTGGATCGCATCGAAGAATCCAACCTCTCCCGCACCATCCTCTATCGCACCGAAGACATTGGCCAATACAAAGCGGACGCCGCGGCCCACGCATTCGAAAAAATCGCTCCCGGCATCACAGTCCAGCCGCTGGTCGCCAACGTTCTCCGTGATTGTGGTCTCGGCCTGTTCGCCTGGAGTGACGTGATTCTCGCCGGACTCGACAATCGCGAAGCGCGCTTGTGGATCAATCGGTGCGCCTGGAAAGTGAATCGCCCCTGGATAGATGGCGCCATAGAGGGCATCAACGGCGTGGCCCGCGCGTTCCTCCCCGGTAAAGCCCCGTGCTATGAATGCACCCTCGGTGAAGTGGACTGGGCCATTTTAGAAAAACGCATGTCCTGTAATCTCCTCGCACACGAAGAACAAACCGAAGGAAAAATCCCCACGACGCCCACCATCTCTTCGATCATCGGCGGCATTCAGGTTCAGGAAGCGGTCAAGCTCATTCACGGGCTCCCCACTCTCGCCAGCCGCGGGTTTATCTTCGAAGGCCTCCAACACACTTCCTACACCGTCGAGTACACCGAAAATCCCGATTGCATGAGCCACTACACCATTCCCGAAATCGTCGCGCTTCCGGAACGCTCCGCGGATCTCACGCTGCACGAACTATTCGAACGCGCAGCCGGCGACCTCGGCTCGCGTGAAATCACCGTGGAATTCAGCCGCGACGTCATTCACAAACTGGTGTGTCCCTCCTGCGGCCACCAGCAAGAACTCTTCGTCCCGGTCGGCGCGGTGCGTTTTGAGGACGGCAAGTGTCCCCGTGATGGGCAGATGCGCATCGTCGAACCGGTTCGCGGTTACACCGGCGTGGAATCCTACGGCGCGCGCAAGCTGAACCAGCTTGGCCTTCCCGCGTTCGACATCTTCATCACTCGCAACGCCCAGCGCGAGATTGGCTACCTGCTCGACGGCGACAGGGACTCGGTCCTTGGTCCGCTCGCGAAGGGAGCCGCGTAATGTCTAAACAAAAAAAAGACGGTGCTCCCGCGGTTCGCTTCACCAGCGAAGTCGTTCGCCAGATCCGCCAGCACGCGCGGTCCAATAGCAAGACCGAAGTGTGCGGCGTTCTGATCGGCAGCGATACGAACGGTCTCGCCTCCATCGACGCCGCAATCGCCGGTGTCAACGCAGCCCAGGGCGGCGCGCACGTCACCTTCACGCAAGACACCTGGGAACATATCTACAAAATCAAAGATCGCGATTATCCCGACGAGCGCATCCTCGGCTGGTATCACTCGCATCCGGGCTTCGGCGTTTTTCTCTCCGATCACGACACCTTCATACACAAAAACTTTTTCTCGTCACCCAACCAGGTGGCCTGGGTCTTCGATCCGCATTCTGACGAAGAAGGTTGCTTCGGTTGGCACGGCCAGCGCCTGGAGCGCCTCGCGCATGTTTCTATCGTGGACCAACGGGGCGGGGAAGCGGCTGGAGAAACCGGCAAGTCCGAAGCGTCCATGTCCTCTCGCGCCAACACATCCGGTGACGGTTTCGATGATTTCGCCGAAGAGCCGCGAGCCGGATCGGCAGACGGTGAAACCGATCTTGCGAAACTGGCGCGCATCGTTTCCACGGTGTTGTCCTATATCGCAATCTTTGCTCTGGGCGCGGTTGCTTCGTGGTATCTCCTCCCGCATTTCGTTCCTGTCGGCGTGGCCGTAGATCGCGCTACCGGAAAGCAATACATGATCGATCTGAAAACCGGCAAAGCCCTTGCCGAAGTTCCTCCGGGAGCTTTGGACTCGATTACTCCACTGCTTCCTGCGGAAGATTCGAAAAGCCCATCGCCCGCGCCGAGAGGCAACGACGATATCCAACCCGCTGCTCATCCCGAAGCGCAGCCAACAACGCAACCACCCGCGAAACCTGCGGAAAAGAAGAGGGGCGATGTCCACTAGCAACAACAAAGAACCTCTACGCATCACCTCCGATGACCTGGCCAGCGTCGTTATACCCGAAGAAATTCCCGTCGCCACGCCCGGCCAGACTGCCGCTGGCGCCAAATCCTACGGCTCTATCACCGACGCCGCGGAAAAAGCCCCCGCGGTCGCCGAAGAACGCGGCAGCTTTCTGCTGCAAGGTTGGTTCTATCTTGGAGTGGCGGGCCTGTTGGGTGCGCTGCTGGCCTGGGCGCTCTGCGAACCCGCCTTCCTTGATGGCGGCGGCCATCGCTGGGGAAATATCGTGATGCTCCCGGCCATCGTGACGTTTATGTGCGTCGGCTTCGGCCTGGCCGAAAGCCTGGTCGAACGGTCCCTTCAGAAAGCGCTCTTGCGCGGTGTTCTCGCGCTTCCGCTCGGCATTGTCCTCGGATTTGTGTTCGATTTCGCCGCCAACATCATCTACTCCATCGGCCTTACCATTTGCGCGGAAATGGGTGTGCAAACCAACCGCAATCCCGCGGTGTGGATCGCTCGAGGCATTGCTTGGACGGTTTTCGGCGCCGCCGCCGGAACCATCTACGGCATCGTCGGGCAATCCTGGAAGAAAGCGAAATACGGCATCATCGGCGGACTGATTGGAGCAGGAATTGGCGGAATGATTTTCGACCCTATTGCTATGGCCACCAAGGTCGGTAGCGTCAGCCGCGCCGTGGGCTTTGCACTGGTAGGCGTGGCCACCGGAGTCGCGATGGGGTTGGTGGAAAGCGCTTTGAAGGATCGCTGGCTATACGTAACCGCCGGACCGCTGGCGGGCAAGCAATTCATTTTGTACAAAGCGCAAACCTCTATCGGAAGCCAGCAACAATCGGACATCTACCTCTTTAAGGATTCGAATATCCTGGCCCAGCACGCGCTCATCGGCATCTCCGGTTCACGCGTAATGCTGAAAGCGCTCGGGCCCGCCTTCGTCGGCGGGAGTCCCGTACAGACGCGCATCCTGCAAGACGGCGACCTGCTGCAAATCGGCCGTTACGCATTCCGTTACAAGGAGCGTCACCGCGCATGAGCGCCGCCGTCTGCCCGTACTGTCGCTCAACCATCGAGCCCGGCGCAGCCGACGAACTTATCTGCCCGGGCTGCGGTGCGCCGCATCATTCCGACTGCTTCCAGGAAAATGGCGGCTGCACTGTGTTTGGTTGCAGCTCCGCTCCCGCCGACGAGCAAAAGGTCACCCTCACCGGCAGCGACCTTGCCGCCAAACCCCCCGTAGGTCCATATGGCAACGTTCCCGGAATGCTTTCCGGTGTCGGTCTGATGCCTCCCGGCTGGAAGCCGAATGTTCCCCCGCCCCCGCTTAAGGCTGCGCCGCCGCCGCTGCCGCCGGGCGCTGTAGCTTTGCCCACGCAAGTTTCCGCTCCGCCGGCGAATACCTTGGGCGTTCCGCGTTTCGGCTCGGGCAGCGTGCTCTTCGGCAGCACCCCGATGCCCGTCCCTGTCGCCGCCACGCAGGGGCAAGCAGTAGAGTTCGATTTCACGCCCAACCCTAACGCAAAAAATCGCACCAACTTTATTGTTCTGGGCGTCTTGCTGGGCGCGTTCGGCGCACACAATTTCTATGCCGGCTATCGCAACAAAGCCATTGCGCAACTTCTCCTGACCGTTCTCTCCCTGGGTTTTGCAAGTCCGATGAGTTGGGCCTGGGCGGTAATCGATGTCTGCACCGTGGATCGCGACAGCGATGGGATCAAATTCCGGTCGTAAAGGCGGAACTGATGAAGTATTTCATCAAGCGTGGTGAAGAAAACTTCGGCCCCTACAGCCTTGCGGAAGTTCAAGAGTACGTTCAGTCCGGCCGCGTGATCACTACCGACCTCGCGCAGAGCGAAGGCATGCCCGAGTGGGTTCCGGTGACGCAAATCCTCGGCAATATTCCCGCCGCGTCGGCGATCGCTCCCGCCGCCCCTGCGGTGTATGCCACCGTGCCGCTCGTCGATCTTCCCCCGAATCTTCATTGGGTGGTAGTGATGATCATCATCCTGATCGGAAGATTTGTATTTGCCGGCCTGGGGTTACTGTTCGTATGGGTGTGGGCGTTGGTGCTTGCGAATTGGGCTCGCAAATTGATCGGCGACAACAAACCCATTGTGCTGGTGGCCATGTATCCGGCAGGTCTCATTGCGGGGGGGATCGCGCTGGGTTTTTCCGCCGCAACCCATTCTCCGTCGCTCAGCTTCGTGGGCTTTATGCTAATTATCGGTGGATTAATCGCATATCTTTACGGAATTTTTAAGATTCGCGATGCGATGGAGGAGTATTACAACTCGCGCGAAAATATTGCCCTGACGCTCAGCGCGGTGATGACGTTCTTTTTCAGTCTCATCTACCTGCAGTATCATGTCAATCGCATAGCCCGCTGGAAAAAAACCGGCGTCCTCTCTTGAGTGCGCTATGGGCTTAGCCGCTGCGGAAGGGCGCGACTTCAGCCGTGCGGCCATGTTTGCTATGCAGCCGGGCTTTAGCCCCTAAGGCTTCGAGCTGTGTACCGGCCGCCTTTTTTGTCCTGAGCGGAGTGAAGGACCGGGGCGGGCGCTGTTCTCTTTAGCAGGCCGAGGCTTTAGCCCCTGAAGGAAGATTTTTTTCTATTGGTCGTTTAGCCCTGAGGACGGAGTCCCATGCCATCGCCGCGCATCCGCCGCTTACTTCTCGATCACGAAACGCTCACCCGGCGTCTCACCGGCTGGCCGCTGGTGCAGATCACCGGCACCGCTGGCATTCCGCCGGAGATTTATCGCTTCACCTACCATTTACGTGGACTATACGTTTCCAACACCGGCGAGATTCTCGAGCGCAATATCCATGTCCTCGAAGTAAATCTTTCTCTCGGCTATCCGCGCCGCGCTCCGCAGTGCCGCATGCTCACTCCGGTCTTCCATCCCAATTTTGACGACGCCATGGTGTGCATCGGTGATTTCTGGGCCGCCTCCGAAGGTCTCGACGATCTGGTTATCCGCATCGGTCGTATGATCACCTACCAGGAGTACAACACCAAGAGCCCTCTCAACGGCCTCGCCGCAAAATGGGCCGCGCAAAATACTAGCCTTTTGCCGATTGACCCGCGTAGTGTCGCTCCGCCTTCAGAAACCGCTCCTCCCTCTGTCGCCGTGCCCAGTGAGGGAATCGCGACTTCGCCCGCTTTGAACTCACTCGAACCCGCTCAGCAGCAAACTCCCTCATCCACTCCTGCGACTCCCCATGCCAACAATCCGTCCGATCCCTGGAACGAGAAAATCTCCATTCCCTGAACCGCGCACAGGCCTACAAGAATGAAATCCGAACGCCTCAGAAATTTCCCAGTTCCGCGGATTGCGCCCGCTCCAGCATGCGCCCGCTGATCGCCGCAAATTCATCCACCAACTCGTTCGAATTTCTTCCATCCAAAGTTGCCGCGTCTATTTCCGCCGTAAGCAAAATCGCCGTGGCCACATCGGCGCTGCACTGCAGGCAATATTTCCCAGGCCGTCCGGGAAGTTCGAACAAGTCCCGGCGATGACCGCAAACGTTGCACTGACCACTTAAGTCGCACTCCGTACCCTTGGGACCGATCAACACAGCGCTACCTCCCGGGCTTCCTGGCTAAACGAACTGTAGTTGCAGGAAGCGTCGATCTGTTGGGGCCTGCGGTCGGTGCGCATGGGGATCCATGACGATGGAGAATCGAGAGGGTTACCGCTGGGCAGCGGCAGCCAGACCTCCGTTCCTCAACAGTCATGCACAGGATAGGAAACCATCACTGAAAAAATCCTGAGCGATTCGTAAAGAAACCGTAATCTCGCAACCCGTTGTGCCGATTCGACTTTCGGCTCGCTGCCATGCTGTCGTTTACCGTCCGGCTGCGGCTTTTTCTTCCTTCGGTTCCTTGGCCTTGGCCAGTTGCACCACGGAGATCTTTCCGTCGGTGACGATGTCATCGCCGGTGGCATTCGCAATTTTCTTTGGTGCGCCAGGCCGGTCTACGTGCACGTAGGCGATACCCGTCCCCACAAACAGCAGGTCCGTTTCCACCCAGTCACGTTCGCGATCGATATGCGGGTCGATACGATGCGACCACTTCGATCCTGCCCGCTTGCTCTCCGTAGCGATATCGTGCGTCGCTGCGCCCACCCACACGTCCTCCTCGTTGTACTGCTTCGGCAGCTTCCACACCCGTATGTGATGACGCTTCGCAAAGGTATTCAGCGATTTCTGAAATACCATGTCTGGCGGATTGCCGTTCAGCAGCAGCGTCGAAACTGGTCCGCTGGAATATCCGCTCTGCCGCATGGTCGCCTGCGCCACCTTCAATGCAGATTTCACGCCGACGTTGTCCGCTTGAAACCAGCCGGCCTCGCTGAATGCCGCCACCAGTTGTGTCTGCGACCCAAGAAACAGCAGGTTGGTCGGGTCCGACGGTTTATTCCCCGGCGTAGCCGTACGCATCGGCGCGCTGACCGCCACTTTCTCCAGTTCCGCATCGACCGGAAGTTTTTTCCAACCTTCCCACGGGCCTTTCTGCTTCAGCATCGACGGCCGCACAACTTGTATCTGAATATCGGTTCCGGAGGGAAACAGAATCTCACGCCGTAAGGACAACCCGTACACCGTCTGCACGCCTTTGATCGCGTATCCCGCGAACGGGTTGGTCGCGCTCAGGCCCGCCATGATTAAGCTGACCTTGCCTTGTGCGGCTTGTCGCCGGAGTTCCGCACTTCCGAATCAAACGCATCGTTCTGCAGATATTCGAACCCGCTGCCGTGAAATTGTTCGGTGCCACTCTTCGTGGAAATGGTCACGTCGCCAAGCTGCGCGAATTCCGCGTTGTTGTTGAATTGCGTCACCTTGAATTCGCTGATCAGTTCCGACGATGGATTCATGTTGCCCAATGCGCCGTTCTGCCGGATGTTAACCGTGGAAGATCCATCCACCGAATATTGCACCTGCGACGGAAGTCCCCCGCCCACGGAAACGTTGCCGTTCGCGTCTTGTTGCGCGCCGGGCACGGTGCTCAGCATCGCCAGCGGGCTGGTGGTCGCGCCCCGGTAATTCACTGGCAGCCCGGTAATCTGCTGGAAATCCTTGCTGTCCCCAATCGTGCCGTTCTCCGTGTTGATCACCGGACCGGCATCGCTGCTTACTTCCACCGTTTGCGTGGAAGTAGGAAGCTTCATCGCCGCATCCAGCCGCAGGTTCTGCCGCGCATCAAGTTGCAACGACGGCACTTTGTAATCCGAAAATCCATCCGCGTGAATCAGTAATTCGTAAAGCCCCGGCTTCAGGTTCACAAACTCGAATCCGCCGTTGGTATCCGTCACCGCATTCCGTTGCGTGTGCTCGTCCAGGTTCGTCAGCGTGATTTGCGCGCCCGCGACGCTCGCTTCACCAGGATCCTTCACTACGCCAACGATGCTCCCAAACGTGGATTGCGCGCTTGCACCCTGCACGAACCCAATGAAGAACACTATTGTCAGCAAAAGTGTGGAAAGTTTGCTAACCATGGCCACCTCCCCCGTTCCCTTGTACGCCATCCATATCCGCACAGCAGCGAGGTGACGGTAGAAGCGCGGGCATCAGGAAACCGTGAGGCAAATCGTCAAAGAGTTGTTAGCTTCGATGGATTTCTTGAATACGTCCGTAGCCGTCGCATGCTCCTGCGCTTACGGCTGGACGATCAAGCAGCGGAGCCAATGTGCAAAGCCCGCGATCGTTCTGCGACGGGGCGCGCCTCAGCGATGAGCGTCAGCCTCTGTGTAGCGCGGCCTTCCACTTGCCCTGACGAAGGATGAGAGGCGGGCGCCTTTTCTTACTTCTGCCAGGGGTCGGGGCTCTAGTTTCGACATTAGGAATTTACCTTGAGCTGATTGTTCCGTAACCACCGGTGTGTATGCGCTCAGGAATATATTGATCGCAGCCGCGGCCTGCGTCGTGTCCGGGCTTACATTCACGGTAATTGCCGCCGCCGAAGGCCCGCCCGCTAATCCGCACCGTCCGCGGAGTTGGCGACCAGATCGGTGGCAATCACCAAGCCGCCTAAAATCTCTCCAGTTTCCGGCGCCAATGACTCTTTCGTTTCGCGCCTGCCGGCGTGCTAGTGTGTTTGCAGCTCGCTGCAAAGGGAAGGAGAACCGAAATGCCCGAAGTTGTGTATATTTCGAAAATAAAAATCGAACGCATACGCGGCCCCGTGCGCGTCGCCTATTTACCCGGCGAGAAAGACCCGGTAACTTTCAGCGTGCACGGCGGCATCGCCGCACACTATAAGGTTGATACCTCGAAAATCGGAGAATCTCACGCCGCCACAATCGACTATGTAATCGCCTCCACCGCTGGCTGAATGATGGGCACCTTTGGAGGCGCGCTGGAAGCGCGTCAAATCGATGCAAGTAACGGCAAACTCATTGCGGAAGTAACCGGCGAAGTGGAAACCGACGAAGGCGTGATGGTCATCCGCCGTATTCACGTGAACATGAATTTGGAAGCTTTGGCAGACAAGCGCGAAACCGTGGACCGTGTGCATGGCATCTACGCCATGAACTGCCCGTTGTACCGCACACTACATAAAGCCATCGAGCTGACGTCGTCCTATAGACTGGTCCAGCCGAAAACGCCGTAACGTTGGGAAATCCCGGTGGATCAATCGGATCCGACCAGTTGCACCGCGTCAATCTCGTTCCATCCGGGCACCACGTTGGTGGCTAAAGTAATTTTCACGCGGTCGGTCTTATACGCAGTCTTGGGAACCTTTACGATCAAGTAGTTCAAGTCTGTCGTCGGATCATTTCCCGCCCAAGCCGTGTGCGTCGCGCCCTGTTCGTCGAACAATTCCACCTTGATCACTGCTCCCGATCCGCAAGATTCGCGAATCCGCACCTCTTCCGCGTGCACCGGCCTGGGATATTTCAGGTCCAGCCATTCGATTCCGGCGTCCGGAGTTTTTGAAGTCCAGGCTTTGCCATCATCCCCATACTTATCAACGTTAGGTGCTCCGGTCGCCTGATTCGCTGACCAACCGTCATTGCCTTTCGCGTCGTTGTAAGTCGAAGACGCGCTGGCCCCAATAGCCCACTGCCCCTTGGGATCGTTCTTGATTTCGTCTTGTTTGATGGCCCACGCTGCCCCCGCAAGCTTTGCGGTTGTTTCCGCGCTCATATCGTTGGCGTCCGGAGTTGCCGCAGTCGTTGGAGTCGCTACCCGGGGCGCCGCAGGTTTGGCGGCACTCGAAGAATTTTCGTTACTAGACTCTTTCTGGCAGCCGCCAATCAGCAGCCCCAGCGCAACCGTGCCATACGCGAGCTTCCAGAAGCTTTTCATCACACGCTCCTCAAAGAATTTCGAAATCTACTCCGGGATTTCCAACGCAAAGTAGCGGCTCGCGAAATCCTAACCCGTCTCCCGCCAAGGCACAACGCCTTTGTCTCTCTCTTTGTTCGGTGGGGAGGCCTGCTGCCCTCCGCCAGCGATCGGTTATCGACCCCGCACCTCGAGGGCCGGCGGTCTTGGCTTCGATCAGGGCCATCTAGCGGATCTGCACCTCACGAAACCCAAGCCCCTGCAGCATCCCGGTAATCGTGCTGCGCGCATTATCCCCGGCTGTCTTCAAAATTCCACCCTGCAGCGCTGCCTGCTGCAGTTGCCGTTCCGCTTCTTGTCGCACTTCGCTTTCCAGATTGGGGTCCGGGGAAGTGAACACCCCGGTATCGCGCGAATAGACTTTCGTCTTCGCGTTGTCGATTCGCGTGCTGAAAACCTCCGCGGCTGGCAAATGGATCGAAACCTTCTGCCCTTGCACCGATACATCGCCCGGCTTCAATTCCGCGAGATTGATGCCGCCGACAACTTCTCCATGCACCACTAGCAGCAACCGGTCGCCGACCAGAAATTTCGGCAAGTATTCGTTCCCACGTTCGCCGGAAATAATCTTGTCCATCGTGTAGCTCACCGTCTCCAGCCGCTCTAGTTGCTGAATCTGGCGCACCACCGTCGGCTGATCGACATTGATCTGCGTTCGTCCGCTTCGCAGCATGCTCATCAAATGCATCAACCCAAATCCGGTCGATGACCAAACCAATGCGCCCAACAACATAATGGAAAGCAATACACCGGCGAGGGCACCCAAGATCCACGAAGACCGTCCACGCGCAGCACCGCCCACCGCCGTTTCACTATTCAAGGGTGTGTTGTCCATCGGAATTGGTCGCCCGAACCCAGTGTAAACGAACCCAACCCAACCCAACCATCATTACCCTATTGTCTGATGAAGTCTTG
>Ga0210384_10003488_pt1 | contig 18156 bp, 15 predicted proteins | sample IncBWH2MmetaG_FD_160574 | JGI IMG/M metagenome (GOLD analysis project Ga0210384, IMG submission 160574) | Forest soil microbial communities from Barre Woods Harvard Forest LTER site, Petersham, Massachusetts, United States - Inc-BW-H-2-M | ecosystem: Environmental > Terrestrial > Soil >...
ATATGGAAATTGTGAAACCGTATCAACCACTTTCGGTAAATCCAATAATTTCTTCAACAAAATCAGGAATAATCAAGATATTGTCTATCGGAATGTCACCAAACCAACTTAGGGTCGGAGACCGTGTGTTCTTTACAGTCACATTTCAAAACATTTCTGACAACCCAATTCATATCGGTGATGGTTGTATGTTTTCGCCATTGTTCTATACCATATCGCCATCATCTAATGCATACCAATACGGATCAGGTCTAGGGTGTCCAGTTGAATCAGTTGTTATTCTACCAAATCAGGTATACACTGCAAGAGGACTCAGTGATCCAATGGGTGGAGGTTACATCATAGACATGACGGGAGAGTTGAAGGTAAGTATGAAGCTAAGATATTCAGTACAGTCAGAAATTGATTTTGAAACAATCCAGTTTAATGTAAATGCTAAACCTGATAATAGAAGTTATCCACCTGAAGTAGTTCCTGTGCATACAGTTTCGCCTGTCGGAACCATAAATGTAAAGGACTTGCCACCAATAGGAAATGAATCAAACGTAACTATACCCTCTCTGGGTTCTACAACACCATTTCCTCAGATCACTGAACCTATAATCATTAATTACTCAAATCCAAATATTACAAAAATATTAGCTGTTGGAATGTCTCCAAATCCGATAAAGCTAGGAGACATTCCTAGATTTACGGTAACATACCAAAACATTTCAGGCAAACCAATTTACGGCACTGCTGGATGTGGTTCGGATTTGTATTATGAAGTATCATCGTCAGACAAGATAGAAAAAATCTACAGAAGTTTTCCTTTATGTGCACAATATGGTGCTATTGTTAAACCAGACCAGACAATTACTGAAGAGGCAGTTTCAGGCTATTATTATAGAATAATTCAACCGGGTCTGCTTCAAGTTACTATGACTCTGAGTTTACATGAGAATTCAGTGGATTATTCACATAGAGTAATCGATATAATACAATTTAATGTAAATGCAACCCAATGGTAAACTAAACCTCATCTTTCATAAAATAATTCAACGAAACAGCATTTTTCAACAGATTGAGATTTATTTGTAAAGTTTGAATCCTGTAAGACTCGCTGTAAAATTCTAAATTCGTTATTTGTATTTTTAACTTTTGATTCTAAAATATTGCTGCTATGATTCTAAAATTTTAGGTCACTTTGAGAACTTTGGTGACAGAATCACTTGGAGTATAAAGCGAGTCTCCTGCAAAGTGAGCTTGAATGTTGTACGAGCCTGCAGCAGGTGCAGTCAAGTTACTTGCGCTAAATGTCCCAGTAGAGTCTGTCACTGCACTTGGAATTATAATTGGAGAGGTTGAAGTAAATGTTACAGTCTTTGATGGTATGAATAGACCAGTGGTAGAGTCTTTGAGCTTTCCATCAACTGCATATTTGCTTCCATGTGTTACCGAAGATGGAACATTCAGACTCCAAAACACTGTACTGTGAATCAGTGTGTTGTATGTAATTGTAGCCGAGTCTGTGTTTTGATACTGCGAGTCTCCTGCAAAGTGGGCCTGAACTGTCAGGCCATTTGTAACCGTGCTTGGTGCAGCTCCTGTAGATGTGTAAAATCCATTAGAGTCAGTGACTGCATTTGGAAGATTGACTCCACCTGTGCCGCTAAATGTAATTGTCTTGCCCCCAAGACCTGCTCCACTTGAAGAATTGGTCAGCTTTCCTGAGACTGTTATGGTCTTGCCCCACGCTACGCTTGAAACTGGATTTAGTGTAATTATTGTATTGGTGGTGCCTTGGTTTACTGTCTGTGTTAGTGCAGATGATGTGCTGCTAGCATAGTTTGCGTCGCCTGAATATGCTGCAACAATCTGATGAGTTCCAGCTGATAGTAAGGATGTGCTATAGGAAGCCGTGCCTGAAGATAGTGTAACAGCTGGCTGGGCTGTGCCATCAATGGTAAATGTTACAGTTCCAGTTGCAGTGCCCGGTGATACCGTAGCCGTAAATGTTACTGACTGGCCATATGTTGACGGGTTTAACGATGATGTTATAGTGGTCTGAGTTGCAGAGGTTATAGTAACCGTAGCTTGTGTTGCAACTGCGGTATTGCTTGCAGAATCAGTTACTGCTAGTCCAAGTTGATAACTACCAGGTACATCAGGTGTAAATGTAGGATTTGAAACAGTAGCACTTGATAGTGTAGATTTGGATCCTGCTGGAACTGTCATGGTCCAAGAGTATGTGTATGGTGATGCCCCACCAGTAACAGCTGAATTGAGATTGACAAGAGCTCCTACCGTACCAGAGGAGGGGGCATTGATTGATACCGACAGAGTGTTTTCGTTTGAGGCAACGTACACCAGTGTGCTCCCTGAACTGCTGACATGGATGCTATCGCCAGGGTATGATGCATAGATAGATGTAGTGCCTGGTTCGCTTTCTGCGTTTGACTTGAAATTCACAGAACAGCTGCCAGATGACAGAGTGCAAGAAGTTGGGCTAAGTGAGCCAAGAAAGGTATTTGAGGCAGTAAAGGAGACAACGCCAGTTGGCGTGCTTGCAAAACCTGCACCTGGATCTGTTACTGTAACTTTGCAAGTGGTGACACCTCCAAGAGTAATGGATGACGGAGTACATGCTACTGTAGTAGAAGAGCTGCGTTGGCCTGACTTGGTGAACGCTATAGACCCGTTAATGAGAGTGTAAGTATTTCCTCCACCACGTCCGCTGTGTCCTTTGATTCCTACAAACGTATCTGTCGAGCCTTTGACTAGAAACCCGTCATTGGCATCTCTACCGGTTAGGTTTCCCTTTACATGATATACAGTTCCGGCGGTACTACTGTAGCCAGCTAGTATGGCCGCTCCACTGATTGTCCCATTATAGGTTGCAACAGCTTCTCCTGGCAACAGAAAAGCAGCTGTTCCTGAGAAATAAAGGGGAGACTGACCAACATAACCTCCTACACCTGCATAAGTCTGGGAATACCCGCTTCCTGCAGCACTGCTCAAGACATAGTGGCAGTAAGCAAGACCCGAGCATGAGGTTGCATAACCACCATACCTGTTGACTGTCTGAACAAATACGGAACTTGTGCTTGAGGCAAAGTTACTACTTCCAACAAATTGTGCTGTTACCTGATGAGTCCCTGCTGATAATGCAGATGTGGTAAATGTAGCAGAACCGCCATAATTTGCAACTGGTGGTTGGGCTATTCCGTCAATTGTAAATATAACAGAGGCAGTGGGTGTACCAGTACTTGGCGCAACTGGAGCAACTGTAGCTCTAAATGTTACAGCCTGACCGTAAACGGATGGGTTTGTATTTGTAGTAATGGTTGTGGTGGTGCTGCCCTTGTCTACTGTCTGAGCAAGCACGGGACTTGAGCTTGAGTTAAAGTTGGAATCGCCCAAATACGTTGCATTGATCTGGTGTAATCCTACTGATAATGAGGATGTGGTAAATGTGGCAACACTACCTGATGTGACACCTGTTCCAATTGCAGTTATTCCATCATAGAATGTTACTGTCTCTGCATCAGGAACGGCTGGGCTTACAGTTGCAGTAAACGTAACTGGAGCTCCTGATGTGGATGGGTTGAGACTAGATGTCAGAGCAGTTGAGGTAGATGTAGTTGCAGAGGCATTTTGAGATAATAGAGCAATGATTAAAACCGTAATTACTGAACTGATAAGAATCTTTTTCAACCCTATCATTATTAGCAAAAGTCGAATATAAAAATTACTAGACAATTCTCCACAAATTTTTCACTAACTGTAGGACTCGAAGACTAGAATCCTCACAGGTCTGAACCCAATAAAGATTTGAATCCTGTAAGACGTGTACCTATTATTTCTTACAGTACAAAACTAGTTCGCCAAGAAAGTATGACCAGCCCTGATTGTGTTCTTTGGCACTTTTCTGATCTCCCTCTTTGCCTGTAAATCCTGTATGAGTCAGTGTCAATCTAGTTTTGTTATTACCTAGTTGTTCCAATTCCCATGTTACAACAGTCTCAGGAAAGTCGGCAATATCCTTGTGCTGCCATGTATATGCCAGTTTTTTATTTGGAACAAATTCAAGAACCTTGCCATCCATAAATTTATCTTGATCCATCTTCTTCTGACGCCTATCAGAATCCTTGTAAAAGGAGAACTTGAATTTGCCCCCAGTCCTGGGTTCAAGTATTGCAGCATCAGGAAACCAATTGGTTAATTCCGCCGGATCAGAAATTGCCTTGAATACCACTTCGGGAGAGGCATCAATTTCAATTATTTTCTTGATATCAAGATCGTTCATGTTTCTTTTTCCTTTCTTTATTTTCGACAAATTCTTTGAGCGAGTTCATTTTGTAACCCCACATCTTTTCAAAAAAATCAACCACCTCAAGTGATTTTCTCTTATCAAGTGAATAGTACCTGTTCTTGCCAAGCTTTTGTTCAGTAATAAGATCAGCATTCTTTAGAATACGAAGATGACTAGATAGCGCAGGAGGGGTAAATTGGAAATGCCCAGCCAACTCGCTTGGGGTCATCTTTTTTTTTCTTAGCAACAACAGGATCTCCCTTCTGCTATCATCAGCCATTGCTTTCCAGAGAGATTCCATATCAATACAATAATTAAACAATTATTTAATTGTTTAGTTTATCTAAAGAGGTTTGAACTACGATTAGTCCAGTAAGATTCGGATTCTCACAGGTTCGAATCTACTGAAAGCTAGAGTCCTGAAAGGCTTGCTACAAATTCCTTTCCTTAATTTTTTTATTATAAACAATTCAATTCAGCTAAAAGGAGATTATAATTTTTTATTAAACCCATATTATAAAGAAATTTCTTTTTTCTGCCTGAAAGCTTATCTATCTATTTGCAAAGGAAATGTGATTGCATAAGAGCATTCTTTATACAATTTGTACTAGTACACTTCTTTGTGTTCTAGTCTCCGTAATACCTTTTCAGGCACACGGTGATGGCTTTAGTTCAGAGAACTTGCCACCTGCAAGTATTGGAAATCGTAGTGCAAGTCTTTTTATCAAAATAAATCCCCCAGTAATAACTTCTGAAAATACTGGAGACCGGTATTTGTTGCTTAGATTGTTTGATGCAAATAACAACAAGACAATTACCCACGATTCATTTTTTATTGAGGTAAGAAAACATAACCAACTCTTAATGCAAGATCTTTTTCATACCCATTCAGGAGTTTTAATACTCAAGATAACTCCAACTAGTACCATTGGCAAGTGGGATATCTATGGAGATAAAGAACCATTTTTAGATGCCTGGATGAACCAAGAAGGCGGACCGGTAGATGTGCGAGCTCCAATCTTGGGAGAAGGGGGCCTTTATCAAATTCACATCGAGCTTTTTTCAATAGATTATGACAAGAATATCTTCAAGACTGAAGATAGACCAAGGTGGGATTCTGGGCTTAGTGTTGGGGACATAAACCAGAACACAATTAATTACAAGAACCATTCCTACAACACCACTTTAATTTCATACTATGATAAAATAACTAATTTCAATTTTGATCAGACCAAACCACAAATTTCATTTGCAATGCCCTTTGACTGGAACGCCTCAAGATTTAAAGCAATACCAATCTTTGTACATGAAGAAATCCATGTTCCAAAATCATTTAAAGAATTTACAAACACCCCAACATTTCTTGCAAACGTAAATGGAAATCCACTTGAGGGCAGAAAACTCCTAGTTGACCCATATTCTTCTGGCAATGACACCATAATACACATCTTGTTAAACAAAAATGATATAATTAATCTTGCAAAAACCATGCCTGCTGGAACTAACACAATGAACTTTCAAGTCTCTCCAGGTATTCCAAATGTCAAGACATCAACTAGCATATTGACTGATTTTGGGGGATGGGGAATAAATCTTGGATGGTTTCCAGCTAGTCTTTCCGCAAATGAAAAAAATGATCTTAAACTAACTTTTGTTGATGCCTTTTCAGAAAAGCCAGTATCAGGAAATGTGAATTATGATCTCAAAATATTAGACAAGGATGGCAATACTATACTATCTGAGGCAAATCTAACAGCAAAAAATGGAGCTGATATTCAATCAATGAATTTGCCAAGCACTGGCATTTACAACATACAGGTAAATATAAAATCAATCACTAGTAATGGCATTGCTGACACTAGCAGAATTGGTATAGCCAGAGGAAACTTGGTCATACCCTCTATTGCAATAAATGAAGATGTGATTCCAGAATTTCCTACTGGTATAATCGTACTTTTAATTTCAATTTCATTTATCATTCTAATATCTTCAAGTTCTAGACTCAAATTTTGAATGACTCTAAAAGGTAAGAAGAATCTCTACAACGTTTAAACTCCTTTATAGTCATATAGAAGACTAGGCAATTAGTACAATTTATCAACAAAGCCTAAATCGATCGAAATGCATCACGTCTCGTGAAGCTAATGCTAATACCAATTTTAATTGGTATTGTTGTCTTATCGTTGGTATTTTATACAGACGCTAATGCTGTCTTGGTGTCTCCACTAAAACAGCTCACATCAGGGATCCCACTGCAAGATGTAAAATGCAAAACAGACCATGTGCTTGTCATTAAACTACCAAATGGTAATCCCTATTGTGTTAGACCTACTACTGCAAAAAGACTTTTGGCACAAGGATGGATTGCCCCCAATCTTGAAACCATTCAGATCATAAATCACAATGAAACCAACAGTATTGTAAAACATGAAAATATTACACCGTTGATTAGTAATCAGACTATCAATACCAACTCAGGATCAGGACCTAGTGTTATCAACAATGGAACTACGATTGAACATATGGAAATTGTGAAACCGTATCCACCACTTTCGGTAAATCCAATAATTTCTTCAACAAAATCAGGAATAATCAAGATATTGTCTATCGGAATGTCACCAAACCAACTTAGGGTCGGAGACCGAGTGTTCTTTACAGTTACATTCCAAAACATTTCTGACAAACCAATTCATATCGGTGATGGTTGTATGTTTTCGCCATTGTTCTATACCATATCTCCATCATCTAATGCATATCAATATGGATCAGGCCTAGGGTGTCCAGTTGAATCAGTTGTTATTCTACCAAATCAGGTATACACTGCAAGAGGACTCGGAGATCCGATGGGCGGCGGTTACATCATAGACATGACAGGAGAGTTGAGCGTAAGTATGAAGCTAAGCTATTCAGTGCAATCAGAAGTTAATTTTGAGACAATTCAGTTTAATGTAACTGCTTCAGCTGATAATCGACTTTACCCTCCTGAGGATACTCCTGTTTATTCTACTCCTCATGCACGTACTGTAAAAGTATCTGACTTGCCACCGATAGGAAATGAGTCAAACCTAACTATACCTCCTGTAGTTTCTGCACCACCATTTCCTCAGATCACTGAACCTATAATCATTAATTACTCAAATCCAAATATTACAAAAATATTAGCTGTGGGGATGTCTCCAAATCCGTTAAAGCTAGGAGATATTCCTAGATTTACGGTAACATACCAAAACATTTCAGGCAAACCGATTTACGGCACTGCTGGATGTGGTTCGGATTTGTATTATGAAGTATTATCGTCAGACAAAATAGAAAAAATCTACAGAAGTTTTCCTTTATGTGCAGAATATATTGGTGCTATTATTAAACCAGACCAGACAATTACTGAAGAGGCGGTTTCAGGCTATTATTACAGAATAATTCAACCGGGTCTGCTTCAAGTTACTCTGACTCTGAGTTTACATGAGAATTCAGTGGATTATTCACATAGAGTAATCGATATAATACAATTTAATGTAAATGCAACCCAATGGTAAACTAAACCTCATCTTTCATAAAATAATTCAATGAAATTGATATTGGGTCATTCATAATTTTTGCATCAAATTATTCTCGAGTTTTTAATTTAAAGAATCTTGTCTTTGCCATGAAAGTCTTTGTGGAGTCTCCAATGTTCATTACACACCCAGATATCACAATTGGTACAGTGAATGTTGGCAAACCCTTCACATGTGGTACATTTTCCATATCTTGACAAGTCTAAAATCGCTGCCTCCTCTGGATGTTCTTTTAATATCCACTTTTTGATTCTGTCCAGTCTTTGTTTTTCTTTTTTCTCCTCTTCAAGTGTAATGCCATGAATTCCTGAAAGATCGTCAAGTTTTATTGTGTTTTTTATTCCCATGAATATTTTGATGATGCCATCCTTGAACTGCCTAATCTCACCTGCGCGCTTTTCAGATTCAACACTTTTTTTCCCAGAATAGTAATAATCACTTGCAACAGAATCAATGTATTGCTCAAGCAAGACATCTAGTGTCTTTTTATCTGTAATTGCATTGTAAATGTCTTCAATCCACAATACTTCAACCTTGGATAGTTTAAAATTAGAAAATGACATTGCGATTCTACTTACACTAATAGGAGTTGTACTTGATCTGCTAAGGTATTCCTCGACAATGTCACCCACAAAGTCTACCACAAACGTTTTTTGGTTCTCATAACTTGAAAGGCTATGTGCAAAATAAAGCGCATCATCAATAATTTTGCACATGTATCCAAGATAAATTAGAAATTTGTTGTCTTCTGGTTTGTAGGGACAATTGAAAAAATTGACTATATCGCATGGAAATTTTCTATTGGATTTGAACCTGAGTGATCTTGCCACCACATCTCTAATTGATACAAATTTTAGTTTAGGGCTTGGGTTTAGGATACAATTCTCGCATAATTTTTTTCCATAGCCAGGCTTTTTGTTTTCTTCAAGGAATTTGAGATAAAACTTGTTCCAATCGTTTCTTTTTTCTAAAAGTTCCTTGTCACCAGGAGGAAAGGAAAAAAACGGATCCTCGACATAATCTTCAGGAATAAACTCTAGTGCCTTGTGCAACTTGCTATCCATCATCATCCCTTCCCACTCTTCAATTGAGACTATCTTTTTTCCATTCCATATCCGTAGCATTTTATTTTTTATCAAGTAACTTATCTTGCGGTCTATCTCTTTTTCAAATGCCTTGCTCTGCCTTTTAATTGCGTTCTCTATCTTGGACAAGTTTTGTAATCCTCTCGTCAACTTTTTTGTCAATTAGAGACTCTATTGTAGGAATCATTGAAATTGCGCCCTTTTTCTCTTTTATGATACCAATAAACCGCATGAGTTCAAGCTTGAATGAAAACAAGTGTCTTGGTACCTGTTTTGATTGCTTTCTGAGATTATTTATCTCCAAGTTAATCTCGTCAAAAAATTTGTAAGCTTCTAGGATGTCATAGTCAAATGATAAAATGATTCTTTGGTGTTCCTTTTTTTGTCGCTCCAAAAAGTCTCCTGTCTCTAATTCGATTATCTGTTCTGTCCACTCGTCAAAGAATTTGTGTACTGTCTTTTTGCTAATTCCTGTTTCCTCTGATGTAAGTGTTGTAGATATCCCACGCTCAAAACATAACCTTAGTTTTCTCTGCATGTCAACTTGCTGGATTTTTGTTGGCCTTCCTTTTTTCAATCGGCAAACTGTGGATTACTTGCTGATTAATGTTCAGTTGGCGGAGACTTCATCACGAGTCAGTTCAAACTAATCTAATTCTTAATAAATAAGAAATTTTCATCACATCCATTTATCTCCATTTATTTACGCATGGTTACCCTGATTAATCGGTGCGATATGGTTGAGAAAAATAAATTGAAAATTCCATAAAATGAATTTATATACTAAATTACTTTACATTTTTTCTAATTTCCAAAACAATTTCATTGACATTTAACTTTTAATTGCAGCCAATAGGTCCTTGTCAAAATACATTCTAAATGATGGGTAGCAATTTAGCATCTTACCGTTATCTATCTTGTAAAAGGTCCAGTTATCGCACTGGGTATTATATTCAAATTGAGAGTTGTCAAATTTCCAGCCAAATCCATTTGCTAAACTTTTATCAGGATAGCCGTGTCCTCTAACCAGAGTGATAGTGTTTTTTTGATAGTCAGTATTTACCTCAGAATACAGAGCATTAGGATATAGATATACCACATCAGGATGATTTGTTATGGCATTAAACTCATTACGAGTCACATATTCGTTATGTAATATGATGACTCTGTCATAGTTCTTTAAAATGTCTGGATTTTTATCAATGTCAATGTCAGTTATCGCAGGATAGTTTAATACTGATAAGATGGCAGCGGCTCTAATACTGGAAGAGTACTTGCCATGTACTTCTTTTGGAACATCAACGCTAAGACATTTTGAATCACACAAACCAGAATAGTAATCATAAAATCCATTTTTCCCATACGCTGCCTGGGTAAAAATTGGATAGACAAATACGATTTTTTTTGTTGTGTTATACAGTCCAATTTCCTGATATGTATTATTGTATATTGGATTTGGTTTAATGTCAGATGCATATGCAAGACCATTATCATTAAGATAAAATGTATGTTTGAAAAGTAGCGCTGATATAGGAATACTGCCAAGCGCAACCGTTTTGCCTTCTCCTGTAAGCGAGGAGAGAAGCATGGTGTTGTTTTTTTCTTCTACTCTGGTTGGGATCTCAAAATAGACTCTAGTAGAGTTGTTGGTATACGATATTTTCGCCATTTTATTATCAGAATTGGAATGTACGATATACTGGAAAAAGACTATGGAGATAATTGTGACCAATAAAAGAACGAGAATCTTTTTTTTCATGAATTTGAAAGGATTTTTGTTCTTTTATTTGAATACGATAAATAGTTTGTTTATCTTTATCAAATTTCTTAGTGCTATTATGATACATCCAAACTTACAGGTCTGGCACCATTTGTATGAAGAATCAAAATGATACTAGACTCATTTTATTATTTTATTATCTGCAAGATAAGTAATGAGGTGAGAAAAATCCACCCGAGTTATTTCTCCATTTACTAGCCATTCTGCAGGGGTAGACACCCATTGTGGTATGTAATCTCCTTTGACATCAAAGTCTGTCAATAACGTATGCACTCTCTGCAGGTCACCAAATCTTAGCCACTGTGCTACATCATATGATATGATGGTAGGATCAGGTATTGTCAGATACCTCAGTAATTCAGAATCATATAACATTCTGTATTCAGGATAACAGTCAAGCATCGTCTTATTTTCTACAGTAAGGTAAAACGACCAACCGTCGCAATCTGCGTCATACTCGTATTTTGAGTTGCTTGATTTCCAGCCAAACCCATTTGTTATGTCTATGGTGGGATAACCATGACCTCTAACCAAGGTAATGGTGTCAGTGTTATAATCTGGCTTGACTTCGGCGTATAGTGCGTTAGGATATAGATATACAACATCAGGATGACTGGTAATTGCATCAAATTCTTTTTTTGAAACATACTCGTTGTGTAAAACTATCACTCTTTTGTATTGTTTTAAAATGTCTGGGTTTTTGTCTACATCAATGTCAGTAAGTTGGGAATATCCAAGCAATGTCAATACAAACGCGCCAGAAATGCTTGAAGAATATTTTCCACTAATCTTATCTGGAATGGATACTGTCAGGCATTTTAAATCGCATTTTTTGTTATAGTAATCATAAAAACCATTTTGATCGTACGCTGCTTGAGTAAAAATTGGATAGATAAAGACACTGTCAATGTTATTTCCATATCCTAGTTTGTGATACAGTTCAACAGATTCAGGCTTGAGAGTCATTGTAAAGGAACTTACTTGGCCAGCTTGGTCAAGATGGGGAGTGATATCAAAAAGAAGTTCACTTATAGGTATGTTTATGACATGCTGGCGTCCTTCCGTGTTTACCACAAACGCTAGCACATCGTTTTTGCCAGGCGCTGTAACATTATAGGTGGAATTCTCACTTGACGAGAAAGCAAAACCGACACTTACAGAGGTCAGGATACCACAAAGGAGCAAAATCAAAAACGTACATCAAACATTTCCTTTATTTTCCAGAAGATGATTTATTAGTGTTCTTGCAAGTCAAGACCCTCACAGGCCTGCACCTTCTAAGAACGAGTCCCAAAACGCTAGCAGCTAAAAATAATTTTCATAATAATAGTTATGATTTGTTAGACGAAAAAAAAGAGAATTTTATTTCTATTATGGACAGCCTATGCAGCCACTAGTTATTGCACCAATGAGGTTTGCACCTTGGAGGTTAGTCGCTGTGAGGTCAGCACCTGAAAGGTCAGCTCCAAGGAGGTTGGCGCCGCTAAGGTTGGCACCATTTAGGTTAGCGCCTGAGAGATTGGCACCTTGGAGGTTAGCAAAAGTGAGATCCGTACCTGATAGATCAGCACCTGAGAGATTTGCATTTGTAAGGTCATAGCCTTTCAAGTCGGCGTTATTTAGGTCCTCACCAGATAGGTTAGCACTATGTACATTTTGTTCGCCTTGTTCATTTTCTTGTTCACCTTGGTCGAATTCTTGTTCACCCTGGTTAACTTTTTCCTCACATAGTTCTTCGTGCTGTTCCTGCTTGCTATCTTTGTCCTCGCCTTGTTGCGGGCAGCTGACGTGATTGAAGAATACTTGGCTATTAATCACAATGTCTTTGAACAATACGGTTTGAGTGTACGGTGGACTGCCAGTTGGAAAGAACCAACCACTGTCTATTACGACAGATATGTCATATACATGAGCGTTTCCCGCGTATGCTGTTTCTTCGGTTGCAAAGACGGTAGAGTATGGCTGATAAGCTCCCGAATTACCAATTGTCCATCTTGCATCCGTGCTAGTCATGCTTACCAAGTTGCCATTGTTTTCAAAACTCGTTGAGGTTGGCTCAACAAAAGAGGGAGGTGGACCTAGGTATCCTGTAATGAAATCTGTGGGACCATTACAAGCTGCTGAAAGACAAACTATGAATCTTGGGGAACCACCACCAACGCCCCCGTTGAGGGCATAATAGTCTGTGCTCAGTGTCTTGAGGTCACTAAGTAGTATGCTCTGGGTGTCAGGCAATTTAAAGTCAATTCCGCCATATGTAAAGGAAGTACCAGGAGCCCCGCTCACGCAAGCTGGATAACTTGGTGTGCATACGGAATCTGTCCTGACTACCTCGTAACCTTGGAACTGCGTTTTTGTTGCAGTACCAAACAAGGTGGCCTTGAAGTGTGGGTCTTGGGCAGCTTGAACTGGAGCTGGAAATCCTGTTGGTGCCAAAATAGAAAGCACAAGTATGAAGCCGACTGCAGAGAAAATTGATGTTAAAGTCATTGGCGTCGTTATGAATTTGTTGAAATTCATTGCACAATTTACGACAATTAATTTATAAAAACACTCTGCAAAATTCTTCTAGTATTTTTATCTAGAATTGTTTTCAAGATAAATCTTAGAATAAACTTAAATGCGTTAAAACGATTATCTGACAGAAATATTGACGACATGAGATCTGCTCAACTTACAATATCCATTTTTTTATTTTCAATCAAGTCCTGTGAAACTCGCTTACGTCATGATTGGAGTTGATAGCGTAAAATCTTCAGACTAGAGCCTACCTAACTTTTATCAAGAATATTTTCGTATAAGATTCTAAGTATATTGATTTAGGGTATTGGCAGAATAGAAGTTCATGGTAACAAAATTTTTTATTATAACATTAATCATTTTTTCTCTTCTAATATCAGTTCCAATTAATCAATATGCTAGTGCCCAGGTTTTACCAATCTCAAGTGTGTTACCATCGCCTACCAATCTTGTTGCAAACGCCGCCTCAAGCTCCCAGATTAATCTTAGTTGGAATGCACCAATTGTTGTGGGAAAAATAGTAACAGACTACAAGATTGAGAGATCAATCAACGGAGGCACTACATGGAATATTATTGCATCAAAGACTGGTACAACTTTTTCAGATACAGGATTAACTCCAAGTACCACATACACATATCGCGTCTCTGCAATTTATCAAGTAGGAACCAGTCCTCCATCAAATACTGCTTCTGCTACCACAGATGCACAATCTGCAGGAATTACTGTATATGCCCACAGGATTCCTGCTGCTTACTGGGATCCATGTTTTGCCACTACATGCAGCGCCGGATCGGGCCCAGGGGCTACGATGTACTTTGAATTGTGGGATTCACTTGGCAATCTCGTTCAAAGCGGATATGCAGACGAGGGTGGTTACACATTCTCCGGTCTTACGGCTGGTACCACATACTATGTGTACCCATTTGATTGCAACAGCTGTCATGGCTCAAATCACAATGTAGTGTTTCAATACTGGGGAGATAATCAGAGCACTGTCAAGCCAAGGCCAGCGACTGAAGGGGCGAGCTTAAATGCATGGTACTCTTGCACAAACAGCTGCGCTGACGGACCATAATAGAAAACGCTAAATGTTTTTTTGCAGTCTTTAACAAATCACGCATTAATTGTTAAATGTTATTGTAAGCTAGCTACAAAACTTTATGCAATAAATTTTTATTTTATACACATTGGATGATTGAGGCAATGAAGATCTGCACCACTAAGGTCATCGCCTTTTATGTCAGCATCATGCAGATTTGCCCCTGTGAGGTTGGCGTTGTGAAGAATCGCGCCTTTAAGAAGAGCCTCTGATAGATCTGCTCCTGAAAGATTAGCACCTGTAAAATCTGCGGCTGTCATGTCAGTATAACTGAAATTTACTGCTGAGAGTTCAGCATTTGTAAGGTTTGCTCCCATGAACGCACCATTTTGAAAATTAGCACCTGAGAGATCAGCACCAACAAAAATAGCCGCATTAAAGTTAACAAATTTGCCATTTACATTTGTAAGATTTGCACCAGAAAGATTTGCCTCTGCAGATTGAGTCTGTATCATATTAGCATTTTGAAGATGAGCCTCAACTAGATTGGTTCGAAAAAAATATGCTTTACTGATATTTGCATGTTCAAGGTTTACCCCTGAAAGATTGGCATTGTGTAAATTGGCATGATTTAGATCAACTTCTGCAAAATTACAATTAGACCAATTCACAATTGGAAAGTTTCTTGCCCAACACTTGTCATCGGCATCTTGTGTTAAATTTGGTTGTGCTCTCTCTAGAATCTCCTCTGCGTATTCTCGCTGAATGAATCCTTGCTTGAGAAGAAATTTGATTGCATTTTCGTATTCGGAATTATTAATCTTGCCTTGTAGATTCCATCTAGAAACATGTGATATCCATGATGGAATATTGTGCTCCTCTTCACCATAAATAAATTTTAAAGCAAAATTTGGTATGGATGAAACTGACAAAAGTATAATCACAAATAATGTAATCTTAACCTGCATTTTCATTAGTGGATTCTAATTTCTATGATATTTAGTTCCTCTAGTGCTTACAGGAATCTATTCCAGGATTTTAGAATCAATATCTATTCTAATCCAGACTCCAGATCTGCAAACTGAAGGTTTGAGTCCTGTAAAACCTCGGATCCTTGAAAATATGTCTCCTGAAACCAGAACAGATAAACTGTGATCTTAATTGTTAATTTCGTTTAATGAATTAGGAAAATGCATCACTTGACTCAATTCATGTGACAGCTTTAAAAATCCTAATCCCTTTTTGGTTGTTCTATAACTTTGTGTTTTCTCCTCAAATATCAACAGAGCATGTTCTTGCAAATATTTCAGATAACCTATCATTTGTTCATAAGAGAGAAATGTATTGTACATTATTTTCGTTTTTATTATTCCTGTTTTTGCAGATTCCAAAATACTAACAATAATTTCGTATTTATTACGATTCATATTCGTATTTTAACCATTTTATAATAAAAATATTCTGAAACACTGTTCTATGGTTCTGTAAAATTGTAGGTTTTTTGATCTAAAAAAATTCGTGGATTATTTGCCATGTCTGAGTTTTGCCATCTAACCTAGAAAACAAGAAGTAAGATTCTTTCGGCCCAGGATATAGATTGAGTCCTGTAAGATTCGCTACAAACCCTCTGAATTTTTTAAAATCTACTTCTCAAAGACATATGTAGTTTATCTACCAAATGGAAAGGATGCCAAAGACAAAAAAACATGATCCAGAAGAATCTACTATCAGATTTTTATAGAATAAACTTGCAATGATATTATATAGAATCAACTAGTAGTAAAATTTTATGAAAGCAGGTAACGCAAAACTGGTTGTTACAACTATGATCTTAATTCTTGGTACATTACAATTACCAATGGTTGCATTTGCTGCTCCAGACCAGAACGAAAAAATTGGCACAACAACGGGGGCTGCACTGCTTACAATAGCAAACGATGACTTGTTCTCTACTGTAGATTTGAGCTTGCTTGCTGATCCTGCCGGAAGCTCAACGCAGCATTATGGTCCTTATTCTAGCAGCTCACCAGACTCTGGTACCTGCGGAAATGACTGGGCAACAGACACTTTTGATAGGCACTTTACCGTCTTTACGCAAAATGACGGCACGTTTCTTGTAGTGGAACAGTTCAAGGACGGTAATTTCTTAACGCCTGCTGTAGATTCTCCACACCCAAACCCAAGTCCTGGTGGATGCCAGAGCTCTGTGGTTCCAGCTGGCACGGTAAATGACGGGGTGAGCGGAAGCATGCACGGCTATTTTGTAATCTCACTGCCGCCTGGCACGACGCAGACCTCGTCTAGCTCATTTTGCAACGCGGCAACAATGTCAAACACGGGTTGCGATACTACTACTTTCATTGATACTCACTTTACTCCCTGCTACGGCACTGGAGTCTGTACAGTTGGCACGTTCTTCTTCCATTATGCTGCAGGCGACCAAAGCCTTGTACAACACGAGTGGAAGAACGCCTCGGCAGACCGCGGAGGCAATAACGGCGATATCCGCAGTACAAACACTTAGGGGTTTGCTGGATTTTACTCTATTCCCCAAGAGGGCTTTTATTGTGAATAAGAAAATCCACTGATTTCGTCCTACCTAACTTTTATCTATGATATTTTAGGATAGGATTCTTGACATATCCATTTTTGGTGTGGTACTAATTTCAGAAAGACTTGGATTTATTCATAAAGTTTGAGATCGCAGATGTCACCGAACTTTAGAAGTCAATTTACAACTGATATTAAATTTTGAATGGATTTATTCTAAAAAATACAATTAATGAAGAAATGGCGCCTACCAATACTGTCAGGGCTGCTGGAAATTCGGGAACGGCATTTGATGTCTGATTTTGCGTCCCTGTCAAATTGTCAAGGCCTGATGTTTGATAAGTAGAGTTGTCTAGCGGAGTTCCAAGATCAGTAGAGTTGTCCTGCGGGATTCCAAGATCAGTCGAGTTGTCTAGGCTAGGATCAGTCGAGTTATCTTGTGGGATTGCAAAATCCGTCGAGTTGTCTCCAGTGTTAGCAGTTTGTGCAAATGCAGAGCCAAGAATAAAATGAGTAATGTTTTCATTTGAAGTCATACAACTTGCAAGACTTGGAACTATAATGCACAAGACTATGGTTCTTGCCGCAAGAATCATGACAGCGTCTTGTTATCAATCTATTTAAAATTTGATTAACAATGGTTTGTTTGATTTCAAACCAATCACCTAAAGATTAGAAAATTATTTTTTGGTGTATTTTAGAGGCAAATTTTTCAATATTTAAGACTGTCTCATCTATGTGACTGTACAAAGTTAATTCACATGGTTCCGCAATCCCTTTTATACACAAACCCTATATCAAGCCAAGAAAAAAATTGAACCCCCAAACCAACCCCAAGACATCTAGCAAATCAAAGAGTTTGAAAGCACTGTCAGGCTTTACAATCGTTGTATTGCTGCTTGGCTTTGCAGCTCATCCATTGGATTCTGTTGCAGCCCAAATAGGATCAAACACTACCATTTCAGGCAATGCAGGCAATACTGGTGCAAACATTACTGCTTCAAGCAACACTAGTACAAACGGCACAAAAATACACGAAAAGGCACAGGTCAATCATCAAGCATTGCTGACACTAAGGCAAACATTGCGACTAGACTCACAGACATACCGAGATGCACTATTAGCTGCACGTAATTCTTACGAGCACGCCATACAAACTGCACGATTCAATCACCAGCAAGCAGAACAAACCAACTTGCAGACCTTTAACACTGCAAGGGATGCAATCATGGAAACATTCAAGACAGCAACACAAGGTGCACATGGAAATGTTCAGGTAATGGTTACAGCAATGACAGCAAGAGACTCGGCACTCACCACTGCCATGTCTG
>Ga0210384_10003490_pt1 | contig 18152 bp, 12 predicted proteins | sample IncBWH2MmetaG_FD_160574 | JGI IMG/M metagenome (GOLD analysis project Ga0210384, IMG submission 160574) | Forest soil microbial communities from Barre Woods Harvard Forest LTER site, Petersham, Massachusetts, United States - Inc-BW-H-2-M | ecosystem: Environmental > Terrestrial > Soil >...
CCATTAAGGCTCGCGTGTTCCACGCGAGAAAAGAGCTAGGGAAAGCGCTGAAGTGCCACGCGTTTTCTCTGGAGGGCCGGAGTTGAAGTCAGGTGGCATATGACCGAGCCGACTTTGGATTGGCAACTCTCGAGTCCGGTGCGACAGCGCGCTTAGCTCAGCCCTCCGCCAGTATCGTCGTTCGCTTCTGCCAAGGGAAAGCGACGAAAGCAGTTGGAAGGAGACAAAACTATGAAATTGCAAGACCCGATTCTGAATGCTCAGACCACGCCAAGAAGCATCCTTCGGTCAGACGTCGCCGAAGAAAGTCGCAACGATAAGCCATCTTTGGCAGAAATTCGCGAGCGAGCGTTTGAGATTCACGTCGAGCGTGGCGGAATTCATGGCTGCGACCTGGACGACTGGCTGCAGGCGGAACGCAAGCTCCAGGAAAAGTACAACAAAAGCAACGAGGGAAGGCCAAAGAAAAAATGACTTACACATCAACAGAATCGTCCTTGCGATCGCAAATACTTTTTTCACAAACAAGCCCTGAGGAAAGTCGCATGTTGAAAATCAGTTTCAGTGAAACACCCGCCGAAGAAAGATGGATTCTGCATGGCCTGCTTACCGGCCCCTGGGTACAAGAGTTCAGGGCGTGCTGGAAGAAGAGCCACCGAACCGATGCGCGACGTGATTGCATCGTGGATCTCAATGAAGTCACATTCATCGACAAGTGTGGTGAACAGCTCTTGTGCTTACTGGCCAAAGAAGGAGCGAAGTTCACTTCCAGCGGGACCTATACCAAACACATTATTGAGCAGCTGAACGTACGACGAAAACGGCACAGCTGGGATTTGCTCGGTTTTCTGATGGTGCTTGTGTTCGTGACGGTGCTGGGCGCCGGCTGCGAACGCAGAGTAGCTTCCGCAGCGGCCCCTCTGGCGCCCGAGGTGGAAGTTGCAACTGTCATTCAGAAGGACGTGCCGGTTCAGGGTGAGTGGGTAGGAACCCTTGAAGGCTACGTCAACGCAGAGATTTCGCCGCAAGTGAGCGGTTACTTGATTCGCCAGAATTATCACGAAGGCGCACTCGTCAAAAAAGGCCAAGTGCTCTTCGAGATTGACCCGCGCCCCTTTCACGCAGCACTCGATCAAGCCAAAGCGCAATTGGCCCAGGCCGAGGCGCAGATGGCCAACGCCGAGCTCAACGTGAAGCGTGACATTCCGGAAGCGGAAGCTCACGCGATTCCCCAGAGTCAGTTGGATACCGACACCCAATCGCTCCGTGGTGCGAAGGCAGCAGTTGAAGCCAGCCAGGCGGCGGTCGAACAAGCTGAGCTCAACTTGGGCTACACCAGAGTGGTTTCTTTGGTTGATGGAATCGCCGGCATCAATACCGTCCAGGTGGGCAATCTGGTGGGACCGACTACGGTCCTCACCGCGGTCTCGCAGGTAAGTCCGATCAAAGTTTACTTCCCCATTAGCGAAAGGGAATACCTGCTTATGGCGGATGGCGGTGGCCCCGGCAGCGTGGACTTTATCGCGCACGCTTCACGAATCCCCTTGCAGTTGACTCTCGCCGACGGCAGTAGGTACCCGCATCCCGGCAGAATCGTCTTCGCGGATCGACAAGTAGACAGGAGGACCGGAACCATTCAGATCGTTGGTGAGTTCAGCAATTCCAAGAATCTATTGCGACCGGGTCAGTACGCGCGGGTTCAGGCGCCAACCGGAAGCATCACAGGAGCGCTACTGGTGCCGCAGGCAGCGGTGAATCAGCAGCAAGGAACCTATCAAGTAACGGTCGTCGGCACCGATAACCACGCGCAACTCCGCAGTGTAGAGGTCGGGCCGAGAGTTGGCACGCTTTGGGTGATCACATCCGGCCTGAAGCCGGGAGAACGAGTCGTTGCGGCCGGCGCCGAGAAAGCGCGAAACGGCGAAGTGGTGAACCCAAGGTCTTACAAAGAAAGCGAGGAGCGCTAACCATGGCGAGTTTTTTCATTCGACGCCCCATCGTCGCGATTGTGATCGCGATCCTTACCGTTATCGTTGGAGCGATCGCGATTGCGCTTTTGCCAATCGCACAGTTCCCGAACATCGCCCCGCCGGAAATCTGGTTGCAAGCGAACTACCCCGGCGCCGACGCAAAGACTCTTGAGCAGTCTGTGGCTACGCCGATCGAACAGCAAGTCACCGGCGTCGACAATATGGAATACATGTATTCCGTAAACACCACCAACGGTTCGCAAACGTCTCTGCTCGTCGATTTTGATCTCAAGACTGATCCCAACATGGATCTCATTCTTACGCAGTCGCGTCAGCAACTGGCAAACGGTCAGCTTCCGCCCGAGGTGACCAGCTATGGGATCACGTTGCGAAAGTCGGCCACCGCTCCTTTCCTGCTCGTGGGCTTGTACTCGCCCCGCGGCACCCGCGACGCGGCGTTTCTGTCTAACTATGCATACATCAATCTCAACGATCCCATCGGCCGTTCCTATGGCGTGGGTCGGTCGGAGGTATTCGGGGCCGGCCAGTATGCGATGCGGCTCTGGATAAAACCGGATCAATTGGCGAAGCTGGGCATCACCGTAACGGACATTACTAACGCCATCCAGGCTCAGAGCAAGGTAAATCCGGCTGGCCAGATAGGTGGCGAGCCGGCTGCCCGCAATCAGCAATACACCTATGCGCTACTGGCACAGGGACGTCTGACATCGCCCGACGAATTCGGCAACATCATTGTTCGCGAAGCTCCGAATGGCGGGAGCGTGCGCGTGAAGGACGTTGCGCGAGTCGAGCTGGGGCAGCAGGACTACAGCACGATCAGTCGGCTGAATGGGAAGCCTAGCGCCGTTATTGCGATTTATCAGCTTCCCGGATCTAACGCCCTGCAAACCGCGGAGGGCGTCCGCAAACTCATGAGCAGGATGAAGGAGCGCTTTCCCGAAGATGTCGACTATGCGATATCGCTCGACCAGACTCTGCCGGTCACGGAAGGCATGAGGGACGTTGTCGAAACTCTGGTGATTGCGATTCTGCTGGTCATTTTTGTGGTGTACCTCTTCTTGCAAGACTGGCGGGCCACCTTGATCCCTATGCTCGCTGTCCCTGTTTCGCTCGTCGGCACGTTTGCGCTGTTCCCCCTATTCGGCTTCTCCATCAACACACTGTCAATGTTGGGCCTGGTCCTGGCTATCGGTTTGGTGGTCGACGACGCGATTGTTGTCGTCGAAGGTGTGCAACGTCATATCGAGGAGGGACTGGCTCCGAAGGACGCGGCACTGAAGGCGATGAAAGAGCTCTCCGGACCCGTTGTGGGGATTGCGCTGGTGCTGGCTTCGGTGTTCGTTCCTACGGCGTTCATTCCGGGCATCACCGGGAGACTTTATCAACAATTCGCCATGACCATCGCCATTTCCGTGATGCTCTCCGCGTTCAACGCGCTCACGCTAAGCCCGGCGCTCGCGGGTCTGTTGCTGCGGCCAAAACCAGAGGAAGGAACTTACAAGCGCCGTGGACCACTCGGGAAATTCTTTGACGTCTTCAATCGCTATTGGGAACGCAGTACGAACGGTTTTGTCCGTTGGTCGCAGGCGTTAATTCACAAGGGCGCGCTCGTTCTGGTGCTGCTGGTAGGCTTTGGTCTGGGCGCGTTTTTCTTTGGCAGCCGGCTGCCCTCCAGCTTTATGCCGGATGAAGACCAAGGCTACATCTACGTCAGCATGCAACTCCCCATCGCGGCATCAATGGAACGCACAAGCGCGGCTGCGAAACAGGTAGAAGCTGTTCTCGCAAACACGCCGGGAGTTCAATACACGACAACGGTAGTTGGCTTCAACCTTCTCAGTTTTGCTCACACCAGCTACAACAGTTTCTTCTTCGTTACGTTGAAACCATGGGGCGAGCGGAAAGGCAGAGCGGAGCAGTATCAGGAAATAAAGAATCGACTGAACCAGGAACTCGGACGGTTGCCGGTCGGAACCGTTTTTGGTTTCTCGCCGCCTGCGGTTCCCGGCGTTGGTACGTCCGGCGGATTTCAGTTCGTCCTGGAAGATCGCTCCGGGCAGGATGTCCAGTTTCTTAGCGATAATCTGAACAAATTCCTGGTAGCCGCACGAAAGCGCCCTGAAATCGGCTTCGTCACTTCAACATTTATCCCGAGCGTGCCGCAGGAGTACATCAACGTTGATCGCGACAAAGTGCTTAAACAAGGGGTCGCGGTCAACGATGTGTACCAGACCATTCAGGCATTCATGGGCGGCCTGTTCGTTAACTATTTCAACGAGTTCGGCCGTACGTGGCAGGTTTATGTCGAGGCCGAAGCGCCTTATCGCTCGAATACGCAAGACCTTGGGCAGTTCTATGTGCGCAACAGTCAGGGACAAAATGTGCCGCTTTCCGCGCTCGCAAACTTCGAGACTCGTTATGGTCCGGAATTCACCCTGCGCTACAACGAGTACCGGTCGGCGGCGATCATCGGCAGCGCCGCGCCGGGTTATAGCTCTGAGCAGGCGACCGCAGCTCTGGAAGACGTCTTCAAACAAACCATGCCCCACGAAATGGGCTTCGACTACCAGGGCATGTCCTATCAGGAGCAGAAAGCCCGCCAAGGGGTTCCCGCATGGGCCATCTTTGGCCTCTCGCTGCTCTTCGTATTCCTCGTCTTAGCTGCGCTCTATGAGAGCTGGTCGCTTCCATGGAGCGTGCTCCTAAGCACTCCCGTCGCGGTGTTCGGGGCCCTCGTCGCGCTCTGGCTGCGCCGCGTTGTGCTCGGCTGGTTTGTGCCGCCGTACATGGTTCAGATGGAGAACGATGTATACACGCAGATTGGCCTAGTGATGCTCATTGGTCTGGGCGCCAAGAATTCGATTCTGATCGTGGCGTTCGCCAAAGAGGAGTACGAACGCGGCAGGCCTCTGGTCGAGGCCGCGCTGGACGGAGCGAGGCTTCGTTTCCGGCCCCTCATGATGACCGCGCTCGCCTTCATTGTCGGGTGCGTGCCGCTCTGGACTGCGTCCGGAGCAGGCGCCATCGCGCGCCAGATTATCGGTACTACCGTGATCGGAGGCATGGTGGCGGAGACCTTCATTGGCAGATTCTTTGTTCCCGCAATCTTCTATGTAGTCGAGAAATTCTCCGGAGCCAAGCAAGTAAGCACGACACAATTCAGGCCTGCCGAAGCGTCTGGGGAGGCCGACTAACATGAAGAAGTTTCTGTTGTTAGCGATTGTGGTCTTTCTCTCTGGTTGCGCGGTCGGACCGAATTACAAGCGACCCACAGCCAACGTGCCGACAGACTACCGCGGAGCGATGCCTGCACAACCTGCCACCACGTCGCTCGGTAATGAGAAGTGGTGGGACGTATATCAGGATCCAGTGCTGACGCAATTAATTCACACTGCCCTCCAGCAAAACTATGATGTCCGCATCGCCGCCACGCGCGTGCTTGAGGCCCAAGCCCAACTAGGCATCACGCGTGCGAACCAGTTCCCCTCGGCAAGTGTCGGCGCGGGCGTCTTCAGCCAGCAAAACGCGAAGGTTTCGAGTGTGTTTCCAGCCTACGAGGTGAACGCTGGTCAGATCAATCTCTCGGCTATCTGGAATCTGGACTTTTGGGGAAAGTACCGACGACAAACCGAGGCAGCCCGCGCCGAGTTGCTCGCAACGGAGTGGGGCCGGCAAGCAGTGATTTCGTCGCTGGTTGCGAATGTGGCGACGGCCTACTTCCAGCTTAGGGCGCTGGACGCTGAGCTTGAGATTGCCAAGCGTACCTTAGGGTCGCGACAGCAATCTCTGCAATTGACCCGCGTACTGGAGACTCATGGTTCGGCGTCTGATCTCGATGTCAGCCAGTCAGAGCAACTCGTCTACACTGCGTCAGAGACAATTCCCGATCTCGAACGGCGAATAGAGCAGCAGGAGAATCTGCTCAGCATTCTGTTAGGACAGAACCCCGGTTCCATTCCCCGTGGCCGCGCCCTCACCGAGCAGCCCGTTCCGGGCAGCGTCCCTGCTGGCCTCCCTTCCGAACTGCTTGAGCGTCGCCCAGACGTCCGCGAGGCGGAAGCAAACGTAATGGCAGCGAACGCCCAGATCGGCGTTGCAAAGGCCGCGTTCTTCCCCAGTCTCTCCCTTACGGGGACGGGCGGACTCGAAAGCAACGTGCTGCACCACTTTCTCCAACAGCCGTCGCAAACCTGGAATGCAGGCTTCAACATTACTCAGCCGATTTTCGAAGGTGGAGCACTTCGCTCGCAACTCAGGCTCGCCCGAGCGCAGTGGCAGGAAAGTGTACTTTCCTACGAACAAACCGTGCAGGAAGCGATGCAACAGGTATCGAACGGACTCGTTGCCTATCAGAAAGATCGAGAGTTCCGCGAACAGCAGGAACTGCTCGTCCAAGCGGCAGAAAGGTCAGACCGGCTCTCCTTGATCCTCTATCGGAATGGTGGTGGGAGTTACTTGCAAGTCCTGACGAACGATACGAACTATTTCTCGGCAGAGCTGAATCTGGTCGACGCGCAGCTGAATGAACGGCTTGCGCTTGTCCAGCTCTATCAATCGCTGGGTGGTGGCTGGCAACAGTAAATCTCAAGAGAGGGTAAAAGGAGTTTAAAAATGAATAGTTCAAGCAACCTGCTCGTGTTGGGCGTAACAGGACAAGTAGGAAAACTCGTCGCAAAATATCTACAAAGGAGTAAAGCAAACTTTTCGGTTGGATCGCGAAGGAAAGAAAATCTGAAAGAGCTTGGAGATCAGTTTGGGGCGTCGCGCTTTATCGATCTCGATGATCCACGAACTTTCGATGAAGCGTTGAAAGGCATCACCGGGGTTTTTCTAATAACTGGCTATACGGTGGACATGCTTGTGCACAGCAAATCCCTGATCGATGCGGCCAGACGTAATGGTGTAAAGCATATCGTGCACCTGGGCGCATTCACGACAGATCGTGACGCCTACGCTACGGTTTTCGCTTGGCATCAGATGATCGAAATCTATCTTCAAGCCAGCGGAGTCGCATGGACGAATCTGCACCCAAACATGTTCATGCAGAATTTGCTAGGGTATGCCGCGAGCAAAGGTGGCCGGTACAGTTATTACACTTCCAAAGCTCTTGGGTATACCGCCTTGGAAGATGTGACAGAATCGGCAGCCCGAATTCTGATGGAAGGACCGGCAAAGCACAGTGGAAAGGATTATTGGTTTTCAGCGGACGTACTCACTGCCAACCAGGTGGCTGAAACTCTAGCTGAGGCTACAGGTCGTACGTTCACAGCGGCAGTTCGTACGGCCGAAGCTTTTCAGAGCGAGGCAAAACAGCCCGATTCAATATTCGAACCGGCGTATGCAAAGGGAGGACTCGAATTCTTCCGCTACGTCGAGGACGGAAGAATGGCGTACGTTGGAAACGTAAAAGACGATACAGACAAAATTCTGGGACGCGAGCCCTTGTCGCTGAAGCAATGGGCAAAATTACACGCCAGCGAGCTTTTGGAGATTGCGGATAGCTAATACTGGAGCGCCGGGCCTCTTCGTAACGACATCACGCTAATCCTAACGCAGATCCGGTACCGACTGTAGCTATCTAGGCCCGTGCGGCATCCAACAGAAGTGATGGGCATCGTCACTCCTATACCCGTGGCGAACGATGTAAACCGTGACGGAGCGTTAGTCCGCACTGCTATACCTGCGCCGACCTCGACAAACCGTTACGAAGCAATACTCAGCATCAGTGAAGAGCTGCAGCGCCAGAACGACCGGCTCCAGTTGCTCCTGAATCTGACCAGCAGAATCACGTCGAGCCTCAACCTCCGGGAGGTCTTACGGGCGATTGCAGCGAATATCCGCGAAGCCATACACGCTGATTTGGTAACCGTTTCGCTGCCCGACCGAGCGTCGGGTAAAATTAGGGTTTTCGCCGTAGATTTTCCACACGGTAAGGGGCTCATCAAAGAAGATCTGCTCGTGCCGCCGAGCGCTGCCACCAAAAAAGCAATGGACACTTTGAAACCCGTAGTCCTTGACAGTCGGGACTACGACAATTGCGTGTCCGGAGCAACGGAGATCGCGGCCGCGGAAGGCCTAAAAACCAAGTGTATTATTCCACTTGTAAATCGCGATCGTGTGCTCGGGATTTTATGCCCTTCGCGCACGACGGAGACTCCTTTTGTGCCAGAAGATGTTGATTTCTTGAGTCGGGCGTCAGGACAGATAGCAATCGCAATTGAAAACGCACTGGCATACCACGAAATTTCTGAACTCAAGGATAAACTCGCACAGGAAAAACTCTACCTGGAAGAAGAAATTCGCAGCGACAGCGGCTTCGAGCGGATCATTGGGAAAAGCGCCCCATTAAAACATATTCTGCAACTGGTGGACACCGTCGCCCCAAGCGATTCCACGGTTCTGCTGCTGGGTGAAACCGGAACGGGTAAGGAGCTCATTGCGCGCGCTATTCACGACCGCGGCCGACGTAAGGACCGTACCTTTGTGAAACTCAATTGTGCCGCAATCCCCACGGGCCTCCTGGAGAGCGAATTGTTTGGGCACGAAAAGGGCGCCTTCACCGGAGCCATTACGCAACAAATCGGGCGATTGGATCTTGCTGACCAGGGCACGCTCTTCCTGGACGAAGTAGGCGACATCCCAATTGAAATTCAGCCGAAACTGCTTCGCGCTCTGCAGGAGCGCGAATTTGAACGCCTGGGGAGCACGCAGACCCGCAAAGTGAATGTGCGTCTGGTCGCCGCAACGAACCGCAACCTGGAGAAAATGGTTGCGGACCGCGAGTTTCGCAGTGACCTGTTCTATCGCTTGAATGTCTTTCCGATTCGGATACCCTCCCTAAGGGAGCGCAAGGAAGATATTCCCCTACTCGTTAGTTATTTCGTGCAGAAGTTCGCAAAACAGATGCAGAAACAAATTGAATCGGTACCTTCTGCAGTGATGAAGGGACTCATGGCTTGGGAATGGCCTGGAAATATCCGCGAATTGGAGAATTTCATCGAACGCGCAGTCATTCTCACGCGCGGCAAGACACTCGAAGTACCGCTCACGGAACTGCGAGCTACAGAAACCGAGAAGGGGGTCGATGCAGTCGTGAACGGGAAGCGAGCGGCTCGCAAAGCATTCAGCTCAGGACCTGATATCAACGCCGGCGCTGAGGAGTACGAAGGGAAGCAGCGCGAGGAAATCATACAGGCGCTCACCGCGTGCAAGGGCCGCGTAGGCGGTACGGATGGCGCTGCAAGCCGATTGCGCATCAGCCGAACTACACTCATTTACCGAATGAGAAAACTTGGAATCTACGCGAAGCTGTATTCCTGAGAGCGACCGTAGTCATCTCCAGCAGGCGATGTCCAGAAACACTTGGTCGAAAAGTCGGCTATTCATCGAAGTTGCCGCGGTGGTTTTCCAATTCACTCTGACCCGTTTGCACGGACCGATTTGCGTTTGTTTTGTTAGCGTTGCGAAGCTCCCAGTTGCAGTGAAGACCTCCCTTTTGTAGTCTATTGTTCAGCAACTGCTCAGCAAAAGTCTCTTCTCGAAAGCCATTTGGAACGGCAATTCTTGGTCGCTGACAACGCAGTTTGTCGCTGAGAATCGAGACTATAACTAACCGTCGAGAACCCTGAGATCTGGGTGATGGCGTTGCGGTCTTGCACTGCTTGTATCACCTGCTATTGCTGCCAGCCCCCGCCCAACGCCTGGTACAGCTGAACCACAGCCAACAATTCATTGAGCTGCGCCTGGACGAGGCCGAGCTCCGTGGAGAAGGCGTTGGTTTCGTTGGTCAAGACTTCCAAGTACCCTGTGACACCACCGTTGTACCGCATGTGGGAAAGACGCGCTGCATCCTCGGCGGACCTGAAGAGCAGTTCTTGTTGCGTGCGGAATTCTCGGGTCTTGCGGTAAGCCACCAAGCCATCGGAAACGTCGCGAAAGGCACCCTGAATCGATTGCTGGTAAGACAGCACAGCCGTTTGCTGGCGCGCCTCCGCGAGGCGCACCTGCGAGCGAAGCCGGCCGCCTGTAAAGATTGGCTGTGTTAGTGAGGCGCCGAAGCTCCATGCGCCTCCGGGTCCCATGAACAAGCTGGTCAGCGCAGAACTCTGGAAGCCACCCGCGCCATTCAGCGAGATTTGGGGAAAATAGGCAGAACGCGCGACGCCGATCTCCGCGTTTGCCGCAACCAACTGTGCTTCCGCTTGTTGAATGTCGGGGCGACGTTCCAGCAAAGCCGATGGAAGTCCCGCCTGCACTTCAGGAGGCTGGCGTTGCTCGGTGAGTGTTTGTCCCCGCGGTATATCCTCTGGATTCTGACCAAGCAGAATACTGAGAAAGTTTTCCTGTTGCTCTATCTGCTGTTCGAGAACTGGAATCTCTGCACTTGCCGTAAAAACCAACTGCTCGGCTTGGCGTACGTCGAGCAACGTCGTCGAACCTCCGTCTGCCAGGATTCGTGTCAGTCGCAATGACTCCTGCCGCGAATTGAGCGTACGTTTTGAAATCTCCAGTTGCAGATCGAGCGCCCGCAGCTGGAAATACGCGCTGGCAACGTTGGCCACGAGCGTCGACAGAACTTCCCGCCGTGCCCATTCACTCGCAATAAGACTCGCTCTCGCGGCTTCCGTTGCGCGCCGGTACTTTCCCCAGAAATCAAGTTCCCAAGCGGCGGCAAGGTTCACCTGTCCGGTGCTTGTTTCAAATGCAGAAAGAAACTTGGATTGGGAATTGCGGGTGTCAGAAATTCCCGCTCCGGCACCTACACTTGGAAACTGATCGGCGCGAGTGATTCCCAGTTGAGCTCGCGCTTCAAGGACGCGGGAAGCAGCGATGCGCGAATCATAGTTTTGAACAACTGCGGTGCGGATCAGCGTGCGCAGTTGCTCGTCTTGAAAAATGTCCCACCACTTTTGGTCTCCCAGCGCAGCGAGATGCGTTGCCGCGGCTCCCGTTGAGACCGTTCCCCGATACAAACCCGGTACCGCGACCGTCGGCCGTTTATAATTCGGACCCACGGTACAACCGGAAGCTAGCAGAGCGACGCTGAACAAGAGAATGGGAGGCTTCATTCTAGTCAGCCTCGGAGGGTGCGCCTTCGGAAACAGAGAGCAACTGGTGTTGCTTGCCCGCGCCGGACCACTTTTCGACCAAATAAAACATGGCGGGTATGAAGAAAATGCCGATGAGACTTGCAGCCAGCATTCCGCCGATGACGGCTGTGCCCATAATCTGGCGAGCGACAGCCCCCGCGCCGGTAGCGGTCCACAGCGGGACCGCGCCCAAAATAAATGCGAACGAAGTCATCAAAATTGGGCGTAGCCGCAAGCGCGCTCCTTCAAGCGCTGCGTCCGTCAGGGACTTGCCCTGTTCGTATTGTTCTTTCGCAAATTCCACGATCAAAATCGCGTTCTTTGCTGCCAAGCCAATCAACATCACCAAGCCGATTTGCGAATAGACATCGCTTTCGATTTGCACCATATAGCTAGGCAAAAATGCGGAGAGAAGTGTTCGGCGCAACCACAAAATGAAAAATGCACCGAATATCGCGACGGGTGTGCTGAGTAGCACGCTAAACGGAAGCGACCAACTTTCGTACAATCCGGCGAGAATCAGGAACACAAACAAGAGAGAGAATCCGAAAATAGCTGCCGCCGGGACACCTTCCCGCGCTTTCTTTTCCTGAAAAGACATACCGAGGTAGTCAAAGCCCATCTCACGCGGCATCGTTTTCCGAAAGACGTCTTCAAGAGCGTTCATTGCCTGCTCCGCGCTGTAGCCAGGAGCGGCGGCACCATTGATTTGTGCCGCGCGGTACTCGTTGAATCGCATCGTGAATTCGGGGCCATCGCGAGGCTCAAAGCGGGTGATGGAAGCGAGCGGCACCATTCCCCCCTTGTCGTTTCGCACATAAAACTGCCCGACATTCTCGGGCCGGGTACGATAGTCGCCCTCAGCCTCAACGTAGACCTGCCACTGGCGACCGAAGCGGTTGAAGTAGTTGATGAATAAGCCACCCATGAACGTCTGAAGCGTTTGGTACACGTCCTTGATCGCCACACCTTGCTTGATGACTTTCGCTCGGTCGACATCGGCGTAGAGCTGAGGAACGCTCGCGAGAGAAGTCGTGCTCACGCCGGCGATTTCGGGGCGTTTGCGAGCTTCCGTAAGGAAGGTTTCGAGATTCGTGGAGAGAAACTTGAGATCCTTGCCAGCGCGATCTTCCAGAACGAACGTAAATCCGCCGGAGGTCCCAACTCCCGGAATAGCCGGGGGTGAGAAGGAAAAGGCGATCCCTTCCGGCAACGCCGACAAATCCTCATTGATATGCTGCTTGATGGCCTGAAGTTGCTCGGAGCGTGATTTACGCTCATCCCACGGTTTCAATGTCACGAAGAAGAAAGCGTTGTAACTGGTGCGTACGAAGCTCAGCAGACTGAATCCGATGACGGAAGTTGTGTGCTCAACGCCTGGCGTCTTGGCTAGAGCACCTTCGATTGTCGCCGCGACTGCGTCCGTGCGCTCCAGAGACGCCGCAATGGGAAGCTGCACGTTGACATACAAATAGCCCTGGTCTTCGTCAGGAAGAAAACTCGCGGGGACTTTGTTTCCAAACCAACCGGCTCCAACTGCGAAAGCTACGAGTAATATGAATGCGATTGCAGTCTTGCGGATCAGAAAACCGCAGACTTGGACATACCACTCTGTCGCATTCGCGAAGATGCGATTAAACCAACCGAAGAATCCTTTGAGCAGCCCACCGGATGACGTCTTTGGACGCAAGAGCAATGCGGCCAGAGCGGGGCTCAGACTCAATGCGTTGAACGCCGAAAGAATGACGGAAAATGCGATAGTCACTGCAAATTGCTGGTAAAGGCGTCCGGTAATGCCCGGGATGAAAGCGGTAGGGACGAAGACGGCGGAGAGGACCAGAGCGATGCCGATCACCGGGCCGGAAATCTCTTCCATCGCTTTGAGCGCTGCCGCTTTCGGAGCGAGTCCATCCTCGATGTGACGCTCCACTGCTTCGACAACGACGATTGCATCGTCTACGACGAGACCGATGGCAAGGACCAGCCCAAACAGCGACAGCGTGTTGACAGAGAACCCGAACAGCGGGAAGAAAATGAAGGTGCCCACAAGAGAAACGGGGACGGCCAGAAGAGGAATCAGCGTAGCGCGCCAGCCTTGCAGAAACACGAAGACGACGATGAGCACCAGAACGATTGCGATGACCAGCGTCAGAACAATCTCCTTCATGCCTTCGTTGACGGCCTCTGTCGTGTCCAACGAGATCACATAGTCCACGTCCTCCGGCAGACGCCCTTTCAGTTCCGCCATGAGCTTCCGGATTTCGTTTGCTGCCTGAACGGCATTGGAACCGGGCAGCTGGTACGCAGCGATGATGGCTGCTTCTTTGCCATCGAGCCGGCTCACCATGTTGTACGCCTGTGCGCCCAGCTCCACTCGCGCAACATCCTTTACTCGCACCACGGCCCCGCCCGTGGATTCTCGAATAATGATTTCGCCAAATTCTTCCGGCGAGGTCAGACGGCCTTGTGCCTGTACGGAATAGGTGAACTGCTGGCCCTTCGGAATCGGCTCACTGCCCACTTGCCCGGCGGGATTCACACTGTTTTGTGACTGAATGGCCGAGACGATCTCGGGTACGGTGATGCCCAGTTTAGCGAGCCGATCGGGTTTCACCCACAGGCGCATGGCATATTGGCCTGCACCGAAAACTTGAACGCTGCCGATGCCGTAGGAGCGGTTGATTTGGTCGGACAGATTGATGTACGCGTAGTTGGCGAGAAATCGTGCGTCGTAGGTGCCTTTCGGTGAATAGACCGTCACCAGCATCAAGGGAGCGGTCGCGGTCTTCTGCACCGTTACACCGTAATTGGTTACGTCGCTTGGCATCTGCGAAGCTGCTTGTGTCTGGCGCAATTGCGTCAGCATGAGATCGGTATTCGGATCGGTCTTTACGTCGTAGTCCACAATCAGGCGCATCAGCCCGTCTGCTGTCGAGTTCAGCGAATACATGTAGTTCATGTTGTCGACGCCGCTCATCTGCTGCTCGATAGGCGTCGCCACAGACTGCTCGATAGTCTTTGCGTCTGCGCCCACATAGGTTGCGAGGACTTGAACTTCTGGTGGAACGATGTTCGGAAACTGCGCCACAGGAAGGGCGGTGATGGTTACCGCTCCCACGATCACCATGAGGATGGAAATGACCATGGCCACGATTGGCCGATTGATGAAGAACTTGGACACTGGTCAATCGCCTTTCGCGGGTTGGGCCTGTTTGATTTTTACGGTCGAACCGTTTTGTACTTTTTGTAGCCCTTCTACGATCACCAGCTCACCCTGCTTGACGCCACTTTCGACAATCCAATCTGGGCCAACACGATCCGCGACTTTTATCGCGCGGATGCTGACCTTGTTGTCGGCTCCCACCACCGCCAACTGATAGGTTCCCTGCAGTTCGGTCACGGCTTTCTGAGGTACGAGAAGCGCGCCGTTCCTGACTTCTGGCGCCGCCCGCAATCTTCCAAACTGGCCGGGGCGGAGTGTGTTTTTGGGATTCGGAAAAGAGCAAATGACCTGGATACTGCCTGTGGCAACGTCCACTTGGCGATTGGTGAGCAGCCCTACGCCTTTATGCGGATAGACGGAGCCATCCGCCAAAATCAGATCAAATGGCGGTCCGTTCGTGGGAACACTCTTTTGCGTCTCGGTGTTAATCCTGTCGGCGAAATGGATGTACTCCTGTTCGCTAATTGAAAAATACGCCTTGATGGGATTCACTTGCGAGACCGTCGTCAAAGCCGTTGTCGGATTGACGAGATTTCCGATCTGAACCTGCGCGATGCCTGCGATCCCATCGATAAGCGATTTGACATCCGTGAATTCCAAGTTCAGACGTCCTTGCTCGACTTGCGCTTCAGCAGCTTTGACCGCCGCCTTCGCCGCAGCCCGCGCTTGCATGTCGTTGTCCAACTGGCTTTGTGCAATCGCCCGTTCTTTGGCCAGTGGAGTGTCCCGGTTCACATCCATTTCCGTTTTCCCGAGTTGTGCTTCGGCTTGTGCGAGTTGTGCCTGGGCTTGGTCGAGCAAAGCCTGAAGCGGGCGCGGATCGATTTGAAAAAGTATCCGTCCCTGGCGCACAAACGAACCTTCTTTGTACGCTTGCCGGATGACGTAACCTCCAACCTGAGGCTGAATCTGTGCGTTGACGTAGCCGTCGAGCGTCGCGACCCACTCGCTGACGATGGGTACGTCTTTCTGAACAACGCTGGCGACTTCGACTTCAGGGCTGGGAATGGCGGGCGCCGCTTTCGGACCACCGCATCCCGTAACCGAGCACACGGCGGCTGTGAGAACAGCAAGAGGAGCCAGAGCTGTCACACTGGACAAAACATCGCGGAATGCCGAAGGCCGACGATTGGATGGTGTGCGCATTTTTAACGGCTGGTTTTGCAATTCCACTGCCATGTAATTCATCGCCGTTAAAACCACGAATTTCTGCGTTAAACGCAGGAACATTCGGAGCCAATGCGTGACCGTTCGTTAACAGTGTCACGATCCTGACATCTGAAAGTCCTGCGTTTGTTGTTCTCTGGATGACGCGAGGTTTGATGCGAGAGAGTTTATGAGATTTCCAGCAGCACAAGGGAAACGTCATCCTGTGCATGACCGTGACGCCAAGCCGCGACTCGATCGAGGATTTGGTTTTTCATTTCTGCCAAGGGTAAATTTGAGGCCTCCGCGACGATCTCTTGAAGGCCATCCACACCGAGCATTTCGTGCTCGGAGTTGAAACTCTCAGTCAATCCATCGGTGTAGATCACAACGCGGTCGCCCGTTTGAAGGTTGGTCTCGACGCCAGATTCGGTGCCCACTGCGTTTTCGAATATGCCAAGAAATCATGCACGCTGATTCCAGAAGTGACGGCGATTGTCCCCGGCGAATAACGATTGCCGGCGGATGCCCCGCTCCCGCGAACTGCAAGCAACCACGAGATTGATGGAACCGCACTGCGGCCAAGGTGAAATAGAAACTCGAGCTGGCGAGGTTCTGAACCGCAAAGTGATTTAAATGGCGCAACATCGATCCGAGGTCTGCGCCGCGCTCAATCTGCGACATCGTCTCGGAGTAAATGCGGTTGGCGACCAGCGCTGAGCTGATGCCGTGACCAGACACATCGCACACGACTACATCTAAGCGGCCGTCCCCGGGGATCACCAGCCCATAGTCACCTCCAATAGATGACGCCGGTTGATAGTGGGCTTCCACCGACACGCCGCTCCAGCTGAGACCTTTGGGCGCAAGGCTTTGTTGAACCCGCTCAGCGAGCTGAAGCTCTTGCTCCATTTGCTGCTGGCGCTCCAGTAACAAAGCGTTGGTTCGACTTATTTCCGCTTGTATCCGTTTCTGGTCGCTGATGTCCGTCGCTGTAATAATTCCGTAACCGCGCCCATCGGCGCCATGCACGAGGCGGGACGTAACCTCTACGGGCAGGCGCCCGCCGTCGGCTTGCGGAATGTAGAATTCATATTGAGCCCGCCCGTCGGTCCGACGGCGCGCAATAAAGTCCTGCAGCCTGCCAACTTCATCTGCAGGATATAAATCCATCACCGACCGGCCCAGAATATCCTCAGCCGACATTTTGCCCATTTCCAAAAACATGGAATTCGCAAAAATGATGCGTCTGTCCTCGTCGCTGATGATCACGCCCTGATTGAGGCTTTCAAGAACGCTTCCTACCTGATCAAGCCATTGCTTCTGTCTGGCGGTCACCAAGTCTCTCCATTGAGTTCTTAAGTTCCACGGTCGTTTCGCAGGCTATAGAGTGAGCGAAACCTAACGGTGCTCGGCCGCTCGATGGTCACTCGGGAGAGCCTGGTCGAAGTTGCTGCCCTCTGCTGGTCTAGAGAGCCCATGTTTTTTCATCCGCGCGATTAAGGTAGTCCTCTTCATTCCCAGGCGCGCAGCTGCGCCGTACGGTCCCCCAACCAACCACCCGGTGGCTTCCAGCGTTCCTAGGATCAAAACTCGCTCGGATTCTTTTAGTGTCGTGCTCGGTGGGAATGCGAAAACTCGCGGCGAACGCGATGCGTGTAGAAGATTTGGAAGCTCGCCGTCATTCGAGAGTATTACGGCCCGTTCGATCACGTTCTGAAGTTCTCGAATATTTCCCGGCCACGAATACGATTTACAGGCGTCCACGAATTCCTGAGGAATGGTGTGAATCGACTTCCCCGTTCGATAACAAAACAGTTCAACGTAATGTTCCACCAGGGGAGCTACGTCTTCGCGACGATCCCGCAGAGGCGGTAGCGCGATCGGGAAAACATTCAGACGATAGTACAAGTCGCTGCGAAGTTCCTTACAGTTCATCATTCGCTCGAGGTCCCGGTGCGTAGCGGCGATGAGGCGTACGTTTACGCGATGGGTCCGACCACTTCCAAGGCGTTCGAATTCCTGCTCCTGCAGAACACGGAGGAGCTTCGGCTGCAAGGCGAGTGGCATGTCGCCGACTTCATCAAGAAAGAGAGTCCCTTTGTCAGCCAATTCGAAGCGGCCAACTCTCTGTGCGATTGCTCCGGTAAAAGCACCCCGTTCATGGCCAAAGAGCTCACTTTCGAGCAAGTCGAAGGGAATCGCCGCACAGTTCAGCTTGACCAACGGTTGGCCGCTACGGGGACTCGCATTGTGAATCGCGTGAGCGATGAGTTCCTTGCCAGTTCCGGTTTCTCCTTGGATCAGAACAGTCGTGTCCATCGCCGCTACCCGTTCGGCTTGCTTTAGAACGGCTGTCAGGGTCGGGCTGTTCCCGATGATCTGCTCGAATCTGCGAACCCGACGTTCTTGATCTGCCACTATCATTGATTTGCTTTCCCGAGCCCCAGCGACTTCGCGTAGTCCTCAACGGCGGCATGAACCGTTTCGAGCAAGACTGCGTTGTCGAATGGTTTCGTCAAGAACTCTACGGCCCCATCACGCATCGCCTGGATCCGCATCCTGGCGTCACCATGGGCTGTGATGAAAACGATCGGTATGCGGCATCGGTTCGCCTTGAGTATTGCTTGCAGCTCGATGCCGGACATACCCGGCATCCGAATATCTGCGATCAGGCATCCGGCCTTCTGTTCAGCGCCGGAA